>Ga0183097_10097_pt1 | contig 326521 bp, 357 predicted proteins | sample BioMet8_FD_128883 | JGI IMG/M metagenome (GOLD analysis project Ga0183097, IMG submission 128883) | Microbial communities from bioreactor (seeded with sewage sludge) at Lawrence Berkeley National Lab, California, USA - Biofuel... | ecosystem: Engineered > Bioreactor > Anaerobic > Unclassified ... | reverse complement strand
ATCTGCTAAAGAAAAGTGGCCGACTATTTCTAGAATTCTACGACATTTGATATTGACCGAAACAACTTTTAAGAGAAAAAGGCCTTAAATACAGGACTTGTCATCCACAAAATTGTTTACTGTTCGAAAAATTTTTCATCCGTTCGGTATATTCTTTGAACATCGCATCATGTAAATCAAAAAGGTCTTTGACGGAAGTACATTCATCTGCTTTTTGAATATATAGATCACTTATGTTATAGGATGTTTCGGAATCCATACCGCCATCCATGCAATAGCGGCAGCATAATGTCGTACTGGCTACAAACATATATTTCCATCCTCGTAAAACATCCTTAGAAAGAAGGGTGGGAACTGCACTTTCAAAAGCCTGTTTCCCTAGGAGTATACTTTGATCATTGCCTTGTTTCATCATCTCATATTGAAGCATCTCCTCATCATATGTAGTATGACGGAAATCCTCTTCGCGATTACGAAAGAAAGTGGATGCCAATGCTTGTTCAATATCTGTTTTCATAGTTTCCCTCACATTCATAAATCATAATTGGATGCTATATAGAATAACTACATGTTATTCAATTTTCTTTGAAAAAGATAGACTGAATGCATTGAAGGAGGAATGTAGAATGAATAAGAAAATCTTGAAGTTTGGCTTGTTTGATGCAATTTTCTGGGGATTTTGTGCCTCTTACTGCGGATTTATCACTTCTTATTTATTGGAAGAAGGAATGAACCGTACGGTACTCAGTATTGATATTGCCGTATACATGATCATAGCATTTGGTGCAGCTGTCTTCTGGGGCGGGTGGTGCGACCGCATGCATTCTAATAAAAAGGTATTTATTCCGGAATTCATTTTGACTTTTCTTCTTGCATTAGTTGTATTTTTGATTGCAAAGATCAATATACAGGTCACATCTTTCATATATCCATTATTTGCCTTTGCAGTATTTCCGCTCGGCTCCAATATGGATGCCTGGATGCTGAGATATCTTGACCATGATACAGCAGCATATTCTAAAGCTAGAGCAATGGGATCTGTCGGCTATGCTGTCCCAATGCTGTTCTGCGGTCAGCTGATCCATCTATTTGGATATCCAGCAATGATCATTACGGCATCCGTTTATGCATGTATTACATTGGTCATTGCAGTATTGATGGCAGAACAAAAAGAAATAGGAGTTATACATACTGAAAAGAAGCAGTCGTTCAGGAAGCTATTCAGCAATAAGAAATATGCTATGATGCTTGTCATTGTATTTCTGACAGGTCTAGCAGTGGCTCCTATGAATAATCTAAAGATTGTCTTCCTGCAGGAAGTTGGCGGCAATGTCTCTTCTTTAGGAATTGATTCGTTTATCGGTGTCGGCTGCCAGGCATTATTTATTTGTCTGTCAGGAAATATGCATAGAGTACCTGCAAAGATCAGACTGCTTGCGATGTCGATATGCATGATGGCAGCAATGTTCTTTACAATGATGGCTCATTCACCAATACTGGTCTTCCTTGGGACAGCTGTCTCGAATTCTTCGTTTGGCATCATGCTGCCGACCGTCCGTGAGATCACCCAGAAAGAAGTTGATGCATCTCAAGTTAATACAGCATATTCATTATCTGATGCGATGTACAGCAGTGCAGCTGCGGTTGCCGCGATGTCATACAGCGGATTTATGATTGATGCATTGGGAACAAAATCTGTCTGTTTGCTTGGACTTGGTATAACAATTCTTGTAACACTACTGATTACGATCCATTGGCTTGGAAAAGAACAGAAGCATGCTTCACAGATATCACTTGCTTATGAGCAGAAATAAAACTGTTCCAGAAGAATGACATAAAAGAGGAGCCTATGAATAAATATAAAAACAGTTATTTCAGTTATTTTCTGATGTTCAATTTCTATTACTTCTCCTGGGCAGTATTTGCCGCTTTGATATCCGTTTACTTGATGGGAAAAGGATTCACAGCAACTGAAGTATCATTTGTCATATCTGCTTCATTTGTATCATCTATGGCAACTCAGCCATTAATTGGTATGGCTAGTGACAAATTCGGTGCGAAGAAGGTCAATATTATATTATTTATCCTTGCTGCAATTGGAGGTGTGTTCTTTGTATTTGCAAATAACTTTATTACAATTCTGATTGGCTATAGTTTTGTATTGCTGATTCTGAATGGAACAAACCCGATGATTGAAAAAGCTGCGACTGCTTCTCCATTTTCCTATGGAAAGATACGGATCTGGGGAACGATTGGATATGCAACAGGTTCACAGGCTGCCGGCCTGATCTATGACTATATTTCACCATCTGCAGTATTTGTAACATTTATCATCACGATTCTATTGGCTACAATCGGTATTCTTGGAACTGACCCTAAGAAAGAACCAAAACGCACAAAAGAAAACGAAGATCAGAATGTATTGAAGATTCTATTTACAAATCGGAAGTATGTTTATTATCTGATCATTCATGGATTATTTGCTGGCCTGGTATCGATGGCAAATACTTATATTCCAACCATGTTCACAAGCAGGGGACTGTCTGCATCAACTGCTTCGATCATATTATCTCTTGCTGTGATATGTGAATTGCCTATCGTGTTCTTTTCCGGTAAATTCATGGACCGGTTCAGCAGTAAGAGCTTAATGATTACTGCTATTGCTGTGACATTGCTGCAGTATCTGAGCTATTCTGTATCGCTGCCATTAGTATTACAGATCATAACAACATTTATGGCAAAGCATACCATGGGAATGCTATTTATCATGGTAAATCTGAAGGTAGTAAATACTCTGATCGCACCAGAACATCAAATTACCGCTTTAGCATTTGTGGCAACTGTCACAAACTTGATGAGCATCGTATTTCAGTCAATGGGTGGTGCATTCATCGATACACTTGGCTATCAGAGTTTATTCTTGATAGCATCAGCGATTATGGCATGTGCATTAATCATGACGCTGTTTTACAAGATTCCAAGTGGCAATGACCTGAAGCTATTCTCAGGTAAATAAAAAGAAAAAGGAAATAAAATGAAAACAAGAAAGATGGAATTAAATGAGATTTCAGAAAGAATTGATCCAATCGTTAGCATGAGAAAAGATAACTGGTTTTTAGTTACCGCAAAAGACAAACCGGAAACATCAATGGTCTAACAGCTGCCTGGGGAGCCTTTGGTAATGTATGCGAGAAATCAACAGTGACAATTTACATCCGTCCGCAGAGATATACAAAGCATTTTATTGATGAAGCAGGATGTTTTACGATGACATTCTTTGACTTTAAACAGTATCAAGAAGCATTGGTATACATGGGCTCGCACAGCGGTGCTGATGATCCAGAAAAGATAGCAAATGCTGGTCTGCATGTTGCTGAGATCGACCAGGCTCCAACCTATGAAGAAGGAAAATATGTCATCGTCTGTAAGCCATTTTTTGTACAGCACCTGAATCCTGAAAACTTTACGGATGAGGGAATCAGAGAAAAAGCATATCCGAACAAAGATTATTCCTATATGTATATAGCAGAAATTCAAGAAGCTTACGAGATTCTAAAGTAAAGAGATTATTGTATATGTGAACAGGATAATGAGAGGACAAAGGTAAAAAAATGAATACATTGACAATCGTACTGCCAATTCTGCTGATGCTAGGATTAGGCAAATTTCTATCAGTAAAACAAATAGTTTCTGCAGAGGCAATTACAGGTATGAAGACATTAATATCTTCTGTCATGCTGCCAGCAGTGATTTTTAATGCAATCCTTACAACAGATTTTGATCAGAATGCACTGATGCTCTGTCTAATTGTTTATGTCCTGTATACTGTCATCCTGCTGGTTTCTTGTAAGTTGAATCATAAAGATCAGTATGTAATGAGTTCTTTTCTTCTGGCTGGTACTGAAGGAGGGATGCTTGGATATCCTTTGTTCATGTCTCTCTACGGTACAGATTCACTTTCTGTGCTAATGCCGTTAGATCTCGGTAACATCCTATTTGCTTTTACATTCTTTATTGTGCTGATTCAAATTGCAAATAATCCTAGTACGAACAAAAAAGAAGTGATTGTACAGTCGTTGAGAAGTCCGCTTGTTCTTTGCACTGCAGTGGCAATTGTATTGAATATTACTGGGGTTGGAAGCTGGTTCCTATCTACTGCAATCGGGGATGTTTATCGTTCCATTATTTCAATGGTCTCTGCACCAATTACCGCTTTGGTATTAATCTCAGTTGGTTATGATCTGAATTTTGTTAAAGCACTGATGCCTGACGTCTTAAAGAACTGTTTGAAAAGAATGCTGATCATGACAGGCTGTTTAACACTGATGCTTACCGTGTTCCGTGGTCTGATACAAACACAGCAGCTGCTTGTGGCGTGTGTGCTGTATTTCAGTCTGCCTCCACAGTTTGTAACAACAGTATTCGTTAAAGATGTCAATGAACGCAGATTTGTTGCGACAACACTCTCTGTATATGCATTGATCACCATTGCATGCTTTACATTGATGACAATGTTTCTTCCACTATATTGAGAAAATAAATAGTATGTAAATCTTATTTAAATTCCACGAAAACTATATTTTTACAGTGACAGTATGATGAAGATCTAATAAGAATTTATAAGATTTCTTATCGCTGAAATTTAATCAAAGGGGTGAAATACACATGAAAAATAAAATGATTGAAGGAGACCTCCGGAAAGCATTCACTTTTATTGAACCGGGGCCGGTTACTTTAGTAACTGCAAATGATGGAAGTCAGGATTACCTGATGGTCATATCCTGGATAATGGCAATGGATTATATTCCGCATTGTCATATTGCACTATCAACAGGTCCTTGGAATGAGACATATACAGCAATGATGAAAATGAAAGAATGTGTCATCTCGATTCCTTCAGCATCAATGGCAAAAGATATTGTAGAAATGGGTGTTGAGTCCAGCAGTGAAACGAATAAGTTCAAAAAACATAAGCTGAGGAAGAAAAGGGGATCCATTGTAAAAGCATCCTTGATTGATAACTGTATCGCGTCACTTGAATGTAAAGTTGTGGATACAATTGATGCTTATGGCTTAGTGATTTTACAATGTGAAAAATTATGGGTGAACCAAGAGCTGAACGCGGCACCATTATTGCATGCAAATGGTGATGGTACTTTCCGTGTAGATAATGATACGATTTTAGATTACCACAAGATTATGCAGCAATGGACACCAGAAGGAAATCAGAGATTTTATAAAGACTAGTAAAGAATAAATTGTTTTTACTGCGGTTGAAAGTTATATTAAAAGAGGATTAATTGTTATAAATAAGTGAAAACAAGCAATATCCCGTATAATTAGTATACTTCGCATAATGTATTGTGTTAAAGTGGTGAAATTGACAATCATAAGGTCAATGGAAAAATGTCATTATTAATGAAGAGGATGTGACGATATGAAATATAATCAACTGAAAGCATCTGATCTTGTTTGTGTTAATGTAGCTGTAAAAGCCTTTGCAGAAGGCATTCAAGTCATCAAAAATAAAAAGATCATGGAATTTGATGAGAATACCTATGTGAAACTGCCTGATGTCAATTTTCATGACGGGACAATCAAAGTGAAAGTGCTGAGCAGACTACTGCCAGATGCACCTGAATTTGCCCGTGGTTTTATTGGGATTGCATTCCGTATCAATGAAGATGACACAGCATTCGAAAGTTTCTATGTCAGACCAACAAATGGAAGAGTCTGTGATCCAGTACGGCTTCATCGTGCATGCCAGTATTTTTCATATCCTGGATATACGTTTGATTACTTCAGAAGAAACAATATCCTGAAATATGAGAATGCTGCAGACATCGGATTGAATGAATGGATACAGTTGAAAGCAATCATTAAAGGCAGCCATGGGACATTCTATGTGAATGATATGGATAATCCTGTTCTTGATGTATCTGATATGAAACTAGGAGATTCAAGTGGCAATATAGGAATCTTTGTAGATATTGGTACAGAAGGATACTTCAAAGATATTGAAATCCTTTAAAGCAATAAATAACAAAAATGTACGAAATCCTATGCAATACATGTAAATATTGCAACTTAGCATAATGTATGCTGGCTCCAGCCTCGATTTTGGTGTCGTTACATGTCATCGCATGCCGGTGTGATGAATATCAAAAAAGCTGATAACAAATGGAGTTTCTGCATGTTTCCGTATGTCATTTTGCGTCGGTATAAAAAGCTACAAAATGAGCTACATTTTCTAAAAAAGCTACAGAATCGCTACAAAAATGAATTAGTATATCATATATGATTTTCATATAAAAACTACCTAATTTGATTTTCCATTAGGTAGTCTTTTTGATGATTGGTCTGCAGTAAATATAAGATGTTTTTAGATAATCTTTCCCATTTAGTATATTGAAAAGATGAATTGTTTTTAAATGATTCCTTCGTTATAATTCTTCACCGTTTGATTTATATACTTTCTGCATATAGTAGAAGGAATCCTTCTTGCTGCGGGCAAGATCTCCTTTGCCTTCATCATCCATATTGACATAGATGAAATTATATCTCTTTCTCATCTCTCCAGTACCAGCAGAGACCAGGTCAATAAAGCCCCAAGGTGTATATCCCATCAGAGGAATTCCATCAATTTCAACGGCATCCTTCATCGTCTGGATATGCTCACGCATATAATCGATACGATAGGTATCATGGATGGAACCATCTTTTTCAACTGTATCAAGAGCACCCAATCCATTCTCAACGATCATGACAGGAATCTGATATCTATCATAAATCTGGTTCAGATTGATCCGCAAACCTAATGGATCGACGGTCCAGCCCCAGGATGTGGTCTTTAGATATGGGTTTGCAACATCCTGTGTCATGTTTCCTTCGGTGGATCCGTGTTCTTCTGGGTGTGCCGCAAAGACACGGGAACTGTAGTAAGAGAAGCTGTAGAAATCAACGGTGCCTTCTTTCAGCAGTTCATCATCACCAGATTCTTTCTTCAGAGCAATATGGTTTCTCTCAAGTTCTTTGACTTTCCAAGCTGGGTAGTAACCTCTTACCTGAACATCACCGTAGAACCAGAGATAGTCTTCACTTCCCTTGAGGTTGGCCATGACATCCTCTGGATTGCAGGAATATGGATAGCAGGCTCCATGATTGATCATCAGACCAATCTTGTTCGTTGGATCGATTTCATGGCCAACTTTGACAGCATATGCACTTCCTAAGAACAGATGCCATCTGCACTGCTCGGCATTCTGCTTGTTAGAGATATGGTCATGAATTCCATTCATCATGAAATTTGTATTGATGTTGATCTCATTGATGGTCAGCCAATAATGGACTAATCCTTTGTATCTGGTCAGGATAGTCTTGGTATATCTTTCAAAAGCTTCCAGGGTATGACGGGATACCCAGCCATCATATTCATTAGCTAAATGGAGCGGGCAGTCGAAATGATAGATTGTAACAAGAGGCTCGATATTATATTTGTGGCATTCTTTGAAGACATCTTCATAGAACTTTAAGCCTTCTTCATTTGGCTTTTCATCATCCCCATTTGGGAAGATCCGCGTCCAGTTGATGGACAAACGATAAACATTGCATCCCATCTCCGCAAACAGGGCGATATCTTCCTTCCAATGATGATAGAAGTCGGTTGCGACGTGACTAGGATAATACGTATCTGGATCTACAATTGCTTTAGCCCCAGCTGGAATCTCATCTCTGCCGCCGAAAGTCTTTCTTGAACCATCTGGCATTTCAACAATGAACTTACGAGGGATGTTATGAATGCCATCGCCTCCTGTTAATGTATCTGCAACGGCCAGACCCTTTCCGCCGGAAAGATACCCACCTTCATACTGATTGGCAGCGGTAGCACCGCCCCAAAGAAAACCTTTTGGAAAACTCATATGATATTTCCTCCTATTGTTATTTCAATTATATCTGTCAAAAACGGAGAATTATTTGTTCCCATGAAGAATGTAATATTTTATCAAAGTAATGAAATACAAAAAAGAATGACCGCTCATAATGACAGCCATCCTGATAAATAATTACAAAATCTATCTCTGTTATAGTATTTAATTCTGCTAATTGCTAATAAATATAAGTAAAAGAAGGGGAGCAGTCAAAATTACTCCTTTGGTTCTTTTGAATAGACTGCTTTTGTACCGGCAGAGATCTTTTGATATGTATTCAATTTCTTCTTGATGTTCGCATCGTAATCCTGGCTGAACAGTCCTGCATACAGATTATCCAAGATGTAGAGGATGGAAAGACGGGTAGAGAAAGAAGAAATCTTATTGTAGTGATTCTCTTCGGAACAGATCAGCAGCTGGATATTTGCGAATTTCGTCAGCTCACTTGGTTCGGTAGAAGATATCAAGAGAATATTAGTATGATTGTTCTTTAGGATTTCAGCGGCCATATGCACCATCAATCCTCTGCCGCCAAATGAAATGATGATTCCCAGGTCTTTCTCGGTGCATCTGGATGCTTCGAGACGTGCTTCGTATTCATCAGTAGGTACATGGACATCAATACCGATCTCCTGCATCTGAAAACGGAAGTTATCCGCAAGATAGACATTTCCAGCAGATGTAAAGATGGAGATCCTGCCAGCATTGTCAAGGGCACGTACTGCTTTATGCATCTCATTCATATCCATCAGGCTTCTTGTCTGTTTGATCGTCTCAACATAGTCTTCATTCAAGATGCGTGCGATGCTGTCGTGATTCTCTCTGGCTTTGATTGGGTAATCAAAGTTGATGGATGTATGAGCAGAGAGATAGTCCGCAAGATCAGAAGACATCTGTACCTTCATCTCAGAAAGACCGGCAACACCTGCCTTCTCACAGAGCCGGTAAAGGGAAGGAACGGATACATAACAGGCACGGGCAATCTGAGCAGCAGAACTCGCCAGGAATTCTTCCGGGTTTTCAAAGATATAAGAGACAATCTCTTTCTCACTGTTCGTCAAGTTTTCAAGACGTTTCAGTTTTGTATATATTGTCATAGGTCATTCCCCCAAGGATGACTTCATTATAAATGGATTCATTCATCTTTGCGGCAGAAACTTGTTCCAAATCTGTAAACATGTAAAAAATTTACGGGGGCCAGGATATGAAATATTCATCAGGACAATACTATGAATGGGCAAGAAAACAGGTAAATGAAGAATATGCGTCTGCTGTCTATGAGAAGGACAAGATCACGTTTCAGTCAGAAGGATATACAGCCTGCATGCAGTTCTATCCGGACGATATCGTTGAACTGTCCATTGTGAAAGATGATTCGGCTGAGAACTGTTTCTATCTGCATTTCCAGGCATACGAAAAAGCACATGCCGAAGAGCTGTTCTATGCTCTGAAAGATACGTTGAAAACGGTTGTCCGCAATATGAAACACAAGATTCTGATTTCCTGCACAAGTGCACTGACTTCCAGTTACTTTGCAGAGGAATTGAACAAAGCTTCATCTATGTTGAAATTGGATTATCAGTTCGATGCATGTGATCACAATCGTCTCTACCAAGCAGGCTTCCAATATGAAGCAATTTTACTGACACCGCAGATTCACTATGAGTATGAAAAGGCAAAACGCATCTTCCAGGATCAAGCCGTCCTCAAAATACCGACAAGAGCGTATGCAAGCTACAGCAGCGGTGAAGTTATCAACCTGTTGAATCAGGCCTTTGCGGAAAAAGAAAAACAGGAGTCAGACATGCTGTATAGGATTCAGCCAGTACTGGAGGGAAACAAATACCGCATTCTGACGATTGGCATGATCAATCATCGCAATGAAAAGCGGATTGCTTATCGAATCTATGATCATGGAGACAAGACCTTGGATAAAGAAGTTATCAAAGCAGACCTGAATCTGCGTGATATTGAAGATCTGCTGGATTATATTTTTGCCCGGCATAAAAAGATTGACACCATTGTCTTAGGAATGCCGGGAGTAGAAGAGAATGGGAAACTGACATGGGAAGGTTCAAAGTTTGACCATGCAACCATTTCGGAAGATCTGAAAGAAAAATATCAGCATTCATTTTTTCTGCTGAATGATGTCAATGCAATTGCTTTAGGATACAGTACCCTGCATCCCGACTGCTCAGATCTGCTGTTCTATTTTCAGCCCAAGGGATCATGGGTTCCAGGGGCAGGCTTGATTGAAGATGGTATTCTCAGAAAGGGATACCACAACGCATCTGGTGAACTGCGTCCTTTTATGAAATGTATGATTACGAATCTGGATGATAAGATCAACACACCGAAAGGTGCGATGGAAATTGTTGTCAGAGGTCTATTGGCATTTATCTGTACAAGTGCACCGAAAAAGATTGTTCTCTACAGTCAACTGACCCCCGATGCTAAAGAGGTCCGGGAAGAACTGCATCGATATGTTCCCGATGAGTATATTCCTAGTATTACCATCGCATCTCATCTGAAAGAATATCTGCTGCCGGGTCTATTAAGTTATGGGGTTCAAAAGCTGTCAAAGAACAGTTAGGAAAGGAAGATAGAAATGAAAAAGATCAGATTGTTTTGCAGTGAAGGAATGTCTACAAGTTTAATCGTTTCAAGAATGAAAAAGGAGGCAGCTGCAGAAGGCTTGGAGTATGATATCGCAGCCTTTTCAATTGCACAGGAAGAATCCAAAGGTGCAGAAGCTGACTGCATCCTTCTAGGACCTCAGGTAAGGCATACCTTGAAGCAGGTTGAGACGCTTTTTCCGGATAAACCAAAGGCAGTTATTGAAATGCGTACTTACGGAATGATGGATGCCAAGGCTATCCTGACGCAAGCTAGAAAATTGATGGGAGAGATTTAATTACGCTGATCCAGTGTTCGATGAATACTGGATTTTTTTATTTGAAAAAGGTATACCGCTGTCCATGCGGTATACCTTAACGAAAGAAGTCATATTCAATGGCTAAATGAATATGTTAACTAATCTTTTAATTCAGGGATATATTTATAAATTGATTCTGCAATGCCATCATGATCATTGTCATTTGTGACATCAAAGGCAGCTTCCTTTGCCTCATCAATGGCATTTCCCATAGCAATGCCATATTTGACTGCTTTTAACATCGGGATATCATTCTTCTGGTCACCAAATGCCATCATTTCATCAGAAGTGATACCCATTCTGCTGAAGGCGGTATGGATTGCTTCTGCCTTATCAACTCCCTTTGGGTTGAATTCATAATAACAGGAAGCGGTAAAGCCATTGGCAGTATCATCTTTGAAAGGTGCAGCCATTTCTTCGGCATGTTCCGAAAGATAATCAGAATCTGCGGCGACTAAGATCTTAGGGATTTCTGTATCCTTGAAGAAGTCAGCGAGATCTTTTTTCTCACATAAGAGATACTCATTTGATCTGGATTCATACTTGATGATGTTGCTTTCATGATAAGTTCCATCTTTTCCACGTACCTGGATCATACCGGAGAAGACATCGTTCGTATACATGTATTCTCCCTTAGCAACCAATGGGATGACATTGAACTTCTTTAGATGTTCAAGAATAGCAGCACCAAGTTCCTTTGACATAGATTTGTCAAAGAAGACCTCGCCAGTCTCCATATCCTTGATCAGAGCTCCATTGCACGCAATTAAGATGCCATGATTCTGTTCAAAGTCCAGCCATCTGCCAAATCTTGCTAATCCATTCTCTGTTCTGGCAGAAACAACGGCAAGTTTGATACCTGCCTTTTGTGCTTTCAGAAGTGCTTCCTTTGTCTTAGGAGTAATCTCTTTTTTACTGTTGGTAAGTGTTCCATCAATATCCAATAATATTGCCTTGATCATTTTCATTAAGTCCTTTCTCAATATCTAGATTTTATAGCATGTTAACAATCGTTTCCTGAGCAGGAAAAAGAATGTATTAATTTATCAAAGATAATGATATTCAGTAATGAAATTTTGATATTTTCTTATCAGAAAATTCTGCATCTAACGAAAAGTGAAACAGATAAAGTATTCTTTATTGAACAATACAAGAAAGTGAAGAGACAAGAATGGATCGTTTAAAATTAGTGGCAGCAGACATTGATGCAACACTTTGTGGAAGAAAAGTAGGGACATTAGGACCTATTACAAAACAAGCGTTGATTGATCTGCATGAGCAGGGAGTTCTATTAGGTATTGCAAGCGGCAGACCAATCTTGGAGGACGTTAAGGAACACTTCAGTGAGTGGAACTTAGGCTTCCAATTTGATTTCTTGATTGGTATGAACGGCTCTGAAGTCATGGACACCAATACAGGGGAAACAAATCATTATTATTCATTGAGCAAGGAATCAATTAAAGAAATCATGGAGCTGATGCAACCAATGGACTGCAACGCTTTTGTATATCGCGATGGATATATGTTATTTACACGTTATGATGAAGAGGTAGTCAATTCGCATAATCGGCATCATGACGATTATAAGATCAGTGATAATCTTGCAGACTTCTGGTCAGAAGAAACGGCAAAAGTACTTTTCTACACAGGAACAACAGAAAAAAGAGATGAAGTACTGTCATATGCAAGGCAACATCTGACGAATGCATATACGTGTTTTGCTACAGCACCATGGATTGTAGAATTTCAAGATCCAAGGATCAACAAGGGAATTGCCCTAGCAAAATACTGCGAAGCAAAGAATATTGATTTAAAAGATACGATGGCCTTCGGGTATGAAGAAAATGATCGAGGACTGCTGGAAACAGCAGGCTGCGGTGTATGTCTCCTGAATGGTTCCGAAGAAATCAAAAAGATCAGTGATGCCATAACAGAGTATGATGCAGATAATGACGGTGTGGGACATTATATTTATAGTCACATATTAAATAATATAAATATTTAAAAGGTTAAGAATCGGCAGTGAGTAAAGTTGCTTAATATTATCTATGCTGGCTCAAGCCTCGATTTTGAAGTCGTTACATGTCATCACATACCGGTGTACTGAATATTAAAAAAGCGGATAACAAAGGGAGTTTCTGCATGTTTCTGTAGGTTATTTTGCGTCGGTATAAAAAGTTACAAAATGAGCTACATTTTCTAAAAAAGCTACAGAATCGCTACAAAAATAAATTTGTATATCATATGTATAAATTGACAAAAATTGACCATAATTATGATCAGTTTTTCAGTTTAAGTAAAATAAAGTAACGAATTTATTTTTGAAATTTGAAAGTTGAGTTACTTTATTTTCAAAATGCTAATACGAAAGAGATTTTGCTTAATAAAGTTGTTAATAATGTAATTGAAAGAGGGAATTTTATGAAAATAAATTCCGTTATGCATACATTCAAAGATTCAAAGATATGACATTTGATTATATGATAAGGCTTAGTGAAGATTTGCTGGCACATTCTTTACTAGATTTAACAAAATCGATTTAAATTCATTGATTTCTATTGACAACTATCTAAATATCTTCTATAACTGTAGCGTACTACAGATAGGAGATGTTCTATGAATGATTATCCAATTGGATATTTAATAAAGCTTATCAATGACAGGCTGAAAACAAAAGCAGATGCTGATTTGAAGAGTGCACATTTAACACTGGCACAAAGCCGAGTATTGGCATTTATCAATCAAAAAGGTGGGCAGACGACCCAGAAAGAGGTCGAAACGTACTTGGATGTTGCGCATCCAACAGTGGTCGGAATCATATCAAGAATGGAACAGAATGGCTTTGTTGCCTGCTGTATGGATCCATCCGATCACCGCAACAAGATTGTAAAATTGACAAGAAAAGCAGAGAATGCTGGAAAAGATATGGAAAAGTTGATTTCCGAGCATGAAGAGCTGCTGCTGAGAAATATGTCAGCAGATGAAAAGAAAGAACTGCAGAGACTGCTTGAAATTGTCAGTAAAAATATCGATTGAACTGCCGGGAGACCGGCTTCAATTATAGCCATATATGTAGCGCGCTACATTATAAGAAGGAGAATTTATGATTAGAATATTAGCTAAGAGTTTAAGGGAACATCAAAAAGGTTCCATCATTACAATGATACTTTCCATCCTTGAAGTTGTATTTGAAATTGTCATCCCATTATATATGTCAGATCTGATTGACTTTGGCATTGAAGAAAGGAGCCTAGCTAATGTATTCAAGTATGGCTTTGCCTTGATCCTGTTTGCCGTCATGGAGCTACTTACAGGTGTGTTGTCCGCAAAATTTGCCGCGAAGGCATCTACAGGATTATCCGCGAATCTACGCCAGGATATGTATGACAATGTCCAGAGATTCTCATTTTCCAATATTGATAAGTTCTCATCCGCTTCCATTGTTACCCGTCTTACCACAGATGTAACGAATATCCAGAATGCATGGCAGATGATCATCCGTATGGCAATCCGCGGACCAGTCATGATGATATTTGCTATGACCGTATCGTTCAGCATCAGCCATGATATCTCAATGATATTCCTAGTATTGATTCCTGTCCTTGCTGTACTGCTGTTCTTCATTATGAAATGTGTCAGTCCTTCCTTCAAAAGAGTATTCAAGACCTATGACCAATTGAACAGTGTTGTGGAAGAAGATGTCAAAGGCATCCGGGTCGTGAAATCATGCAATCGGGAAGACTATGAGATTCAAAAGTTTGATGGTATCTCAGAATCCATTTATAAAGACTTCAGTAAAGGCGAACGTCAGCTTGCATTGAACTCTCCATTAATGCAGTTATGCATGTATGGTGTCATGATTCTTATCTCCTGGATCGGTGCGAAAGCGATTGTCGCAAGTGGGAATAATATTGCCTTTGGTCTTACGACTGGGCAGCTGACTGCTCTGTTATCTTATGCGCAGCAGATCTTAATGAGTTTGATGATGCTTTCAATGGTCCTGACCATGATCACAATGAGTGCATCTTCCGGTAATCGTATTGCAGAAATATTAAATGAGCAGCCGGATATCACAGATCCGCAGAATCCTGTCAAGGAGGTAAAAGATGGGTCTATTAAGTTTGAAAATGTTGACTTTGTTTACAGTACCAAAGCAGACAAAAAAGTACTGAATAATATTGATCTGAATATCAATTCCGGAGAGACAATCGGTATCATCGGCGGCACCGGTTCGTCGAAATCTTCGCTTGTTCAGCTGATTCCACGTCTTTATGATGCGACCGCAGGAAAAGTCAGTGTTGGCGGCATTGATGTAAAAAAGTATGACTTGCATGCATTGCGTGAATCCGTGGCTATGGTGCTTCAGAAGAATGAATTGTTCTCTGGTACGATTGCCGAGAACCTGCGGTGGGGCAATGAGAATGCCACCGATGAGCAGCTGGTCCAGGCATGTCAGTTAGCATGTGCAGATGAATTCATTAATACACTGCCAGATGGATATAACACACATATTGAACAGGGTGGCACCAACGTCTCCGGTGGGCAGAAACAGAGATTATGCATTGCTAGAGCTTTGTTGAAATCGCCAAAGGTGCTGATCTTGGATGATTCAACCAGTGCAGTTGACACAAGAACAGATGCTCAAATCCGCAAAGCATTTGCGGAAAAGATTCCGAATACGACAAAGATCATCATTGCTCAACGTGTTGCATCTGTACAAGATGCTGACCGTATCATTGTCATGGATGATGGACAAATATCTGCTCAGGGCACACACGAAGAATTGTTGAGGACATCTCGGATCTATCGGGAAGTCTATGAATCACAGCAGAAAGGAAAAAAGGATCATGAGTGAGAATATGAAGCAGAAGAAAAGTACATCGTTCGATATGCAGACATTAAAAAGGCTACTTTCTTATATGAAGAAGTACAAGACGACAATGATCGTTGTTGTGATCTGCATCATATTGAGTGCAGTCGCAAGTGCAGCTTCTTCCATGTTCCTGCAGTCATTGATCGATATCTATATTGTTCCGCTGCTGGGACAGGATCATCCTGTCTTTACAGGACTATTACATGCCTTGATTATTATCGGCGTCATCTACTTTGTCGGTGCAATGGGCACATGGATCTACAACCGTTTAATGGTAACCATTGCCCAGGGTACATTAAAAAAGATCCGTGATGAGATGTTTGAGAAGATGCAAGCACTTCCAATCGGTTACTTTGACAGCCATACACATGGTGAGATCATGAGCTTATATACCAATGATACAGATACACTGCGGCAGATGATTGCCCAATCGCTTGCTCAGCTGATCTCATCGGCATGTACTATGATTGCCGTATTCTGCTGTATGCTGTATATCAGTCTCTGGTTGACATTGATCGTTGTAGCTGCTGTCTGGTTCATCCTGAAGGTTGTCGGCAGGATTGCTGGTGAGACAGGAAAATGGTTCGGTACACAGCAGCAGACACTTGGTGATCTGGATGGCTATGTCGAAGAGATGGTCAATGGTCAAAAGGTCATCAAAGTATTCAATTATGAAGATCGGAACAAAGCAGAATTTCGGAAAAAGAATGATGCTTGGAAGTACGCAGCAACCAAAGCAAACGGCAATGCAAACGCAATGATGCCTCTGCTGAATGCCTTGGGATACGTACAATATGTCTTGATAGCTATTGTAGGAGCGTGGCTGGCAATTTCCGGCAGTGCTAACCTTACGATCTTTGGTATGAATACAATGACGCTAGGCATGATTGCTTCTTTCCTGACACTTTCCCGCAGTTTCACAAATCCACTGTCACAGATCTCCAATCAGTTCAATTCCATTGTCACAGCATTAGCTGGTGCCTCCCGTATCTTTACGTTCCTGGATGAACAGCCGGAAACAGACAATGGCTATGTCACCTTAGTCAACTGTAAAGAAGTGAATGGCGAAATTGTTGAGACTTCTGAAAAGACCGGTATGTGGGCTTGGAAACATCCACATCAGGCGGACGGCACCATAACATATCAGAAACTGGAAGGAAGAATTGTGCTGGATCATGTCGATTTCTCCTATGTGTCTGATAAGCAGATACTGCATGATATCACTCTGTATGCAGAACCTGGTCAAAAGATAGCCTTTGTCGGTGCCACTGGTGCCGGTAAGACAACGATTACGAATCTGATCAATCGTTTCTATGATATTGATGATGGCAAGATCCGTTATGATGGAATCAATGTCAATAAGATCAAGAAAGCAGATCTCAGACGATCATTAGGCATTGTCCTGCAGGACGTCAATCTGTTTACGGGAACGGTCATGGACAATATCCGGTTTGGTAGAGAAGGTGCAACGGATGAAGAATGCATCAATGCAGCTAAGCTGGCAAATGCCGATGAGTTTATCCAGATGCTGCCGAATGGATATCAGACGGTCATTGATGGAGATGGCAGCGGCCTGTCGCAAGGGCAGCGTCAGCTGATCTCCATTGCTAGAGCTGCCGTAGCAGATCCGCCAGTCATGATCATGGATGAGGCAACTTCTTCTATTGATACACGTACCGAAGCTTTAGTCCAGGAAGGTATGGACAGATTGATGAAGGGACGTACAGTATTTGTGATTGCACATAGACTCTCTACCGTTCAGAATTCTGATGTCATCATGGTATTGGATCACGGTAAGATCATTGAACGCGGTGATCATGACAAACTGATTACAGAAAGAGGTACATACTATCAGCTGTATACCGGTGCATTTGAATTGGAATGATATGTAGTTATTGATCTAATAGACTGTATTATGAATATCTCGCTGAAGAAAGTCTTAACTTCAACGAGATTTTTAAAAAAGGGCTTGATTAGATCCGTCTCTAACTGCTATCGAAACAATTGATCAGGTTGTTGAGAGCTATATTGAAAGATTATTAATTGTTATAAACAAGTGAAAGCAAGCAATTTCTCGTATAATAAATATACTTCGCATAATGTATGTTATGCGATTTTTATATTTATCGATTTTAAGGGAGCCAATTATAATATAAAAAAAGATATCTCTTTCTCATTTGACCTATAACACCATAATACAGATCTATGTTTCTAGAATATCTTCTGTAGAATTTAAATCTTTACTGATTCTTTTCCTGCTTCTTTTGTTTCATAAAACGTATCAATGTTACTACAAAACATATTGGGAAAACAATTAATCCAAATCCATAGAGATACATCATTGTCTTATCTCCATCTGCCTGCAGGCTTTGCATGAATGGTGAAATATTCAAAATTTCAAGCAGTACAAACACCCATGGCTCATAGCCTACTAATTTTCTCCTCTTCATAGATATCCCGTCCGTATAGGATCATTGATGAATATGTAACATTATAAACCCATATTTTTTTGTGGTGACATTCATTTATAAATATAGAAGGAAATTTATTTATTTTTATCAAATAATAAATAGTCTCCTGAATTTTGATACCATAAATGATTTGATAAATAATTCAAAATTTAATTATTGATACTTTTTTAATTTGATATATAGTATAAGTATGAGTGAAATAGATACATTAAAAGCACAAATTGCGATGCTGATCAGTCAAAGAGACCTCTGCCGGTTGCAGTATAACGAGCTGAAAGATGTCTACCAGCGTGATATTGCAGCCCTGAAGCGTGAACGAGATGCCTACAAGAAGACTTGTATCCGCTTTGCTGAACAGATTGAATCAAACAAAAAAAAGAATCCTAGAGGAGCCGGCCGTCATAAATTTGATAAAAAATGGTCTGAACGCTACTTCCAGTTCAGTATTATGATGGATCAAAAAAAATCCATGAGTGAGGTAATGTCCGCTCTTGGTATTTCAAGAGCTACCTATTTCCGCCTAAAAAAGATCTATACACAGGATCTGCAATTCGACAAACCAAACGAAAATGACACTCTGCAGTGAGCAAAGTGTCATTTTTTATAATATTGAGGTTAATTACTTAACAATGTCCTTGAGGACCTTAGAAGCCTTGAAACCTGGAACCTTTGTCTCAGGAATGGAGATTGTCTCCTTTGTCTGAGGATTGATGCCTGTACGAGCTGCTCTTGTCTTGACTTCGAACTTGCCGAAACCAGTAATATCAACTCTGCCGCCATCCTTTAATGTATCAGAGATTGTATCGAAAACAAGATCAACGATATCTCCTGCTTCCTTCTTAGTCAGATCATGCTTTTCAGCGATTGCTTCAGAAATGCTCTTCTTGTTTGTTAATTCCATTTTTTAATTTCCTCCAATTGTGTATAAGTACCTCTCGTACTTACCTATTTAATGTTACTACATGTCCTATGCTTGTTCAATACTTGACAAATGATTAAACTCTTAAAAATATGCTCTGTAACAAGGTTTTTATCATTTTTTCATCAAGATTTTTCACACCTGAAGCATTTGGATGACCGCCTCCGCTGTACTCCCTTGCCAAGTCATTGAGAATGACCGTTTTGGAACGAAGCGAACCATCATATAGGTGCTTCCCATCGACTATTTTTTCAGTGAACATGCACCATGCTCCAAACTCTTTTACATGCCCCATTTCCGTAATGAAATTACGAGCAGAAGAAGCACTGATCTGCATTTTTTCCTGATCTTCTAAAGAGATGATGACATAAGCCACCTTCCCTTCAATTGTTTGAATCTTAGAACGGACAAAACTGGCAAATGTAAATGCCTTTTCATCCTGATCGAACAATTCACGATTGACAGCGGGAATATTGACACCTTTAGAGGCAATATACGCTCCCATTTCCAAGGTGTGCGGTGTCGTATTTGATGTTGCATAGCAAAGTGTATCCGTCAAAATACCTTTATAGAGATACTCTGCTGTTTTCTTGGAAAAGACAGCATTGGATACCGTTTGAAAATACTCTGCCAGAATTTCGCAGGTCGCTGCAGCATCTGTTTTCACTAATATCAGACTGCCAAATGGTTCTACATTTGGATGATGGTCGATCTTGACAATCTTTGCGGCCATCGGACTGCGGTCATCATCAATCCGTTCAACATTTCCTGTATCCAAAACAACAGCCAGACTGTTTTTGATAACATCATCGGTGATGACATCACTTTCAGGAAACTCTGCCTGATCCGTCTTTTCTTTTCCAAGCGCATAGATCTGCTTGGACGGATAATTGTCCTTCAGCCAGGTCACCAAGCCCCATTGGGAGCCTAATGCATCACAGTCAGGGTGTTCATGACGAAAGACTGTAATGATTTCAGACTCTTCAATGGCTTGTGTCAAAGCTTCGTAATTCATGCCTTAAAGTCCTAATAAACGGACGGTATCTCTGGCAATGACCAATTCTTCATTTGTCGGAATGATATAAACTGCGACCTTTGAATCCGGTTTGGAGATCAATGCTTCCTCACCATGGATGGCTGCGTTCTTCTCATAATCAATGGATAGTCCCATGCCCTCTTCGAGGTGCTTTAAGATTCTCTCTCTTGTATGGGTATCATTTTCACCCAGACCTGCTGTGAAGACAATTGCATCAACATGTCCCAGCTGCATTGCATAGCCGCCGACGACATTAATGACACGGTTTGTATAAAGCTCAGTTGTCAGGATTGCTCTTTGATCACCCTTTTCAACAGCAGCCTGAATGTCTCTTGCATCCGAAGAAATTCCGGATACGCCGAGCATACCTGAACGCTTATTCAAGAAGGTATCCATTTCCTTTGGTGTGCAGCCCAGCTTTTCCATCATATAGAAGACGACTGTTGGGTCAATATCACCAGAACGTGTGCCCATCATTATGCCGCCGAGCGGTGTCAGACCCATCGAAGTATTGATACACTTGCCGTTCTTAATAGCAGTAATGGAAGCTCCATTGCCTAAGTGGCAGGTAATCATATTCAATGTATCCACTGGCTTGCCCATGATCTCAGCTGTACGTCTGTTGACATACCAGTGAGATGTGCCGTGTGCGCCATATCTTCTGATTTTATACTGTGTATACCAGTCATATGGTACAGGGAACAGGTAGGATTCTGGTCCCATTGTCTGATGGAATGCTGTGTCAAAGACAAAGACATGTCCAATATTTGGAAGAGCTTCCTTGAATGCCTTGTAGCATACCAGGTGTGCTGGATTGTGCAGAGGTGCCAGTTCGCCCAGCTCGTCTACCTTTTCAACGACATCTTCATTGACAACAACAGACTGATCAAAGTATGGTCCGCCTTGGACAATACGATGTCCTGCGCCCTTGATTTCATCCAGATCGGCAACGATTTTTTCTTCGACCAGTTCCTTGAGCAGCAGTTCAACAGCTGCCTTATGGTCAGGCAGAGGAAGCTTCATTACTTTCTTCTCGCCGTTGACCTTGATGGTGAACTGACCCATGTCCTGGCCGATTCTTTCTGCCTGTCCGCTGGTGAGGACTTTCTCACTCGGCATATCAAACAGCTGGAACTTTAAAGAGGATGATCCTGAATTTACTGCAATAACCTTACTCATAACTTTTCTCCTTCTTCAATTTCACTATCGATGCATTCATCAATCAGTTTTCCTGTCTCTTTGTCAGAACGGCTGCGGATATTTTCATACAGCTCTCTGCGCTTTTGGTAGGATTTTAACAGATGAAGTTTTTCTTCATAAGTATCAAGATCGGTGCGGCATCTTTTCACAGTGTCATAGACAGCACTTCTAGATGTCTTTTCAATCTCAGCAATTTCCTGTAGAGAGAGATCTTCCCGATAATAGTAATGACAGATCTTCTGCTGATTCTCCGTCAGCAGTCTCCCATAGAAATCCAGCAGACTGTTGATATAGATCTTATTCTCCATCAATCTTCAGTCCTTCCGAAATACTGTAAAGGTAACTGTCCAGATCAAATGGTCTCAGATCTTCCGGATGTTCTCCCAGACCGATATAGTAGACCGGAAGATGGAGTTTGTTCTTAATCGCAAGAACAATGCCGCCCTTTGCGGTACCATCCATTTTTGTCAAAATAATACCGGATAATACTGTACTTTCGTTGAAGACTTCCGCCTGTGCCAAGCCGTTCTGTCCCGTTGTTGCATCCAATACAAGCCAGGTGTTATGCGGTGCACCTTCAATCTCACGGGTCGTTACGCGGTTCATTTTGGCAAGCTCATTCATTAAGTTTGCCTTATTCTGGAGTCTTCCTGCTGTATCACAGATCAGAATGTCTGCCTGATGTTCCTTAGCATACCTGCATCCATCCACAATCGCTGCAGAAGGATCCCCATTCTCCAGGCCTTTGACAGTAGGAACGTTCAGTCTTTCTCCCCATTCTGCAAGCTGGTCAATTGCACCAGCACGGAAGGTATCTGCGGCTGTAAAGACAACGCTCTTTCCCTGATCCTGATACATCTTGGCCAGTTTGGCAGCAGTAGTTGTCTTACCGGAACCGTTGACTCCTTCCAAGAAGATCACAGTTGGTCCATTTTCATTGAAATGGATCGGTGTATCCGGATATTCTTCATAGATTTCCTTCATGATCTCAATCAAGAGATTCATCGCCCATTTAAACGAAATGGTAGGATAATCCAGCGCTCTTTCCTTTAGCTTCTCGCAGATCAGATCTGCTGTATCAATACCGACATCCCCTTCCAGAAGGATGATGGTCAGCTGTTCCAGAAATTCATCTGAAATGCCGTCAAAGTCTTCTGACAGTGTATTCAAACGTTCTCCGAACTGCTGTCTGCTCTTGGCAAAGCCGGATAAATACTGGGCCTTATCATTCTTTTTGGAAAACTTATCTTTCAATGCACTGAGGAAGCTCATGCGCTCACCTCGACGGCACTAGGATCTGCCATTGCTACAGCTTCCTTCAGTTCTACCTTCAGCATCTGTGATACACCCTGATGCTGCATTGTTACACCATAGAGGACATCTGTCTTTTCCATTGTGCCCTGACGGTGTGTAACAACAATGAACTGTGTATGATCCGTGAAGCGGTGCAGATATTCTGCAAAACGCTCAACGTTGCCTGGGTCAAGTGCTGCTTCAACTTCATCCAGGATGACCAACGGTACTGGCTTGACCTTCAGAATGGCAAACAGGACGCATAAAGCAATCAGTGATTTCTCACCGCCTGAGAACAGCATGTTGTTCTGGACTGCCTTTCCCGGCGGCTGAGCATCAATATCAATGCCTGTATTCAGAAGATCAGATGGATCCTGCAGAACAAGTCTAGCCTTGCCGCCACCGTACAGACTTCTGAAGATCTCATCAAATTCAACATTGATCTTATCGAACATATCCTTGAACTGCTTCTTCATGATATCGTCCATCTCATCAATTGCTGCTAAGATCTTATCTCTGCTGAGCGTCAATTCTTCAATCTGCTTCTTATATGTCTCATAACGGTCGTTGACTTCCGTATATTCTTCCGGTGCATTCATATTGACATTGCCTAAGTGTTCAATGTCTGCACGCAGCTGAGCAACTTCTTCACGGGCGTTTTCAATTGCCGCGGTAGATGCTTTCGTCTTGGCAAATTCATAGGTCAGCTGATACTCTGAAGCAAGTCTCTGCAGATCAGATTCCATCTTAGTTTCAAGTCTGCCCTGATCAATCTTGATGGCATTCTCGCTCGCCTCTGCCGTAGAAAGTTCCTTACGCATCTGACGAAGCTGTGCTTCCTTGCGCTCCATATCACTGTTCATGGAAAGACGGTTATCACGTTTAGCCTTGATCTCATTGGTAATCTCATCACGTCTGCTGTATGCCTTATTCAAACGGATGACCAGATCATCATTATGTGCCTCAGCCGCATCGGCTTCATTGTCCTGATCAGGCTGAACTAATGAAAGATCTGACTTGAGCTTCTCGTATTTTGCCTGCTTGGCATCAACCACCGGTTCCAGAGCTGCTGCTGCATATCTCTTTTCCTGCAGGTTCTTAGCTGCGTTCTCACGTTCTTCAACAGCCGCATCATATTCTTTTCTTGCCAGCAGTACCGTTGCATTCTGGGCATCCAGTGAGCTGACAATCTCATCATATTCACGCTTCATGGTGACAACATTGGTATTATGCTGCGTCTTGCCGCCGGTCATGGAACCGCCGCGGTGAATGACTTCACCATCGAGAGTGACAATCTTATACTGTCTCTTCGTCAAAGCAGAAAGTTCATTTCCTGCTTCCATGTTCTCGACAACTGGCACGTTTGCCAGAAGATTCTCGACCAATGGGGAGAACTTCGCATCATAATGGATGAAGTCCTTGGCAATACCTAAGTATCCCTTTGTGTTCTGACAGATGATCTCACTCTCTTTGCTCATATAGTGAGGTGCACAAACAGTCAAAGGCATAAAAGTAGCTCTGCCGCCGAGGTTCTTATTCAGGAACCGGATGGCATCACGGGCTGCTTCTTCATCCGTTGTCACAATATCATTCATTGCTCCGCCTAAGGCAGTCGCAATGGCATCTTCATATCCTTTGTCTACACTCAAGATCTGTCCGGTAACACCGAGGATGCCGTTCAAAGCATTCTGGTTGTCCATAATTGAACGGATGCCCTGCTGATTGTTGAATGGATTCTTCATCAGCGATTCCAGGACATTCTTGCGGTTCTCCAAGGATCTCTCCCTTGTCTGAGCTGCTTCATATCTTGAGGACTTCTCAACGATGCTCTGGGCAGCCAGATTCAACTTTTCACTGAACAGCTTAATATCAGTGTTCAGATCATCAAGTCTCTTTTTACGATCATCAAATTCAATCTTTGCAGCATCCAGAAGGTCTTTTAATTCCTTTGCCTTCTGTTCATCAGAACCAGTCTCAACAATATACTTGCGGCGTTCATCCAGTTCCGTCTTGCGGGCTTCCAGCGCCTGTACATCGTTATAGTTCTGCATGAGCTCATCCTGCAGAGTCGTAATTTCCTTATCCAGCTGGGCAATCTGTCTTCTTTGATCCTGAATCTTATTCTCAGAGATCTGAATGTTTGTATTGTACATTGTCGTTTTTGTCTCTATATCAAACAATGTCTTCTTCGCTGATTCTATTTCAGAATTGATCTGGTCAATATCCTGTACAAGGACAGTGATTTCTATCTCTTCCAGTCTCTTCTTCTTTTCACGGTAGATCTCTGCTTTATGTGCCTGACGCTTCAATGGAGACACCTGTTTTTCAAGCTCGTTTAAAATATCTGTCGAACGGTCCAGATTCTCTTTCGTGCGTTCTAGTTTTGAAAGAGATTCTATCTTTCTTTTCTTATATTTAGCAACACCCGCTGCTTCTTCGAAGATGCCGCGGCGGTCGATTGGCTTAGCATCAGCAAAGGAAACGACATTGCCCTGTGAGATAATGCTTAAAGAATCTTTGCCTAGACCTGTATCCAGGAAAAGATCAACAACATCACGCAGTCTGACATTATTTCGGTTGATCAGATATTCGGCATCACCAGAATCACGGAACAGTCTTCTGGTTACTTCAATCTCATCTTTATCCGTATTCAGTACATGCGTTGTATTGTCAAAGATCAACGTTACTTCTGCCATATTGACTTTTTTACGGTCAGCACTTCCGGCAAAGATGATATCGTCCATCTTCTGACCGCGCATGCTTTTAGCACTCTGTTCACCAAGCACCCAGCGGACAGCATCAGCAATATTCGATTTGCCGCACCCATTCGGTCCGACAACACCCGTAATCGGGTTTTCAAAAGATATGATTGTCTTATCAGCAAAGGACTTGAATCCCTGCATTTCTATTCTCTTAAGAAACATTGATTTCTCCTTAAATTCCGGCATTAATTATATCAAAATAAACCACTTATTTAAAGGATAAGTGGTTTATGTAACTACTTTCAGTCTTTCTTTTCTTTCAGAAGTGAAACAATTTCTTCCAGTGCTGTTAATTCATCACTCTTTTTCGCTGGCGCAGGTGCTTCCTTCTTTTTTGACAGATCTTCAAGCCGGTTGATGGATTTTACAATCAGGAACAGAATCAATGCCATCAGGATGAAATTAATGACTGCGGTAATGAATTTACCGATGCCCAAAGATACATTTCCAGGAAGATTCAGCACAACTTCACTGAAATCCGTCTTAAATGCAATACCGATCAAAGGGCTGATGATATCCCCTACCAGTGAATCGACAATTGTCTTGAAAGCAGCACCAATAATAACGCCGACTGCCATATCCATGACATTTCCCTTTAATGCAAACTCTTTGAACTCTTTGAAAAATCCTTTCATAGATCATTCCTCCTTTTAGAATCAAGATATTCTCTCTGATTCTTTACAATCACATATTCCCCAAAGCAATATGGATTTTCCTTATATTGTACATCAGGTTCGAGCAATTCGACCGTTCCATTATTATTTTCTATCTCATAATGGCTATTCTGGATGTCTGTAATAAACCCGGCATGATGATCTGCCATGAAACCGTCCTTGATATACATGATCGTTCGTTTCCCATACGTGAACTGATAAAGATATGGGACAAACCCATACCGTGCCGTAAATGCATCCTGGGACAATTTAATATTGTCATCGCTCATTTCAGAGGAAACAATGATACCGTCGATACCGCCAAGAGAGTACACATATGCCATTGCATAGCTGTTGGCAATATTCATCGTCATGCCAGATATGCATGCTTGATGAGACCCGGCAAGATCACAATAGGAGCTTAATACCGCATGGTCATGATCTGCACTGACATCATATGACTGATTGACGACCGGACAGAGCTCATGACTTCCGTATCCTACTGGATAAAGACCAGTTCCTTCATCCGTCCTCTGCCAAGGCTCGCGGCAGGCAACAATCGTCTTCTCTGCCGGTTTTTGCGGGTGATGCAGAACTGCATGATATGCAACTGCACCATTTCTGATATGCCGCTTTGCACGTGCCTTAGACAACAGTTCCATAGCCTTTCGACGGACTTCATTGACTGCACTGACCGGCAGAAAAATATTTCCTGCTGTTCCTATGACGGAAGAGATCTCATATGGAGAATCGCCCAGTTTTCTCAAGCATGCTTCAATCTTTTCACTGTTCAATGGTGCGGTCTTGGCTTCCTGTACATCCATTTCACTGTCAGCCGACACTTCATGCCCACTGCCGTCATGAACTGTCAGCTGGAAAGGTCTGCCGATCTCAGCATGATATTCCATTGTGACAGGTATTCTTCTGACTGGCTGCAGAATCTCGTCATCAATTGTCTTCAAAAGCTGAGCATCACTTGTTTTATGAAGCTTCTGGCCGGGGCGTGGATTTGGCTCATCATGACAGTCCAACCATACTATTTGTCCGGCTTCCGCATGATTGACGAGGTTGTCTTTTGCATCGTAGATTTTGACCGCCGTCAGCCCTGTATCGACCGGTGTATTGAGAATCCGCAGACCATCATGCTGATAAAGAGGCCCGCTCAGCTTGATCTGGACACGTCCATGCCTGTACTGCAGTACGGTACCAATTTCAACGCCCTGATGATTCGGACGATAATGGCTCATTCGATCAGCTGTATCTGCATGGAGCAGATGTCCTTGAGAAAAGCCGCGGTTGAACATCAGAAGCAGCTCATGGAGACGTTCGGCATCAACTTTATACTTTCTGCCTGCATAATATGCATCAATTGCTTCCCGGAATGTCTTTGTGACAAGCCAGACATATTCAGGACGTTTCATTCTTCCTTCAATCTTCAGTGATGCAACCCCTGCTTCAATCAATTCCGGAAGATGATCAATTACATTCAAATCCTTCGGCGAAAGAAGGTATTCTCCATCCTTTTCTTTCCGACCCTCAGGATAGTATTTCAGCCGGCAGCACTGCGCACACATACCGCGGTTGGCACTTCTGTTCTTGGTGACCGAACTCATCAGGCACTGCCCGCTGTATGAGATACAGATTGCGCCATAAACGAAAACTTCAATCTGCACACCGGTCCGGCATGCCTCCTTGATGGTTTCAATCGGTGTCTCACGTGCCATAACAACTCGTGAAGCACCTTGTTCTTTCATGAAATTCACACCGACGAGATTATGGATATGCATCTGTGTACTGCAGTGGACATCAAGATCTGGATAGCATGTCCTCACATAATGGAACAAGCCAAGATCCTGGATCAGCAGACCGTCAACATCATTGTCATATAAGAACTGCACTTCTTTCTTCGCATTCTCAATTTCTGTCTCAAAAAGCATTGTATTGATCGTTACATAGATCTTTATATCTCTGATATGACAATATGCAATCGCTTCGATAAATTCATCATGAGAAAAATTGCCGGCAAAAGCCCGCGCTGAAAAGCTCTGCAGGCCAAGGTATACTGCATCGCACCCTGCTGCAGCAGCAGCTTTTAAAGAATCCATATTTCCAGCCGGAGCCAGCAGTTCAATCTTATCTTTCATTCAGTTTCTCCAATATGATCTGATACGCAGAGGTCAGATCATCCATGCGCATTCTGGCGTTGGCAGCGCTTGTACTGACTAAGGCGATATGTTCTGCACTGCATATGACATATTTATCATACAGCTGTGACGCTTTGGAACCGGTTGTAAATACCGTGTGTATCTTTGTCTGATTGATCAGGTCCTGAATATCATTGGCAGTGACATCTGTAATGCTGGCATCCGATGAACCATGGATCTTGCAGCTGTGGATGACATCCCACAAGGCAATATGATGATCCAGACAGAACTTGGTACGGTCAATGATCTCAGTATGAAATAAAACTGACAGGACCGGCCAGAACCGATTGGTTGCATTTGCATAGTAGAAGCTCTGTTTTCTTGATACGACACTTGGAAACGAACCCAGGATCAGTATTTCACTGTTCTTGTCATAGATGGCAGGAAATGGATGTACAAGAACTTCATTTTTCACAGTCATATTCTTTTGCCAGACCGCCTTCAGACGTTTCCTTCAATTCGATAGGAATCTGTTTACCAGTATCATTCATTGTCTTGACAACCGTATCAAAGGAAATAAGATGCTTTCTTATAGAACTCATATATTTAGACAGCTGTGCACTGTCTGCTGCACGCAGAATACCCATCGCATTTCTTTCAATGCATGGAATCATTACATATCCCATGACAGGATCACAGGTCAGTCCTAAATTATGTTCCATGCCTATTTCAGCAGCATATTCAATCTGTTCCATATTCAGGTCCATGACATATGCACAGCTGGCAGCTGTCATCGATACTGCAGCACCTACTTCAGCCTGGCATCCGCCAACAGCACCGCTGATCGTTGCATTTGCCTTGATTAAATTCCCGAATAGACCGCCGACTGCCAAAGCATCAATGATCTTCTCACGGGACAGCTTCAGTTCTCTGTCAGCATAGTAGATAAATGATGCCATGACACCGCATGCACCCAGTGTCGGAGCGGTAACACAAGTATTTCCAGCTGCATTTTCTTCACTTGCCGCATATGCAAATGCCATCAGCTTCAGATTGATCTTATCAGCCTCAGGTGCACTGCATGCATCAATATAAAGATTTTTGGCACTGCGTTCCATATGCAGTTTGCCAGGCAGATATCCTTCCTGCTGCAGTCCCCGTTCAACACAGCTGATCATGGCATCCATGATCTCCGATAAATAATTCTTCAGATCAGATTCATGACGATAAATGTAATCACATAAGGATTCATGTTGACTTCGGCATATGGACATGACTTCTTCTAGATTCTTTTCTGTGTATACTTCATCATTCCAGTTCAAAGGACATTCCTTGATCTGAATGGATCCGCCGCCGAGAGAAAAGACAGTCCACTGGTGTTCCACTGCATGGTTCTGATTCAATGCGCGCAGATAGAAGCCATTTGGAAAATCCTCATTCCAGTTCAGTGAAAAGATCACTTTTGTCTGACCAGGAAGCGTTTCTTCAATAACTTCATCAGTACGGTGCCCTTTTCCAGTTAATGACAACGAGCCAAAAAGCTCAGCTTCATAATATGGATACGCACCATACTTCTGTACAAAAAAACGACAGGCTCTTTCTGGAGCTAGTGTATGAGATGAACTCGGCCCACGGCCAATTTTATACAATTCACGAATTGCCTGCATCAGTTTCTCTTTCCATTTCTTAATAGGAACTGTTCAAAACCATCCTTCGGATCAGTCAGTCCTGCTTTAATTCCTTGATCCAGTTCTGCCAGTTCACTTAAATACGAGAGCAGCTTTTCCGACTTCATACTGCGGCAGTCCTGCAGCCCAAACTTTACTGCCCATGGATTTGCATGGAGACGCACCGCAATCGAGTCATCATTGAGCCCCTGTTCATAGAGGTGCTTCATGTTATAAAGAGAACGGAGACGGCTGGCAATCATCATGATCATGGCATTGTAATCATAGTTGAAAGAAAGCATTTCATCCTTAGCCTTGATAACTTCTGCCAGATTTCCCTGAATGAACATGCTGGCAAGCTTGAATGCGTTCACCGTCGAATTCATAGGAACAATATGCTTGATATCTTCTTCGTTCAGATTCTTTTCACCATAAAGGTCCATTTTTTCAAATGCATTATGAAGCTTCATCGTATCGATATCCACCCTGTCCTTCAGCTCTTTTATCGCTTCCGGCGTCAGATGATATCCATTCTTTTTAATCTGCTCATTCATATAACTGTCAAATTCACGGTCATTCATCTGTATGAAATTCATGATCTTGACTTCATATTTCTGCATCATCTTGTATTCTTTTTTGCGTGAATCCGCATCAAAAGCATCGCAGTAGAAAATGACTGCTGTATTAGGATCAGGGTCTTTGAGATAATTATCCAGTAGTTCAAGCTGTCCTTCTTTTTTAGCTGCTTCCTTTTCTTTTCTGCTCTTGACGGCATCGGAATCGGTTTTCTGTATCTTTTCAGGGTCTTTTCCGGATTTTGTCAGGAAGTATGGATTCTTGATAATGACTGCTTTCTTATTATCTTCATCAAACAGAGAAAAAGAGCCACACTCCATAAAGGCAGACTCTAATCGAAAGCTCTTCTTATCTGATCCGTCAAAGGTGACTGTATGATCACGGTCTATCCCATGTTTCGTCAATAGATCATTGAGATTCTTTTCCATCCGGTAAAGATCTTTACCACTGTATAAATATACGCTCATAGCTATCCTATTATACCAAGTTTCCCATCAGCCGTAATCAGTAAATTCATCCTCGCAATTGAAAGAATCGTAATATCACCCGCTTCCTTCGTATCAAAGTAAGAAATATGTCTTTTCAAGAGCTGCTGTATAGTATCTGGACTAGGATGATGATAGATCTGATAGGCACCGGAAGAGATCAAGCCAATCTGCGGCTGAACCGTGTCAAGAAATCTGCTGCAGGATCCTGTATCAGATCCATGATGGCTCAGTTTCAGTACATCACAATGAAATCTGTTGTAGGTATCCGCAATCTTTTCTTCAGCCGTACGATCCGCATCTGCCATAAAGAGATAGTTCAAACCGTTGATTCTGCCCGCTAAGACAATACTGCTTTCATTTTCGTCATCATTTTGGATTTCATTGATATCGTAAAGTACAAGGTCTCTGCTCCGAATGACTTTCTGATAGGATGCAACGACTTGATCTGGATGATAATTCTGGATGACTTTATCCATGTTGCCGGAATGGTCATTGTCAGAATGTGTGATCACCAGTGTATCAATCTTGGTGATGCCTTTGCTGTGAAGCATGTCATCCAGTGCTTGCCACTGGCTGGGCTTGCCGGTATCAATCAGAACGTTCTGCGTATTGAAAGGCTCTCGGATGAGAATGCTGTCACCCTGACCAACATTGATGGTTGTGACTTCTGCCAGCGGATGGAACATTCCTGTTGTTTGAAACAGCAGCATTAATCCTGCGTAAATGATTGTCTTATATCTGCTCTTGCGAAAGCTCAAGCAGAGCAGGATATAAAAGACTGTACCAAAGCCAAACATTGAACCATAGATTGTCAGCTTCCCGGACAAGGAGTTCAGCTGATTCACTGCTGTACAGATTCCCGAAAATGGAATCCATGGAAGCAGCAGCGATATCATTCCCAGCATCCATAAGATACCGATCTAGATCAGATTGATGGGATAGAGAATCATTTCAATCAAATTGATGTGATGCAGGAAAATGCTCTGCAGGCACATCACAACAAAAAATGTCTTCTTTTTCGTATCTTTACGATAATGAAAAAAAGACGGTAGCAGGCTGGAATCAGAAAGCTGAAACTGAGCAGTGCGCTGGGATAAAGAATCATCATGATGCTGAACCCAAGTGCTGTCTTCTGCGCAGAATTGCATTTGGTACGGCTCAGCAGACGAAATACCAACGTCTGAACCAGGAGCATCGGTGCATGATAGATTAGAATCAAAACAACATTCACAGTTAAAAGGATCCTGTTCCTTTTTCTTTGATCTAGAAAATACTTAAGAATAAGGTTCCATACAAACAGCATGCCTGCGTACGAAAAACCATGTACATAAAGGAAATCTTCATTTTCATTCTTCTGTTCTGTCTTGATATTCAGCAGACAATGATACAGCTGCTGTTTTGTCTGTTCATCATTCACAGATGCAATCTTCTTCTGCAGAAAATGACGAAATGTACTATGTTCCCTGAGCAGCGTGCAGGACGTTCCATCAATGCTGTAATATGCACCCATGCCATGCGCCCACGTCAAAGAATCAAATTTGAAGAAGCCTTTTGATCCTGTTATTTTTTGATACGTGCCCTGGATCTGATATTCGGCATCCAATTCTAATGGGCAGTCAGTATAGACCATTACCCTCTGCATGCCATCAGCCAAGACCGCATAATTATTCTGCACTGTCACTGCAGTCCCCTGCGTCATTTTTGGATAGGAAGTCTCATAGATAGGTACACAGGAAAGCGCAAAAACAACAATGACGAACAAGATTGATTTGTCCTTTGTTCGCAGATACCAGAATGCTGTGCATAACACAAAAGAAATAAAGAAGAAGTGCTGTCTGCACAGCACGAACAACACAAACAAGATCAAGAAGAGAAGTGGATTATCCTTCAGCGACTTCATAGAGAAATCTGATCTTTGATCTTTTCAAATTTTGCTTCACCGATTCCTGTAACCTGTTTCAGCTCCTCTAATGACTGGAACAATCCCTTCTCATTCCGATAGGCAATGATTTTCTCTGCAGTTCCTTCACCAATGCCAGGCAGTGTGCAGAGCTGTTCCACAGTACCGCTGTTGATGGATACTTTCGCAGTCTGTTCATCTGCTGTTTTTACAGGAATTTTGATGTAATCCTTGTCCTTCAGCACAGTCATCGGATTAATGCCGCTGAGGTCTGCATTGGCCAGAGGAACAGCTGCATTTAATGCATCCTGTTCACATGCATATTTTTCCAATTTCACATAACCAGGATTCTGCACCGCACCATCCACTAAAACAGAGATACTGTCACTTTTTGCATTTGAAAGATTGATTGGCTTTAGATCAATCAATCCAGCTGCAATGAAAAGTAATACAATGATGATCAATCGCTTCATATCATTCCTCCTGCTCCTATATATGCAGAAAGAACAGTATTTCATAAAAAAATCTCAGATTTCTCTGAGATTACTTGATATCAATAATTACTACTTTATAAGGCTTCTTTGCATTGACTTCAACTTCCTGACCGACTCTTGCATCAATCACAGCCTGTGCCAATGGAGTTTCATTGGAAACTTTGCCATTTAATGGATCTGCTTCTGTAGAACCAACAATTGTATACTGAGCCTTTTCCTTCGTATCCAGGAATTCAAGCTCAACTGTTGATCCGATATGGACAGACTTCTTGCCGCTCTTCTTAGTATTGATCAGCTCATAATGACCTGGCTGCAGCATATTCTCCAGCTCAGCAATTCTGGATTCAACTTCAGACTGCTTTTCTCTGGCTGCATCATAGTCAGCATTCTCAGAAAGGTCGCCCTGTGAACGTGCTTCAGCAAGTTCAGCCTTTACTTCTTCTCTTACTACATGGACAAGATTATCATATTCATCCTGTAACTTCTTCAGACCTTCTTCGGTTACATACAGTACACTTGTTTCAGACATTAGTTTGTTTGCTCCTTTACGTTTGCCATTATATCATCGTGTGATGAATGATGCTACTGATTTTTGTTGTTAAAAGGTCGATTGCAACCTTGTTTTCGCCACCTTCCGGGATAATGATATCGGCATATCTCTTGGAAGGTTCAATGAAGGATTCATGCATCGGCCGAACAGTATTCGTATACTGTGTAACCACAGAATCCATTGTACGGCCTCTTTCCTTGACATCTCTGAGCAGACGGCGGATGAAACGGATATCAGCTGCTGTATCCACAAATACCTTAACATCGAGAATATTCCGGATCTTTGGGTCTTCCAGAACAAACAGACCTTCCAGGATCAGAACATCACATGGATAGCATACTTCCGTGACATCACTTCTAGTGTGCTTCAGGAAGTCATAAGTTGGCTTATTAATTGTCTTGCCGTTAATCAGATCATTGATCTGTGCAAGCAGAAGATCATTGTCAAAAGCATCTGGATGGTCATAGTTTGTCTTGACTCTTTCTTCCATCGGGCGGTCAGACTGATCTTTATAATAGTCATCCTGACGGATGATCAATACGGACGTAACATCAGAATATGTTTCCTTGATATGACGGGAGATTGAGGTCTTTCCAGACGCTGTTCCTCCAGCAATTCCAATAATCAATGGTTTACTCATATGTTATCGTTCTCCTTCTCTTCCACCTTCAGCAGATTTCCTTGTCTGTCATACGACAGAATATAGCAGAATCTATGATGATCCTTCTGCAGAAGACGTGTCAGGAATACCCGGTCGCCTTCCCATAGGTCAAGCGATAAAATATCACTTTCCGGGATCCATTGCAACGTTCCTTCTGGACATTCCGCGATTGTTCCGTTAAAAAACTCGGTTGTATACACATAGATCTTTTCTGGATCCATCTGTTCATATTGAAAGTAGAGTGTTCCCCTCAATTCCAGATGCCCAGCATTCAAACCTGTCTCTTCGAGAATCTCACGGTGCATGCATTCAAGCATTGTCTCCCCTGCTTCTCTTTTACCGCCGATGCCAATCCATTTTCCTTCGTTGACATCATTTTTCTTCTTATTTCTCAGGAGCATCAGCCATTGATGATTCCTGATCAAATAGCCACATGAAGTCTCTTTCATCATTCGTTTGGATGGTCAGCGATATTCTGCAGATGTTCTTCATATGTAGAAGCAAAATAGACTTTGCCGGTCTTTACTTCTGCCATGAAATACAGATAGTTCGTCTCATTTGGGCTCAATACAGCTTCTAAGGCAGCTGTTCCAGCATTTTCAATCGGTCCTGGAGGCAGTCCAGCGTATTTATAAGTGTTATATGGTGAATCAAATTCACTGTTTACTTCACACGCCTGCCATTTATCTGTCATCTTATCAAAGTCAATTGCATAGCAGACTGTAACAGATGACTGCAGAGGCATATTTATATTAAGACGGTTATAGAAGACGGATGCAATATTCTTTAACGTTTCACTGTCACCGCCTCCTTCATACTGAACAATAGAGGCAAGCGTATAGATCTGATGAATGCTGAGAGAACTCTTTGAGATCAATGAAGCATATTTCTGATAGACAGCAAGCGTCTGATTCAGGACCTGTTCGGTCAGTTCTTCAGCAGTTGTCTCTTTGTTTACAATATAGGTCTCTGGAGCCAGATATCCTTCCAGATAGATACGGACATTGCTGTTGAACATTTCTTCGGTGAGGAATGGATACTTTGTCATTTCTGATTCAATCCATGTCTGATTGGACCATAAGGCAATCAGTTCATCTGCCTTGACATTGGTCACTTCCGCAAATTTTGCGGCCGCATCCTTCGCCCAGTCACCTTCAACAATGGTCACCTTTGCACTATTGGCTGACGCTGAAGAATTATCGCTCAACGTTGTGAAGATCTGATCCAGCGTCCAGCTCTTATCTAGTTCGAAGTTACCTGCCTTGAAAGCAGTCGTTGATTCTAACCTAGCATAGTAATATGCATTTGTTGCATCTCTGATGATGCCCTGCTCGGCTAGATTATTTATGACTTCCTTTGAGGAAGTATTGTCTTCAATGGTAAAAACAACTGTCTCACTGTTGGACTGGATTGGCTGCAGGCTGTTGTAAATATGCAGACCGATGGCGCCGATGACAACCAATAAAATGATGACGATCAAAAGAATGATGCGTCCCCATCTAGGCCTCTTGCGTCGGTGTATTGGAACAGGCTGAATCACTTCCGTCTGTTCTGTATCTTGTTCACTCATCGTTAGAATCCTCTTCCTCATCCATAAAGGCACCTAGAACTTCCTGACACATATCCCATTCTTTTTCGTCAGTAACTTCATTCATATTTCCATCTTCATCATATTTATATGCGAAGACATTTCCTTCTGTGTCCTGTGGATCCTGGAAAAGGACAAAGCTCTGTCCTGCCTCATCATCAAAAGTGAGAATAATCTCAACTTCTCTTTCCTGACCACTTTCATCAGTGATTGTCATGCGGTTGGTATCTTCCATAGTTTTCTCCCTAAACAAAAGGCGTATAAAAGCGCCTTTATTTTACCTGTGTATCCAGATAACGCTGCAGTATCGCTACTGCCGCCAATTGATCAATCTTCTTTTTCCGATGTTTCCTAGAAATATCCAGATCAAGCATGATTGCCTCTGACTCCTGTGTCGTATTTCTTTCATCCTGCAGAAAGACGGGTATGCCAGCTTCGATTTCAAGCTGTCTGCCAAATTCCATGCAGATCTGTGCCCTTTCGGCCGCATCGCCGTTTTCCAGCAGCGGCAGGCCAAGTACTATCTGATTGGGCTTCATTTCTCTGCATAATGCAAGGATTTGATCTAATGCAGAATCATAATCATCCGGTTGAAAGCGAATTGTTTTCACTGTTCCGGCGATAAAACCAGTATCACTCCAGCTCACCCCGCAGGTAACGCTGCCAAGGTCAAGTCCGAGGTACTTTGTCATTGCTTATGTTCCTCAAGATAGAAACGTACAAGTTCCTCAATGATCTCATGTCTTTCAACGGACTGAATAATGCTTCTTGCATTGTTATGCGAAGAAATGTATGCAGGATCATTGGAGATCAGATAACCTGCCAGCTGGTTGATTGCATTATAGCCTCTCTCATTTAAAGCAGTTTCTACATGTTTCAGTACTTCATGTATGTTCTCTCTTCTGACTTCCTCGGCATTGAAGCTGACTGTTTCAGTAGCGTCATGATTTGTATTCATATCTATACCTCCCGAATATCATTTCTTGATATATTTATTTTATTACTTAGAGTTCTAAATGTATAGAAAAACACTAACTTTTCATAAGAAAAGAGAGCATAGATTGCTCTCTTTCATCTTACTCTGATATCTTTGCTTTTGCAGCATTCAATGCTTCCGTGATCTTCGAAACATCCTTGCCGCCGGCCTGTGCCATATCCGGTCTGCCGCCGCCGTTGCCGCCGCATACCTGCGCTGCCGCCTTAACGATATCACCAGCCTTCTTGCCCTTTGCAATTGCTTCCTTAGAAGCTGCACAGACGAAGGTTACAGTTCCATTCGTCTCATTGGCAATCAGGACAATACTTTCAGCAATCTTATTGCGCAGTGTCTCTGCATAGCTCTTCAGACCGCCGTTGTCTTTGTCCTTCAGATTCAGGACAAGAACATTCATACCATTGATATTCTCAGCTTTGTCCGCAATAGAATCAGCTTCCGCAGACATCGCCTTCTGTTCTGCTTCACTGACCTGCTTTTTCAGTTCCGCATTTTCTTCCATCAGCTTTTGGATGCGCTCCTGCAGGCCTTCCCAGCTCTTCATTTTCAGAAGAGCTGCTGTGTCGTTGAGATAGTTCTCTTCCTTTTTGAAGGAATCATAAGAATTCATCTTTGTTTCGCAGGTGATTCTGCGGATGCCTGAACCAACAGATTCTTCCGAGATGATCCGGAAGGAACCTAAGTCACCTGTATTAGATGCATGTGTTCCGCCGCAGAATTCTTTCGAGAAATCACCCATGGAGACAACTCTGACAAAATCACCGTACTTCTCATCGAACAATGCAGTCGCACCTGTCTTCTTTGCCTCTTCGATTGCCAATACTTCTGTATCGATAGGCATATCCCGGTTGATCTGTTCATTGACGATCCGTTCAACTTCCTTGAGCTGTTCATCACTTGGCTTTTCAAAATGCGTGAAGTCAAATCTGCCATAGTCAGGACAGTTGTAGGAACCAGCCTGAGCAATGTGATTTCCAAGCACCTGCTTTAATGCAGCCTGCAGCAGATGGAGCGAAGAGTGGTTCGCTCTGGTGCGCTGACGGTCTTCGTAGTTGTATTCACCTTCGACAACATCACCGACATGCAGTGTGCCTGCGACATTTTCAATATGATGCAGAGGCTGTTTGTGCGGCGCCTTCTGGACATCAGTGACATCTGCTTTGAAAGCATCATTCCAGACTCTGCCGGTATCTGCACACTGTCCGCCGCTCTCTGCATAGAAGCATGTTTCAGAGAGAATGACATCGCCCTCATCTTCCAGTTCATCGACCTTGACACCGTCCTTGAACAGTCCCAGTACCTTGCCGGTCGAATGTCTGTCAGTATAGCCTGTGAATTTTGATTCTTCGGTAAAGTCCATCAGATCCTTAGACTGGCCATGCATGGACTGACGGTTGCCGCGGGCAGCTCTGGCACGCTCCTTCTGTGCCTGCATTTCCTTTTCAAAACCTTCTGCATCAATGGTATATCCCGCTTCCTGCGCAATTTCTTCTGTCAGTTCACGCGGATATCCATAAGTATCATAGAGCTTGAAGACAACTTCTCCCGGCAGCTGTTTTGTATCTGCATGTTCCTTCAATGCATCGGACAGCAGTTCTTCACCGTTTGACAATGTCTTATGGAAGGATTCTTCTTCATTCTTAACGAGCTGAGAGATCAGTCCGACCTTTTCTTCAACGTAAGGATAATAGTCCTTCATGTTGTCCGCAACGACCTGGACAAGGTTGTACATGAAGCTTCCTTCAATGCCAAGCTTGATGCCATAGCGTACGGCTCTTCGCAAGACCCTTCTTAAGACATAGCCTCTGCCTTCATTTGAGAACATCGCACCATCTGCAATCGCAAATGTTACCGTTCTGATATGGTCAGCGATGACACGGTATGCCATCTTATATTCCTTTTCATCATAAGAATGCTTGGCATACTTTTCAGTTGCGTGGATGATTGGCAGGAACAGGTCAGTATCAAAGTTCGTTTCACCGTCCTGGATCATGCATACCAGACGCTCCAAGCCCATGCCGGTATCAATATTCTTCTGCGGCAGCTCCTTGTATTCCGTACGAGGCATTTCACCCGGCCTGCAGTCATACTGCGAGAAGACGATATTCCAAAGTTCGACATATCGATCATTTTCAATGTCATCAAAGAAAAGCTTTTCACCAATGTGCTTTGGATCATATTTCTCACCGCGGTCATAATACAGTTCAGTATCTGGTCCGCCTGGTCCTCTGCCGATCTCCCAGAAGTTATCCTGAGATTTATTGATGTGAGATGGGATCATGCCTACCTTCACCCAGAGATCATACGCTTCCTGATCATCCGGATAAACAGTGACATACAGTCTCTTTGGATCAAAGCCGATCCATTCAGGACTTGTTAAAAACTCCCATGCCCATGGGATTGCTTCCTGCTTAAAATAATCGCCGATGGAGAAATTGCCGAGCATTTCGAAGAACGTATGATGTCTTGCGGTCTTACCGACATTTTCAATATCATTGGTGCGGATTGATTTCTGCGCATTGCAGATCCGGTTTGATGCCGGCTTTTCTGAGCCGTCAAAATACTTCTTTAATGCGGATACTCCTGCATTGATCCATAAAAGAGTTGGATCATCATGCGGGATCAGACTTGCGCCTGGTTCAATCATGGATCCCTTCGACTTGAAGAAGTCAAGGAACATCTGTCTGACCTGATTGCCGGTCAACTGCTTTTCTGCCATTCCATTATCCTCCTAGATAAAATAAAAACGCTCCTGTATCCCAGGAACGTATGAACGCGGTACCATCCTGATTCATGTCCAGATTGGACATGCACCTCATTTGCCCTTAACGCGGGAAGACGTTGCGGATTAAGCACTCTATGAAGAAGCTTCATTTTCATTCACTGAAAGGCTTGCACCAGACGCCTTCTCTCTAGATCAATTTGTGAAAACTACTTATCTTCAATCAGATTTACCAATTTATCTTAGCACAATTCAAAAAATTTCAATATAACAATTGATTATTGTAAAGAAATGAAATAAAATGTAACAGAAATGTAACATATTTCAAGGGGGTTGTAAATTATGACAAAGTTTTCAAAGTTGATTACTGGTTCCCTCCTCGCTGCTGCCCTTGCCGGCTGCACCGTTGGTGGAACATCATCCACTTCCACAAGCACTGCATCATCCACTGCTGCTGACACTTCGAAAGTTATGATCGGCGTAGTACAGCTGGTCCAGCATCCAGCGCTGGATTCCGCAACACAGGGCTTTGTTGATGAGCTGAAATCTGAATTGAATCTGACCGATGCAAATTTTGATATACAGAATGCTTCCGGTGATTCCGCAACATGTTCAACCATTGCCAATTCATTTGTTGCTGAGAATGCAAATCTGATCCTGGCAAATGCAACACCTGCCCTGCAGGCAGCCAAGAATGCCACAACGACAATTCCAGTCCTGGGCACATCCGTCACTGAATACGGCACAGCCTTAGGCATCAAGGATTTCAGCGGCACTCCAGGCGGAAACATTTCCGGCACTTCTGACTTAGCACCATTGGATCAGCAGGCTGATATGTTCACAGAACTGCTGCCGAATGCCAAGAACATCGGTATCCTGTACTGCTCTGGTGAACCTAACTCTGTCTATCAGGTCCAGAAAGTCACTGAATATCTGAAAGCAAAAGGATTGAATGTCACACCGTATCCTTTCACTGATACAAATGATGTCGCTCAGGTCACACAGTCTGCTGCTTCAAGCAGTGATGCACTGTATATTCCTACCGACAATACCGCTGCTTCTGCAACCGAAACAATCTACAACGTCGTTTCAAAGACAAAGACACCGATCATTGCCGGTGAAGAAGGAATCTGCTCCGGATGCGGCATCGCTACTTTATCTATTGACTACTATGAATTAGGCAAGACGACTGGTCAGATGGCGGCTAAAATACTTAAGGGTGAAGCAGATGTATCGACGATGGCGATTGAATACTATAAGAATCCAAAGAAGGAATACAACGAAAAGATCTGCAAGGAATTAGGTATTACAGTACCTTCTGACTACACCGCAATTGCATCTAACTAATGATGTCGAGACAGGCATATTCCGGTATGCCTTTTCTCATTTTGAAACAAGGAGGAATCATATGATCATTATCAATGCATCTGCTCCACTTGATATCGGCAACCTGTTCGGGAGTTTCCCAGGCGGTGTTGCACAGGGAATGATCTGGGGCATTATGGCATTAGGCGTTTATATTACTTTCAGAATGCTGGATATCGCTGATCTTACCGTTGATGGTACATTTACGACCGGCGGCGCGGTGGCAGCGATGCTGATCATCGGCGGCATGAATCCCTGGCTTGCATTAGTTGTAGCCTTCATTGCTGGGCTGTGTGCAGGTACAGTGACTGGACTTCTGCATACGCTGCTTGGCATTCCCGCTATCCTGGCAGGCATCCTGACACAGTTTGCCCTGTATTCGATCAACTTAGCCATCATGGGCTTTGCATCAAACAAGGCACTTGGCATTGACACCTATGCATTATCAATTTCATCACGATACATTGTATTAGCAATTGTTACTGGTCTTTTACTGGCAGTCATTCTGATTGGACTGCTGTATTGGTACTTTGGTACAGAATCAGGTTCTGCCATGCGTGCAACCGGCAATAACCCTGAGATGTCAAAGGCACAGGGCATCAACATCAGTGCGATGAAGGTACTGGGTCTGGCACTGTCCAATGGTGTCGTTGCTTTTGCGGGTGGATTGATGGCACAGTATCAAGGCTTTGCCGACATCAACATGGGACGTGGTTCTATCGTGATTGGATTAGCCGCAGTCATCATCGGTGAAGTCATCGGTGAAGCAATTCTCGGCAAACATCAGAACTTTGCCGGCAGACTGTCATTCGTTGTCATAGGCGGCATACTTTACTATTTAGTTGTCTGTGTTGTCTTGTGGCTGCATCTAAATTCAAATATGTTAAAGCTGTTCACAGCAATCATCGTTGCTGTCTTCCTAGCAGTACCGTACCTCCGCAGCAAGTCAAAATCATCCTTCAAGCGGGCAGGTAAAAATGCTTCCAAGGAGGTGCAGTAATTATGACAATGCTTGAACTGAATCATGTAAATAAAACATTCAATATGGGGACAATCAATGAAAAGGTCGCTTTAATGGATCTTTCACTCACCATGAATGAGGGTGACTTTGTCACTGTCATCGGGGGCAATGGTGCAGGAAAGTCGACAATGTTGAATGCAATTGCCGGTGTCTGGCCGATTGATACAGGTTCGATCCTGGTCAACGGCCAGGATGTCACCGGGCTGGCTGATTATCAGCGTGCAAGTCTTATCGGCAGAGTATTCCAGGATCCAATGATGGGTACCGCACCTGATATGCAGATTGAAGAAAATCTTGCATTGGCGGCAAGACGCGGCAGGACCCGTACTCTGCGCTGGGGTGTCACTGCTAAGGAAAGAGTTGAGTACAAAGCAAAGTTAGCTGATCTGCACTTAGGACTGGAAGACCGTTTGACGCAGAAAGTAGGTCTGCTCTCCGGCGGTCAGAGACAGGCACTTACCCTTCTTATGGCTTCAATTCAAAAGCCAAAGCTGCTTCTCTTGGATGAACATACAGCTGCACTTGATCCTAAGACGGCTGCTAATGTTCTGGATACAACGAGAATGATTGTTGAAAGAGATCACCTCACAGCACTGATGGTCACACACAACATGAAAGACGCAATTGCTACCGGCAACCGTCTGATCATGATGCATGAAGGCAGGATCATCTTTGAAGTCAGCGGTGAAGAAAAGAAAAAGCTTACCGTTGATGATCTGATGCATCAGTTCCAGATTGCCGCTGGTGAAGAATTTGCCGATGATCAATCACTCCTCAATAAATAGAGTAGGATGACAGGGAGATTAAATCTCCCTGTCATTTTATATCCTCTCACACCACCGGAGGAGCCGTTCGGCGTCCTGCGGTTCAAAGAACTAACATTAGCTGTGCTGATACTGGGTGATTCTGCAGATAATATTCCTCCATGGATAATAGCCCAACGTTCCTCAACAGCCTGTTCGAAATCCATCTGCTGAGCCATTTGCCCGCGACATAATATCCACTTCTAGTATTTGCATATAACCAGCACCAGTATTTCTTCATACCAAGTTTCCATAAGTGATTTGCACGGTTCCTGACGGTCTTCCACTGTTTCCAGTAGATGATGCGTATATGTAGGCGCACCCATCTGTCTATGGTCTTCAGTATCGTCTTCATATCGCATTGCCTGTAATAATTGACCCATCCTCTGATGACCTCATTTATCTTGCTGATGCGGTAGTCCATCGATACTCCCCAGTTCCTTTTCAGTAATGGACCTAGATTGTATTCAAGCTTCCTGACTGCCTTGATGTGAGGTTTCGGTCTCCATTTGCCTTCCTTGTGATAGAAGGAGTGGCCAAGGTACTTGATTTCATCTGGTCTTGCGACCTTTGACTTCGTTGCGTTCACCTTCACTCTCAATCGCTTCTCGAGCCATGCTGTCACTTTAGCCATAACCCGGTCTGCTGCCATCTCGCTCTTGACGCATATGATGCAGTCGTCTGCGTATCTGGTGAACCTCAGTCCTCTTGCTTCGAACTCTTTGTCGAACTCGTTCAGATAGACGTTTGCCAGCAGCGGACTGATTGGCGACCCCTGTGCCGTTCCCGTCCTTGTCTCCTGAAAGCTCCCTTCACAGATTACTCCGCTCTGCAGGAACCTGCGGAGGAGGGATTCTGTGTCCGGATCTTTGATGACATTGTGCACCAGTATCATCAGTATGTCCTGATCCATATTGTCGAAGAACTTGGACAGGTCAAGGTCAACGATCCAGTCATAGCCATCGTTCATATAGTCCATTGCCTTCAGTACTGCCTGTTCCGCTCTCCACCCGGGTCTGAATCCATAACTGTTCTCAGAAAATTCCTTCTCGAAGATTGGTGTCAATACCTGACATGCCGCCTGTTCTATCCATCTGTCCTTTACTGCTGGGACCCCGAGGTCCCGCTTTGTGCCGTCATCTTTTGGAATCTGCACCCGCCTGACCGGCATCGGTCTCCATTTCCTTGCCCGAATTCTGTCACATGTCTCTGTGCCACTTCCGGCAATGTATTCCGGCAGTTCCTTTACCGTCATATGGTCGATTCCTGATGCACCTTTGTTGCTCATCACCTTTTTCCGAGCTTCCTCCAGATTCTCATCTGAGAGTATCCGCTCTAACAGCTCTGTTGCCATGTTCTGCTTTCTCCTTTCAGTCGCTCTGGGCAATCCTGACCCTCACTGTCCTTTGACAGAGCACGTGTCATTCCGTGGATTCCCACTACATCCTTGAATCTTGAAGCGTGTTCTTTGTTCTGCCCTTCGCTCCATCCCCATTGCGGGACTTCTTTGCTACTACGGCATCTGCTGACTTCTCATCATTCGTTGTTACTGTGTTCTCCCTGCGTGGCGTTCTCCACCTCGTTCAAACATTGATGAGACCTCCCCGAAGAAGGTGCGATTACTTTCCTCTCGTGCAGCCTCTGCATTTACTGCTTTGCCATGTTCAGCGATTTGGACTTCTCTTTGTTACGGAAGGTCGTCCAGACTCACAGCCTTATATACAGTTTCTGTTCGTAGGTTCGAGATTTTGCCCATCAGGACTTTCTATGCCCTGGCATCCGGCTTCCTCCAGAAGATTGTTCCTTAAGTACCTCGCGGCATCTTCCTTGCCTTTGGCTAGCACTTTGATTCCTATCGCTATAAACGTGCAACGGACTTTCACCGTCAAGTTATCGCCCATGTCGGGTGTACGTAAAAGAAGCTCCTTCATTTTTGAAGGAGCTTCTTTTCTATTCTTCAAATGGATTTTCCTGCGTGCATGCTTTTTTCAGTCTGCTGACTAAAGTTGTTTCCCGTGGATGCAGGTCGATTGTTTCAATACCATGCCGGAAGGCATTCTGATCACCTAAAAGTACAAGTGCTTTTCTCGCTCTCGTGACAGCTGTATATACTAATTTTCTCTGCAGCATGCGCGTATGTGCGCGGGTGAATGGCATGATGACAATCGGATATTCAGAGCCCTGCGACTTATGAACGCTGATGCAGTACGCAAGTGTGATATTCATCCACTTATCCTGATTGTATTCCACAAAGTTTCCCTGAAAGTTGACTACTAAAGTCGTCTTATGGTCTTCACTCTCCTTGGCATCGACAATTTCTTCCAGTCTGCCGATATCGCCGTTGTAGACATCATCATCCGGCTGGTTTTTCAGCTGCAGGATCTTATCTCCCTCTCGAAAGACAGTATAGCCCACATGGATCTCACGCTTGCCCTTTTCTGACTTGTTGAAATATTCCTGCAGTGCATTGTTAAGCACATCGATGCCTGCACTGCCGTTGTACATTGGGGACAACACCTGAATATCATCAATCGTATATCCTTTTTCAATGGCACCATTGACTACATTCAGGACGTTTTTTTTGATCTCGTATTCACTGCATTCAAAGAAAGCGACATCATTGGCATAGTCATTCAGGTCAACATTTCCTTCATTGATAGCATGAGCCAGGGCAATGACGTCGGAACCAGACTTCTGCCGATAGATGTGATCTAAACGTATAACTGGGAACTGCTCACTGGCAATCAAGTCGCGCAATACGCATCCCGGTCCTACAGAGGGAAGCTGGTCTTCATCACCGATGATGCAGATCTTTTTTACATTGCGGGAAGCTCTCAGCATGCTGCTGAAAAGGTAGTCATCCACCATCGAGAATTCATCAATGATCAGCAGATCAGCGTCAACTGGATTTTCTTCATTGCGGGCGAACAGATTTGATTCCAAGTCCCACTGCAGCAGGCTGTGAATGGTCGCAGCGGAAGATCCTGTCAGCTCTGCCAGTCTTTTGGCAGCCCTGCCGGTCGGTGCGGAACATACTATTGTTGAAGATGGATACATCAGCCGGAACAAGGTGACCATGGCGCGGACAACTGTTGTCTTGCCAGTACCTGGTCCTCCAGTCATGATTGTGATCGGTTCCTGGAAGAATGTCTCGATTGCTTTGATCTGTGCCTGATCATAGGTGATCTGAATATCTTTCTCCATTGCTTCCAGATACTGATGGACAATGTCGTCATCTGCCTTTTCCAGATTTTCATATGGAAACTTGGAGATAAAGTTAGCAATATATGTCTCTGAATCATACTGCGAAATTGGATAGATCCGATTCTCTTCCTGAACAAGAGAGCGTTTCATCACTGCCTGATTCAGCAGTTCTGGAAAGTCACCGGTACCATTTGTCTTTTTATAAAAACGTTCCTCAAGAGCCTCCAGACGAACATAGCTGTCCCCATTGGCCATGCACATATCCATCGTCAATGCAACAAGGTAGGCATACAGCCTTCTTTCATCATTTCTGGCGAAGCCTAATGACATCGCAATCTTATCTGCTGTCGCAAAGCCAAAGCCATCGCACTCTTCAATTACACGGTATGGATTCTCCTTGACCTTCTGCAGCGCATCCTTGCCATATGTCTGGTTAAGGCGTACAAGGTTCTTAATTCCGATGCCGTGCACATTCAAAAAACGTATCAGTTCTTCCAATCCTTCGTTTTCTTTTTGGATGCCTTCCTGGATGGCCAGAATATGCTTTTCACTGAGACCGGGTATTGTCTTCAGTACTTCCGGATCTTCTTTGATCATAGCCAGGCAGTCATCTCCTAATGCATGAACGACTTTCTCGGCTGTTTTCTTGCCAATGCCGGCAAACTGTACACCGGATAAGTATCGGATGATGCCTTCCATTTCATTGGGCAGCGGCTTTTCATACGTTTCAATCTGGAACTGCATTCCGAAGCGCGGATGCTCAATGTATTTTCCGTAAATATTGTAAAGCACATCGACCTGTGGTTCTGGGAACATTCCCGTCACCGTGATCTGCTTTTCCTGTTCGTCATTGATCACGAACTTCGCGACCGTATAAAAAGTAGCTTCGTTATGATAGACGATATATGTAATTTTACCGTTCAGCTTCGTTACAGAATCTTCCATCGAAAGCTCCTTTTCTTTAGAACATTGAAATGATGCCGGTCAGATTGAACAGTGCATGAACAAGAATGGATGTCCATATGCTGTTCGTTCTGCCAAATGCCATGGCAAGTACATAGCCGCACATGCCGTAATTAATGATATAAAGAAGGTTGATCCAGTTTCCTGATTCCACAGATGCCATTACATGAAGAGCACCAAACAGCAGTCCGGAAAGAACAGCCCCGGCAATCATTCCCCACTTCTTCGCGGCCGGATGATAGATACATCCGCGGAAGATGATCTCCTCTGCAAAAGGCGCAACGATCAGAGAACTCAGCAGAAAACCAAACAGATTGATCTTCATCATCATCTCGTTATTCATCTGATTCTCTGCTTCGACAAGATGTGCTGGTGAGGCAATCAATAAAGTGAACAGAATATTGACGGCAAATAATAAAAGATAGTATGTTCCCGCTGTACTCAGCGAATGAACGATATTTTTTGTGAACTGCTTCCACTGTTCCGCCAGCCAGTCATTCAGCAGAAAAGTAAAGAACACCAATATAAAACCGTTAACGAGTGCATCTGCCAGCAGATAGCCGTTATAGCCGAATTTTGGATATATGAAGGCTGCTGACAGCCATTGAAAGATGAACAGATAGCCGACAAAATACGTTACCAGCAGGATGATCCTTTTTCGTCTGCTGATCAGATTACTCGGCATGCGCTTCGCTCCGTATCTTCTCCATCAGATCATTTCCATTGCGAAAGACCTTCTCAATCTTGCCGCCGCATACAACAGTATCATCATCATAGATTACAGCTTCCTGTCCAGGAGTCACTGAACGGATCAGTTCTGGATAGGAACAGGTCAACGTTCCATCTTCATTGAGCATGGCTTCAATCTCATTGTCCTGCTGACGGTAGCGGAACTTTGCATGGCATTTCAATGGAAGCGTTCTGTCCGCAAGCCAGTTGACGCCGGTGACCAGACAGCTGTCTGAATACAGCCAGTCCTGATGTTCCTCATCGGTCACATACAGTTCATTCTTTTCAACATCCTTGCCGATGACATAGAACGGTCCGATGCCCCCGATATCCAGTCCTTTGCGCTGCCCAACAGTATAGTAAAGAACACCCTGGTGCTCACCGACTACTTGATGATTGGCGATGTTGATGATCTTCCCAGGCTTCATTGGAAGATAGTTGCTGAGAAACTGTCTGAAGTGACGCTCGCCGATAAAGCAGATGCCTGTACTGTCCTTTTTCTTGGCAATGGATAAATCCAGTTCTTCGGCAATCCTTCTGACTTCCGGCTTTTCAATATTTCCTAAAGGGAAAACAACATGGTCCAGTACTTCCCGGTTGATCTCCGTCAAAAAGTAAGACTGGTCCTTGTTGCGATCATCCGCCTTCATCAATACCGCTCTGCCGTTCTCTTCACCCATCTTTGCATAATGTCCCGTCGCTAAAGTATCAAATCCCTTTTCATTGGCGAACTTGATAAACGAGTCAAACTTGATATACCGGTTGCACAGGATATCCGGATTCGGTGTTCGTCCGTGCCTGTACTCATCCAGAAAGGTCTTAAAGACATCATCCCAGTATTCTCTGATAAAATCGATGCGCAGCAGCGGAAGCCCAAGTTTATCCGCCACTGATTTAGCATCAATGTAGTCCTGTTCCTGCGGGCATACTGCATCATCAATCGTAGGATTGCCGGCAAAATCATCATTTGCCATGGAATCCCAGTTCCGCATGAAAGCACAGGTCACATCATAACCCTGCTCTTTTAATATATACGCGGCAATTGCTGAATCTACCCCGCCTGATAATCCAACTAGTATTTTCTTTTTCATAGCAGTCTATATTATAACCTAATAAACAAAAAAAGAAGCGTTAAGCTTCTTTCTTGATCTCTCCATTGTGTACCTGACCGCAAGCCTTGAAATTTGGGCAGTCCGGTGAGCAGTTATCAGATGCAAGTGCTCTCAGTTCCTTTGGCACAAAGACACCGATTTCTTCTTCATCGTATCCAACTTGGAAGCTTCTTTCATTCAGGATGATTGGTCTCTTCAAGATACTTGGATTCTTCTTGATGAACTGAATCAGTTCATCGGTCTTCATGGAATCAATGTCAACACCTGACTCCTGAATGATCTTTGATCTCTTTGAGATAATATCATCAGAACCATTTTCACTTCTCATCAGAAGATGCTTGATTTCGTTATCGTTCAGCAATGTCTTAAAGATGTTCTTCTCTACGTAATGGAGATCACGGTCTTTGAGCCACTGTTTTACTTTTCGACAGCTAGCACATCCCGGGGATGTATATACAACAATCATATATTTACCTCCTGCTGAAATTATTATAGCATGCCCGTCAATAGGTTCAGAATGGTTGAAATCCTCCGCAAAACATCATAGAATAAGGACAGTAATTGGCAGGTGCGTCGTACCTATTTTGTTTCAAGAGAGATGGTGGCTGGTGGAAACCATTAACAGAAAGGTGCCGTTTGGAACCTGCAGAATCGATTGCCGGGCAGTCCGTTATCCTGAAAAGCGATTCTCTGATCAGAGAATAAGTCGGGTGGTACCGCGCATCAAAAGTCTCTTTGCGTCCCTTCATTATGAAAGGGACGTTTTTATTTAGGAGGAGATTACATGAAAAGAATGTTATCTGGAATCAAGCCTACTGGTCAGCTCCATTTAGGCAACTACATTGGTGCGCTGCGCCACTTTGTCGAGTATCAGGATGAATATGAAGTCTTTGCCTTTATTGCCAACCTTCACTGCATCACAGTACCGCAGGATCCAAAAGAATTGAAAAAGAATCTGAGAGACTGTGTTGCCCTGTATCTGGCCTGCGGCCTTGACCCAAAGAAAGCAACAATTTTCCTGCAGACTGATGTCATGGAACATGCACAGCTCGGCTACATCATGAACTGTCACACCTATATGGGTGAGTTGAACCGCATGACGCAGTTCAAGGACAAGCAGGCCAAGGGAGAGACGAACCTTTCAGGGGGACTGTACACCTACCCTGCGCTGATGGCGGCAGATATTTTACTGTATTCCCCAGATTATGTACCAGTTGGTGAAGATCAAAAGCAGCATGTTGAACTGACTCGTGATATTGCCCTGCGGATGAACCACCGATATGGTGAACTGTTCAAGGTCCCAGAACCATTGGTTGCAAAAGTTGGTGCCCGTATCATGTCCCTGTCTGATCCTACCAAGAAGATGTCTAAATCTGATGAAACAAATAAAGGCTGCATCTATCTTCTGGATGACCTCAAGACTGCCCGCAAGAAGGTCATGAGTGCAGTTACAGACAATCTGGCCCATGTCCACTTTGATCCCGTCAACCAGCCGGGTGTTTCCAACCTGATGCAGATCTATTCCTCCTTGAATGGTGAAAAGCCGTTCGATGAGATTGAGAAGGAATTTGAAGGCAAAGGATACGGTGACTTCAAGAAGGCTGTAGCAGACAGTGTTTGTGCATTGCTGGAAGAGATTCAGACAAAATATAATGATATCCAGACCTCCGGCATCATTGAAACTACATTGCGTGACGGTGCCGCCAAGGCCAGTGCAATTGCCAAGGCCGAACTGGATAAAGTCCAGAAAGCCATCGGCATGGAGATTACAGAGAAGTAAAATAAAACGGCTCATAAACTTGGAGTATAGTTTATCAGCCTTTTTTTATTTATATATGCAGTAAACTAGTCGCTACCGTGAAATAAATGATCAGGGACAACGCATCAATAATCGTAGTAAGCACAGGCGAAGCGACCACAGCTGGATCCAGTCCAATCTTCTGCACGATCAACACCAGCGTGCAGGCAATCAGCTTGGAGAAGAAAACGGCACAGATAACTGTGATGCATACAACAAAGGCAACCTGCATGGTCACGCCGTCAAAAAATATGCATTTCAGGAAGATGGCAGATGCCAGCGTAATGCCGCACAGTATGCCTACTCTCATTTCTTTCCAGACGACTTTAAAGAAATCTTCAAAGTGAACTTCTTCCAGGGACAGACCGCGCACAACTTCAACAGACGCCTGGCTGCCGGCATTGCCGCCGGTATCCATCAGCATCGGAATATACGCCGTCAGGATGACGACCTTGCTCAGAGCATCTTCGAAGCCGGTAATGATCTTGCCGGTAAATGTTGCTGAGATCATCAGCAGAAGCAGCCACGGAATTCTCTTTTTCCACGTATCAATCACACTGTTCTTCAGATATGGCTTATCTGAAGGAATGATAGCATTCATCTTATCAATATCTTCAGTTGCTTCCTGCTCCATGATATCCATGACATCGTCAACAGTGATGATGCCGACCATACGGTTCTCATTGTCAACGACCGGCAGTGCCGTAAAGTCATATTTCTTAAAAATCTGGGCAACATGCTCCTGGTCGGTTGAAGTCGTACATGAGACAACATCTTCGTGCATGATGTCACCGATTTTCGCATCGCTGTGATTCAGGATCAAATAACGCAGTGCTACCGTGCCGACAAGCTTTCTTGTATCACTTAAGACATAGCAGATATTGACTGTTTCCGAATCCATTCCTACCTGTCTGATCTTATTCATTGCGTCATCAACTGTCATATCCACTTTCAGATCAACGAATTCAACTGTCATAACAGATCCCGCGGAATCATCCGGGTACTGTAAAAGATGATTGATATCCTTGCGGGTATCCGGTCTGGCATTTGCCAGGATGCGCTTTACAACACTGGCTGGCATTTCTTCCAAAAGGTCAGCCGCATCATCAGAATACAGGTTGTCAATGATGACCCCTGCTTCTCTGTCTGATAAAGATGTAATGATATACTGCTGGGAATCTGTTTCCAGCTGTGAAAATACGTCAGTTGCAAGATCCTTTGGGAAAAGGCGGAACATCTTCAGCATGTCCTCGTCTTCCATTTCCTCCATGATAACAGCCAGATCACTTTCATTCATGTTCTGTGCCATACCGCGGAGAGCTGTAAATTTCTTTTCTTTTAAAAGTACTCTAAAAGTCTCCAGAGCCTTCTCTTCTTTTTCTTCCATCGCAATTCTCCTCAAGAATGTTTCTTAATGCTGTACTGCCGCACAATCGCGGGCCGCTGATTTGGCACAAATTACCAGTGTCACTCATTAAGAACCACCTCCTTTGAATTACGAAACTCCCTATTATCATAAATACTTTGTCACTTCTTAGCAATCAAAAGATAAGAAAAGCCGCTCATTACTCCAGCGGCTTTTGGTAATAATTTCCGATGACACGGTCAACATTATTTACGGTAATAAAGGCATGTCTGTCTACCCTCTGAATGGTCTCAATAACATCACGCAGCTGATAGGTATTGATGGTGATCAGAAGCAGAGAATGTCCCTTATGGCTGTATTCCCCTTCACATGGAATGCGGGTGATGCCGTGACGGCATGTATGAAAGACGGCATCTGAAATCTCATCAGGATAATCAGTAACGCATTGGATCCTGGTCGTCTTATAGCGCTGATGCATGGAATTGACAACTTCCTTTGAAACATACTGGAAGATGATGGAATATAATGCCTGGTTCCAGCCGAACTTCAAACCGGCAATGAACAGTACAACAGCATTTCCAGCAAAGATATAGTTCCAGGTTGGACGGTTCAGTCTGACCGATAAGTCAATGGCGATAAAGTCAGAACCGCCGGAACTAGCGTTGTTCCGAAGAGCAATGCCGATGGCAAAGCCGTTGACCAGTCCGCCAAAAACTGAGATCAGCAGCGGATCAGATGTCATCTGATAGTAAGGAATCAAAGATGTGAACAAGGAAGTCAAAGAGAACCACAGAGCACTGTAAATAACAAACTTATGACCTACTCTTTTCCATACCACAAAAGAAGTCAGAATATTCAATCCAAAATAAATGAAGGAAAATGAAAATGTGATTGGCAGATATTCCGTTGAAACAAGTGACAGTAACCGGGCAATACCGGCATAACCGCCCGGAAACAAGTTTCCTGAGTGAACGAAGATATTCATGCCTGTAGCGTAGATCAAGGCAGACAGAACAATCATGCAGACCATAAGAAAATCTTGTTTGTTGAAGCTGATAAACTTAGTTTTCTTTTCCGTATCCATAAAAGCTCCTAAAAAAACATGCCTCATGATAATAGCATGTTTATTTTAATTTTTCAGCCCTTTTCATTGATTTCCTGCAGAAATCTGCGGCATCTCTTCAGCTGCAGGCCGATGGTCCTGCTGCTGCAGTTCACTATCGTCCCTGCCCCGCTGTCGAACATGATCTCACATTGGCTCACATTACTCGCAAATGCCTTTACAACATGGAAGTAGGAGACCCATTCACAGTTCTCATTCTCCCGGCTGACACACGGGAACCAGAATTCCTGCTCTCTTTCACTCACAAGCACGCCCGCTTTCTGCGAGCTCTTCGTCAGATAACGAAAAGATTTCTCCCTGCCTTCCATGGTCGAGCCATGGCGCAGACAGGCTTCTCTCAGATATTCTTCCGGTCTCTCCGGGAGCTTGACTTCCCTGCCTGTTTCATCAACAGCAGTCATGCCCTGCGGTGTTCCCCGCATGATAAGAAATCTCATTTTCAGACACCGATGCTGCAGAATCCATCATCGTCATCATCACAGCAGTCCTCTTCGCAGAGAACCTCCAATGCTCTTGTATCAAGTGCATATGCTTCAATTTCAATTTTGGCGTGATGCGGCAGTGCATTGACACCAACGACAGTTCTGGTTGGATAGATATTATGGAAGAATTCACCATATGCACTGCTCATATCATCATATTCATCCATATCCGTCATGTAAATTGTCATCCGTGTTAAATGATCTGCATTCAGCTCATAGTTCTTCAGGATACAGAGAATGTTCTCCATTGCCTTTTTTGTCTGCGCTTTGATATCACCTTCAACCAGCTTTCCCGTTTCACCATCAATAGGGTATTGTCCGCCAATCCAAATAAAGTCTCCTAAGCGCAGGCCGTCAGAATACGGATGCTCTGCATCAGCTGTATGTTTTATATTTGTGCATTCCTGCAGCATTTCATCCATCTCCTTTACATTGCAGCGGTGCTGTCTCTACTGTCTTCCTCATCATCTTCATCTGAACCAAGATCATCAAGAAGACTGTAATAGTTCTCTTCTTTTTTCTTCAGCTCAATGCTGCGGTGCAGATTGGAAACAGAATACAGATAATAGATTCCTGCCAATACTGACACAATCATCACTATGAGTGAGACAAGATCACTGACTGATTCCAGCATAGACATCACCATCTTTCTTACGCATTATAAATAAAGTTATTGTTTCTGTCCACGAAGATGCTCCTGTTCCAGAAAATCAGATCCCTTAATGACTTCTTCACGTGCCAGGCCAGGATAGTCCAGCTGATCCAGCACTTCATATATACAGAGTGCAACACAGTTGGACAGATTCAGTGAGCGTGCGTTTTCGACCATTGGTATCCTGACGCAGCGGTCAAGATTTTCATAGAGGATCTCTTTATCAATCCCGGTGCTCTCCTTGCCGAAGACAACATAGATATCTTCATTCTTGGCTGCATCTGAACGATAGTCAAAATCACTCGGTGTCTTGGAGCCATATCTTGTTACATAGTAGAAGCTGCCATGGTTCTTTGCCTTAAAGTCAGCCCAGTTTGGATAAACAGTATAATCTATCTCATTGCGGTAGTCCATTCCTGCCCTGCGCAGATGCTTTTCATCCAGGTAGAAGCCCAGCGGTTCAATCAGATGCAGACGGCAGTTGAATGCCATGCATGTACGCATAATATTGCCGGTATTCTGCGGTATTTCAGGTTCATATAGAACGACGTTGATCATCAGCAAGCACCTTCCTTTGTTTCAAAATATAGAACCAGTGGATCATCACGCCCAGGACAGCAGCAATGACGACAAAGATGAGGATGATCCGAAAGACAAGATCAAAGAAGAAGTTCTCTGGGAACATGTTGATCATGATGCTTGTATTTGGATCTAAGAAAAACAATGTGTTGTCAAAAAAGAGATAGTGAAAATCCACCCAGAAATCATAGAAGTCGACAGCTGCCCAGATGGAAAGAGCACCAACGGCAGCACCGATGGTGATCAGGCTGTATTTATATGTGTTCTTCAACAGTGACAGCCATCCATCACGATGTCGCGCAAGCACGACTGCCAGAATTACAAGTCCACCCCACAGCATGATATCTCTTGCCTTGACTGCATTCTGCAGAAGGTTCCTGACATCGACCATATGCAGTTTTTCACGTTCATTGAAGACTTCTACACTGTGTCCGGACATCGTAGCTTCCACCACAATGTCATCGCGTTTCGCCTGCAGATAGTCAAGCAGTACATCCGTGCTGTTCATCAGGTCTTCATCAGACATTCCAATCTTTTCCGCCTGACCATAGGTCTTGTATTCCTGCACGTAGAAATTATGGTCAAAGCTGACTGTAAAGATCACCGTCAAAAGGATGCCCAGCAGGATCATGATGCCGGAGACTGCTGCAATGATCTTAGTGAACTTCATGTTCAAGCCAAGCCTCTAATTTTCTGACTGCCTTGCCGCGGTGAGAGATTGCATTCTTTTCATCTTTGTTCATCTCTGCCATGGTCTTCTGATAAGGAACGTAATAAACGATAGGATCATAGCCAAAACCATTGCTTCCCTTTGGCTCCTCAGCAATCTGGCATTCAACACTATCCGCAAAGACAACAGGCTTTTCATTCGGTCTGGTAATCGCAATCGCACAGACATACCTGCATGTCCGATCTTTCTTATCCTTCAGAAGCTCAAGCACCTTCTGATTCTTGACGTCATATGGGGTATCATGGCCAAGCCATCTGGCACTGTGCACACCTGGATTCTTATCCAAGGCATCAATCTCCAGTCCGCTGTCATCCGAAATTGCCATGATTCCGTAATGATCAGTCACTGACTGTGCTTTAATAACAGCATTTTCTTCAAACGTTTCACCATTTTCTTCAATTTCCGGCATATCCGGATAGTCAGCCAGACACTTTACTTCATATCCCTTCGGCTCCAGCATCTCCTTGAATTCTCTGATCTTTCCCTGATTTGTGCTGGCCACTACGATGATTTTATTTTCCATATTATTTCATCCCTTTCATCCATTCCTGGTACGTATCACTTAGAAAACTGTCAATTTTCTCTCTGACTTCTGCATTTGACTTCGAGATTCTGCCTTGTGTCTCAAGACAGTATGGGTCAATGTATCTCTTCTTGGCATTCAGCTGGATCCAGCCTTCCTGCCTTTCTTGAGAGGTTGCCACAGATCTGATTTTCCGATATTCCTGCCATGCCTTCTGCAGATCACTGTGCTCAAGTATCTCAATGACATTCTCTTCATCTGTATAAAGGTCCTTTTCAGTCAGAACATTCTTTTGAATTGCCTCTTTAACAAGGCGTGCCAGCATCTCCATGCAGCAGCGGTCTTCCTGACTGGTAAATACACTGCCGTTCCTTAATGCCAGCAGTGCAAATTCAGCTGCCTGTTCTTGATGCTGGAAGATAAGCTCCGGCTGTGCCGATTCATTCTGGCCTACAATAATATCATCATATAATTTTTGATATTCTGATGATGTTCCAAAACGATAGTCAATGGCTGCGCCAAAGGTGTATTCCAGCCTGTCTGAGGACAGCATCGGCTTGTCATTGTCTGCTATGGGATACATGTGATAGTCACATACATCAGCCAAAGCAATCTGATCCTTGGCAAGCAGCGTCCTGATCTCTATAGAATCCTCTAGGATCTCTCTTGTATAATCTTCGGTGCTTTCCTGTGTCAATGCATCGCCATGCAGAAAATCAATGACATGCGAGAATGCAGGAGTCGCAATATCATGGAATAGTCCTGCCAGGGTCTGTACCGGATCATGTGTAAAATGATAGACGATCAAGGCAACACCTACTGAATGCGTGTAGCGTGAATATGGATCTATCCCCTTAAAAAGCGGGACTGATGTATAATTCATCCCGCAGTTCATATCTATCTTTTTTAATCTCTGCATTTCCCTGGTATCCAGATAAGGAATCAGGAAAGCAGGAATTTCTTTTTCATAACAGACTTGTTTCATTCATCCCTCTCAAACAGCTGACGGTAATGATATACGGCGCCATACATCTTGGCATCGTCATGGAAGACAACATCCTTGATTTCCGGGCGATAAATACGCTGAAATCTCGCATTCTGGAACGTACGGTCCACTGCTTCATTGATCATTTCCATGATCATCGGCTCATCCGTAATACTGCCGGAAAGGACAAATCTCTGCGCATCCACAACACATTGAATATTGTAGATGAATACCGCCAGACGATTGCAGTATTCCTGCACACCCTGGATCACCGTTTTATCCTTGGCGGAAAGACCGGCCATGATCTTGAAGACATTGATCTTCCTGCCGCATTTTTCGGAAACAATTGCCGCCAGAGAATCCATGCTGCAGGCACTGGCAAACATATCATCATGATCATCACGATTGCGATAGTCTCCCATCATATAGGAGAACTCTCCAGCCGCATACTTATACCCATTTAAGAGATGTCCATCAACGATCACAGCTCCGCCGATGCCTGTCCCCAGCAGCATCAGCAGAACACCATTCTTGATCTTCTTTAACGATCCATAGCCAATCTCAGCAAAAGCGGCCGCCTTGGCATCATTGCATACTGCTGCTTTCATGCCCGTCAGCTTAGCAACATCCTCCGCATAAGGTACATTCTGCACCCAGTTGAATACGCCGCCGCTGTAGGCAAAGCCCGTCTCCATATCTATGACACCAGGGATGGAAAGCGTCATACCTTCCACCTGGTCCCTATATTTATCTGCTATCTGCTGAAAAATCTGAAAAAGCTTGTCCTTATCATCAAGAATCGTATATTCAGATCCTTCTTCTAAAATATCAAGCTGTTCATTGATCACTGCATATTTTATTTTTGAGCTGCCAACATCCAATGAGAGATATTTTTTCATAGTTTTATTTTAAGCTAAAATCAACGCAAAAAAAAGACTCTGCATAATGCAGAATCTTAATATGGCTGGGATAGAGAGATTCGAACTCCCGAAATGACTGGTTCAGAGCCAGTTGCCTTACCGCTTGGCTATATCCCAATTAGCAATGTTTATTATACCTAAATCTTATGGCATTGCAAGGATTTTTTCTTCATCCTAATTGTTCCTTTTTCAGACTTTCCTTGCTGCGTAAAAAGATGGCGAAATTCAAGAACCGCAGTCAAGATGCGTCTTTTCCGTTGTCTAAAATACTATTTAAGAGTAAAATTGTACAGGCAAAGGAGTACAAAGAAAATGGCTATTAGAACAAGATTTGCACCAAGTCCAACTGGCTACATGCATATTGGGAACCTGCGTACGGCTCTCTATGCCTATTTAGTAGCGAAAAAGGATCCAAATGGAGTATTTATTCTCCGGATTGAGGATACAGACCAGGGACGTTTAGTTGAAGGTGCAACCGATATTATTTATGAAACATTAAAGGCTTGCAATCTGAAGCATGATGAAGGACCGGATGTCGGAGGTGCCTATGGCTCCTACGTACAGTCAGAACGTGTCAAGAGCGGCCTGTATATGAAGTATGCAAAGGAACTGATTGAAAAAGGCGGTGCTCATTACTGCTTCTGTGATGAAGAAATGATCAATGCACAGAGAGAACTGCAGGAAGCACGTGGTGAATCCTTTAAGTATGATGATCCATGCAAACTGATGACTAAGGAACAGATTGAAGAAAGAATTGCCAAAGGCGATCCTTTTGTCATTCGTCAGACCATTCCGACGACCGGCACAACTTCATTTGATGATGAAGTCTTCGGTCATATTACAGTTGAGAATGAGACACTGGATGAACAGATCCTGATCAAGAGCGACGGTTTCCCTACTTACAACTTCGCCAACGTAATTGATGACCACATGATGGGCATTACCGATGTTGTCAGAGGCATGGAATACCTGTCCTCAACACCAAAATACAATCTCATCTATGACGCTTTTGACTGGGATATTCCGCGTTACATCCACTGCCCGCCTGTCATGAAGGATGAACACAACAAGCTTTCTAAGAGAAATGGTGATGCCTCCTTCCAGGATCTGGTGGCCAAGGGATATCTGCCGGAGGCAATTCTGAACTATATTGCCCTGCTTGGCTGGTCTCCAAGTGAGGACAAGGAGCTCTTTACCCTAGATGAACTGATCCAGGCATTTGATGTCAAGCATATCGGCACATCTGGTGCCATCTTTGACCCAGAGAAGCTGAAATGGATCAATGGCATGTGGCTGCGTGCAATGGACATTGATTCTTACTATGCCCTGGTCAAGCCATATATTGATGAAGCAGTCAAGGGAGAGTTTGATAAGAAATCTATTGCCAAGGTCGTACAGCAGAGAGCAGATACACTTAATGAGATTGCGCCGATGCTGGGCTTCTTCGATACCTTCCCTTCTTATGACAATGAGCTTTATGTGAATAAGAAGATGAAGACAAATCCAGAAGTCGCATTGACTTCTCTGAAGGAATGCAGAAAGGTGCTCGAAGCACAGACAGACTGGTCTGAAAGTGCTCTGCATGAAACTCTGCTGGCGCTTCCAGCTCAGCTAGGTGTCAAGAACGGCATCATCCTCTTCCCGCTCCGCTTAGCAATCACCGGCATGCAGTTCACACCGGGCGGTGCAATTGAAATTGCCAATATCTTAGGCAAAGAAGAAACATTGAGAAGATTAGATCTTTCTATTCAGCAGCTGGAGAATGCATGATGGAACTGAAGACCATCACTGATCGAAATCAATTTGATTCCTTCGTGATGTCACATCCATATTGTCATTACATGAAGACCTCAATGTGGGGTGAATTCAAGAAGCATACGGAAAAGTATGCTTATGAAATGAAGGGATTCTATATTGGTCAGGAATTAGTTGGAACGGCAATGATCCTGCATGGAAAATATGCAGGGCACTCCTTCCTCTATGTTCCAAAAGGACTTTCCATTGACTATGAAAAGCCAGAGCTGTATAAAGAAGCGTTCTCTTTATTAAGAGATTACGCTGATACAAAGAAAGTACTATTCCTGAGAGTTGATCCTGATGTTGTCAGAGTACCGCGTGACATCAAAGGAAATCAGCTGGAAGGATTCAACAATGAATATGTAACAAAGGATCTGCAGTCAATCGGCTATCATCACAAAGGCTATGGATATGGCTATGATGGCTCCTGGAATGACCGCTATACACTGATCGTAGATCTGTCTGATGATATGGATACCATCATGAGCCGCTTCAGCAAGCAGCGTCATACAGCCCTGAACCGTCATGTTATTCAGCATGTTGCGACAAGAGTCGGAACTGAAGCAGATATCACGTATCTGATGGAATATGAGCAGCACCTCTGCTGGCACGATGGCTTTGCACCGCACAGCCGCGACTTCTTTGAATCTCTCTATCATATCTTTGGGGAACATGCCGTCATCTATGTGACGGAGATTGATCTGGAAGGAATGATTGCAGGAGTTGAAGAAGAACTTGCCGGCAAGAAGTATAAAAAAGATCTGAAGGCACGTGCAGAGAAAGAAAAAGACATTGCATGGTGCCATGAGATGATTGGCCGGTATGGTAAAAAACTGCCGATTGCTACAGGATTATTCATGCGAATGGCTGACCGCAGCTGGGATCTTTATACTTACAACAATAAAGATTTTACGCAGATCCGCGCTGTTGACAACCTCCACCGTTTCGCGATGGAAGACATGAAGAACCACGGTGTCATCCATTATGACATGGTCGGCTTCTCTGGCTTAACGACTCCGGATGATGCAGAGTACGGCCTCTATATTTACAAGAGTTCCTTCTCGCCAGAATTCATTGAATTCCTTGGTGAGTTCGACTATGTGCGCAATGAGAAAGCAATGAAGCACTTCCGTTTTGAGAATTATGCATTCAAGCGCGTCAAACGTGAAATGAATGTAAGGATCCATCATAAAGATGCAACTTCTGATGATTACGCTGCACTTTATAAAAATTTCAGCAAATAAACAAAAAGACACTCACAGAATTTTTCTGCGGGTGCCTTTTTTAATAGAAATTTACATTTGTTTCAGCTTTCAGTGATCTGCCCATCAGATCCTTGACTGCTTCCACAGGATTCTTTCCTTCATAGAGAACTGCATATACTTCATTGGTGATTGGCATATCAATGCCCTGCCGGATTGCTTCTTCATGGACGACCTTGCATGCATAGATGCCTTCAACCGTTTTTGTATTTTCCTTCATGAATTTTTCAGCAGAACCGTCTTTGCCAATCTGGTATCCTGCCATGAAGTTGCGGGAATGCTGAGAGGTGCATGTTACGATCAAATCGCCGACACCATCCAAACCAAGAAAGGTCTCAGGCCTGCCGCCCTGGGCAAGACCGTATCGTGTCATCTCTGCCAAGCCTCGTGTCATTAACGCTGCCCTGGCATTATCGCCCTGCCCGAATCCTTCCAGGATACCAGAGGCAATCGCCATAACATTCTTCAATGCAACACCAGTTTCTGCACCGATAACATCCGTATTACGGTAGACCCTGAAATAGTCATTGGAGAAAATCTTCTGGATCTTTTCTGCACTGGCTTCATCTGTAGATACTGCATTGATCACTGTCAGCTGCCTCAGAATGACTTCCTCAGCATGGCTTGGACCAATCAGAGAAACAACAGCCGTTCTTTTTTCAGCAGGCACAATCTTCTCTATCACAACTGAAAGACGCTCATGTGTAACCGGATGGAAGCCTTTGGCAACATTGATAATGATCACTGGGTGATCGATCAAAGCCGCTGCTTTAGTCAGCACTTCCTCCAATGCCATCGTCGGTACAGCTGCCAGAATGATATCCGCATCTTCGATTATTTGCATGTCAGTGCTTGCATGTACATCCTTGGAAACTTCCGTTTCAAAGAATGCAGAATTGCGGTGATTGACCTCAATATCATTGACCTGGGTCTCATTGATGCCCCACATTTTGACATCATTTCCATTGTCTGCTGCCACCTGTGCCAGAGCTGTGCCCCAGCTGCCGGTGCCAAGAATCCTGATTTTCATTCCGCCACCTTCTTCCGAGCGATGATATGGATCGGTGTGCCTTCAAAATCAAAGGCAGTACGCAGTGAATTTTCAATAAATCTCTGATAGGAGAAATGCATCAGCTTTGGATCATTGCATGACAAAACAAAGGTCGGCGGCTGGTTGGCTACCTGGGTCACATAATAGATCCGGAAACGCTTGCCGTTCCTCGCAGGTGCTGGATTGGTCACCTGGGTATCCGCAATGACCTGATTCAGGATATTTGTCGGGATCCGGCGGGAACTGTTCTCAAATACCTTATCGACCATTGGGACGATTGTATCGACACGCTGATGTGTCTTCGCTGATACAAAGACAATCGGTGCATAGGATAAATATGCGAATTCATTGCGGATTTTTTCCGTAAAGGCTGCCATCGTATGCGTATCCTTTTCAACAGCATCCCATTTATTGACGACGATGATCGTCGGCTTGCCTGCTTCATAGGCATAACCGGCAACATGCTTGTCCTGTTCACGGATGCCAAGTTCGCCATCAATCAAGAACAATGCGACATCACAGCGCTCAATTGCCGACATGGCACGCAGGACAGAATATTTTTCAACATTCTCATAGACCTTGCCGCGCTTTCTGATACCGGCAGTATCTACAATGACATAAGGTTTGCCGTCATGTCTGAACGGTGTATCAATTGCATCTCTTGTTGTTCCCTGAATATCTGAAACAATCGATCTTTCTTCATTCAATATAGCATTGACCAAAGAGGACTTGCCGACATTCGGCTCTCCAATGACCGCAATATGAATGCCCTCGTCAGCGTCCTTTGCGTTCTCATCCGGCATCTTGTTCAGACATTCGTCCAGAACATCGCCAATGCCGATGCCGTGTGCACCGGAAACAGCGATTGGATCACCGAGTCCCAATGCATAGAACTCATAGATGTTGACGATGCGTGAATCATCATCGATCATGTTGACTGCCAAAACGACCGGCTTCTCAGATCTCTGCAGAATGCCGGCAATATATTTATCATCATCATTCAGGCCATGCTTTCCATCACAGACCATCAGAATGACATCAGCTTCATCAATGGCAATCTGCACCTGTGCCCTGATTTCTTCCTGGAATGGCTGATCTGCAAGTTCAATACCACCAGTGTCAATCAGCTGAAAATGCCGTCCCAGCCAGTCACCAGTAGTGTAGATACGGTCTCTGGTAACGCCCGGCAGGTCTTCTACGATAGAAACTCTTTCTCCTGCAATCCGATTAAAGATCGTAGACTTTCCTACGTTTGGTCTGCCTACGATCGCAATGATTCCATTATTTTTCATACCTTCTCCTTCTCCAGAAAAGGCTCAGCCAGCTTATAGATAGCTTCAGTTACTTCATCAATCGTCATGTCAGATGTATCGATCTCGACGGCATCTGCCGCTCTGGTCAACGGTGAATTGACGCGGTGCGTGTCGTCATAGTCACGCTTGCGGATCTCTTCTGCTATCGTTGCAATATCACTGGTCGGAATATGATTCATTATATTCTGATCATATCTGCGCTTTGCCCGTGCTTCCGGTGTCGCTGTCATATAGATCTTCACTTCGGCATCCTTGAGAACAACGGTGCCGATATCTCTGCCGTCCATGATAAAGCCCTTGCTGGCAGCCATTTCCTGCTGCCTTTTAACAAGGTCGCTTCTGACCTGCTTCAGCTTGGATACTGCTGACGCTGCCAGAGAAATTTCATCCGTACGGATCTCTGTCGATACTTCACTGCCATCTAAAAAGACTCTGCCATCTGCTGTGAGCTCAATTTCTGTATGCTTCAGCATCTCACATACACCAGCTTCATCCTCTAAAGAGATGTGGTTCTTGAGTGCCTTGAATGCAGTGCATCTGTACATTGCACCTGTATCCAGGTGGACATAATTCAGCTTGGCAGCCAAACGTTTTGCTATAGTGCTTTTCCCGGCAGCACTTGGTCCGTCAATCGCTATATTAATCTTCATCTTATCAACCTCTTGCAAGAACGATCCAATAGATTACAATACCCAGGATCACAGCTAAAGCAATGATCAGCACGACCAAGACAATGTTCAGAATCTTATTGGTATGGCGCATCTTATCAGATACTTCATTTAAGTTATCTTCATAATCATCCAGCTGTGCACGCATCTGCGTCGTTTCATTCAGCAGCTGCTGACGGGCCGTACGCTCGGCATCAAAATTGCGGTCATATGCCCCGCTGTTGGCAGCGGCCGGCTGTGACAGTGAAGAGAAATCATTCTGACGGGTATTGTTGACGAGGTTCTGCACCTCAGCCATGATATCTTCCTTGGTCAGATTCTGTGTATTTCTGGCTTCATTGACCTGATCATCATTTTCAAACAGATCTTCTGTAAAAGTTTTGCGTGAATTTGTGACCTGGGCATTCTGATGGACCATCTGCACACGTGCTCTAGGATCAGACTGTACAGGTCTAGCTGCAGGTGAAGGAGCTTGTACCGGAGCAGTCTGTTCTGCTGGACGGACAGGTGTATTTACAAACGGAATCTCTGCTGTGGATGTCTTAGCATCAAGTTCCGCAGGTGCTTTCGGCATATTCAAAGGACTGTTGCCGAATTTTTCATAGGGATCATTCTGTACTCCAGCATTCCGATTTCTTTCCAACTGCTTCAGAACATTGATCTGCGTATCATCAGATAATGCGCTTCCCTGTTCCAGATTGTACTGTTTTACTTCCCGAATATACTGATCCAGGTAGTTGTTGTCAAAGGTAGAGGAATAGTTCTCATTATCTCTGAAATCTTCATCAAAAGAAGGTGTTACCCTTTCATGCTGCGTACGATGCAGAGGCTCAGGTGTAACAATTGGAATTTCTTTCACTTCTCTTGCATGAACGGCAGAATGTTCATCATCCAGGACATCACCAGGCGCCGCAAAATTATTTGAATCAATCTGATTCAATCTGGATTCATATGGATTCAAAGCTTTTGTGCTCAGATCGTTTCCTGTATCATCCTGCAGGCGAGTTCTGAGATCTTTGTATTTTTCTGTACGTGATAGTCCTGCCATAATATTCCCTTTCTTAATCTAAGACATTATACCATAATGCATAAGCGAATTGACCTTTGAGCAATGAAAAAAAGCGCTTTTTCAGCGCTTAGAATCAACGATGCAGCAGCGGTGAAACATGCTTATACAGCAGTGCTGTGATTATGCTCACCAGAATGCCTTTGACAAGGTTGAATGGGATAACACAGATCAAAGCCAAAGAGACAACATCATGAATGGCTGGGAAGATTGCTGTCCCCATACCGATGATGGCATCCAATGGGTAACCGGCAAAGGCTACATATGCTGGAATCAATACAAAGATATTCAAGATCACACCAGCAACTGTCATGCAGAGTGTACCAATGATCATTCCCTTGATTGCTGTTGCACGGCTCTTATTTTTTGCATAGATCCAGGACGCAGGAATGCAGAGTGCACATCCAATCAGGAAGTTTGCCAATTCTCCTACTCCCATCGTGATTGTTCCATTGAATAATAGATTCAAAACAACTTTTAAGGCTTCGATTGCGACAGCTGCCCATGGCCCCATAGAAAAGCCGCCCATCAACACTGCTACTTCAGAAAAATCAAGCTTGTAAAAAGACGGTGCAAAAGGAAGCGGGAATTCTATCAGCATTAAAACGAACGCAATCGCTGACAGAATTGCAATTTTGGCAATGTTTCTGGTTGTAAGCAACTTCTTTGTTGATTCCTGCATAAATGGTTTTATCCTCCTTCCTCCGCAAAATAAAACGGAGGTCTAAAGATAAACCTCCGGGATATGAAACGAAAACAAAACACTCTTCCATCCAGACTTTACTGTCGCCACTGGAATTGCACCAGTTCCTTCCCATAATGGGGTCGCGGGGTTTACCGCCGGTAGGGAATTACACCCAACCCTGAGTTTTATCATAAACAGTATATCTCACTGTTGATAAGATGCAAGACATTTGCTTACAGAAGAGCGTAGATTTTTGCCAGATCTCTCAAACACAGCGAATAGAACACCTGATACAACATCAGATAGACAGCTGCAGCCGCACAGGCATAGATCAATGCCTGCACCCAGGAAAAATCTCCAGCCTTTTTAAATCCATAGATTTTTAACGCACCGGCACATGCTGCAGCTGCCACAAACATCATTATGCCAAGGCTGTTTGATGACACTCTGATCAGCAATAGACAGGCAATGAACAATAACCCTGCCGGTGCAGATGCAAGTGTATCTACTTCTGTAACTTTCTTGAAACTGATAGGATGATGGATCAGCCTACCGTAAAGAGATGCGCCTAAATAGCAGAGATATGCGATGATCAGCCCATAAAGTGTGATTCGCAGTGCCAGCCAGCACGTGTCAGTAAAGTTATATCGCATGATTGAAAATTCATGTCTGATGATGTCATCGGCATAGAAATATGCAATGCATGCGGAGGCAAAGAACCAGGCAAAGAAATTCCATACCAATCCACGAAAAACACCAATAGAGATATATTCAGAATCAGCTGCCTGATTGATTGTCTTGATTGGATGGAACAATGTCTTCCATATGGATGCATTTGGCTGCAGTACCATTGCCTCGATCCATTCATTCTTTTTATTTCTGCGTTTCTGACGGTGCGTCGGCTTTTTTTGTGCACCAATTGGCAGCAGTTCAACATCAAATGATTGTTTTTCATTAGCATTAATGTCAGCAATCTCACTGACATTGATCAGCCGCTGATCAACTGCCTTATATCTATTTACATGACGATAAGATACCGCTTTTTTTAATCTGTTCTGCGGTGTTTCTATCCTCTTTTGACTGTATTTACGATTTCCCCTGTTCATTTTGCTCACCCAGGTAATATCATAACATACTAAAACTCATTGATAACGGATACTTTCGTAATCAATCACGTGTTTAGTCTCCTTTACAAAGTAAATTGTCAGCAGTTCAGGATATTCCCCTTCAATCTCGATGTAGGCCATGCTGTCATGAATTTCATACTGTTCTTCAAGAATCCTGCTGTCTTCTGAACTGCATGCAAGACTGCATTTGAATTGATCCATGACTTCCTTTTCTTGCTGATAATAGAAAGTGTCTTTCATTAAATTCTCAATTGTCTTCATTCTGGAAATATCATTCTGCATCACAGCAGCACTCACGCCGCTGATATACAAAAGAAAGCCAAGAAAATACAAAGAAACAAATCCCCTATTCTTCCTGACACAGGATACATTCATAGATCTGATGATCTCGTTCATACACCACATAGATAAATCCATCCTTTTCTTCAAATCCTGCATCATCAATATCAGATAAAAATATCTGCGTGCCTGGACTCAGTACCAGATGATGATTAATGAATCTCAGCTTCTGCTGTTTTTCCTGATAGATGAAGTCGAGTTCTTCAGAAGAAAATTCAGGATCATAGCTCAGCATTATGATCCTCCGGATCTGCCGCAGAGCTATCTGATCCTGAATTCTCTCATCAAACTGCAGAAGATTCTGAAACGGGCTGAGACAGATAATGGTAATTGGAATCATTGCGGTCACGATTATCATCGTTATAAGCAGTTCAATTAATGCAAATCCACGCTGCATGCGCTGCATTTTTCACTCTCTTCCATGATCATTTCAATCCGTTCTTCAAGCTCACTTTCTTTGTTCTGGATCAATGCTGCCGTGCTGTGATGAACGGTCAGAACTGATGACACAATCAATGCACAGATGACAACAATCAGAACAGATACGCAGGCATCAGAAATTAGAAATCCCTTATGGTTGATATACAATTCTGCCACCTCCCAGTTCAATGACAATCGTTTTATTTCCTTTTGAAATTGTCATTGCCTGATCCACGTTCCCTTTTTGATTAAAAACGACATTTACTTCTGGATCATCCAGACTTGTCCTTTGTGCATGAATAATTGCATCACTCTGTGTCATAAGATAACTGTCTCCAAATGTATAGCTTTCTGCATTTTTAAAATCTGATGCAGGCAGATAGATCAGTGTCAAAGATACAACAGCAATCAGGACAATACACATTTCGGCAAGCATAAATCCTTTACTGAATGTAAGCCTGTCCATCGGAAATCACCAAGTTCTTTGAGCCGTCGCATTTTGTCTGCTCTTCACTCAGCAGCCCAGCATTGACCAGATCTGCTACACTTCCAGGATACTCATCATATTCCATCTTGTACTGAAGAATGGCAGCATCTCCAACCTTCTCAATTGCCTTGCATCCTTTGTTGTTGACAATAGTCAATGTCTTTTGAATATTCGGTACAGTCAGTAGAAAAAGGACCGAAATAATAATGACAACAATAGTCATTTCAAGAAGAGTAAAGCCTTTCTTTGATCTTCGTCCATGCATACATTCTTCCTCCTTTACAGTGTCTGCATCATACTGATTGGCATTAAAAGAACCTGGTAGACAAGAACAATGATCAGCGCAGCTGCACTGTAAGAAATGCACTGCACGATCTTTGTATAGATCTGTATTTCTCGTTTTGTACGTTCCGATACCATTTTCAGATATCCTTCCATCATTGCTTGGCAGTTGGAAGCAAAGACAGCGATGTGAAAAATCTTTACAAGAGGCTCTTCGACTGTGCTCGTCTCAAGTGCATCATTCAATGAGATGCCTGCATTTAATGAAGCATCAAGCTGTGAAGCGATATACTGTACCAATAGTTTCTGTCCAAGTCCTTTCAAGATCTGCAGCGATTCTCTGGTAGCAATCTTCCGTCTCACACATTCCAGATAGAATCTGCTGAAATCAGCAGAAGCATATTTCACGATCATGGACTGCGGATATCGTTTTTGTATCATACAATAAGTTGATACAAGATGGCGCGGCTGCAGGCAGTAAAACAGTGCAGAAACTGCAATCATTAAAGAAAACAGTGTAATCATTGAAATGGCACTGATGATGTTCTGGATCAAAGCAACTGAAGTATTCTCATACTGAAAAGACGACATCATATTCGTCATCACCGGCAGGATTGATGAATTGAAGATGACTACGCCGATGTTGACACCGATGAACAGCAGTGAAGGATACAGCATTCCTTTGATCAATTCTTCCTTCTGCTTCTTCTCTGCCTGTATGAGAGAAAGAACTGTGCTGAGCGCATCCTTCATATTCATGTATTGGATAAAGCCCATGAAATACCCTTGGTACTGACGATTCAGGTACTGCACAAGGATCTGTTCTCCCTGCTTTCCCTGTTCCAGCTGTACTTTGACAGCATGAATGACATTCTGATTCTTCGGTGTCCAAGAAATAGACAATGCGTCCTGAAAGCTGAAGCCGTTGTTCATCAGATCAGACAATGCGCAGAGGTCACCTTCACTGAAGCAGTTCCTCCCTTGCGCTTTCTTCACTGATAACACCTTTATCAATATTCTCCTGAATCCTGTTCCTGAGATTTCTGAATGATCTGCTTGGCTGACGGTGTTCGAGATAATAAAGCACCTCCTCTCTTTCCATGATTTCATATACACCAATTCTTGACCCATCTTCCTTTTCAAAAAGACGCTGATTTGAAATACCGTATAAAACATCTTTTAATTCATATTCCTTGACACCAAGATCACGCATCCTGATGATTGCCGTTGCACAGTCCGTGCTGTGGATGCTGCTGAGCACCAAGTGCCCAGTCAACGCACATCTCACTGCCATCTGCGCCGCTTCTTCATCACGAATTTCTCCAATCATAAGCAAATCAGGATCGTGTCTCATCAGCTGTTTGATGCCTTCTGCGTATGACAGATGCTGACTCTCATTGATCTGCAGCTGAACAAATGAATCGTTCTGAATCTCAATCGGATCTTCAAGGGTAAAGATTTTTTTATTAGCAGCATGATTCAAGATGGTATACAGCGATGTAGTCTTCCCGGATGAAGTCGGACCAGAAAGCAGGAACAGACCATTTTTGTGATTGGTGATATTGGCAAGCCATGCAGATGCATCTTCCTGTGCACTCAGTTCTTCAATTTTTAATTCAGGATGATTGTTCAGAATACGCAGGACACCGCTGGTAATGTGATAGCTGTTTACAACGGCGAAGCGAAGTGACAAGTGCATTTTTCCTATCATCATTTCAAAACTTCCGGTCTGCGGCAGAAATGCATTGGAAATATCCAGATTTGCCTGATACATCAGATATCGGAACAAGGCCAAATCAGATTCATCTGCCTTGAGTCTCTTCATTACACCATGTACTCGCATATCAATAGTGACTGTATCCGTAATGGTATTGCGGGAAAAATGGATATCAGTAACGCTGTAATGCAATGCCGCGCTCAAAATCTGCCTTAATCTTTCTTCCATTGTCCCTCTGTTTTTATATTCACCAATTCATGAATAATTCTCCAATAAAAAAACCGCAGCCATAACAATTTCACTGTCATGGCTGCGATCATATTTTTTCTGTTCATTCACCAAATTGTAAATATGGATTGCGTATTTTTTCTTCTGCCATCGTAGAAGCCGGACCATGTCCTGGATAAATCTGCAGACTTCCCGGCAGACTCTTTAACAGAATCAGCGACTGCAACATTTCCTCTTCACTGCCTGAGAACAGATCTGTTCTGCCGATATCAGAAGCAAACAGTGTATCTCCGGTAAAGAGAAGATTTTTGATCTGGATGCAGCAGGATCCTTCGGTATGTCCAGGCGTATGATAGACTTTAATGCTGAAAGAACCTGCCTTCGTCAATGAATCCAGCGGTGCAATCTTACTATAAACTGGCCCGTCAAAGCCTCTGCCTGTTTCCTTTGGGTCAGTTAGGATCATATCGGCAGAATGCATATATACAGGACATTGATAGGCTTCCGCCAGATCATCAACAGCTCCTGTATGATCCTCATGACCATGCGTCAAAATAATGCCGTCTGCTTTTTCTTCCGACTTGACACATTTCATGATCTCCTTTGCATATCTGCCTGGGTCAATAAATAGAACATGTCCCTGATCATGCAGGACATAACTGTTTTCCTGATACAGTCCAATCGGCAATATATCCAAATTCATAGCAATACAAAAAAATAAGCCAATGGCTTATTTCTTCTCCTTATGCAGAGTCATCTTCTTGCATACTGGGCAGTATTTTTTAATTTCAAACTTTTCTGTATGCTTACGCTTGTTTCTTGTTCCGATGTAGTTTTCTTCACCACATTCAGAGCACTTAAGTGTAATATTCTCTCTAGCCATGTGTGATCCCTCCTGACTTTTTCAGCATATCGAGTATACCATATGAATGGGTTGAAATTCAAGCTATTTGTCTTTTAGCTCGCCCAAACTATAAAACCATGAGATAATAATCGTGGAGGTGCATTTTCAATGAAACGTACAGAAACAAGACCTATTTACGTCGGGAACGTACAGATTGGCGGTCAGAATAAGTGTATTCTTCAGTCAATGACCAATGTTCCGGCAAAAGATATAGAGCGTACTGCCGCCCAGATCAATGAATTGGAAGAAAACGGCTGTGAAATTGCCAGAATTGCCGTTCTTGATGAAGCAGACGCAAGAGCAATCCCTGAGATCAAAAAGAGAGTCAATCTTCCAATTGTAGCTGATATCCACTTTAATTACCTGCTCGCGTTGATTGCAGCTGAAGGAGGCGTTGATGCCATTCGCATCAATCCAGGCAATATTGGCTCCAAAGAACACACAGAAGCGGTTGTAAATGCCTGCAAGGAACGTCATATACCAATCCGGATCGGCATCAACGGCGGTTCCCTGGAAAAGGAACTGATTGAGAAATACGGCGGTCCATGTGCAGAGGCATTCATTGAAAGTGCTGACAGACATGTCAAGATCCTGGAAGATCTGGACTTTCATGATATCTGTCTTTCTTTCAAGAGCTCGAATGTAGAATTGACAATTGCAGCCTATGAAGCAGCTGCCGCTCACTATCCTTACCCTCTTCATTTAGGTGTGACAGAAGCAGGCGGCTTTGCCGAATCTGCTGTAAAGTCATCCGCAGCTTTAGGAACGCTGCTTCATGAGGGTATTGGAGATACCATCAGAGTCTCAGTGTCCGCTCCGCCAAAAGATGAAATGATCATTGGTAAGCAGCTTCTGAAGGCATTCCATTTGTATACCAATGTTCCTGATCTGATTGCCTGTCCGACCTGCGGCCGCATCCAGTATGATATGCTGCCGTTAGTGAAGGAAATGGAAGACTATATCAGTACAATGAAGGAAGATGTCACAATTGCCATCATGGGATGTCCAGTCAACGGCATTCAGGAAGCTGGCCGTGCTGATGTGGGCGTCGCCGGCGGACATGAAAGTGCCATTCTTTTCCGCAAAGGAAAAGTAATCCGTACTGTACCTCAGTCACAGATCAAAGAAGCACTGATTCAGGAAATCAACAATGTTATCGCTGAAAAGCATCAGAAATAAACGGCCTTCGGACCGCTTTTTATAATAAAAGGAACTCTGCGTTCAGAGTTCCAGTCTTTCCGCATCATAGATGCCGCTTTTCAGCATATCGATTTCAATTCCATATGGAGGCTTATCATTGATATACGGAGTCTCCAGGATCTTAGCGACATGTTCAACTCTTGGATTCACCGCAATGCTGTGAAGAATTTCATAGCCGATGGTACCCTGGCCAAGGTTGGCGTGTCTGTCCTTGCGCATGCCGCGCTCATTTTTGGAATCATTCAGATGAATGACATGAAGATGGGAAAGCCCAATCACATGATCAAACTGGTCCAGCACGGCATCAAAATCAGTCAGATCATATCCTGCATCATTGATATGACAGGTGTCCAGACAGACACCATAGCGGTCTGCCTGCTTGATCCTGTGCAGGATGTCAGCCAGCTGTTCAAACTGAGAACCGACTTCACTGCCCTTACCCGCCATGGTCTCCAGCGTAATTGTAACATCCTCTGGAATATCAACTTGATCAAGCTGGCTGCAGATCGTCTTGATTCCTGTTTCCAGATCAGTTGTAGTATAAGATCCAGGATGGAGAACGATGTATTTCGCGCCAATTTCATGGGTGCGAAGCACTTCCTGCTGCAGGAACTCAACGGCCAGTTCTGCAACTTCCGGCTTGACTGAATTTGCCGGATTGATGATATACGGCGCATGAATGATCATCCGCTCCATCGGCAGTCCATTGGCCGCCATCAAAGCTCTTGCCTCAGCCGGCTTCATTTCAGCGATTGGACGGCGTTTCGTATTCTGCGGCGCTCCGGTATACAGCATGCATGCATTGGCACCGTAGGAAAGTGCTTCTTTCACTGAACCTTCCAGGAAGTCAGGCACCTTCATTTGTACATGGCATCCAATGATCATGATCCAGAACGGTCTTTCCGTGCCTTCTCACGATACATTGCTTTTTTCTCATCCTTGATCTTGGCACGTATCATATCTCTCTTCTTATGGCGGTAGATACGGTCAATTTCATTCTTTCTCTTCTTCTTATATCCTGGCTTGACCTTGGTGTTCTTCTTGTTGTTGTACACCATGGCAATCTTCTTATCCAGTTCATCATCTTCTTTTCTCATATGCTTCTGACCATATGGTCGCAGTGTCTGCCATCCAGTTGATCTGTATCTCATATGGTCAAAGCGGATGCCTCTTCTCATCAGAGAACGAATCGATTCATCATCTTCTTCTTTGTATAATGCATAGCATGTACCGCTTGATCCGGCTCTGCCGGTACGTCCGGCACGGTGGATATAATATTCCAGATCATTTGGGAAACCGCAGCTGATGACATGTGATACTTCACCAATGTCAATTCCGCGGGCCGCTAAATCGGTTGCCACCACATAAGTATCCTGTGCACTGGCAATTGATTTCATTGCCTGCTTTCTTTTGCGGGATGTCATATCGCCATGGAGCTCGGTGACTGTGATGCCGCCCTGTCTCAGTTCTTCGGCAATTTCTGCTGCTTCTGCTCTGGTATTTGTAAAAATCAGACATACATATGGATTGAAGCCAGGCAGTATGCTTTTGATGGTCTCAACATAGGTATGATGATAGCATGGCACCAGTACATGATGAATATCTGGATTGAAGCGGACAGTATCACCAATCTGATATGTAATTGGATGCTTCATATATTTCTTGATGAATGGTTTGAGCTGATCCGGCATCGTAGCTGAGAAGGCCATCATCTGCAGGTCTTCACCCAGTCTGCCGGCAAAAGCATCAATTTCATCAAGGAAACCGAATTCCAGGGTCATATCAGCTTCATCCACGACCAGCAGTGAAGCATGATCAATACGCAGGGCACCTGCATTCAAGAAAAGATCCTTGATTCTGCCAGGCGTACCAATGACAACATGCGGCTGATTGTTCCTCAGCTGCTCAATATCTCTGTCACGGTCCTGACCGCCGATGAAAAGCTGGACACGTAATCCAGGTTCAGCCTTCTCCATGACTTTTGCCATCTCATAAATCTGCGCCGCAAGTTCTCTGGTAGGAGCAGTAATCACTGCCTGACATTCATTGTCCGCAATATCTACTTTTTCCATGATAGGAATCAGATATGCATGTGTTTTGCCGGAACCTGTTGCAGAAAGGCCGATGACATCCTTGCCCTTCAAAGCTGCCGGAATAACATCTTCCTGGATTGGTGTAGGAAGATTGAAATGATTCAGCTCCAGGAATTTTCTTGTTTCCGTTTTTAGATTAAAATCTTCAAATTTTTTCATAATAACCTCTATAATGATTATACTGTGTTTACAGTTTTAAAAGAAAGGTACCGTTATGGAAATCATCAGTGTCATACCTAGAGGATACTGTCAGGGTGTTGTCAGAGCAATCCGCATTGCAAGAGAGACCGTAGAGAACAATCCCGGTGTCGAAGTATCGATGCTTGGTATGATTGTGCATAATCAGTACGTTGTTGATGCCTGTGAGAAGCTTGGCATCAAGTTTGTTGAAGAACCAGGCAGGTCAAGACTTGAACTGCTGGATAGAATCAACAGTGGTATTGTCATCTTCACCGCTCACGGCATCTCTGACGAGGTCAGAAAGAAAGCGGAGGAAAAGGGACTGACAATTGTAGATGCCTCATGCCCGAATGTGATCAAGACGCATGTCCTGGTCAAGGAACATATCGCTCATGGCGGTGATGTTCTCTACATCGGCAAGAAAGGCCATCCGGAATCCGAAGGGACCGTTGGTCTTTCAGACAGGGTACATCTTATCACATCTTGTGCTGATATTGACCAATTAAATGATCTTCATGATGTCTTGATCACCAACCAGACGACTCTTTCAATTCTGGACAGCAGAAAGATCATTGATGCCTGTCTCAGAAAGTATCCTGATGCACTGACTGCTGAAGAGATCTGTAATGCAACTAGAATCAGGCAGGAAGGCGTCATGAATCTGAAAAATATTGATCTGCTGATTGTTGTCGGCGACATACGTTCCAACAATTCCAATCAGCTGAAAGAGATTGGCCTGAAGTCAGATGTCAAGGAAGCCGTTCTGATTGATTCTGTAATGGATCTGAGAGAAGAAATGATCAAAGAAAAGAACCGCATTGCAGTTACCAGCGGTTCTTCAACACCAAATGACTTGACCCAGCAGGTCATTGATTTTCTGAAGGCATATGCTTCTTCAGGCAAATGGGAGCTGCCGGCGAAGGCTGCTAGTCCAAAGCTTTAAGATCTGCAAGCTCTTCTTCACTTAAAGGACGGTATTCCCCTTCCATTAAGTTCTCATCCAGGATCAAGTTCTTCATCCGGATCCGCTTGAGAGAAATCACTTTATTATCCAATGCTTTAAAGATCAGTTTGATCTCATGATACTTTCCTTCCTTCAGAATGATGGAACCAGTAGTATCTGAGATTTTTTTATAGACTGCCGGCTTATACTCTTCACCGTCGTAACAGATTCCTTCACTGATGCGCTGAATATCTTCATCACTGACAGGATGTTCCAGCCCGACAATATATTCCTTGTCGACATGCTTCTTCGGTGACAGCAGTTCATGAGCAAGCGGCCCGTCATTCATGATCAGAAGCAGACCAGTGGTGTCTTTATCCAATCGGCCGCATGGAAACATACCCTTGTAGTCTTCTGCAATCAAGTCCATGACAATCGGCACACTTCCTTCGGTGGCTGTGATATATCCTGCTGGTTTGTTCAGCATATAGTATACATACTGTTCATAGATGACCGGTGTTCCATCCACTTCGATCCGCGCAGTCTTTTCATCGACACGGATATCTGAAGACGGTGCAGTTTCGCCATTGACAGTCACCCTGCCCTCTTTGACTATTTTCTTGACCTGGCTTCTTGTACCAACTCTTGCATTTGCCAGGATTCTGTCTAAACGCATCATAATGATTCCTCCTTAGAAGATATGTTTTTTCGATATGACCGGACTTTCTTCCGCAGTCCCATCAGATTCATGATAAAGATATAAACTGATGTTCCACAAGCACACATGAGCAGGATCTGGCCAAATGCCATCCAGCGGGATGCATCCGTCAGATCAAAGACAAAGGTACGCAGCAGCACATATGCCCCATTCATAGCAAGACAAGCAGCTGTGATCCGCAAAAAATTGATGAACACTTTTGCATAGCTGATATCACTGAGATTGCTGATCTTTGAAAAGCTCAGAAAAACGATGACTGCACTGGCAAGTACAGAGGATGCCGGTGCACCAGATGCTCCCATCCAGTTGAGGCATGGAAAGAACGCTGCCGCCTTGACAATGCCGCCGATGACTGCGTACGTTGCTGCTTCTGAATACTGCTTCAATCTGATCAGCAGGATCCATGCACATAATGCAGCAGCACTGATCATGCCTGCACCGACAGTCCATATAAGCATCGTGCTTCCACTTGCATCCAGACTTCCGAACAGAATATAAAATATCGGCTGGATCAAAACACCTAGGGTAAATGCAGCAGGCAGCAGATAATACATCGCAGTATTCAGCCATGCTTCAACAGTCAAGCAGAAGGCATCCATATCTTTCTTTGCATAATCATGTGATATGTTATCAAGAAAGAGATTCAGTATCATCACCGCTGCTGTCTGCAGTGCATATACAAATATATTTCCATTCCATTCCAGAAGGCTGTATAAATTTCTTGCTGTGTCATAAGCTGCTCCGCCCTTCTCCAAGGCACTGATAAAGAACAGTGAATCCATGATGCTTCCTGCATTTCCAAAGACAGCACTGAGCACAAATACAGTGCTGAATGATAGAAGTTCCCGATTCAGTGTATTGATATTCTCTGCAGGCATTTCCTGTTCACATGCAAGCTCATGCATCCGCTGATAATTGCGGCGGTCAGCTGTTACAAGATAATATAGAGCTGCACAGCACCCAGCCCCAAAAGACAGGATGCCAATATAGCCGATGAACGTATTTGATGCGTGCATTCCATATGCAGCACCTAGGCCAAAGACAACCAGAATACCAAATCGAGCAATCCAGTTGATCCACACTGCATTTACTGCCGTATGGTCATTAGATAATCCATGGAAGAAGCAGAATAGATCAATGATCCATGGCGAAGTAAAAATAATGATAGATATGAATGACAGCATCTTCTGCAGCATATCAATGTCTTCTGCAGCAGCTTCACTGCTGAGAATCAGCACAGCCAACGGCCGTGCATTCAGAATCAATATATTTGCGACAACAAAGCCTAATGCAATCAGCAGGCTCAAAGAGATCTTTCTGATCAGCAGGATCGTACGCCAGTCTTCCTTTTCTTTCCTGACAGCAGTCATGGTAATCACTGCATAGGGAATTCCTGCACAGCAGACTTCAGCCAGAACAAGACCAATATTCCGTGCGGCCGCATAACCTGCACTGACAGCAGGTCCCATGAATGCATTCAAAGGGACAATATAAAAAAGACTGATCAGCTTCACCAGGAGGATTCCTGCTGCGCCGCTCAATAATCCCTGCAGCATTCTACTTTTCACAGTCTTTTTTTCTTTCATAAACAATCAGCTGTTTTTATCGGCGCTCAATGTATAAGATAAAAATTCACGGGTGCTGTTCTTCTTTGCCTTATCCATCCACTGAACAAGCATCTTCAGCTTGATGGTCGATGTACTGCTTTCCCCTGACAACGCGATTCCCTTGACAAAACCATTTGCCGTATCGACCTGATTTGGAATCATCGACTTTGTATCATCAAAGATACCGATGCTCGGCATCATCTTTTCCGCATCATTGTAGGCAACATCATTTTCAACAACAATTGCTACGATATCATACATAGCACTGACCGGCTGATCCATTACGATATAATAGCGGTACGTACCATCTTCGACCTGCGTCATCTCCAGTTCGCAGTTAAAATTCTTGCTGGTGCTGGTAAATGATACATTTTCTGCGACCGCATTGTAGTATGTCTGATATTCATCCAGTGTTGCGGAGTCATCCGTCTTTTTTGCACATCCGCATAAGACAGCCATGCCGCAGCACAGTAATAATTTTAAAAATTTATGCATTCTCATACCTCGGAATTATTATACCATAGTCCTTCACTAAAAAGAGAACACATGCGTGTTCCCTCCGTCTCATCAAAAGGTAATGACGAAATAATTCTTCTTTCCCTTTTTGAGAATTGTAAATTCCTGATTGACTGCTTCACTCTTGTTCATTACAGTATCGATTGCAGTGACTTTATTCCCATTGACTGTAATTGATCCCTGCTGGATCAGACGTCTTGCGTCGCCCTTGGAAGATGAGACACCGGCTGCAATCATTGCATCCAGGATGCCTGTACCGTCTTCGACCTGACACTTAGCTGCATCAGCCAATCCTTCTTTGATCTCTTCAGGAGCCAATGACATGATATCGCCATGGAAGAATGTCTCAGTAATGCGCTTCGCTTTTTCCAGCCCTTCTCTGCCATGAACAATCTCGGTTAGTTCTTCGGCAAGGGCAGTCTGTGCTTCTCTCTTTTCAGGAGCTTCCTGCATTGATTTTTCCAATGCATCAATCTCTTCCGGTTTATGCATGGACAGCCTCTTCAGGTAATCGATGATATCAGCATCGGAGATGTTCAGCCAGAACTGGTAAAATTCATATGCACTTGTCTTCTGCGGATCCAGCCAAATGTTCTTTCCTTCTGACTTGCCGAACTTTGTACCATCACTCTTTGTAATCAGTGGTGATGTAATGCCCCATACTTCTGCTTCATCACCCTTCACCTTGCGGATGAGCTCCATACCGGATGTCAGGTTGCCCCACTGATCAGAACCGCCGATCTGCAGACGGCAGTTGTACTTCTCATATAACTGCAGGAAATCCATAGCCTGCAGCATGGTGTACGAGAACTCTGTATAGGAAAGACCGCTATCCAGTCTCTTCTTGATGGTATCTTTCTGCAGCATGTAGGCAATGTTGAACAGCTTGCCGTAATCGCGCAGGAAGGAAAGCAGTGTCATCTGGCCAAGCCAGTTGTTGTTGTTCTCCATGATGGCAGCGTTCTCTCCTTCAAAGGAAAGGAACTTTGCCAGCTGTCCCTTGATGCATTCTGCATTGTGCAGTACTTCCTCATGTGACAGCAGCTTGCGCTCTGTTGTAGGTCTAGGGTCACCAATCATGCCGGTAAAGCCGCCGCACAGTGCAATTGGACGATGTCCTGCCTGCTGATATCTGCGCAGCAGGATGATCTGCTGCAGATGACCTACATGCAGAGAATCTGCTGTTGGGTCAAAACCGCAGTAAACAGTCTGTGAGGTCTTCAATGCCTCGACAAGTCCTTCAAAATCAGTGACATCTTTGACCAGACCTCTCCACTTCAATTCTTCAATAAATTCCATACTCTCCTCCTGGGCGCAACTATAAAAGGCGTCCTTAATTCTAAGGACGCCTCAGCGCGGTACCACCTTAGTTTATACTTCTTTCGAAGTATACCCTTAACTGCCTTAACGCAGCATCACGTTCTGCCTTTTGAGACAGAAAGCTCCAAGGTGTATTCAAGCAAACCACTTTCAGTCTTTTCACCAGCCAGACTGTCTCTAACAGAAGCAGCTTTCTTTACTTTTCCTCTTCAAAGCTTTAAAAATTCTAACACGTTAGATTTACAAGTCAATCCTTGGTTGTCTGACGCGGTGTGAACAGATAGCTCAATTCAATGGACTCATTGTTCTCAGTGTCTGTATCCTGCAGCATCTTTGTCATGACTCTCATGGAGACAGCTCCCAAGTCATAGCTAGGAATTGAGAAGGATGAGATCTGCGGACGAATCATCGCATTATACTTTGTATCGATGACACATACAACTTCCATGTCATCCGGTACAGAGATCTTGTTTTCTCTTGCAGCATTCAGAATAGCCATTGCCTGTGAATCACGGTTGCCAATCATCAGGTCGTACTTATTTTCCTTCAGCCATTTGCTTAAGAATGCATAGGAAGTTCTGCTCTCAGCCGGAATCCTTAAGAAACCGTCGAATTTCATTCCCTTTGCCTTGTATGCCTTTTCAGCACCGTTGATCATCTGCCTGCATGCATACTGATTCTTGCGGTCTTCGATGATGCCGATCTTTGTCTTGCCTTCCTCCAGATATTTCGTTGTAAGTTCGAAGATAGCCTTTTCAATATCGACATAGACACTGCAGATGCTGTCACCCTTGACCTTCGATCCAATCAGAACGATTGGAATATTGTACTTGGACAATGCATCTACTTCCGGCAGTTCAAGCTTGTCATTGTAAACAACGACGCCGTCAACGTGGCTTTTGATGATATCTTCAATCACACTGGAAAGATCTGTAATGCCAGCTGTAATAGTATGCAGCATGATGTTGTAGTTGTAAATCTTGGCAACATCGATCAGACCGTTGATGATCTGACCTGTATACGTAAAGGATGCTTCCGGCACGACAAGTCCAATTGTTGTTGTCTTCTGCAGTGCCAATCCCTGTGCAATTGCGTTCGGTTTATAACCAAGCTTATCTACAGCTTCTTGTACTTTGTCGCGGGTCGGTCCCTTGACAACATTTGACCCATTGATAACACGAGAAACGGTTGCTAATGATACACCGGCTTCCTTGGCTACATCATATATTGTTACTCTCTTCATCGTAATTGCTCCTATTTCTATTTCTTCGTATTGTCAATGAATTCCTTGACTTTTTCGCTTCCCTTTTGGGCAAGATCAGCAACAGTTGTCTTTACTTCTGTAATCTTCTGCTGCACTTCGGGTCTGTTCATAAATTCATCGACAGACTTTACACCATCACTGACTGCTTCTGTAACCTTGTTGCATGCATGATCCAGATTAGTCTTTGTGTTGTCATCCAGATGGTCATAGAAATCCTGTCCCTTTGTCTTGGCAGCATCAGCAAACTTTTCAATGGAGTCTGCAGCCTTGTTTCCCGCCGCCATGATATTAGGATCATTCTTCAATTGATTGAACTTATCCTTAGCAACATCAATTGCCTTGACTACATTCGCCTTGATGTATGCAATCGACTTCTGCATCTCTTCGCTCTTGGCAGCTTCAGCAGCCTTGTCCTTCAGGCCGTTCAATCCTTCAGACAGTGACTTTGCGGCACTGTCGATTGTGTCAGAAATCTTTTCTTTTGCCGAACCATTCTTCTGTTCTGCATCAGCTTCCTTCTGATCTTCATCAGATAATTCCTGGATCTTCCGCTTCAGATCTTCGACCGTCTTTTCAATGGATTCGATTGGTTCCTTTTCATCATCAAAATTAATTTCTTTTTTTTCTGTTTCATCATTCTTATTATTTTCACTCATGATCATTCACCTCAGGCTTTACGCTCTCTGATTTTTCTGCAAACTGATTCTTGAGATTATCAATATTTTCACTGGCAAAATCTGCTACCTTGCCGATTACTTCACTTGTCTTATCATGTACTTTGTCTAACGTATGTGAATACTTAACTGCTGTATCCAGCGGTGCCTGTACTTTTTCAAGGCTCTGGTCAGCTAATTTTATTGTTGGATCAAGTGATTTGACAGTTTCTGTAAGCTGTTCAAAGAACTTCCATAATTTTTTTAAAAAGATGCAGACAAAAATCAAAGCTACGGCGCCAAGGATCGGCAGGAGCTGTTCTGAGACATTTTGTAAAGCCAACAATAAAGCGTCCATAAAAAATCTCCTTTAACTGGATAAATTATAATGCAAAATGTAAATTCTTTCAATATTTATGGTAGCGCTTTTTGAAAATATTTTCAAAGATTAATTTGACTTCTTGACGAGGTCTGCAAGGCCATAAATATCCTTACTCGACATGAACAGGAAACAAGCTGGACATTCCTTTGCAAGGATGTCAGCACCCTTCTGGTCTTCAGTGATCACAACGGATCCCGGAATCATTTTCTGCAGATATGTAATATCAATATCAGTACCGTCCTGTTTATCATCAATGGACGTAAAATCACAGAGATAGACTTTATCAGCCTTCATCAGCTGTTTCTTGAAGTCTTCCGCGAAATACTTCACACGTGAGGCTCTATGCGGCTTAAAGACAGCAACAAGCTTATGATCAGGGAATCTCTTTCGGGCTGTATCAATTGTGACCCCTACCTCGGTTGGATGATGAGCATAATCATCAACAAATATATTGTCCTTATGGTGTTCAACGACAAATCTTCTCTTAACACCTGCAAAATGGCTCAGGCCCTGTTCAATCAATTCTGCAGGAACACCTTCCAGCATGGCTACACCGATAACTGCCAGCGAATTCAGCAGCAGATGATGACCTACTAACGGCGTTGAAAAATGTGCATATTTCTTTCCTTCAAACAGGACATCAAAATCCATACCGTCCTGTCGCTCATCGACATTGACTGCCTGGATGTCATCATTTTCTTCTAATCCATACCAATAATGCTTCTTATCGCCTAGATCGAGCTTTCGTGCTTCTTCATCTTCACCCCAGATGACAAGAGCTTTCTTGACATGGGAGGCAAACTCTTCATAGGCACTGCGGTAGTCGGCCTTGTCCTTGAAATAGTCGACATGATCAATATCAACGTTGGTGATGACTGCATAATCAGGATAGTATGCTAAAAAATGCCTTCTGAATTCATCAGATTCAAGGCAGAAATATTCTGTATCCTTTGTCAGATGACCTGTACCGTCTCCAATCAGCCAGCCAGTCTTTGCATATAGATTCATGACTCCTGAAAGCATGCCGGTCGTTGTTGTCTTACCATGGGACCCGGCAATGGAAATGACTTTATAGTTCTTTAAGAACGTGCCTAAAAATTCATGATATCTTGCGCAGACACATGTTGGATTGCTGCGGGCTGCGATGACTTCTGGAAAATCTTCCAGGAAGGCATTGCCGATAATGACATTTGTATTGTCCTGTATGTTCTTTGGATCGAAATCAAGGATCTTGATATTTCTTTCCTTCAGCGGTTCTTCGGTAAAGAAGTGCTTAGGCAGATCACTGCCGCTCACCTCATTGCCAAGATCATACAGCATGCAAGCTAAAGAGGACATTCCTGTCCCCTTTATTCCTATGAAATAGTATTTCATTGATTCCTCTTAGTTCTCATCATCATCAAACAGCTGCTGCTTGATAATGACGGTATTGTCGATGTTGCTGTCATCTGCCGGGGCCGCTGGTTCTTCCGGCAGATCGACCGGCAGATCAGAAGGAATATCTTCATTGTCATCAACAACTTCAGGTGCATCGTCATCATCAAAGGTCAAGTCTGGGAAGATTGGCGCTTCCTCTTCTTTGACTGGACGGTCATCATCCGCAAATTCCTCATCTCTGACCTTCAGAATATCATCCAGTGAGAATTCTGGAATATCATCTTCCTTGGCTGCTGGAGCATTGGCGTTGATCTGACTGAGCAGATCCGTTGTTGCTTCTTCCTCATCCTTGACAGGTGCTGGTTCCTCTGCAGTAATGCCATACATTGGAGACAGGACTGGAGTAACATTTACTTCCTTCTTCGGCTGCTTGGCATTCTTGATCTTATTTGTTGTGTTCTTTAAAGAAGTAACGTCTTTTTCATCAACACCGAAAATAGGGCTGATGACTGGTCTGAACTGATAGTTCGTTGCATCTTCCTTTACTTCCTTCTTTGCTGGTGCTGCCGGCTTGACTGCTGCCGGTCTGACTGGCTTTTTCTTTTCTACAGGAGCGTCATCTACGGTCAGTCCCAATGTAGGTTTCTTTACTTCTTCTGCCTTCTGAACTGGAACAGGCTGTGTAACATCAATCTTGGTCATTGCCGGACGAGCTGGCTCGACAGGTGCTGCCACTGGCTGTGGAGCTGGTGCAGCTTGCTGTACCGGTGCGGCGGCTGGTCTGACGACCTGCTGAGGCTGTACTGGCTGCGGAGCAGGCTGTGCAGGTATCTTCTGTGCCCCTGCCTGTGCCTCTTCGTTAACAATATCATCTTCTTCATCTTCGAATAACAGATTTTGCAATTTTTTAAACATGGCGTATCCCTTCTTTAGATTTTTTACAAATGTATTTTATTATAAATTTCTTCACTTGTTAAGATTAACTATAACATAAACAAGCAATTTCCACTATTCTTGATTGTCTGAATTGCTTTGTCCCTGTGCAGCACCTTGACTGCTCGTAGTGCTGTTGCCAATTGTATTCGTATCATTGATCAGATCGCTGACAGCACCTGATTCCGGAACAACTTCATTATAGAGCTGTACTTTTTCAGTCTCATAGTTCAATGTCTGATGATTTGTATAGGCAGCCAGTACCGTCTTTTCATTGACTTCGACACTCTTGGCTATCTTCAGCATCTCACCGGCAAGATCAGCTGCCTTGATTTGATCTGTAACTGCATAGAACTTAACGGTGTCTGTATTCAGGGCGGTCAGGAACACTGCATCCTGTTGATAGATGCGCAGACGATACGTATGATTGATCTCGCTGCTGTCAAGATAGGTACCGCTTTGATCGACCACGGGATCTGCAATGCTCTCAATTCCGTCAGCAGTGCTCTGCGGATATGCATCTTCATTGATAATGACTGGAACATTCAGATTCATCAGGAACTTTGCACCTTCATAAGTAAAAATATTGCCTGTGTTGTTGCCGCTGTAGCGTCCCACAGAAGGTTCAATATAGTATGAATAGAATGTCTTATTGCGGTTTGCCTGACTGGCTGGCAGAGCAAGTGCATCCGCAATGCTTTTCTTGACTCGGCCGTTCAGGTCACCTGAGACCTGCGTACAGCCGCTGAGAACAAGTGTCATCAATATCAAGATTGAAGCTGTCTTCTTCATATGATGCCCTCCGGCATTATTTTATCATATCAGCTGAAGCTCTGCGCGGCATTGCACATAACTGATAGATCGGCTGTCCAAGTTCCATGAACTTTGCCTCGTATTCTGTAATTGCATCCTCCGGATGCGGTTCACGATGATAGTCAACAGAAAATTCACTCAGAATAAAATCATTCTGCAGGAAGTACAGTACAGAATCTTCAAACAAGTCTTTGTTGTCTGTCTTCATACGGATGCATCCATGTTCACTGAGCAGTGAACGGTACATTTCAAGGAACTTGCTAGAACTCAGTCTCTTTTTGTGTGCATGTTTCTTCGGCCACGGATCAGAGAAGTTCAGATGGATTACATCAATTTCCCCGTCCGCAAACCATTTCTGCATGTCTTCGGCATAGCCGCAGATCATGCGGTTGTTCTCAATATGCAGCGGTTCCGCTTCCAATGCCTTCCTAGAGGCAACAGCGGCTGCACTGTGGTCCTTCTCCATGCCGACCCAGCCGATTTCCGGATACATCTCGGCCATATGGATCAGATAATCTCCCTTGCCCATGCCAATCTCCACATGCAGTTCCGTGCTGTGGAAAAGGTCTTTCCATCTTCCTCGATTCTGCATTGGATCTGCATAGATATACTCATCATGATCTTCCAGCCATGGATCAGCCCATTTCTTTTTTCTCATTCTCATAATGTGTCCTCGTTTGCCCCGTGATTATACCATACTGCCATCATCAGAAAAAAGAGTTCCCGCAGGAACTCTTCACTGATTATTCAGCGTCCTTCTTCTTGAAGGATCTTCTTTCAACATTTCCGTTGTCACGGTCATGATGGAAGCTTCTGTGATCGCCGTTTGAACCATGCTGAGGTCTCATCGGCTTCTTTGGCTCAACATATCCTTCCGGCTTAGGCAGGCACTCTCTGGCAGAGACCTTGACCTTGCCGGTATCATCGATAGCGATGACCTTGACATGGACAACATCACCTACATGAAGTTCTGTCTTGATATCATCAACTCTCTCCCACTTCAGCTGAGAAACATGGAGCAGAGCATCTGTACCTTCGAATAATGTTACGAAGGCAAAGGAATCACGTACTTCCGTGACAGTTGCATCGTACTCTTCGCCAACCTTGGCAACGCGGATCAGATCTTCGATCATCTGCTTTGCCTTATCGAGCATCTCCTGATCTGTATGATAAAGAACGCACTTGCCGTCATCATCAATATCGATCTTGACGTCATTGCATGCTTCGATGATCTTGTCGATTGTTTCGCCGCCCTTGCCGATGACAACTCTGATCTTATCTGTTGGAATCATCATCTGATCGAACTTAGGAGCCCACTTGGATACATGATCTCTTGGTGCAGAGATGGTAGCTTCCATGTTGTCCAGAATCTGCATTCTGCCCTTATGAGCCTGTGCAAGTGCTTCTCTTAAGATCTCCATGGAGATACCTGTAACCTTAATATCCATCTGCAGAGCAGTAATACCTTCACGTGTGCCGGCAACCTTAAAGTCCATATCGCCGTAATGGTCTTCCATACCCTGAATATCAGTCAGGATGGAATATGTATCACCAACTGTGATCAGACCCATGGCAACACCAGCTACCATAGCCTTGATTGGAACACCGGCAGCCATCAATGACATCGTACCTGCACAGATAGAAGCCTGTGAAGACGAACCATTGGATTCAAATACTTCTGCACATGTTCTGATTGTATATGGGAATTCTTCCACATTAGGAAGAACCTGAGACAATGCTCTTTCACCTAAGTGGCCATGACCGACTTCACGTCTGCCCACAGCACCCATACGTCCAACTTCACCGACAGAGAATGGCGGGAAGTTATACTGATGCATGAATCTTCTCTCAGTTTCCGGTGTCAGATCTTCAATGATCTGTGCATCAGACAGAGGGCCTAATGTTGTAACTGAAACAACCTGTGTCTCACCACGGGTGAACATCGCAGAACCATGGACACGCGGAAGCAGATCGACCTGTGAGTTCAATGGACGGAGCTCATCCAGCCCACGGCCGTCCGGTCTGACCTTATCTTCGGAGATCAGCCTTCTGACTTCGCCAGCTTCTACTTCAACACAATATTCATGAGCCTGGCGCTTTGCCTTATCCTTGGCAGCTTCATTCTCATATTCCTTAGCACCGATCTCATCGACCATCTGCTGCGTCAATTCATCAATCTTGCCATATCTTTCCAGCTTGCCCTTGATAGAGACCGCTTCACGGATTGCCTGTGCAGCATGTTCATCAACATACTTGATGATCTCTGGATCAATTGCATACAGGACAACTTCCATCTTCGGCTTTGCACATGCAGCAATGACTTCTTCTTCAATTGCACATAATTCCTTGATGGCATCATGACCAATCTGCAGAGCCTCAAGCATTTCTTCTTCAGATACTTCCTTGGCACCTGCTTCGACCATGTTGATTGCCTGCTTTGTACCGGCAACAGTCAAAGACAATGTAGCCTTATCAGCCTGCTCAATTGTTGGGTTGATGACATATTCACCGTCGACTTTGGCGACAATAACGCCAGCGACTGGTCCATTGAATGGGATATCAGAAACACACAGTGCTAATGAAGATCCGAACAGTGCTGCCATTTCACAGCTGCAGTCCTGATCACAGCTCAATACTGTGTTGACAATCTGTACTTCATTGCGGAAGCCTTCTGCAAATAACGGACGGATTGGTCTGTCGATCAAACGTGCTGTCAATGTTGCGTGTTCAGTAGGTCTTCCCTCTCTTCTTAAGAAGCCACCAGGGATCTTGCCGACAGCGTACATCTTTTCGTTGTAAACAACTGTCAATGGGAAGAAATCTGTGTCCTTCGCCTGATTCGAAGCAGTAGCTGCTGAAAGCACTACTGTGTCGTTGTAGCGGATCAGTACTGATCCACCTGCCTGCTTGGCAATTTCGCCGTTCTCTACGGTCAGTGTTCTGCCGTGGAAATCCCAGCTCTTTTTGAACTTTTCCATCTTACTTTTACTTTTCCTCTAGTTCTTTCACTTTTCCATTTTCAATTTTAACCAGTAAATTGTATCACACACATCTGTTAATTTAAATACATAAAAAGCCTCCAGCGAGGCTTACATGCTTAGATTTCCGTTTTCCAGAGACCATTTTTTGGAGCAGTACGCATAGACAGCTGTCACTGCTTCACCTGGCTGAAATTCAGCTTTTGGTTCTTCATGGGGCTGGAAACTGCATACCCGCCAGGAATGCTCACCTTCCAAAAGCAGCCATTCAATGTAATGATCCGGCTCCATCGGATGCTCATATGCACCGGCATAGGCATAAAGATGACCATCTCTGCGTGCGATGACCGGAAGATGTGTATCCTCAAGAGAGTCATCTTGGTTCAGATGCAGCTCTTCCATCTCTTTCCCGCAGCATACCGGCATTGATGCCTGCAGATCCTCAATCACAGCAATCTGATGACAGATGCTGCATCTAGCGATTCTTCTCTGTTTCATTCTGTTCTCTCACTCCTGTATGATCCTGATCCAGTTCAAAATCCTGCATCAGTTCTTCTTTTTCTTTTCTTGTCAGCTTCTTGATATGCCATTCTCTGCTCATTGCTTCTTCCGGAGTATCAAAGACCTCATAATAAGCAATTCTCACCGGATGGTGAGATTTTGTGTATTTTGCACCCCTGCCATTAACATGTGCTTCAAATCTTTTTTCGAGATCATTAGTCCAGCCTGTATAGTATGTGCCGTCTTCGCAAAGAAGGATATAAGTATAGTTCATATTTCTGCCTGTCTTAATGATACATAAAAAGTCATCAGTTGTCTGATGACTTTCTCAAAATCCTGTTAATTACTTTCTTAAGCCAAGCTTCTGGACAAGATCTCTGTATCTGTTGATATCAGTTCTCTTGAGGTACTCGAGCAGGTTCTTTCTGCGTCCTACCATCTTCAGCAGACCACGGTTGGATGAGAAATCCTTCTTGTTCTCCTGAATATGAGTTGTCAGACGGTTGATCTGTTCTGTCAATAAGGCAACCTGTACTTCTACAGAGCCTGTATCGCCATCTTTACGGCCATACTCTTTTACAATCTCAGCTACTTTTTCGTTGTTCAACATTTCAATTTCCTCTTTCTTTCAATGTCCTTCTGTACCGAGCATTCATCTGAGGCGGTGAATTCCCAGTACAAAAGCTATTAGATAATAACAAATATCAGATAACTTTGCAATCACTATTTGATCAGATACTTCAGAATATCAATGATCTCCCAGATCAAACGGATGCCGCTCAGCACGGCAGCTGCTACACAGAACCAATAGTATCTGTCTTTCTCCTGTCTAGTCTTATAAATGCCAATCAAGCTGAGGACCAATGAAGCAGCTGCCAGCACGCCCATCCAGTCGACCAGCCATGACAAGGCTGCAAACAGAAGTGAGTAGATACCGAACATCAAGCGAGCAGTGGTCTTCATCATCTGCTTTTTGATGGTCTTCTTCTTTGCTTTTTCAGCTTCGATTTTCTGCAGTTCTTCCTGCTTTTCCTGTTCCTGTGCAATTGCCCGCTGAGATTTTGCGTGGACATTTGCCTTTTTCATTCCGCTTTTTGCCATATTGACTCCTCAATCATTAACTTGTTTATTCTACCAAAACTACATCAGGTCTTCCAGTACAGTATTCAGAATTTCATATCCCCTGCTGGTTGCTTTGAGATATCTGCCGCTGATCTCCAGCATGCCTATATTGATCTCCTTTTGAATCCTGGCACCATAGACATCCAGGAACGACGTTCCAAACGTCTCTGCAAACAGATCCATATCCATGCCCTGCTTCAGACGCAGGCCCATCATGACCATTTCGAACATGGCGTCTTCGATGGTCAATGGAATCGCTTCAACTGCACAGGGATCATGCAGATAGGTCTGAAAAGAACGTGTATGATCATAGCGGCACAGACCTTTCTTGCCGCTGGCACCAATAGAGATACCGTAGAAATCACGGTAGTTCCAATACGCTTTGTTGTGCAGTGATTCGTGATCTCCTTTGGCAAAATTCGAGATTTCATACTGATGAAAGCCGTATGCTGGGAGAATTCTGCAAATCCATTCATACATGTCTGCTTCCTCATCATCTGAAAGATGATGATAGTTCTTTTTCCCGAAGACAGTGTTTTCTTCAATCGTCAGAGAATACAGAGAAAGATGTTCCGGCTGCATGGACAATGCGTCCTGCAGAGATGTCTGCAGATCTGTCATCGTCTGCTGCGGCAGAGAATACATCAGGTCAAGCGAGAGATTGCTGATGCCTTTCGACCGCAGGAGATCTATGGTCCTGTGCATCATCGGCAGATCATGATGTCTGCCCATCATTTTCAACAGATCCGGACTGCTGCTCTGAAAGCCAATCGAAGCACGGTTGATGCCATGCTTCTGCAGGATTTCTGCTTTTGTCTCATCCAGTGTTTCTGGATTGATTTCCACGGTATATTCGATGACTTTTTGCCGGTATGGGTCCAATAAAGTCAGCAGTTTTTCTAACTGCGTACAGGAAAGACTGGTCGGTGTTCCGCCGCCGATATAAATCGTCTTCAGCTGTGGATTGATCTCTTTCTGCCTGATTTCTTCTGTCAGTGCATCCAGCCACTGTTCCGCCATATGCTCAGTATATACTGCATGGCAGAAGTCACAATAGCTGCAGATGTTCCGACAGAACGGTACATGCAGATAGAGATAATCCGGTCTATTGTTTAGGATCATCATCCATCGAAAGAACAGCCATGAATGCTTCCTGAGGGATCACAACAGATCCCACTGCCTTCATTCTCTTCTTGCCTTCCTTCTGCTTCTCCAGCAGCTTCTTCTTACGTGAAATATCACCGCCATAGCATTTCGCCAGGACGTTCTTGCGCAGGGACTTGATGTTTGTGCGGGCGATGATCTTGCCGCCGATGGCAGCCTGGACCGGGATTTCAAACTGCTGCTTTGGAATCAAATCCTTAAGTTTGATGGTAATGCCGCTGCCTCTGTGGTATGCGTCTTCACGGTGCACAATGACAGACAATGCATCGACTGGTTCCCCATTGAGAAGGATGTCCATGCGGACAAGGTCTTCTTCACGGTAGCCGATGATCTCGTAATCCAGGGATGCATATCCCTTCGTGCATGATTTGAGCTTGTCAAAGAAATCATAGATGATCTCAGACAGCGGAATCTCATAAACAATCTGATTTCTTCCGCCGTCAATGACATCCATCGACTTATAGATGCCGCGTTTATCCTGACACAGCTGCATGACGGCACCAATGAATTCATTCGGCACCATCAAGCTGGCCTTGACATACGGTTCTTCAATGTGGTCAATTCGGGAAGCATCCGGCATTTTCGCCGGGTTGTCAATCTGCAGCATTTCACCGGAACTTAAATACACATGATAAATAACGGAAGGAGCTGTCGCAATCAAGTCAAGATTGTATTCTCTTTCCAGTCTTTCCTGGACAACATCCATATGAAGTAAGCCTAAGAATCCGCAGCGGAAGCCAAAGCCTAATGCCTGAGATGTTTCTGGTTCATACTGAAGGGAGGCATCATTCAGCTGCAGTTTATCCAAAGCATCATGCAGTTCCTGATACCTTGCTGCATCACTTGGATATAGACCGCAGTAGACCATTGGGTTCATCCTGCGGTAGCCGGCCAGAGGTTTCTCAGCTGGGTTGTCCACCAGTGTCACCGTATCACCGACACGCACATTATGAATATCCTTGATGGATGCCGCAAACCAGCCAACATCGCCGCAGATCAGCTTATTGACCTTGACTTCCTTTGGATTGCGGATACCTGCCTCCAACACTTCATATTCAGACCCAGTCGCCATAAAGCGGACATGGTCCCCTACTTTTAATTCTCCTTCTCTGACCCGCACTAAAGCAATGACCCCGCGGTATGGATCATAAAACGAGTCAAAGACCAGCGCCTGCAGAGGATTCTTCGAATCTCCTTTTGGTGCCGGAATCTTTGTGACAATCTGCTCAAGCACCTGTTCAACATTCAAACCGGTGCGGGCACTGATCTCCGGGACATCTGAACAATCAAGACCGATGATGTCTTCAATTTCCTTTTTTGTCTCCTCAGGCTGGGCATTGTTCATATCAATCTTGTTGATGACCGGCAGAATCTCCAAATCATTGTCCAGCGCAAGATATGCATTCGCTAAGGTCTGTGCCTGTACGCCCTGCGTGGAATCAACAACTAAAACAGCGCCTTCACAGGCTGCTAAAGAGCGTGATACTTCATAGCTGAAGTCAACATGCCCCGGTGTATCAATCAGGTTGAAGAGATATTCTTCACCATTCTTTGCTTTGTAAGAGAGCTGAACAGCATTCAGCTTGATGGTAATGCCTCTTTCCCTCTCAAGATCCATGTCATCGAGAAGCTGTGCCTTCATATCTCTTTCCTGCACAGTATCGGTCATTTCTAGAATACGGTCAGCGAGCGTACTCTTGCCGTGATCGATATGAGCGATAATACAGAAATTTCTAATGTTCTTCTGATCCATTAATCAAATACCTTTCCAATCAGTTCCCTGCCGCTGCCGTTGGCGAAAGCATCTGCATCCATCCGCTTCTTGCCTTCCATCTGCAGTTCATACACTTTTAAAATGCCGCCTCTGCAGGCAACAGTCATGGCATGATCTGCAAAGCCTAGAACCGTTCCTGCCGGGCTGCTCTGCGTGCCGTTTTCTTTGCGTACTTTATAGAATTTGATGCGTACGCTTTCCAGCATGCCATAAGCAATCGGCCAGTCAATCAAGCCGCGGATATGATTATACAGTACATCCAGCGTCTCTTCCTGGAAATGTACCTGTTCTTCTTCTCTACTGATATTCGGCGCAATGATGACACCAGCTTCATCCTGAGGAACACCCGGCAGTTCACCGGCAATATATTTCGGCAGGGCTTCCTTCATCATCTTGATTGACAGATCAATCAAGCGTGCATTCAATTCACTGAATGTCTCATCCTCGCCGATCGGCAGATGCTCACAGGCATACACGACACCTGCATCCATTGCCTTGACCATCTGCATCAGACAGACACCCGTTTCCTTTTCACCGTTCATCACAGCATGCTGGATCGGTGCACCTCCTCTGTACTTTGGCAGCAGAGATGGATGAATATTGACGCATCCTAAGGCCGGAATGGCGAGAATCGAACTCGGAATGAACTGACCGTAAGCACAGGTCAAAATTAGATCCGGCTGATACTGAGCAATCTCTTCTTTTGCCAGAGATAATTTTTCAGGCTGCAGACATGGTATCCCGTGTTCCTTGCACAATACATGTACAGGTGTCGGTTCAATCAGATGCTTCCGTCCCATCGGACGGTCCGGCTGTGATACAGCCGCCACTACACTATATTTTTCATCAATTAACGTCTTCAGGATCCTCATTCCAAATTCCGGTGTCCCAAAGAAGATGATTCTTGGATTGTTCATAAATATACCTCCTGACCTGCATATTATACAGTATTTGTTTCAGTTTTCATTGCAATTTAAAGTACCGTTTGATATAATTCCTACTGCTGAAGAAGACAGGAGGTGTTCTCACATGGCAAATATCAAGTCACAGAAGAAGCGCGCATTGACAAACCTGAAGAGACAGAATGCCAAGGCCGGTGAAAAGAGTGAACTGAAGACAGCAATCAAGAAGGTTCTGGCTGCAGTTGAAGCTAACGACAAGGATGCGGCTGTTAAGGCATATAACGAAGCTAACAAGGCTCTGGATAAAGCACTCGTCAACAACATTAAGAAGAAGAACTATGTTGCTCGTCAGAAGTCCAGACTCGCATTAGCTGTTAATTCTATTAAGTAATTAGCCGAAAAGAAAAGCGTATAGAAACGCTTTTTTTAATTCTCTAGATATTTTTTATAGATCGACCGATTCGTTTCAAGTTCAGACATTTGGAAGGCATTCCCATTTGACTGCTTGATGATCAGGTCGATTTTTTCAATCATTCTTTCACAGTAAGCAAGATATGCCGGCTCTCTTTTCTCTAAAAGAACCGGTCCGAGCAGCAGTTCTTCTTTTGTATATATTGAATGATGCTTTGCAGCAAAGGATACCGCTACGTAATCATGTCCGCGGTCATTGACATAGATCTCATCTTCAATTGTATATTCCTGCCGAGAAATCCATTCTCTCATTTTATCTGTATCACGGTTGACCTCAACAATAATCTGCTTCATCTGCGGAATGCGGTCTTTGGCTGTCTCCAGGATCTGCACGGCCGTCATACATCCCATTCCTGCAATAATGCATGCATCAGCGTCCTGAGGCACATTCTGAAGCCCATTTGAGAGAATGACCGGAATGGATGATGAAAGTCCTGCTCTTTGAATGTTCTCTTCTGCTGCACGCAGCGGGCCTTTGGCAACGTCACATGCATACACTTTTCTACAGGTATGTGCCTTGATCAAAAGAACCGGTAAAAAAGCGTGATCTGTACCGATATCCGCTGCAGTCACGCCTTTCTTGACCATATCCGCTATTTTTTCAAGACGAATATTCTTCATATTACTTATCAAAGAAATCCTTTAATCTCTTAGAACGTGTTGGATGTTTCAGCTTGCGCAGAGCCTTTGCCTCAATCTGACGGATGCGTTCACGGGTGACATTGAATTCCTTGCCTACTTCCTCCAATGTACGTGTACGACCGTCATACAGGCCAAAGCGCAGTCTCAATACCTTCTCCTCACGGTCAGTCAGACCTGAGAGAACGTTGTTGATCTCATCCTTCAGCAGCTGATTCGATGCATACTGGTCAGGACTGAGGGCATCCTTATCTTCAATGAAATCCCCTAAATGAGAATCATCTTCTTCACCGATAGGTGTTTCCAGGGAGACTGGTTCCAATGCTATCTTCTGGATCTCTCTGACCTTTTCAGGTGAGATTCCATCCATTCTTGCACTGATTTCTTCTGCACTTGGATCTCTGCCCAGTTCCTGCACCAGCTGTCTTTGTACACGGGTCAGCTTATTGATTGTTTCAACCATGTGGACAGGAATACGGATCGTCCTTGCCTGATCGGCAATGGCTCTTGTGATTGCCTGACGGATCCACCATGTTGCATATGTCGAGAACTTGAATCCCTTGCGGTAATCAAACTTTTCAACAGCCTTGACCAAGCCCATGTTGCCCTCCTGGATCAGATCTAGAAACAGCATGCCGCGGCCGACATATTTCTTGGCAATCGATACGACTAGACGCAGGTTGGAAGAAATCAGGATATCTCTGGCTTCAGCATCGCCTTCTTCAATACGCTTGGCGATTTCAGGTTCATCTTCCGGCTTCAGCAGAGGCACTCTGCCAATCTCCTTCAGATACATCTTAACAGGATCATTCAGCTGAACAGCAGTTGTCTTAGAGCCCTTCTTGTGCTTAGTCGCTTCAGCAACTTCAGCTTCAATGGCTGCTCTTGTTTCACCAGCTGTTTCTGTTTCCTCTTCGGAATCTTCGTCTTCACCGACGACAGCTTCATCATCTTCTTCATCCAGAATATCGATGTCGTCTGACATTGCTTCAATATCTTCATCTTCAGAGACGACGATGCCTTCATCATGGAACCAGTCCCACAATGCTTCGGTATCATCATCGCTCAGATCAAGCTTTTCAAGTGATGTCATGATGTCTTTCTGGAAGATCACAGTATCTCTTTTATAGATTTCCTTATAGTCTTCTTTCAGATCATCCAGATTCTTCAGTTCTTTATTCTTGCCTTTACCTTTATAAAGTTCAATGACTTCCGGCTGTCTCTTTTCAACAGCTGGATTTTCTTCCGTCTTTTCTTCTGTCTTCTTAGTTTTCTTTGCCTTGACAGGTTCTTCTGCAACCGGTTCAGTCTTTTCAGCAAACGGCTTCTTGACTGTCTTTTCTGTCTTCTTTTCAGCTGGTGCTTTTTCTTTCTTGACTGGTTCCTTAACAGCCGGTTCCTTCTTCACAGTCTCTTTTTTGACTGGCTTGACCGGTTTCTCAGCTGCTTTTTTCTCCGGCTTCTTAACTGCCGGCTTGACTGTATCAGCATTCTTGACTGCCTGTTTCTTCGCAGGTTCTTTTTTCACTGCTTCCTTTTTAGGAGCAGGTTTCTTTACCGGTGCATTCTTGACTGCCGGCTTTTTCACAGCGGTCTTTTTCGCAGGAGCTTTTTTCACTGGCTCCTTCTTTACTGAGTTTTTCTTTGCCTTTGCATTCTTAACTGCTGCCTTTTTTACAGGTTCTTTCTTCAGTACCTGTTTCTTGGCATCTGTCTTTTTCACGGGAACCTTTTTTACAGCGGGTCTCTTCACTGCTTCTTTTTTTACTGCAGTTTTCTTTACAGCGGCTTTTTTAGGTGCCGCCTTGGCACTTTTCTTAGGCGCAGTCTTGATCTGCTTCTTTACTGCAGTACTCTTTACTGGTTTCTTACTGCTGTTTTTGTTCGCCGTCTTCTTCATTGATTAGCCTCCTAAGTTCCCGTAAACATTTGCTGTATTTCTCTGTCAGTATTTCAAAGCTTGCTTCGTTGAGCTGTGAAGTAAGCTGCTGACGGTAATCCTCTTTCTCCTTGGACAAAATCTTGATCTTGATCTTGCGAATGGCACCATCCATCACATCTTCATCATAGCCATGATCATAAAATGGTCCAGATGCCAGATTGCTGATAAGATCCTTGATGCTCTGTGCATCCGTCTGATCAATCAGTTCAGATGGATTTGTTGCCCCTCTGGAATGAACGGCATCAACGATCATCATCGCCAGCGTCTGTTCATCTCTGTCAATCAGGTATCCCAGCCGGTCTTCAAACCGCTTGACGGCTGCAGGTGAATTCATCATCATGCACAAGATCTGCGCCTGTGCCTGCTGTGATCCATCCGGAACGCTTGACAGCACCTTCGTGCTGGTTGCTGCCGGCTGGATTGGCTGCGGGGTGGAGGACTCTGCATATTCAATATGGAATCCTGTCATCTTCGACAGCTCATCCACAAAATATCTGCGGTCCATCTCATCGCTCAGTGTGTTGATCTCCGCCATTGCCCTGCTGACCATTTCCTTCTTTTCAAGGAAGCTGTCCATGTTGGTGGAACTGTTGAGATAATTCAGAACGAATTCCATCCAGGAGATTTCCTGTGATGCCAAAGTGCGCAGTGCTTGTGCCCCCTGGTCACGGATAATTTCATCTGGATCTTTGCCTGTCTTGTTCAAAACGACGGCAATAGTGCACCCTGCCTGCTGTGCCATTTTGGCAGCCCGCCAAGTTGCAGCCTGTCCGGCATGGTCGCCGTCATAGCAGAAGACGACCTTCGGAGCGATTGCTTTCAACAGCTGAATCTGATGAGCAGTGCAGGAAGTACCCAACGTACAGACTGCATTTTCAAGACCTGCGCGCTGGAAGGCAATGACATCCGTCACCCCTTCGCATACATAGATCTTGCCTTCTTTCCGGGCACTGAATCTAGCCCGGTGATAGTTGTATACGATATCACCTTTTGTAAAGATGTCCGTATCATTCGTGTTGATGTATTTGGATGGATTTTCCGGATCAATTGATCTGGCACTGAAACCGATTGGGTTCCCGTGTTCATCATGGATTGGAAAGGTGATGCGGTCTTCAAATACATCATGGATGCCTGAATCATTGATGCGTGAGACATTGGCTGAGACAAGATCTTTTTCAGCATATCCTTTAGCTTTCAGAAATTCACTGAGACTGTTGCCAAGCGGATTGTATCCAATCTGGAAGGTCTTTCTTGTTTCGCTGTCAAGTCCGCGCTTTTCCAAATACTCTTTATATCTTGAAGCAGTCGGCGTATCGATCTGATACATCGTGTAGTTGATAGTCTCATTCAGCACTGCATACAGTGCTTCCTTATGAGGGTCTTTCGGCTTTTCATAGACATCCGGCTGTACGCTCAGATGATATCCGGTCAGCTCCGCGACTTTTCCTACTGCTTCAGGAAACGATATCTTTTCATAGTTCTGGACAAAGGTGAACACATTGCCGCCATTGCCGCAGACAAAGCATTTATAGATCTGCCGGTCAGGCGAAATGGACATTGAAGGAGAATGGTCATCATGGAACGGGCACAGGCATACATAGTCTTTTCCCTTCCGGTGGACCTGCAGATAATGTGAGATCACATTAACGATATCTGCCTGGTTCCTGACTGCATTGATTTCTTCTTCGCTGATTCTAGCCATTTCCGTCCTTTCCGATTAGAAACGAATTGCCTGATTGATCTTCTTTCTAATGTCCTCGACACTCAGTCTTTCCTGTGCCATCGTATCGCGGTCACGGATGGTCACTGTGCCGTCGACCATTGTTTGATCATCAACAGTGATGCAGTAAGGTGTGCCGATTTCATCCTGACGTCTGTAGCGCTTGCCGATGGAACCTGCTTCATCATACTGGACAGTAAAGTCATAGCTGAGATCCTTGTAGATCTCTTTTGCCTTGTCACCGTGATCTTTTTTCTTCAATGGGAGAATGGCAGCCTTCACCGGTGCAAGAACTGGTGAGAAGTGCATGACAATTCTTGTTTCTTCATTATCGCCGTTCTTAACAATCTGCTCATCGTAGGCATCTGTGAAGAACATAAAGAACAGACGTTCGACTCCGACAGCCGGTTCTACAACATAAGGAAGGAACTTTTCATTGGTCGTTGGATCCAGATATGTCAGATCTTTACCGGAAGTATTCTGATGCTGCGTCAGATCGTAGTCAGTACGGTCAGCGATGCCCCAGAGCTCTCCCCATCCCCATGGGAACTTGTATTCAATATCAGTTGTACCCTTTGAGTAGAAAGATAGTTCTTCCTTCTCATGGTCTCTGAATCTCAAATTCTCTTTATTTCCGCCTAAGCTCAGAATCCAGTCCATGCAGAACTGTCTCCAGTAAGGGAACCATTGGTCATCACTGCCTGGCTGGCAGAAGAATTCCATTTCCATCTGTTCAAATTCTCTGGTACGGAAGATGAAGTTCCCCGGTGTAATTTCATTGCGGAAGCTCTTGCCAATCTGGCCGATGCCGAATGGAAGCTTCTTTCTGTAGGCACGCTGTACGTTCTTGAAGTCAACGAACATGCCCTGCGCAGTCTCAGGTCTCAGATATATAGTGCTCTTAGCATCTTCCAGTGTTCCCTGAAATGTCTTGAACATTAGATTGAACTGACGGATTGATGTAAAGTCATGGCCGCCGCAGTCTGGACATGGAATGTTGTTGTCCTTGATGAACTGCTCCATCTTTTCATTGGACCAGCCTTCACAGCTGATCTTTCCTTCTGACCAGTTCTCAATCAGCTGATCAGCTCTGTGTCTTGTCTTGCACTTCTTGCAGTCCATTAAAGGGTCTGAGAAGCCCTTTAAGTGTCCGGATGCTTCCCAGACCTTTGGATTCATCAGGATTGCAGCCTGAATCTCCACGTTATTTGGATCTTCCTGGATGAATTTCTTCTGCCAGGCACGCTTGATGTTATCTTTCAGCATGACGCCGTAAGGGCCGAAATCCCATGTATTGCTCAGGCCTCCGTAAATTTCTGAACCTTGAAATACAAAGCCTGTATTTTTCGCATGTGATACAATCAAATCAAAAGTCTTATCCATTTTGTGCATTCCTTCCCTATTTTGACATTATCCATATAAATATAACACTTAAAAACCGGTTATTCAATGCCGAACAGCCGGTTGTATAAGGTGAAGCTCTTCATGTCCATTGATCCGTGCATCCGGATCATCTGTTCCAATACCCGCAGGTCCAACTTATCAGCACCACCTGCTTTTTCAACCATTTCGATATGTTCCAGTCCTGCTTTGACTATCAGGCGGAAACGCCGCAGCTCCTCGACCGTATTGAATGGAATACCTGCCTCTTCTGCATGCTCAGCACATAGGAAACCACCGTCATTGACACTGAGGGCGCTTACCTTGGAACTGCCGCATCTAACACAGCCATCAACTTCCGGCTGAATTCCAAAGAGCTCCATCATATCAGCCAGGTACAGGCTCAAGACAAGATTTGGATCTTTCCCCTGATCAAGATAGGAAAAACACTGCTCAGTATAGGCAAAGACATCGTCTTTTTCCTCAAATTCCTCTCCTGGAAGAGAAAAGGCATCTGCCACATTAGCTGCAACAGCCGCTCCATAGGATGCTGCGAGATCTTCATGAAGATGGCGGTAGAGCTGCCTAGTGCGGGCTGTCTTCATGCGGAACATTGTCTGATCCTGTTTATAATCAAACTGGAATTCGCCCAGCGTATACGGCAGGACTGATCCAGCATTCTTGGATGACATCTTTCTGACACCGGCAGCACGGAATGAGATCTTGCCGTACTCCTTTGTCAAAACCGTCAGGATAGCATCATAGTCCTTGAAATCAATCTGCTTGATGATCAATCCCTGGACCAGATCATTCATCGTCTCGGCCGGCGCCGCCATAGCCGTATTCGGTGATTCGGGCATCTTTGCTGCGCCATTCGCTTTCTACTCTGACAAACAGTTCAAGGAATACCTTCTTGTCCAGCAGCTTTTCAATATCAGCTCTGGCCAGTGTTCCAATTTTCTTCAGCATCGATCCCTGCTTGCCGATCATTATGCCCTTCTGGCTGTCTTTTTCAACAAGGATGACAGCCTGGATATAGCAGGCATTCTTTTTGAACTTCTTATTCTCTACTAAAACTGCAGATGAGTGCGGAATTTCCTGTTCAGTACAGCGCAGGATCTTCTCACGGATAATCTCGGCAATCCTGAAGTTCTCTGCTCCGTCTGAGATTATTTCCGGCGGATACATCAGGTCTCCCTCCGGCATATAACGTGCCGTTGTCTGGATCAGATCCTTGAAGGATTTTCCAAACAGAGCACTCACCGGGAAGTATTCAGCAAACTCATATTTTTCCTGCCAGCTCTGCAGCACTTCCACAACCTTGTCCCGATCCATCTTGTCAACCTTGTTAAGGATCAGGAAGACCGGAAGATGCGTGTTCTTTACCATATCCAGAACAAAGGCATCACCTGGCCCATACTTCTGAGAACCGTCAACGACTAAATAGATGACATCCACATCCTGGATGACATCTGCCGCTTCTTTATTCATTCTTGTTTCCAGACGCAGCTTTGCTTTATGAATGCCGGGCGTATCAGTAAAAACAATCTGACACTCATCATCTGTATAAATACCGCGGATCTCACTCCGTGTCGTCTGCGGCTTAGATGATACGATTGCCACTTTTTCGCCGACCAGCTGATTGATCAGTGTGCTCTTCCCTGCGTTCGGTCTTCCCGCAAGTGCGACAAATCCACTTCTCATCGAACAACATCCTCTACACCGAACTGCATCGGCAGAAGCTTGTTGATGGTCATGTCAACTTCCGACTTGCCGTTGGACAGATAGATTGGCATATCACCACGGATGAGTTCTGATAATACCTGCCGGCAGATGCCGCATGGTGCGCAGACCCTGCCGCCATCACTGACAATTGCCAATGCCTGGATGGTATCTTTTGTATAGCCATTGCTGTAGGCAGCAAACACCGCACTTCTTTCTGCACAGTTCGTGCCGCCGAAAGAAGCATTTTCAATATTGGCCCCCCAGAACACCTTCCCGTCTGTGGTCAGAATAGCTGCACCGACATGATACTTGGAATACGGTGCATAGCTGTTCTTCATTGCCTTGAATGCTTCAGCAATCAATTCTTCTCTGTTCATAGTTCAATCTCCTTAAATATGATGTATGAGGATCATGAGCGCAATGATCAGTGACATGATCGACACAACTAAAACGGCCCCAGCCGCAATATCCTTTATGACTTTAATATCTGAACGGTATTCCATGGAATACATGTTGCAGATCTTTTCAATGCACGTATTCAGCATCTCGGTAGCAATCACGCTTCCAATACAGACAATAACGACAGACCATTCCACCGATGACAGACGAAGAAAGAAGCCGGCAGCTACAGCCATCGCGCCTAGGATCATCTGGATCATGATGCTTTTATGTTTCATGCCTGTCAAGATGCCCTTCCAGGCGTTTTCAAATTTATTCTTCATCTGCGGGCAATAATCGGGTCAAGGATCTTATCCTGCAGTGGGAACATGACTTTCTCATCTTCCGGCTTCATATGATCATAGCCAAGACAATGAAGCAGTCCATGCGTAAACAGGAACCCGATTTCTCTCTTGTAAGAATGCTGATATTCTTTCGCCTGTTTCTTTGCATAGTCAATATTAATAAAGATATCTCCCAGATCCAATTCTTCTTCTGGGTTATCATCCTCCAGATCATCACGGATAGCAAAGCTGATGACATCTGTAGGACGGTCAATGCCGCGGTATTCACGATTGATCTTATGAATGGAAGCACTTCGGACAAAAGTCACACTGATTTCATAGTTATTCTTTAGTTTCAGTACTTTCTCAGCTGATCGTGCAATCTGCCGAAAGAATGGCGCATACTGCTCAATATTCTGATTTGTCCGATTGATCAATGTAATTTCCATGTAAATCTCTCCTAGGCATTATTATAGCGCAAAAATAATCATTCTCCTATGTTCCATACGTTGAAAATAAGTTGTTTACAGACCACTGCTTTGTTAAAATGGTATGTAGTTCTTGTAAAATCTAAATTAAGGAGGAACTATGACACTGTCATCGATCAGTTGGGATATGATCTTAGGCGGCTTTGGTCTATTCATGTTCGGTATCACATTCATGGGGGATGGATTGAAAGCAGTCGCCGGAGATAAGCTCCGCGATTACATCGATCGCTATACGACCAACCCATTATCCGCTATGGTCATTGGTGTAATTCTCACCATCATCATGCAGTCAAGTTCAGCAACAGCAGCAATTACCATCGGCTTTGTCAGAGCAGGTCTGATGTCATTAACACAGGCATGCGGCATTGTCTTAGGTGCCAACATCGGTACCACTATCACTTCCTTCTTGATTTCTGTACATATTGACAAATATGCATTGTATATCGTATTCCTCGGCGCCCTGCTGATCTGCTTTACAAAAAAGCAGAGAACAAAATATATTGGCCAGGTCATCATGGGATTCGGTCTGATCTTCTATGGCATGTCTGCCATGGGCACTGCATTGTCAGCCTTAAAGGAAATGCCTGCCTTTACGGATTTCGCCATACAGATGAGTGAGAATCCATGGCTGTCAATGGGTGCAGGTGTTCTGCTGACTGCCTGCCTGCAGTCTTCTGCTGCCACCATCGGTGTTATGCAGAATCTGTATCAAGCAGGTGCTGTCACCTTCAACGCAGCAATTCCATTCATGTTTGGTGCGGATATCGGTACAACGATGACCGGCATCTTAGCTTCCATCGGTGGTTCGACCTCCGGCAAGCGTACAGCTGCCTTCCATACAACAATCAATATCATTTCCGGTCTCATCGGCATGCTGATTCTGGTGCCGTTCTGCAATTTCATTCAAGCATGTTTCGGCGGTGTCAACCCGATGATGCAGATTGCATTTGCCAATATTGTATTCAAGACGGTGTCAACCTTCTTGGTTGTACCTTTCCTGAAATACTTCGTTGCCTTTGTACAGAAAGTTATTCCAGGCAATGAACCTGAAAGAATGGAAGTCAACATCGATGAGCTTGATGCAAACATTGTCAACGTTCTTCCTTCAGCCGCTCTGACAGCAGCTCAGGGAGCACTGCTTAAGATGACTGATGTAGTCAAAATTGCAGTCTTAGCAACACAGGATTTCCTGAATAAGCGAGGTACGGAAGAAGACTTCGATCTGCTCAAGCGCAACGAGGCGATGGTCAATGATGTTGACAAGAAGATCACTGACTATCTGATCAAAGTATCAGTTACACCAAATATGACCCGGCAGGATACATTGGATATCCGTCTGGATCTTGATACATGCAAGAACCTGGAGCGTCTGGGTGATCTGGCTATCAACTTAGGTGAGTTTTATCAGATGGTCTTCCAGGATAAAAACGGAAGCTTTACAGACACTGCTATGCATGACATCAATAAGATGTATGATCAGTTCATCAATATGTTTGATCTCAGCGCTGAGATTTTCGTCACCAAGTCGCATGCAACTAATGAAGTCCTGCAGCGAATGGAAGAAAAGATGGATGATTATGAATATACATTCCGTGAAGATCATTTCCTGAGAATGGCAGCCAATAACTGTTCTTCCGCTGTAGCTGCTTCAGTCTACTGTGATATCCTTGGAACTTTGGAACGTATGGGCGACCACTGCTGCAACATTGCACGTTCTGCTCTTTCTTCTATGGAAACAAACGATTTATCAGAGGATGAAACAACAAATTTCTAACAAAAAAAGAACAGGTTCAATTCTGTTCTTTTTCATGGTTCCCTTTGCCGATGCTTTCATAACGTTCAATGATTTTCTGTACAAGAGGATGTCTGACGACATCATCACTGGTCAGTTCCATGATGGCAATATCATTGATGTTCTTCAATATCCGCACTGCCTGGATCAGACCGCTTTCCTGTCGCCCATTCAGATCGACCTGGGTGACATCACCAGTGATGATCATATGAGAATGGAAGCCCAATCTTGTTAAGAACATCTTCATCTGGGCAGCAGTAGTGTTCTGTGCTTCATCCAAGATGACATAACTGTCATCCAATGTACGTCCGCGCATATATGCTAACGGTGCAATTTCAATCGTGCCCCGTTCAATCAGCTTTTCAGTTGTCTCTGCACCCAGCATATCATGCAGGGCATCATATAAAGGGGTCAGATACGGATCGACCTTTTCTTTTAAGTCGCCTGGCAGAAAGCCTAGATTTTCGCCCGCTTCCACTGCTGGACGCGTCAGTACAATCCGCTTGACATCACCCTTTTTCAGTTCCGTGACTGCCTGGATGACGGCGAGGAATGTCTTTCCCGTGCCTGCCGGTCCGGTTGCAAAGACGATGTCCTTCGTTTCCATAGCTTTGACAAATTCATACTGTCCTTTGGTCTTCGGGGCAATGACTTTTCCTGCCAGTGTCCTGCCGACCACATGTGAATGGATTTCTTCAAAATCTACATTCTCTTTCCTGCCTGCCAGTCTGCATGTATAGGTGACATCCTGTTCACTGATATTCTTGCCTTGGTATGACAGCTGACATAATTCACGCAGGACTGTTTGAATCTTTTCTTTATCTTCTTCGGTGCAGTCTTTGACAAAGAAAGTCAGATTCCGATAACTGATCTGCTTTCCCAGACATTCTGAGAGAACATTCAGGTTTCTGTCATTCGGACCGACTAGATTCTTTGCTGCCTCTTCATTCAGATTTTCAATTTGAATCGATATTGTCTCGTTCAATCGTCAATCCCCTCTTTCATTATTATTGTAAAACAATCTGAAGGCAAAAAAAAGAAGCGATTCAATCGCTTCTTACTTACCTCTTCTGCGAGCCTTGCGAGCAGCTTCTGACTTCAGCTTTCTCTTCAGACCTGGCTTTACGTAAAATTCTCTCTTACGAGCTTCAGCGAGGGTTCCGTTGCGGGATACTTGACGCTTAAATCTGCGTAATGCATCATCGAGGTTTTCATTTTCCTTTAATACAACTCTGGACATTCGGGACACCCCCCTTCTGGTTTTCAGTGCCTTAATATAATACCAAACACTTCGTTGAATTGCAACGTATTTTTCAATTCTGCAGAATCTTTACTTGACCAGTTCGACGCCGTGGCTGGTGCCGATACGCTCTGCACCCGCATCGATCATCGCCCGAAGTTCTTCTGGGGTGCGTACTCCGCCGGCTGCCTTGACCTTGACTGGGGAACCAGCAACTGCCTTCTTCATCAGAGCAACATCTTCTGGTGTTGCGCCATTTGTAGAGAAGCCTGTTGATGTCTTGACGAAATCAGCGCCGGCATCGACAACATCTCTGCATGCTCTGACCTTTTCATCATCAGTTAAAAGGCATGTCTCAATGATGACCTTCAGACAATGCTCTCCTGCAGCTTCCTTGAGTGCCTTGATTTCATTTGTCACAAAAGCATCATCGCCGTCCTTCAAAGCACCAATGTTGATGACCATATCAACTTCTTCCGCTCCATTAGCAATAGCATCCTTGACTTCAAAAACCTTGACTGCGGTCGTGTTGGCGCCCAATGGGAAGCCGATGACACAGGCTGGCAGGACATCTGTGCCCTTCAGCTGCGGAGCAACAAACGGGATCCAGCATGGGTTGACCATAACAGTCGCAAAATCATTGGCAATTGCTTCATCAACAATCTTCTGAACATCTGCTTTGGTTGCTTCTGGCTTTAATAACGTATGATCAATGTACTTATTGTATTTCATATTCTTCCTCCTATTTTGTAAAGTAATATTTCTTAATTGCATCAGCAGCGATGATATCATCGCCTTCATATGGTTCACGGCCGAATTCACGATAGATGAATTTCTCGTCACCCTTGCCGAGAATAATGATCGTATCATTTGGATCGGCCATCTCAACAGCTTCACGGATGGCATCATAGCGGTCAACGATGATGACATAATTGGTGTGGCTTATGCCGCTGGCAATTGCTTCTGCAATATCTTCTGGATTCTCATTTCGAGGATCATCTTCCGTGAGGATGATCATATCGCAGTACTTATCCAGAATCTGTCCGAAGACAGGGCGCTTGATGGTATCACGCTTGCCTGCACTGCCGGTAATTGCGATGATCCGCTTGCCCTTCGGTGTAATGGCCGAAGCATACTGACATACTTTCTCAATGCCGTCAGGCGTATGCGCAAAGTCGACAACGACGTTGAACGGCTGACCTTCATTGATCCTCTGCATGCGGCCTTCTACCTGCTTGATATCTTTCAAGTATGGCAGCATCTGCGTCATTGCAATGCCCTGGCAGTTCAGTGCCGCAATCGCAGCCAGCAGATTATAGATATTGAAACGCGCCACCAGATTGGTCTCAATCAGATATTCCATGCCCGCAACTTTCAGATTGAACTTTGTCCGATCCTTCAGCAGCTGGATATTTGTTGCCTGGTAATCCGCATCATGATCAATACCGTAGGTCAAAATATGACATTGACAATCATTGACAATCTTCAGCCCGTACGGGTCATCGGCATTGGTGATAGCAACCGCTTCCGGCTTCAGCTGATCAAAGAGTTTTTTCTTTGCTTCAAAGTAATTCTTCATCGTACCGTGATAGTCCAGGTGGTCATGCGTCAGGTTGGTGAACATCGCAACATCGAAGTCAATGGCATCCACTCTGCCCTGTTCAATACCAATGGAAGAAGCTTCCAACGCACAGCACTTCATGCCGGCATCCACCATGTCACTTAAGATCCCGTGAAGGTCATCAATATCAGGTGTTGTCAATAACGGCGGCAGCTTGACACTGCCATATTCAATGGAAATCGTACCGACATATCCTGTCGGCTTGAACTCATTCATGACATCCCTGATGATGCATGCAATGGAAGACTTGCCGTTGGTGCCGGTGACACCGAACATTGTCATCTTGGAGCTTGGATGTCCATAGAAGGCATCCGCAACTTTATTATAGACTTCCAGTACATCCTTTACCTTGATATAAGTGATGTCAGGACGCATGCTGTCCAGTGTCTCACTGTGAACGATGACCTTAGCACCGTTGCTGATTGCCTGGTCAACGAACTTGTGGCCGTCAAACATCATTCCCTTGACACAGAAGAAGATTGAATCAGGACGCTTCTTACGGCTGTCTGACATCAGACTCTTGATTTCAATATCAGGTACGTTTTCAAATAGATCAGATAGTTTCATCTTTTATTACGCTTTCTGCTTCGGCAGTCATCTGATGACCGCTGTATTCTTTCAGGAGCACTTTGACAAATGTACCTCTGGGATAATTCTGATGCAGGATTTTCACTGGAATATAGTCGGATGTATGTCCAGGTGTCGTATCACCGTCCGGCAGTTCTGTAATGACTTCTGCCATAGTGCCGATTTTCGACTGCTGATAGGTATCGCTCATCTGCTGCGATAATGCGGTGCAGAGGGCTGCTCTTTCCTTTTTGATCTGCGGTTCGACCTGACAAGGCATCTGGGAGGCCAGGGTTCCTTCACGCAGGGAATACGGAAAGATATGCAGGAATGAGAAATGGCACTTTTTTAAAAATGCATACGTCTTTTCAAACATCTCATCACTCTCGCCCGGGAAACCGACGATAACATCGCAGGAAATGGCTATCTCAGGAATCACTTCCCTGATGTGTTCTATTTTATCATAATATTCATTCGTGTCGTAGGGACGGTTCATCTTCTGCAGGACTTCATTACAGCCTGACTGCAGAGGAATGTGCAGATGACGGGCAATCCGTGGTTCATTTTTCATCAGTTCAATGAATTCATCGCTTAGTTCTGTCACCTCAATGGATGAGATCCGCAGGCGCTTCAGCGCAGGTACTTCCTTGAGAATGTGCTGGATCAGCTGTGCTAAGGTCATGCCGTATTCGCGTCCATATCTTCCTGTATGGATGCCGGTCAGGACAATCTCTGAATGGACCTTCGCAATCTCTCTGGCTTCCTGAATGACATCATCCGGCGCCAGGGAGCGTTCTCTGCCTCTGACATACGGTATGACACAGTAGCTGCAGAATTGATTGCAGCCATCCTGGATCTTCAAGACGCCGCGGCTGTGATTTTCAAAATGATTGACTGGAAGCTGTTCAAAGACCGCTGCGCTGAGATCGTCCAACACTGCAATTTTCTGATGATTCTGCAGATATTGATCTATATATGCGGGAATGTCTTTCTTGTGGCTGCTGCCGACGATAATATCTGCATCCTGCAGCAGACCGTCATTGAGCTGGGCATAGCATCCAGCAGCGACTTTGACCGCATGGGGATGCTGGCGTACTGCCTTATGCAGCTGCTTGCGGCTCTTGGAAGCAGCCATGTTGGTCACTGCACAGGTAAAGATCAGCACCGCATCAACATCATCCTCTTCCTCCGTCCGCTGCCAGCCTTTCTGGATCAATGCCTCCGAGATGCTCTCTGCTTCATATGCATTGACTTTGCAGCCTAAGTTGCAGACTGTGAACTTCATTTCTGCTTCCTTTCACATACTTCACTGCAGACAGCTGCCGCATATAAGGATGCCGTCTCAGCCCGCAGAATGCGTGATCCCAATGTCACCGCCTCAAATCCCATCTGCTGCAGCTGTTTGATTTCCTCTTCACTGAAGCCTCCCTCTGGTCCAATGACAATGGTAATGGACTTCCTTCCATCGACAGCATCGCTCAAAAATCTGCTTGTGCCATATGCATTTTCATAGGGTGCACAGTTGACTTCACTCTTAAATTCTCCCAGATCCTTCAGACTGCATATTTCCTCTACAACTGGAATCTGGTTGCGTTTGCACTGCTCAGCTGCTTCCTTGACAATATCCTGCCAGCGGGAAAGCTGCCGTTCTCCCTTTTCCTTCTTCGCATGCACAACGCATCTTGAAGACTCAAAAGGAACAATACGCGAAACACCCAGTTCAGCTGCCTTCTGCAGGACAAGCTCAAACTTCTCCCGGCGGATCAATGCCGGTGCCAGCGTGATCTTGACTGCTGGTTCATTGATGCGTGGATCCGGCGCCGTAACATGCACAATATAGTTTCCTTTTTCTTTCATACATTCACCAAAAAAGCCGATACCGTCATAGACGAGTCTGACTTTCTCATGATCCAGACGGACCACTTCCGCATGATGTGCATGATCCTGATTTAATATGTAATCTTCTCCGACCTTGACAGGAGAATCACAGAAATATTGCTGCATACAAATGAAAGGAAAACGATCACTCGTCTTCCTCTTCCTCCTTTACCGGGTTGATTTCAACTTTGACTTCCAGTACCTTGCGCTGGTCCGCTTTTGTAATCGATACATGAAGATTCTTGTATTCAAATTCTTCCCCAACATGAGGAATATGTCCTAATTCATGGATTGCCCAGCCAGAAACAGTGATGAAGTCAAATTCTTCATCTTCTTCCTCGACATTAAAACGTTCGATCAGATCATCAATCTCGGCATCACCTTTCACCAGCCACGTCGTATCATTGACCTTCGAATAGAATTCTTCAACTGTATCATGTTCATCCCAGATTTCACCAACAAGTTCCTCAATGATATCTTCCATTGTAATGATGCCTTCGGTACCGCCGTATTCATCGAGCACAACTGCCAGATGAAGCTTCGCACCCTGCAGCTGTTTCAGCAGCGTGCTGATCCTGGTGTTGGGCGAAGTATAGATGACCGGCTTGATGATCTTGCGGATTGGGCCTTTATTGTGATACATCAATTCATAGAAATCCTTCTCATGTATGACACCGACAATGTTGTCAATGCTGTTCTCATAGACAGGAAGACGTGAGAAGCCGTTGGTGCGGAATGCTTCTTCAATCTTATCTGAAGATTCTGTAATATCGACTGCCACGATATCAACTCGCGGAGAAAGGACATCCTTGACATCAAGTTCATTGAAACCGATGGCATTGGAGATCAGATCTGATTCATGTTCTTCTAGATTTCCTTCACGTTCAGCTTCTTCAACCATTGTTGCCAGTTCATCAGAGATATCAGAGTCATCTTCCTGAACGTTGGCAATCTTGGATACCAGCCATGTCCATCCTTTCATGAACATGCTGAGCGGATACAGGATCACTTCAAAGAAACGTACAAAGCCGACCATTGCACAGGAAAGCCGCTCCGGCATCTGCTTAGCCAAAGACTTCGGTGCAGTCTCACCTAACATGATGGTCACAATTGTGATGACAATCGTAGAAATAGTCGGACCATTTCCAGAAAAATACAGTGTAAATAATAAAGTACCCACTGTTGCGGCAGCAATGTTGACAATATTGTTGCCAATTAGAACAGTCGTTAAAAACCGGTCAAAATCATCCAGCACTTTTAAAACAGCTCCGGCATTTGCATTGCCGTCGTTTTCCATATTTTTCAGTCTGACTTTTGATGCTGAGCTGTATGATGTTTCAACAGCCGAGAAAAGACCAGAAAAGAAAACTAATATGATAATTGTTAATATATATCTGCCTGCCTGACTCATCGACCAATCACCTCTTTTGTATCATTTGAACCAGTCAACTTGTGAGACCTGCAACTTCGTGGAACTGCTGAATCCTCCAATTTACAAACACATCCTTCCTTGATGCAAAATATTATATCATTATATGTTTTATACATGCAAATAATCAAAAAGACCATTATTCATGGTCTTTGATCAGATATTCATCCACCAGTCGGCAGGCAATCCTGACACAGTCCTCACACTCACATAAGACAGTTCCAGTATCCAATCCCTTGATATCTCTGCACCTTGCAGCACCAGTCTCTTCTATGAATCTTTTCGTAATCTCTCTGGTGACCGGATACGTTTTCCCTTTGGAATTCGGCTGTTCCAGATTTCCGGTGCTGATTGTCATACCTGCAAGCATGCATGCGGCATTCAATGCACCGCATGTCCCAAGCGTACATCCCAGTCCAGTCCCCAATCCTTCTGAGATCTTGAAAGCAGTCTGTTCATCCAGACCATACTTCTCACAATACGTACAGACGACAGCCTGTGCGCAGTTATATCCTTTGTTTCTCTTAGCTACCGCAGTTTCTTCATTTCTCATAATTTTCCTCTGAAATAAAAAGGCCATCCGGAGATGACCTGATTATATATAATTAGTTCTTTCTGAAGAAACCAGGAATAATGTTAGTTTCCTCTTCTTCAGCACCGAATACGACATCGTCATCCTTTTCAGCAACAACACCAGAAGTTGTTTCTACTGCAGGCTTGACTTCAGCAGCCTGTTCAGCTTCCTTAGCAGCTGATGACTTTGGCAGATCGAAGCCAGTAGCGATGACAGATACGATGATAGAATCACCAATCTTATCATTGATTGCTACACCGAAGATGATATCGATATCATTTCCTGCTGCTTCACGGATGAAGTCAACAGCTTCACTGGCATCATAAGCACTCATGGATGCACCGCCGGTAACGTTGATGATAGCACTCTTAGCTCCGGAAATGGAAGCTTCGAGCAGTGGGCACTGGATAGCTCTGTTAGCAGCTTCCTTAGCCTTATCTTCTCCGTCAGCCATGCCGATTCCGAACAATGCAGAACCCTGGCCTTCCATAACGGACTTAATATCAGCAAAGTCAAGGTTGATCATTGCAGGTACAGCAATCAGATCTGTGATTGTCTGTACACCCTGACGCAGAATGTTGTCTGCTTCTTTGAATGCATCTTCGAATGGGATATGTCCGATGACTTCCAGGACCTTATTGTTGGAGATGATGATCAGGGAGTCTACATATTCCTTTAACTGATCCAAGCCCTGTTCAGACTGGACCATTCTCTTCCTGCCTTCAAATGAGAACGGCTGTGTAACGATACCGACTGTCAGGCATCCAAGTTCCTTTGCAATTTTTGCAAATAATGGAGAAGCGCCTGTACCAGTTCCGCCGCCAAGACCAGCTGTTAAGAACACCATGTCAGCGCCCTCAATTGCCTTACGGATGGAATCTTCAGATTCAACTGCAGCCTTGCGTCCATTATCTGGATTTCCGCCCGCACCTAAACCTTCTTTTCCCAACTGGATCTTATTTGCTACTGGAGATACATCCAGAGCTTGTAAGTCTGTGTTTGCTACATAGAACTCAACGCCCTGTACTCCTTCCTGTACCATGCGGTTTACTGCATTGCTGCCTGCTCCGCCAATTCCGAATACCTTAATTTTCGCAATCTGGTTATACTCTAAGTCTGCCATTTTTTTACCCTCTCAATTACTTTTTCCCTTCAAGGAATAACCCCTTCAGTTTATTTGTCAAAGTATCTTCTTTGCTGTTTTCCTGTTTCTTCGAAGCCTTTTCTCTATAGGAAACTGCCTTCGTGAATGCATCCATATCTAAGCTGTCATCAACTGCACCTGTAATCGGCAGTTTATCCTGATATGCATAGAATAGTCCGAGACAAGCGGTCAGACCTGCGTTTCTGCCTCCGAGTGTTTCCGGAATATAGCATGTTGTCTCAACTCCGAGTCTCTTCTGAATCAGTTCACTCAGACCCTGAGCTTCGCCACCCTCGCCTGTAATCATAACAGCAGTTGGGCCGGCTTGCAAGATTGGAACACACGTTTTCTCTATAGAATCCAGCCATAAATCAATATTCGGACGCAGACAGTCAACCAGTTCCTGTTCAGTGATTGTCTTTGTATCTTTGCCATCGGACCAGATATGGACCGGATTAGTCGAACATACATCCTGATCAAGTCTTGCACTGTATTTCATAAGTTCAACTGCTGTCTCACTGTTGATGCCGTATTTATCACAGACAGCGGAAGCAATGGCACCAGTGCCAGCCGGCATGACAGCTGCCGTGGAGACTCTTCCATTCTTGGAAAGCGCTAATGTTGTAACGCTGCGCTCCATCTTCAAAATAATGACCTGCTGATTTGTAATCTGTTCAAATAAAGCAGCTTCTTTTCCAGCGGCATACACATCTGGAAAAATATCAAGAATATTGAGACCAGCATTTTCAACACATGTCACTAAGTCAAAGGACAGCTTGCGGTCAGCACAGAGCAGATCAATATCAACTGACATCTGCTTGCAGTGTTCGCCTAACGGAATTCTTCTTGTTGTAATTCCATTGACTGTATATTTTATACACAATGCCTGGATCAAAGCATAGCTTTTATCAAGTTTTGCATTCTCTGCTTTTCGAACTGCTTCCCTGACATCCTGAATCGTGACGTTCTGATCAATTCCCTGAATATCGACCGTAGACTTAACGCTGAATTTTCTGAAACGGTAAGAAGGCATCGACAGGATGACTTTCTTGATATCAGCACCAATCATCTTTTTTGCATTATCTGCAGCGGTCCTGATTGCCTGTGTTACTTCTGTTGGATTCGTTATTTCATTGAAAGACAGTCCAAAACATGGGACTCTTTCAACTTTAATAATATTGAATCTGGTATTAAAGAATTCCCCAACTACCAGGCGTACCTCATGGTCTGCCACTTCTACTGCAGCAAATATCTGTTTATTGCTCACCGTGAAGTCTCCTTTCATCATCAAATATATTAGATATTATACAACATTTATATTGTGAAAAAAACACGATTTCCTTATAAACTTAAAGAATTTGTGATTTTCTTATCGAAAAGAAAAATGGCTTGAATACACAAAAATCTTGCAATTCATTTCCATGTATGTTATCTTATGAAAGCTTATTTGAGTGAAGGAGGTTATGGTATGTCAAGAGTCTGTGCCGTATCCGGTAAGAAGGCGTTATCAGGAAACAGACGTTCCCATTCATTACGCGCTACACGTCGTAAGTGGGGTGTCAACCTGCAGAAAGTACATATGGTCATTGATGGCAAGCCGCAGACAGTTCGTGTCAGCGCTCGTGCGTTAAAGACATTGAAGTCTAAGAACGCCAAGGCAGTCAATGCTTAAAAAAAAGATTTCCCGCTGAGGAATTCTTTTTTTTATCTTTTATCTTTTGCCTGGATCATCAGTACAACACCATGATGCACTGTCAAGGTGCCTTGTTCCCCTGTGATCTCATTAGATACAGTGAACAGATCACGATGGCTGATCCGGCAGTGCGTCAATGGATATTTAAAGTTTTCCAGAGAGATCTCTGCCTCTTCATCAGTAAAGAAACTGATGTAGGTATAGTTCTCTTTTTTTATCTGATAGACACCTGCGCCGAATGACTGAATGCGGTTCTGATCATCTAAAAGAATGACAGAAGACGGATGTTGATATACTAAGCGAAGATTGATCAATGCATGATCTGCTCTTGCTCCCATCGCTCCCAGCAGAATGATGCGGTCATAGCCCCTGCGCAGAGCTTCATTCAGCGCAGCTTCGCTGTCAGTATCATCCTTGATTGGATTGAGATGAATGGTCTCCTGTGCATTTTTCTCAATGCACTTCAGTTCCCCTGCATCCACAGAATCAAAATCACCGATGGCAAGCTTGATGGGAAAATGCTGATTGATCAATGCAAGTGTACCGCGGTCAACCCCGATAAAGTCTCCTTCAAGCGGAGGGATTTTTTCGGTCAGCTTCAGTGCGATGATGGCAGTTGGCATAATGACTGTACAGCTTCCTTTATATTGTTCTTAAAGACATAGGAGCCGGCAACCAATACATCCGCACCTGCTTCAGCAGCCAGTCTGCCAGTCTCTGCATTGATGCCGCCGTCCACTTCAATCAAGGCTTGACTGCCTGCATCATGCAGCCATGTTTTCAATGTATGGATGCGTTCCACTGCTTCCGGCATGAATTTCTGTCCGCCGAAACCTGGCTCAACGCTCATGATCAGGAAAAGATCAAAATCATTCAGATATGGGCGAAGACATTCCAGCGAGGTTCCCGGCTTAATGGAGAGACCTGCTTTTCTTCCTCTGCCATGGATCTTCTCGGCTGTTTTTCTGATGCCTGCTTCATCTTTGACCGCTTCTTCATGGAATGTGATGATGTCTGCGCCTGCATCTAAGAAAATACCTGCAATGAAATCAGGATCATCGACCATGATATGGACATCTTTGACCAGCGGTGAAATCTTTGCGAATGCCTTTAGAATATCAGGTCCAAATGTCAGATTCGGCACAAAGTGGCCGTCCATGACATCAAAGTGCATCCATTCTGCTCCGGATGCATTCAGTTCTTCAATCTGTTCTTTTGTATCTGCGTAGTTCAATGAAAGTACCGATGGTGCAACAATCATAGATAACGCTCCTTTCTTTCCTGGATCATCTGCATGATCTGCAGATAGTTCTCATATCTGACCCGTGGAATCTCGCCCTTTTCAACAGCGTTCTTGATGGCACAGCCAGGTTCATTCTGATGGATGCAGTCGTTGAAGCGGCACTGGCCCAGATACGGCTGAAAATCCAGTACATAAGATGCCAGTTCATGTGCATCGATATGCGAAAAATCAAGTGAAGAGAATCCTGGTGTATCAGCGACAAGACCACCGGCAACTGGATGAAGCTCATTATGACGGGTGGTATGCTTGCCCCTGCCTAAAGCCTTGGAAGTCTCCTGCGTTGCCAAATGGAAGGATGGCTCCAGTTCATTCAGCAGCGTGCTTTTCCCTGCTCCGGTCTGTCCTGTCAAGACGGAGATCTTTCCTTCCAGAATTCCTGCAAGGGAAGGGTCCAGAGAGCCCTTGGCCGTACGGATTACCGGCATCGGCCCTCTTTCATATTCCTGGATCCGCTCTTCAAAATCTTCAGGAATGCCGAGATCGCATTTGGTCACAACGAGCATCGGCTGAATGCCGCTGGACATGATCAGCACGCTCAGACGGTCGACCAGTGCAGGCGAAAAATCAGGAGACTTTACGCTCATGACAATCAATGCCTGGTCAATATTGGCAACTGCCGGACGAATCAGCTTATTTCTTCTAGGCAGTACATTCTCGACCACCCATCTGTTGTCCGTTTTAACAGCTTCCACCATATCTCCGGCAACAGGTTTCATCTGCATCCGGATCTTACCAGTCAAGATTGCCTCGTGACGGTTTCCCTTATCATCCAGCAGTGTATACTCTTTTGAAACAATGCGAATTATTCTAGCAATCATTATTCACCAATCAATAGAAATACAACGTGACAAAGTTGCTTCCCTTTTGTGTATACGATGTTCCTGCGGCCGGACTGCTTTCAATGACAAGACCGAACTTGCCTTTGAGCTTATCAATGTCCGACTGAGGCATATTGGTTGTATCACGGTTCGAGGTGCGGACAACAATGCCCAGTGCCTCTAACTCTGAAGTGGCTTCGGCAATCGGCTTGCCGATGATATCTGTTGGAATAGTAACAGTAGGATATGCACTGTAGACCAGTGTGATCTGAGCAGCCATGTCGGGGTCAAACAGAGAACCAGCAGTCAGCTGCTCCTGACGGATCACTGTACCTGCTGTCTGTGTACTTGTTTCTTCAACAACATTGATCTTCAGATACTGGTATTTTGACAGTTCATCTTCAACCGTATTGATATTCTGGCCAGTGTAGTCCTTGACTTCAACACCAATGCCGCTGGATACGGTCACAGCTACAGATGATTTCTTTTCAACACTAGTTCCTGCGGATGGATCAGAAGAAATGATCTGTCCTTTTTTTGTGTTGGTCGTCAGTGTATAGGTGACATTTTCACTGTCCAGCGTCAGATTGACTTTCGTTAGTTCTGTCTCGGCATCCGCAATGGTCATGCCGCTGATGTCAGGCACTGCCACCGTCCGCGGTCCAAGCGAAACAATACCGGAAAGGACCAATGTGAAGAAGACTGCAGCAGCAGCGACCACACTCAGGATTGAGAACAGCAGAACAGTCATTTTGCTCTTTTTCTTTGGCTCATCCGGAAGTTCTGTCTCTTCCGTATCCGCAGAGCTGTACGGGACAGCCTTCTGCGGTGTCATCGCTGATAATTCCGGCTTCTTTGACAGATCCGGTGCTTTCAGCACTAATTTCTTTTCGTTTAAACGCTCCGGACGCAGGCATGTACTGATATCACGCAGCATTTCATCACAGCTGCGGTATCTCTGTGAAGGAATCTTTGCAGTAGCTCGTGTGATGATGTTCTCAATAGACTGCGGCACACTGCTGTTGACGGCACGGATATCCGGCATTGGATCACGCATATGCTTCAACGCGACCTGCACTGCCTGTTCTGCCTTGAAAGGAACATCACCGGTCAGCATCTCATAGAAACAGATACCTAAGGCATAGATATCAGACTGCGGGGAAGAAGGATCTCCCTTGGCAAGTTCCGGCGCCAGATAATGAACAGAGCCCATAACATTGTTTGCCTGGGTCAGCTGCATGGCACCTTTGGCAGTGGCAATGCCGAAATCAAGGATCTTGATGGATCCATCCGCTTTGACAATTACATTCTGCGGCTTGATATCACGGTGAATAATGCCTCTGCTGTGTGCTTCTGCAATTGCAGAACACATCTGTTTCATGATATCGACTGCTTCTTCATTGAGCAGCGGACCGCGGGACTTGATGACCTGCTTCAATGTCTGACCAGTCACATATTCCATGACGATGTAATGATGTCCTTTGTAGTCACCGACATCGTAGATTTCAACAATATTTGGATGCGCAAGTGCTGCAGCAGCCTGTGCTTCTCTTTCAAAACGGAGAATGGAGACTGCGTCTGTATTCATTTCTGTGCGCAGCACCTTGATGGCTACCTGACGGTTCAGGATTGTATCAATTCCCAAGAACACATCCGCCATGCCGCCTTTGCCGATATGAGAAATGACTTCATAACGGTTGGCAATCATATTTTTCTTGTTTGTCATGAACGGTCACCCCCCAGATCGATCAGAACAACTGTCACATTATCATATCCGCCGGCATCCAGAGCTGCCTTCAGCAGTCTTCTAGCCTTGAGGGCAGGATCCATCTGATCATGGAGAATGATCTTTTTGATCAGTTCCTGCGGTACATATCCATGCAGACCATCCGAACAGATCATAAATCCGCAGAAATCTTCATTATGGACGTCAATATCAGAACGCACGGTCTCCCAGACACCTAGGGCATTTGTCAGGACATTCTTCTTCGGAAAATTCACAGCTTCTTCTTTGGTGATCTCGCCATGCATCAGCATGTCATTTACTAAAGAATGATCCATGGTCAGCTGCAGGAAGCGGCTGTCTGCAGTCCAGGCATAGGTGCGGCTGTCGCCGATGTTGACGACAAGTCTGCCGACCGATGTGATCATGACGCCGCAGAAAGTCGTTCCCATTCCCTTCAGTTCCGGGTGTTCGATGCCGTAATTGAAAATAGCGCTGTTGGCGATGGTCACATTGACCTGGATCCAGCGGCGTGCCTCTTTCAAGTCACGGAATCCCTTGGTCTCCGAGAATTCCTTTGAAAAATGTGCTACAGCCATCCGGCTGGCAATATCACCGCCGCGGTTGCCGCCGATGCCATCCGCAACAATCGCAAAAATGTCACCGTTGACATTGGTAGCGATGACATAACTGTCCTGGTTGGACTTGCGGTGAAGTCCTTTATCTGTTATTCCATAATATTTCATTCTGATGTCTTACTCATTTCATGCTTTGCACGGAGCTGTCCGCAGGCAGCATCAATATCTTCCCCATGCTTGGAGCGCAGGGTTGCCTTCACGCCATGCTTCATCAATACATCATAGAAATGCAGTGCTCTTTTCTCATTGGTCGTCTGGTATCCGTTCTCATCAACTTCATTGTACGGAATCAGATTGACATATGCATTCATGCCGCGGATCAAATCTGCCAGCTGGACTGCATGTTCATCCGTATCATTCACATCATGGAGAAGAATGTATTCAAAAGTCAGACGGCGATGATTGCCTTCACTGTATTCTTTCAATGCTTTCATCAGCACATCCAAAGGATATGCCTGATCAATCGGCATCAGCTTTGCTCTCAATGCATCATTCGGTGCATGCAGGGAAATCGCAAGGTTGTACTGATAGTGCCCCTGCGCAAAATCCTTGATGCGCGGCACAACACCGCAGGATGATATAGTCAGATGTCTTGCCCCAATGGCAAGTCCATTGTCACTGTTGACAATCTCACAGAAACGCATGACATTGTCATAGTTGTCAAACGGTTCCCCTGTACCCATGATTACAATGTTGTCGACTCTGCCTTCTGTAGGATCCAGTTCTTTCTGTACATACATGACTTCGGCTGTCATTTCCCCGGCAGTCAGGTCTCTCTGCTTCTTCAGCAGACCGCTGGCACAGAAGGAGCATCCCATGTTGCATCCAATCTGTGAGGATACACACAGGCTGTCGCCAAAATGGAAATGCATTAAGACAGCTTCCACAGAAGAACCATCCTGCATCTCAAATAAGTATTTTGTGGTGCCGTCCTGAGCTACCTGACGCGTCAGTTCCTTTAAAGGATTGACACAGTAGTTCTCTTTCAGCTTCTCAATCAGAGATGCCGGCAGATCTGTCATTTCTTCGAAGCTGGAACAACGCTTTTTATAGAGCCAGGCAAAGATCTGCTTTGCCCGGTATGGTTTTTGCCCATATTCTGCCAGAACTTCCTCCAGCATTTTCAAGTTTAGATTGTATATTGTCTGCATACGCGGATATTTTACCATAAATATGATCTTTTATGTCTTATATGGTGCTTTTCTTTCGGGTCAGCTTGGCCATAAAGAACCCATCACCGCCGTTTTCAAACGGGAAGATTGTCTTCTCTTCAATCAGTTCATAATCATGATGTACATCCAGGAACTGCTGCACCTGATTCTCATTTTCCTTTTTATTGAGCGTACAGGTACTGTAGACAAGGATTCCCTCTGGCTTGAGATAGGAGGCAGCTGTATGAAGAATGTTTCTTTGTATCTTTACAATTTCGTCCAGATCTTCCGGCTTGAGATGCAGGCGGATCTCCGGCTTATGTCTCAAATCTCCAAGCCCGGAGCATGGCGCATCGATCAGGACACGGTCATATGCATCGTGCCATTCTGCCCGGTCGATTGTAGCATCATTGACCATTGTCTGACAGATTGTCACACCCGTGCGGGCCATCAGGTCGGAGATCAGATGTGTGCGCTTTTCGTACAGATCGCAGGCAGTGATCTTTCCCTGATTTTTCATGAGCATTGCTATCTCCTGGCTCTTAGTGCCAGGCGCAGCGCAGAGATCAAGGACATTCATCTTTGGCTGGACATCGAGATACTTGACTGTTTCAGCACTGTTGACATCCTGGATCACGACCCTGCCTTCTTCAAACATGCTGGTGCGGCTGAGAATGCCTTCATACATGAAGCTGATGTCATTCAGGAAACGGACACGGCTGCCCTTTTCCAGTTCTTCCTTCTTCATCTTCAGCGTATTGATGCGGCCAAAGACATAGGGACGCTCCTGGTCCTCTGCACAGAGCTTTCTTGCGGTCTCCTCACCATAGTGAGCTTTCCACATATTGACCAGCCACAAAGGATGACTGGTCTCAACCGCCAGTGCATTGAGGTCGTTGGTATGTGGAAAGATCTGCCCTCGCTTGGCCACATTCCGCAGCACCGCGTTGACAAACTTCTTTTCATAGGTGCCGCACATTTCAACTGCTTCTGAGATGACTGCATATTCCGGCACCCCATCCAGATACTGCATCTGATAGATGCTCATATCGATCAAAAGCGCAATCTTTTTCTTCACATGCGTGGAGGCATAGCTGCGCCATTGGTATTCAAGCATATCGTAATTGCGGATGGTACCATAAACAACTTCAGAAACAAACGGCATGTCCTCACGCGGCAGTTTGCAGTCACGCATGATCAAGGATGCATATCCGTTCTCCTGAAATACTCTTATCAATACTTCTAATATATACTGTCTTGGTTTCATTCTTCCCCTAATCAAGCACCATCGGATTGACATCGATGCGCAGGCCTTTCAAATCTGCATCTGTGTGATTCATAAAATTCTGTACTGCCTGCTGCATTTCATCAAGATTTTTCCCTTTCAGAATGATCCGGTCACGGACGCGGTCCTGGATCTTCAGCAGACTGATGACACCGATGACCTTAAAGCTGCCGGCAATCTCATTTTTTAATTTCAGTGCCAGGCCGTCAACTGTTCTCTGGTCTGTTCCGCTGACAGTTAAGGAAATCATATACGTATAAGGCGGATACTGTCCTGCCTTACGGAACTGCATCTCGTACTTGAAGAAAGAATCATAATCCTGCCGGGCGGCGCATTGAACAGCATAGTGATCTGTATCATAGACCTGATAGACCACTTCACCGTCTGCACTGCCGCGGCCGCTTCTTCCTCCCGCCTGCATCAACAGGTCAAATGTTGTCTCACAGCTGCGGAAATCAGTACGCTTCAGTCCTTCATCACCATTGATGACACCGACCAAAGTGACATTTGGATAATCCAGTCCCTTGGCAATCATCTGTGTACCCAGCAGAATATCTGCTTCATGATTGCCAAAGGCAGTCAGGATCTTCTCATGACTGTCCTTGCGGGAAGTCGTATCTGCATCCATGCGCAGCGTCCTGACACCGACAAAGCATGACTGCACTTCCTGCTCTAAACGTTCTGTACCATAGCCAAGCGTAATGAAACCAGCTGTGCTTCCACATTCAGCACATCGAACAGGCTTCGCCATTTCAGTTCCGCATGTATGGCATTTCAGACGGCCCACATCGCGGTGCCAGCTCATTGCCAGATCACAATGCGGACATGTAACAATCTCACCGCATGTACGGCAGCGCAGCTGCGTATTGTATCCTCTGCGGTTCAGCAGCAGGATGACCTGCTCCTTCTTCACCAGACGGTCATGGATCTTATGCTTCAGCTCTTCTGAAAGAATATAGGATTCTCCATTGCGGATGCTGTCTTTCATCGAAACGATTGTCACCTTCGGCAGCGACTGATTGATCCTGTCTTTCATTGTGATCAGATGATAGACATTCTTCAAAGCCCTTGCATAGGTATCGAGAGTAGGTGTGGCAGATCCAAGCAGAACTTTGCATGCATGGTAATGCCCGCGCCAGATGGCGATATCACGGCAGTGGTATGCCGGCTGATTTTCCTGCTTATACGAGGAATCCTGCTCCTCATCCATAACAATCAAGCCCAGATCACTGAACGGCAGAAAGACGGCGCTGCGGGTGCCGACGACGACTTCTGCACGGCCAGTCATCACTTTACGGTACTGTTCATATTTCTGCTGGGCATTAAGACCGCTGTGATAAATGGCAAGATCAGAACCAAAGCGGGAAGCAACCCGTTCGATCATCTGCGGTGTCAGAGAGATTTCCGGAACCAGGATCAACACCTGCTTCCCTTTGGCCAGTGCCTTAGCAGCCAGCTGCAGATAGATTTCCGTCTTTCCTGATCCAGTGACGCCATGAATCAAGTAGACAGGATCATGAGAATTTTCGATTTCTGCCATTGCCTGTTCCTGCTGCTGTGACAATGCAAAAGGTATGGTCCTTTCATTCACTTTATATGCTTCTGCAGCCTTCTCTTTTTCAAACAGAACAACTGCACTCTTTTCAATCAATGCATGTGCCTGGTTTGGATATTTCTGACGCAGCTGGCTGTAGCGCACTTCTCCTGCTTCACGGACATACATATAAGCCTCCAGCTGCTTCGGTGTAAGATCAGTCTCGACATCACTGAGCTTCACGAACTTTTCAACCAAAATCTTCTTTTCTCCACCGCTGATCGGCTTTACTTTACCCGGCAGCATTGCCTGAAAGCAGCTGATCGTTGTAGAGAGTGTCTGTTCCTTCATCCACAGCGCCAGATCATGGAGCTCTGGCGTAATCAAAGAAGAATCATCTAGGACATTCAGCACTTTCTTTAAGCGAAAGCCATATCTTGCCTTCAGTTCTTCCTCAGTTTCCTGCGTATCCGTGCACGACTCAACAAAGCCGATGACCTTAGCTGAACCAAAGGGAACTTCGACTCTTGCGCCCTGCTCAATCTCGCTGTCACTGATGTATGTATATGTCTGATCAAGTTTTCTGACTGGATGTTCAATCCAGCATTGTATGAGTTTCATCATCTTACCTGTGTTTCATTATATGCTAAGAATCATTTCTCTGCATAGCTCTGAAAAATGTGTCATAATTATGAAAATATAAGAGGAACCTTTCATGAAAGAGTGGAAAAGAATCGTTGTTAAAGTTGGAACAAGCACGTTGGCCTACCCTGGCTACCGGATGAATATCCGCCGGGTGGAAAAACTGGTCAAAGTGCTCAGTGATATCCGCAATTCCGGGACAGAAGTCCTGCTCGTCTCCTCCGGTGCCATCGCTATGGGAATCGGCAAGCTCGGCCTGCAGAAACGTCCGTCAGACCTGGCTGGGAAACAGGCATGTGCTGCCATCGGCCAGTGTGAGCTGATGTACATCTATGATAAGCTTTTCAGCGAATATAACCATACTGTTGCTCAGGTCCTTCTGACCGGCGATGATCTGAAGATCAAAGACAGACGCGACAACTTCAAGAATACAATTGCCAAGCTGTTGAAGCTTGGAACAATCCCCATCCTGAATGAAAATGATACAGTATCCACCACTGAGATCACATCCATTGGTGATAATGATACACTGGCAGCACTGGTCAGTGAAGAAGCAGAAGCTGACCTTCTGATCCTGCTGTCTGATATTGACGGTCTTTATACCGCAGATCCAAAGAAAGATAAGAATGCGTCCATCATCCACCATGTCTCCCTCATCAACAAACAGATCAGAGACCTGGCAGGAGGTGCAGGATCAGACCAGGGCACCGGCGGAATGGCAACCAAAGTCAACGCAGCCGAGATCTGCCTGAAGGATCATATTGACATGGTCATTGCCAATGGTGATGATCCAATGATCCTCTACGATATTCTGAGCGGCAAAGAAGCTGGTACGCTTTTTTCCAGTGACAGCCAATGACAGATCTTCATGAACAATGTCTGCTGGCAAAGCAGGCTTCACGCTCGCTGCGCAGTCTTTCCCTTGCAGAGCGCAATTCTGTACTGAATTCATTCGCAGACAATCTCCTTCAGCATCACGATTTCATTCTGCTGCAGAACCAAAAAGATCTGACAGAAGCAGTCACTTTATCCGATGCGATGAAAGACCGTCTGACTTTGAATCCAGAAAGAATTGAGGCAATTGCGGAAGGCATCCGTCAAGTCGCTGACCTGGATGATCCTCTGCATATTGTGCTGGAAGAACGGACCCTGAAATCCGGCATCCATCTGAAGAAGATTACCGTGCCGATGGGTGTCATCGGTGTCATCTTTGAATCACGGCCGAATGTTTCAGCTGACTGTACTGCTCTCTGCTTCAAGGCAGGCAGTGCCTGTATCTTAAAGGGCGGCAGGGAATCCTACCGTTCCTGCTGTGCAATTGTGGATCAAATGAAGGAAGCTCTCGTCATGCATCATGTCGATGAACATGCTGTCGAACTGGCGCAGCAGCCAAGCCATGAAGAAACACAGGCTTTCATGGAAGACAGAAATTCCGTTGATCTGCTGATTCCGCGCGGCGGCAAGAAGCTGATCCAGACGGTGATTGCCCATGCCAAGGTCCCTGTCATTGAGACTGGTGCCGGTGTCTGCCATACGTATGTTGATGACAGCGCAGATCTGGCAATGGCAGCTGAAATTGCTGTCAATGCAAAATGTTCCCATCCTTCAGTATGCAATGCCATGGAGACACTGCTGGTCAATGAAAAAATTGCCGATGCATTCCTGCCGATGATCTGTACTGAGCTTAAGAAGCACAGCGTCATTATCCACGGAGATGAAACATCACGCACAATTGTTCCAGGTCTGGAAACAGCCGATGAAAATTCATGGTATACGGAATACAATGATCTCGAGCTGAATCTCAAGGTCGTATCCTCTGTCGATGAAGCCATTGACCACATTGAAAAATACGGTACACACCACAGTGAATGCATCGTATCCGAAACACCGGAACATGTAGAAAAATTTATGAACGGCTGTGACAGCGCATGCGTTTACCACAATGCATCAACCAGGTTCACAGACGGCTTCGAATTCGGCCTCGGTGCCGAGATCGGCATCAGCACCCAGAAGCTTCATGCCCGCGGCCCTATGGGACTCAGAGAGCTCACAACATATTCCTATCATTTGGAAGGAAAAGGAGAAATCAGATGAAGAACACTAAGAAATATAAGTTAGGTATAATCGGTCTTGGCCATATGGGTTCAGCGATTGCCAGAGGTGCCGTCAGAAAAGAATACATTGAACGCTTCCAAGTCGCTGTCTATGATCCAAGTGAACATGCCGCAAAGGACAGTGCTGTGGAGGAATTTGCTTATCTTTCTTCCCCGCGTGAACTGGTGCAGTCCTGTCATATAGTGCTGCTGGCCGTTACACCGCAGAAATTGGATGAAGTGCTCAATTCCATCAAAGGCGAATCCATTGATGTCCTGCTGTCCATTGTCACAGGTGCTTCTATCTCTCATCTGCAGTCAGTCTTAGGAAATGTTCCGGTCATCCGGGCAATGCCGAATACGCCTCTGCAGATCAATGAAGGTGCGACTGCATTATGCATGTCCAGCAACTGTCTGGCAGATGATTATGACTTTGTCTTCCAGCTCTTCTCTTCGATGGGTGTTACAAGGACAATCTCAGAAGATAAGATGAATGACATTGTTGCCGTCCATGGTTCCACGCCTGCATATGTATATTACTTTGTTGACTGTATCCTGAATGATGCGGTCAAGAGAGGCATTGATGAAGAATCTGCCCGTGCCCTGCTGGTACAGACAGTCATCGGTGCCGGAGAACTGCTGGCCAGGAGTGCTGACAAGCCGCTGGATGACTTCATCAAGGAAGTCGCAACCGAAGGTGGCACGACAATTGAAGCAGTCAATACACTGAAAGCAGAAAAGATGGACAAGATTATCCATGATGCAAATGAAAAGTGCATTCACCGTGCAAAGGAATTAGGAAAATAAAAATCAGGGAATGAAGCAGATACTGCTCCATTCCCTGATTTCTTTATTCTATGGAGGCTACAGGGTTTGAACCTGCGACCCTTCGCACGTGAAGCGAATGCTCTCCCGCTGAGCTAAGCCTCCAGCAGAGATTTTAACACATTCGCTTTCGCTTTTAAACTAGTTCATTGAACAATTAACGCAGAGAGTATGGAGAGGTCCATGCCTTTCTGCCGTCATTGGTAATCAGCTCGATGCGGATATACGTTTCGCCATCCACAGGGTGATAATCAACAGTACCGCCTGACACCTTTGTCACTCTGTTCTTTGTCCAGATATGATTACTGTAGAAGACCGCCATCACGACATCTTTTGTGCACTCCAGGTGGAGTGTTTTTGTTTCATCGTCATAGATAAGCGTCTGGATCTTCGGACCCTGGCTGGCATAGAAGTTTCCTTCATACAGTGCCTTCATGATGGCATCATGCGTCAGTTCTTCTGCATTGACCATGGTAAAGGTACGGCATTCATCTCCGCTGTAGGCATGGACATCATCCCCTGCAACTGCCGGTATATTGATGCCGTAGTGGGTTGCCCAGATATCAAACCAGACAGAAGAATCTGCTCTGTCCCCATTCCAGGGAATCCCGGATACAGCATTGTAGATCTCTGCCGCATCAATTCCTTCCAGCTCCGTAATCGAGGAAGGATCCATAACGGACCAGCTTGGATGTGCTAATACAGCAAACCCGCCGTCAGCTTTGATGGTATCAATGATCTGCTGAAGCTGCGGATGCGGCAGCTGGCCAAAATCTCTGCCATGCGCATTTGATGTCATGCCGATGCCGAGAATGTGATACGTGTCAACATCTCCTGGCAGATCTGTATTTCTGCCGCCGGTATCCCATTCCACACCTGCCAGCAGCAGCATATCTTTCATGGCGACTTCTCTGCCGTCAATCATACCGTTGCTGTTTGGCTCAATGTTCGCCCCTGGTCTGCGGTGATCTGTCACAGCAATAAAGTCATAGCCGTTACGGCGGTAGATCTCAACTGCCTCTTCCAACGGCACATGCCCATCCGAACGGGTCGTATGCATATGCAGATTTCCCTTATACCAGTTCTTGTCAGTATTGATCAATTCACGCATGTATTCCTTCTTTTCTAGCCGATGGAATCCGTCATATCAATCTTGAGAAGCTGATTCAATTCAACGGCATATTCCATAGGCAGTTCTCTCGTGAACGGCTCTAAGAAACCCATGACAATCATTTCTGTTGCCTGTGCTTCGCTTAATCCTCTGCTCATCAGATAGAACAGTTCATCTTCAGAGATCTTGGATACTTTCGCTTCATGTTCAATTGTTGATGTATTGGAGCTGTTCTTATTCAGAGGTATGGTATCTGATCTGCTGCGGTCATCCAAAATCAATGTATCGCACTCGATCTTTGCTTTTGAATAATCAGCTTTCTTTGAGAAGTTGATCCAGTCGCGGAAATTTGTTACGCCGCCGTTTCTGGAGATGGACTTGGAAACAATGGAAGAGCTTGTATGCGGCGCTAAATGTATCATCTTGGCACCAGTGTCCTGGAACTGTCCTTTGGACCCCACTGCAATGGAGATACAGAGCCCCTTTGCATATTCACCAGCCAGAATGCATGCTGGATACTTCATTGAAATGCGGGAACCGATATTGCCGTCGATCCACTCCATAGTGCCGTGAGCATCAACCTTCGCTCTTTTCGTTACTAAGTTCAGAATATTCCCGGACCAGTTCTGAACCGAAGAATACCTGCACTTGGCATTTTTGCCAACGAAGACCTCGACCACTGCTGCATGCATGGAATCCTTGGAATACTGCGGTGCTGTGCATCCTTCTACATAGGAACATTCTGCATCATCATCAACAATGATGATGGAACGTTCGAACTGCCCCATCGACTCTGAATTGATGCGGAAATAGGACTGCAGCGGCTTCTCCAGCTTCACGCCCTTCGGTACATAGATAAAGGAACCGCCAGACCATACAGCGGAGTTCAGCGCAGCCAGCTTGTTGTCAGTTGCTGGTACAATTGTCGCAAAATACTTTCTGAACAAGTCAGGATATTCCTTCAGACCGGAATCAATATCCAGGAAAATAACTCCCTTGGACTGCACTTCATCCAGCATGTTGTGATAGACAGCTTCTGATTCATACTGCGTAGTGACACCGGAAAGATACTTTCTCTCTGCTTCCGGAATACCAAGCTTTTCAAATGTATTCTTGACTTCCTCAGGAACTTCATCCCAGCTCTTTTCGGCTTCATTGGAGACCTTCTTATAGTAAGTAAAGTCCTGGAAATCAATCTCTGAAAGATCCGGTCCCCATTTCGGCATCGGCATCTTCTCAAACTGCTTATAGGCATTGACTCTGAACTCGGTCATCCATTCCGGTTCATGCTTATAGTGTGAGATCTGCCGGACAATGTCTTCATTCAGTCCTTTGCCAGTATCAATTACAGCTTTGACGTTATCGTCATGGAAACCGTATTTATAATCATCCTGGGAAGAGATGACGTCGTTGTTTTCATTTTTCTCGCTCATTTCTTCTCCTCACTTTCATCGATCATCTGATTGATTGCCTTCCAACCGATAGTTGCACACTTGATGCGGTTTGCCTGCTTATAAACATTCTTCAGGGCAACAGCTTCTTCCAGAACATCAGGATCATATTCCTTGGCATCAATCATATTGAAATAGTTGTTGATGATCTTCTTTGCTTCTTCAATCGTTTTTCCCTTGAGCAGATCAGTCATCATGGAAGTAGATGCGGTGGATATCGTGCAGGCAACGCCGTCAAAACGGATATCATCAATCTTTCCGTCCTTGATCAAAGACTGCACGGTAATATCATCAATACAGCTGTCAGAAGCCATATGAACAGACTGATAGCCTTCAGCGTCAGTCAATTTATGATGATGAGGATACTGATAGTGATCCATGATCAGTTCACGAAGAACTTCCGGATCATTCAACATACTGTTTACGTCGCTCATATTTGCCTCCTAGAAGAAGATGCCGACCGCATTTTCAAGTGAGATCTTTGCGGCTGCTTCAACGAATCTGTCTACTTCTTCTTTTGTGTTGTAGAAATATAAAGATGCACGGATGGTCTGATCAGTGCCGATGATCTCATGCAGGATCTTAGCGCAGTGATTGCCGCTCCGCACCGCAATATTCTGGCTGGAAAGGTATCCCGCTGCATCCTGGGCAAAAACACCCTTGGCATTAAAGTCAATCGAACCGTATTCATTGTCCGGATTATAGAGTTCAATGTTATCCAGATGCTTCATCTTTTCGACAAAGTATGCACGCAGTTCCTTCTCATATGCATGAATGTTTTCCATGCCGATTCCCATCAGATACTCCGCAGCCACACCCATGCCAATAACACCTTCAATATTCGGCGTCCCTGCTTCAAACTTCACAGGAGCTTCCTTCAAGATGACTTCGCCGCTGCTCTGAAAGCGGGCATTCATATCGCCTCCTTCAAAGATTGGTGCCATCTTCTTCAATAACTCATATCTGCCATACAGGACACCTGTTCCGTCCGGTCCGCACATTTTATGACCAGAAAAACCTAAGAAGTCAACATCGAGATCTTTGACATCTACTGGCATATGAGGTACCGACTGGGCACCGTCGACAACCATCAGCGCGCCTGCTTCATGTGCGGCTGCAGCCATCTCCTTGATCGGCTGAATGGATCCCAGGACATTTGTCACCTGGGCAACCGCAACGACCTTCACTCCTGCATGCAGTACCTTTTTGAAATCATCCATATGGATATTTGCCTGCTTGTCAGTTGGAATATATTCAATCTTTATGCCCTGTTCCTTCTGCAGACGGAACCAAGGCAGCAGATTTGATGCATGTTCAGCACTTGAGACAAGGACTGTATCGCCTGCTTTCAGATAGTTCTTAGATAAACCATAGGCAATCTGATTCATCGCATGCGTTACATTGTAGGTATAGACAACTTCATTTGGCTCGCAATTGATGAACTTGGCAATAATCTTTCTGGTGCCGTCATATAATCTGTCATTCTGCGCCGCAATTGCATAATCGCCGCGATGAACATTGCATGTATGAGTGGTATAGAAATCGGTGACCGCATCAATGACGCACTGCGGTTTCAAGGAAGTCGCTGCACTGTCAAAATAGACCAGTTCAGGATGATTCTGGATCATCGGGAAATCCTTCCGGATCTTCTCAACGTCTAGCATAATTCACCGATCTTCCTTTCCATTTCTTCTTTTAGCTTATTCTTCAGTTCTTCGTTGTTCAGTGTCTCTGTAATTGGCAGCAGATATCCCTGTGAAATCAGGGATGTGCACTGCTGCACTGACAGGCCTCTGCTCATCAGATAGTAGAGTGCATCTTCATCCACTCTGCCCATGGACATCGCATGGCTTGCCTGGACATCATCTTCATCAATCAGAAGTTCCGGCAGGATCACAGCATTCTGTCCTTCTTCAAAGGAAAGTGCGCGTGAAGTCTGATGGGACTCTGAACGAAAAGCTCCCTTGATGATCTTGCCGACAGCATCAATCATCAGCCTGCCATGTCCTAAGACGACTGCGTAGTTCTTCATATCGCCGTAAGTATGCGGGGCATAGTTGACCACATTCATATTATATGTCTTGCTGGAATCGACTAAAGAAGCACTGCTCAGAAGACCTCTGGCGCCTTCCTCGCGCAATGCCATATGTACGCTGCGCAACGTATCAGCACGGTTGATCTCACCATATGCCACCGTGACATCAGCTTCGCCCATAACCTCATGTGATTCATCTACGTCTAAAGTGTTCTCGGAAAGATTCCAGAACAGATAGTTTACTTTTACGCCTCTTGGTGCGTAGGTACGGATTCGCAGTTTCCCTGTATTGATAATCCTGACAAAGGCATCACAGTCAGCCTTTGCAGTAAATGTGAGTTCAATATTACGGTCAGTATTGATCTCGTATTCACTGTATCCTTCAGGAAGCTGAATATCGGTGTCAACATGGATCGGTGTCATTATTTCTTAGCCTCTGCTGTGGAAGCCTGTCTGACCGCACAGGTACCAATCGAAGCAGATACCTTCTTGACTTCTTCTGCTGCTGCCGGCTGGACATTGTACTCCTTGTAGATCCAGTCATATCCTTCCCGATCGATCTTATCTGCCAGTTCCGCATCACCTTCCAGGACAATCTTTCCATTGACCAGGACATGTGTGAACTGCGGCTTGATCAGCTGATAGAATCTTTCATAGTGAGATACAACAAGCATTGCCATGCCATCTTCCTGATGCAACTTATTCAAAGCGTCCGCAACAATATGCAGCGCATCGACATCCAGACCGGAATCAATCTCATCAAGCATTGCTAAAGACGGTTTCAACAATTCCATCTGCACAATTTCATTTCTCTTCTTTTCACCGCCGGAGAATCCTTCATTCAGGAAACGGTGGGCAAGATCTTCCTTCATCTGCAGATCATTGATTGTCTGTTCCATTGACTTGATGAACTTGAACAGAGAGATTGGTTCTTCTCTTCTGACGTTGATGGCAGCTCTTAAGAAGTCGCTGTTGGTAACGCCTGGAATCTCCTGCGGATACTGCATTGCTAAAAACAGTCCAGCAACAGATCTTTCGTTGACCGGCATAGCAAGGATATCCTTACCGTCATATACAATCGATCCCTGTGTCACTTTATATTTAGGGTTTCCCATGATGGCTGCAAGCAGAGTTGACTTGCCGTTGCCGTTCGGTCCCATCAGTGCATGTACTTCATTTTCCTTTACTGTCAGGTCGACGCCTCTCAGTATTTCTTTGCCTTCTACTTCAACGTGAAGGTCTTTAATTTCAAGTGTTTTCATATTCAGTAATTCACCCTCATTCCGTGCGTTATTGTAACATTATTCGAATCATTCGTGTTGTATAACGATTTTATCGAAAGAAATATCATGCATTTTGCATGTTTTGTATATTTTTTAGTCGATTTCACAAAGAAGTTCACATAAACTTCAGAATGGAAAATTGCAAATGGTTTTTCATTATCATATAATAGAAAAGCGTTTTTAATAGGAGGTTCTATGGGCAAATTCTTAAAAAAGAACTGGTTCGTAATTCTTGTCGTCGTTTTATTCGCCGGCATCAGTGTTTACTACATCTACGATACCAACAAAGGCAAGTTGAAGGGAAAAAGTGATAACGGTAAAGACGTTGTATACGAAGTAAATGGTGAAAATACATTAGCTGATGACTTCTATGACGAGCTTTATAAGAGCAACGGAACAACAGCTGTTGTATCCCTCTTCAAACAGGCAGTCGCAGATCAGTCAGTATCTACAACAAGTGAAATGAAGGATACTGCTAAAACACAGGCTACATCCATCCGCTCCAGTTATTCAACCAATTACGGCACCAGTGCAGATACACAGCTGGCTTCTGATCTGAAGAGCACAGGCTATACAGATCTGGAAGAATATCTGATTGAAGCACAGAAGATTGCAAAGGTCACAGGTGAATATGCGAAAGCAAACTTTGATGACCTGCAGATCCGTCAGGTATCCTACATCCTGATCAAGTTTACAGATTCGACAAATATCACAGACACACCTACCGATGATGAAACAGCCCGTATGAAGGCTGTGGATGATGCACTTGCAGGCGGCGATGATTTTGCAACTGTAGCTGCAGCACATTCTGAGGATACTTCCACTGCTACCAGCGGCGGCAACCTCGGCGTCATTGATAAGAATACTTCTTCTCTGGATTCCACTTTCCTCTCCACTTCTCTTTCATTGAGTGAAGGCGAGACAAGCGGCTGGGTCAAGTCTAGCAGCTTCGGCTACTTCAAGATCTACTGCACAGCTTCAACACCGGAGACACTGGCAGCAAACAATTCATCAACTGATCCATATGTTTCCTTAGTGCAGAAATATGACACAACATTGGAAAATGTTGCCATCTGGGAAAAGGCTCAGTCTTTAGGACTCGACTTCCACGGCAACGATGATCTGGAAACAACCATCAAGACAAGCTTGAACATCACTGATGATTCAACAACTTCAAGCAGTGATTCCACTGCTTCCCCAAGCGCAAGCGCATCGGCTTCTGCTTCCGCATCATCATCTGCAAGTGCAGAGGCTACAAGCTCTGCCAGCACGAACTAAGGAGGAACGAATATGAAGAAGATCAATTTAATCCTTGCTTCTGTACTCGCCCTTGCTCCACTTGCTGGATGTACAGATGCTTCGGCAAAAGTATCAGATGCTAAAACAGCTTTATTTACTGTCGGCAAAACAAATGTTACCAAGGGTTCTGTCTATACATTGATGAACAGTTCTGCTGGTGCAACAACTGCTGTCAATGATGCCAATAAGAAAATTGCTTCCGCTGAAATCGAAGTTACAGATGAAATGAAGGCAACAGCAGAGTCAACTCTGAATTCCTATAAGTCATTGTATGGTGATACATTCACTTCCTATCTGGAGCAGCAGAACATGACAGAAGATGAATATGTCAATGACTATCTGATTCCGTCACAGCAGGCAGAACAGCTTACTTCTAAGTATATTGAAGAGAACTTTGATGAAGTATGCACTTCCTATCAGGTCGTCAAGGCAACCATCCTAGAATTCACTTCTCAGGATGATGCTAATGCTGCCCTTTCTGAATTGAAGGATGGCTCCAAGACAGCTGCTGAAGCTGCTTCCGGACATAACAGTTCTTCAACTGGAACTTCCACTGTCTATACATTGGAATCCACTGATGTCAATTCAATGGTCAGAACAATCATCAGCAGTGCTTCTCCATCCGATGGATGGCAGATGGTACCGGAAGATACAGGCACTTCTTATGCAGTCGTCAAGGTCGATGACAACACACCAAGCAACTTCAAGGATGAAGCTACAACAGCATTAGCTGCCATCAGCAACGTATCCTCTGCAGCGACAACATACTTCTTCAAGAAGTACAACTTCGTCATCTACGACATTACAGTCTATGACGGCGTCAAGGCAGATCATCCGGACAACTTAGTTCAGGACATGAATTAATGGAAAGACCGTGTATACGGTCTTTTCTTTTTCTCAGGCAGTTGCGCTATAATAGTCCCAGGAGGTCTTTCTATGTGCATATTCTGCGATATTATTGATCATAAGATTCCAAGCAAGGTTGTTTATGAAGATGAGGATGTATTAGCAATCCTGGATATTTCTCAAGTCACCTACGGACATACCATTGTGATGCCGAAGAAGCATTATAAGAATATTCTGGAAGCGGATGATGAGACGGTCTGCAAATGCATGAAGGTCGCTAAAATGTTGGCGGCACAGATTACTAAGAACTGCGGTGCATCCGGATGCAATATCCTGAACAACTGCGGTGAAGTTGCCGGCCAGAGTGTTGATCATCTGCACTTCCATGTGATCCCGCGCTATTCTGATCAGGATGCAGCTGTCTTCAAATTCAATCCATCTGCAAAGCAGGATCTTGATGAAGTGTTAGCTAAGATCAAAGGATAAAAAAAGTCATTCAGCTGATTGATTCAGTCTGAATGATTTTTTTGTCATCAATGCAGTCTTTTCAGCATGACTTCCTGTGCTTTGTTCTCCAGGGTGTCATCCAGCGGCTCTAATTCGACTCTGCCATAGCGTTTCGCTAATGCACGCTGCAGAATTTTGTCGGCGATTTTTGGATTCTTCGGCAGCAGCGGGCCATGCATGTAGGTAGCCAGGACCTGATCATTCATAAAGCCTTCCATGCCGTCTTCCAAAGTATTGCCATAGCCTTTCAGGACATTGGCAAACGGTGTTGCAACATTTCTGGTCTGCCCGCCATGGTTCTCAAAGCCGACTGCCTTGAAAGTCTCACCGTCCATCGTCGTTTCAACTGCAATATTGCCGATGCAGCGGCTGCTGCGGCTTGTGGCTTCTGTATAGTAATCAAAGAAGCCCAGCCCTTCTACAACGTTTCCATCTTGATCTTTATAATATCTGCCGAACAGCTGATAGCCGCCGCAGATGAGCAGGAATGCAGTATGATTGTCCATTGCTTCCTTGATGCCGTCCCTGCGCCTAATCAGATCTTCAAAAATTAAATTCTGCTCTTTGTCGGCACCGCCGCCCAGAAAGAAAAGATCATATTCATTGATATTGACAGCTTGACCGATTGTACAGGTGTCAACAACTGTCTCAATGCCTCTCTTCTGTGCTCTGACCCGCAGCACTTCAGCATTTCCCTTGTCTCCATAGAGATCCATCAGGTCATGATACATCCATAATATTTTCAGATTCATCTGGACGCCTCCTTGCGCAAGATTGCTCTGGTTGGGTGCAGTGCTGTATAGGTCGCAATAACATAAGATTCGAGATTCTGTTCATTCAGCCAGTGTACAGCCTCGCTGCTGTTCTCAATGACAGTAATTCGGTCTTCCAGTCCTTCGTATTTCAATCGCAGCGCCATATCATAGGCACGCAGTCCGGAACAGATGATATGCTTCACTTCCGGTGTATTTAGTCTTTCAAAGTGTGCATCCCAGATCCATGACACATCATGACCATCCTGGTCATTGTCATTCAGGAAGATGCAGATATTTTTCTCGCCCGGCTGAGCATTGATATACTTCATAACTTCATTGGCACCAGTCGGATTTTTGATCAGATTGATGACGCATGGCTTAGACAATGCAAATACTTCATTTCTGCCCTCCTTCATCACAAAGGTGCGGAATACTTTATCCGCTGCTTTTGGATCAAGCGAAAGCGTCTTCATCACGGTCAGAACAGATGCACAGTTATAGATTGCATAGATGGTATTGATGAAGTTATGGTATTCAGTTCCATCTACAGTAAAACTCTCAGTATCATAATTGATTTTTGAAACCTGAACATCCGGTGTGACATCACCGAAGCCGTCCTTTTTGCAGTGGAATCTGCCGATATGAGAATACTGGTAGAACTCGTATTCCAAAGGACTGCCGCAGCGCGGACAGAATTTTCCTTCGGATGCTTCATCTGTCTTATCCTTAGACACTGCATTACGGCAGACAGAAAATGTATGGATCTTAGCCAACTTTGCTGTATCTGCAATCCGCAGTGTATTTGGATCATCTCCATTCAGGATGATGTCACCTTTAAAATCAGCTGTGACATCCTGGATCTTGCGGATGATTGTCTCCATTTCACCGGCACGGTCAAGCTGGTCACGGAAAAAGTTTGTGATGACCAGATGCGTTGGGTGCAGGTTCCTGAACTGCCTGTAAAGCGTCAGTTCATCAACTTCAATGACAGCTGCCTGTGCCTGTACGTGATACTGTGCATCACTGTTGGTCGCCAGCAGAGTTGCAATACCGACATTCAGATTGTCCCCGCGGCGGTTGTTGATGACCTTCAGGCCAGCCGCTCTTAAAGACTCCGCAATCAGATTCGAAGTTGTGGTCTTGCCATTGGTTCCCGTGACGAGAACAACAATCGCCGGCATCTTGAATTTCTCGATAAAATTCGGATCCAGTTTCAACCCGATCTCACCAGGAAGAGAACCTCCTCTTCCCATTTTTGATAAGACCCGATGGCTCAGCTGTACAAGTTTTAAGCAGTTCGTCATTCTTTCCTCATTTCGAATTTTTTGGTTTGTAGAAAGCACGGTTGTCCAGGGCAAAGATCTTCTGGGTGAATGTACCTGCTTCTGTGGTGCTGAGTGCCTGCTGCAGAATATTCATTCTGGCATCAAGATTGTCAATCAGAAATAGCACTTCTGCTTCCTGGACCATCGGTACGACCGGTGAGCCGAATTCCTGATGGCCATGGTGGGAAAGAATCATATGATGCAGAAGAATTGCTTCCTCACTGTCTGCTAATCCTTCACTGTCTGCAACTTCTGTCATCCATCCATTGGCAATTGAGATATGGCCTTCCAGTTTGCCTTCCAGTGTGTATTCAGTGGTGACTGGTCCACTCATCTCGGCTGTCTTGCCGACATCGTGGATCAATGCACCTGCTAACAGCAGATCTCTGTCCAGCTGCGGATAGTGATCACAGATTACCATTGCCATCTGTGCCATTGAAAGAGAATGCTCACTGAGACCGCCCAGCCAGTTATGGTGGATCCTGCTGGCAGCTGGATAGGTCAGATATTTCTCACCAACTTTTTTCAGCATGCCCAGTACAAGCTTGCGGTAATTCTCATTCTGAATGGAATTGATCAGCTTCTTCAGTTCCTCTCTGCGGTCTGCTTCCGAGATTCCGGAGGCAATGACATATTCTTCCATAGAGACCTGCGATTGGTCCATCGCTTCCGCATGGTTGATGCGCAGCTGCAGATTGTGATTGTAATCCAGCACTTCAAAGGTAAGCAGGCATACTTCACCTACCTTGATCTGCTGCTTATCTTCTTCTTTGACATCCCAGAACTTGCCGTCAATCGTACCGGAGTTGTCCTGCAGGGTCAGCGTTAAGTACGGTGCCCCTTTGGAAGTCGTTCCATTCTTTTCATCTTTGATCAGCAGAGGAAGCGTTAAGCGCTGCCCCTGCACCATTTCACCAATTTTAGTCATTAAACATTCCAGTCCATTTCATCCATGACAGTATAGATCTCCTCACTGTCAAAGCCCTGTGCGGCACAGTATTGATATACATGATTCCGCAGGTCTGTTCCCTGATACTTGCGCTCATATCTTTTCTTTGCCTTGTATGAGCATTTTCTCAGATTATCCATTTCATGGTCTTCATTGCGTGTATAGTCCAGATGCTCTGCCGTTGCCTTGGCAATTTCAGTGGAATAACCCTGCTGGATCAATTTGGCAGTGACCATGTTCTTAAGCTTGCGTGTACTTTCCTCTCGATGTGAATTGACGACCTTCTGTCCAAACGTTTCCGCATTCTCTACATCACCGTCTGTATTCTGATCAAGCTTCTCCACGATCAGTTCATAAGGAAGCCCATGTTTTTTCAATGTACGGATGATCTTGTCTCTGCCGGCAAGCGCTGCCTTCAGACGCACAATCTGTTCGCTGCAATACCTTTCATCGTTGATATAGCCCTTTTCTTCGAGCTTCTCAACTATATGATTGACCGTATCAATGTCACATTCTGTATTCTGCGTGATCCAGTCATAGATTTCCTTGCGGGTGCGGTCCTTTGCTGCAATCCTCTTAAGGCATCTTCGGTATGCCAGTACGCCAGCCTCTTTTTCATGGAGTTCATCGACCTGCTTGGAGATCAGGACACCATCAGTACGCATGCCGAGATTATAGAAATCATCCATGGAAACATGCAGACGCATCTCTTCCTTCTGATTGGAAATCAGATACAGCTGAACAATGTTGTCAGTGACTCTGACATCTTCAATCCGATACTGATGAAGATACGATTCAATGACCCTTTCATAGACCTTGATGACTTTTTCATAGAAGACTTCTGAGCTGTATGGATTCACGACTTCCAAAGCCTTGGCATGCATTTCATCCAGTCTCTTCTGATCCATATTTAGGAAAACTTTCAGTTTTTCTGCAAGGTCATTTTCATTTTGAAAATAGGAACCTGTCACGCCTTCGATGCACAGTCCTTCCAGGACTTCATCTTTTCTGACTAAGATCGGCAGTCCAGCTGCCAGTGCTTCAATAAATGTCATACCCTGCGTTTCTGATAAAGATGCAGATACGAAGCCGTCAGCAGCCCGATAGATATCCGGAACATCTGCAGCTGGACGCGGTCCTGCTACAAATACATATTTCTCAATACCGAGCTTTTTTACCATTTCACGGCAGTTGTCTTCATCTGGACCGCCGCCGACAATCAGCAGCTTGATGATGCTGCCTTGATCAATTGCCTTCTTGAATCCATTGATAACAATATCCATCGACTTTTCCTTTGCCAGGCGTCCGACATAGACAATCAATCTTTCCTGATCATCTACACCAAACTCACTTCTGATGGCATGTCTTTTTGCGGCATCAGCGTGTGCCGGTGAAAAGCGGTCAAGTTCCAGACCGGTAGGAATGACATCGATATTCTTGCGGATCTTATAGCCTTCAAGCATGTTCTTGGTCTTCATGCTCGGAGCAATGACTTCCATGGAGCTGTCCCCATACAGCTTGGAAACTCGTGCTACACCTTTTTTGGCATATTCATCGACTGTTTTGCTGTTGATGAAATTGACATAATGCGTATAGTCCTCATATGTGGTGTGATATGTTGATACGAGCGGCACATGGAGCTGCTTTGCACATAATCTGGCGAAGATACCGACCCCGAATTCTGTCTGTGCATGAATGACATCCAGATCAAGCTTGCGGATCTCCTCCATAGCAAAAACATGGAATGGGCTTGTCATGACGTAGCCGTACAGGAATTTCAGTTCCTTGCCAGCCAATCTCAGGATCTTTCCATCATCGTCCCATTTCGCATGTCCGCTTCCTGAAAAAGTAGTAATGACATAGACTTCATGTCCATGCTTTTCCAATTCATTCCTTAATATATTTGTACTGTTGGCTACGCCATTGATTTCCGGCGGAAAGGTATCTGTAAATAATCCAATTCTCACTTTACTTCCTCTCTTTCTAACGCTGCTTCTTCAAAGGTCGTAGGAATCTTGCTTTCTTCAATTGGAACATCTTTGCGAGTCTTGGCAATCATGAACACGACCGATCCGATGATCAGCACCTGATAGAAAGTAACTAACCTCCACAGGATCATAATGGATGTTGCTTCCGCCTTGGTGAACAATGTAGAATACATCAGGATGAACGTAGCTTCGGTTCCACCTGAAGATCCAGGCATCGGCAGGAAAGCGTTGACCATCGCTACAAACGATGCCAGTGCAAGCATGTCAAAATACATATCACCGCTGACTGTTAAGCCCAGGGCTTTCGCGCATAAAAATGGAATGCTGTAGTAAATGATCAAACGGATCAGATCCTGTCCAGCCAGCAGCGCAATCATCTTGCGGTGCGTCCGCAGAACAACAATCTCCTTGGCAAACTGTGTCAGCTGTGTATTCAGATTGGCCAGTGTTTTCTGACGGTCCTTGATGATATGGAGCCTGCATCCGATATTAATGCCTGTCGTTGTCAGCCAGATATAGAACTTTGGAGAAATTGCTAAAAGCCACAGGAAGACAATCACACCAGCACCTACGATAAAACCAAAAATAACAATCAGAAAAAACTGACTGTACTTAGAATAGAAATAATGGAACTTCAGCACAAGCAGAAGAAATACAAACATGCACATCGTCGACTGATACACAATAAAGTCAAGCCATAGCACTCCGACACTGTTGGATACAGGAATGCCCTGCTTTCTGAAGATGTATCCCTGCGCAATCTGGCCGCCGGAAGCCCCTGGTGTGATGTTGTTGAAAAGACCGGCAACGTAAGAATTAACGAAGCCCTGCATGGTCGTATATTTTGGATGCGTGAGCCGGCATTCCAGACCAAGTCCCCAGCCGAGCAGATAACGTTCAAAGACCATCAAGATAATGATGCCGACCAGCCACCAGATATTGACATTTTTTAAAGTATCGAGCACCTGGCCTCCATCATCTTTCATGGAGACATACAGCACTAGAATGGTAAGTCCGAAAATGAGCAGGATATTAAAGGCTGTTGATTTGAACAGCGATTTTATTTTCTTCCACATATTAAGATTATTATACTATCTCGACAGCCACTTCTCAATGTTGTCAATTATGAGCCGTACCGTTGAGCACATCTTCATAGACTTGTTTCAGCTGCTGACCGACGCCTTCAATCGACCTTTCTTCAGCAGTATGATACCCCTCTTCCTTAGTATCTGGTATTTTTCCTTCAATACTGTTTTCAATCAATTCTGCAAATTGGTCATTATCAATTCCTTTATAGCAGTTCTTTCCACTGACCAGCCAAGGGTCAAACGCACCGATATCACGGACAATGACCTGCTGTCTAGCGGCAAGAGCCTCAAGTACGACAATCCCTTCTGTCTCTTCATAGGAAGGGAAGAAGAAGCAGTTTGCGTTGCTGTAGGCGCCCTCAATAATGGCTCCCTTGACATATCCCGGAAAGATCACGTTGTCTGGATGATGTTCCAGAACTTCGTTGATCTTCGGCGGAATGATCACTTTGGAAACAGAACCGAACCAGATGAATTTATACTGCGGCAGTTTCTTTGCGACTTCAACAAAGTCCAGCAGTCCCTTTCTCTGGAAGAACAGCCCTACACCCAAGACGACTTTATCAGCCGGCTGCAGACTAAAATATTTACGGAAGGCAGTGATCTTTGATTCATCCGGCTGATATCTCTTCAGGTCTACGCCGTTGGAGATTGGATAGATTGGCAGATCAATGCCGTACCCCATCAGCAGCTTTTTGCTGTATGGCGTTGGTGTGATCAACGCATCTGCCTGCGTATACAGATGCATCAGCCATTTCTTCACCCCAGGAGCCAGTGCATTGGAGAACGTAAAACTGTCGCGGAAGTCTTCTTCCGTGCTGTGGGCATGATAGATGACCTTTTTGCCGCGGTCTCTGGCGTTTCTGACAATTGCGTCAGAGTTCATGTAGCATGTATTGATATGAAGAATATCATAGTCTTCATCCCAGGGATCCGTTGTATATTCCACCCCTGCTGATTCCAGTGCTCTGCATTGATGATTGAATGCTCTACCGATACCGGATTTAGAGATGGCATTCTGTCCTTCAAAGTATAATAGAACTTTCATAATTCCTCATTTCTATTGTTCTATTTTACCATAGTTTGGAGAGTGTTTCCCATCAACCATGCTTTCATAAAATGCATAAAAAGAGAAGTACAGCTTCCGCCGTACTTCTCTTCGTTTATAAGCAATCCGTTACAGGAGTATCAGGATTTACTTTGTTTCGTTCTGCAGGGCTTCCTTAGCGAGCAGTTTGTTGAAACGTGTCTGCGCATCAGTCTTAGCCTTTTCGAACATCTTGTCTGCTTCTTCCTGTCCCTTGATTCTTGGCAGGTTGAAGTAACGAGCTTCCTGCATCAGGAATTCATTATACTTATCCCAAGCAGGTGTCTTTGTGGAATCAATCTGCAGAGGCTTCTCAAGTCTTGGATCGAAGCGGTACAGCGTTGTATATCCACAAGCAACAGCAAGCTTCTGACGAGTTGGAGCATTGATCAGACCGCCGAGGATACCATGTTCCTGACATGGGCTGTATGCAATGATAATGGAAGGTCCATTATAAGATTCAGCTTCCTTGAATGCCTTGATTGTCTGCATCTGGTTAGCGCCCATGCATACGGAAGCAACATAAGCTGTTCCATATTCCATGAAGATCTGACCAAGATCCTTCTTAGCAGTTGGCTTGCCGCCGGCAGCGAACTTCGCAATGGCAGAAGCGTTAGTTGCCTTAGAAGCCTGTCCGCCTGTGTTGGAGTATGTCTCAGTATCAAGTACGAGAACATTGACATTCAGGTTGTTCGCCATGACATGATCAAGTCCGCCGTAGCCGATATCATAAGACCATCCATCACCACCGATGATCCATACAGACTTGGAAACAAGATCTCTCTCCATCTCTGCTAATGGCTTGACAGATTCAACAGAAGAAGCCTTGACACCCTTGATGATAGCGTCCTTGACTGCTCTCTGCTTCTCACGGTCATCGTTTGCATCGATATAAGACTGGAATGCATTCTTGAGTTCAGGTTCAACCTTGTCAAGATTCTCTTCCATGATACGTAAGATTCTAGCTTCCTTAGCACTCTGCGCAATAGCCATACCGAAGCCGTACTCTGCGTTGTCTTCGAACAGAGAGTTAGCCCAAGCAACACCTTCACCATTCTCATCCGTAGCGAATGGGTTGGATGGTGTTCCAGAGCAGTAGATCATAGAGCAGCCTGTAGCATTGGCAACCATCATATCCTTGCCGAACATCTGAGAAGCAAGTCTATAGTATGGAGCTTCGCCGCATCCTGGGCAGCATCCTGATACTTCGAAGTATGGACGTTCCAGAGATACACCAGCAACTGTTGCTGCATTGCCGTATTCTGGCTTGTACTTGACTTCCTTGTACAGATAGTCTGCAACTGCCTGCTGATTCATTTCTGTATCAATACGGTGTGTATGCAGAGCACCTGGTGCTTCCTTAGAATCTGGTACTGGGCAGGCTGTCTCACAGACGCCGCATCCGACACAGTCTTCTGTAGCAAGCTGGATGACAAACTTCAGACCAGCTTCCTTAGCTCCCTTGTATGCAGGAGTTGGATCCTTGACCTTGAAGTTATCAACACCATTTTCCTTGGCAATTGCTTCAGCCTTGGCAACTTCTTCCGGTGTCAGTAAGAAGGAACGGATTGTTCCGTGTGGACATGCGAATACGCAGCTGCCGCATTCAACACACTTATCAGAGTTCCACTTTGGAACATATCCAGCAATATTTCTCTTTTCCTTGAAGGCAACATCTTCCGGCATAGAACCGTCAATTAATGTGTCTTTTGTAAATTCAGAGACCTTCATGTCATTGCCCTGAAGAGCATTGATCTTCTGGACATAACTGTCGAAGTGCTCATCACCTGTCATATCATACAGTGCAGGCTTGACAGTCAGATTAGACCATTCAGGCTTGACAGTGACTTCTACAAGTCCTGCCTTACCAGCATCGATTGCCTGTAAGTTGCTGTTGACAACAGCTTCACCCTTACGAGCATATGTTGTCTTTGCAGATTCCTTCATCAGATCAAGAGCCGTTTCATATGGCATGATCTGTGGATTCAGAGCAAAGAATGCAGACTGCAGAATTGTATTTGTATGAGTTCCCATGTGGCACTCACGAGCAAGCTTTGTTGCATCGATCAGATAGAACTTTGCATGCTTGTCAGCTAAGCCTTTCAGCATTCTGTTAGGCAGCTTTGTCTCTACTTCATCAGCAGAAACAGTTGTATTCAGTAAGAATGTGCCGCCGTTCTTCAGATCACGGACCATATCATACTTGAATGCATAAGATGGCTGTGATGCAGAAATGAAGTCAGCCTTGTTGATATAGTAAGGAGAATGAATCGGTGTAGGACCAAATCTCAGATGAGATCTTGTGATGCCGCCGGCCTTCTTTGAGTCATAAGCAAAGTATGCCTGAGAATACAGCTCTGTATTATTGCCGATGATCTTAACAGTAGACTTGTTGGCACCAACGGTACCATCAGATCCCAGACCATAGAACAAGCATGATGTATAGTCAGCAGGAATGTCGATATCAACTGGTTCAAGAGACAGATTTGTTACATCATCTTCGATACCAATCGTGAACTCTTCCTTAGGATTGGACTTCTTGAGTTCTTCATAAACAGCATTGATGTGTGTAGGGTTTGTATCCTTTGAAGACAGACCATAACGGCCACCAATGATCGTGAGATCATGCTTGCGCAGTGCATAGCATACATCTAAGAACAGAGGCTCTCTTGCACCAACTTCCTTAGCACGGTCAAGAACAGCGATGCTCTTAACTGTAGCAGGCAGTACTTCTTCCAGATACTTCTGAGAGAATGGACGGTACAGATAGACCTTGACCAGACCAACCTTTTCACCCTTCTTAACAAGAGCGTTGATTGTTTCGGTAATTGTATCTGTAACAGAGCCCATTGCGATGATGACTCTCTCAGCATCCGGAGCACCAACATAGACAAATGGAGCATAGTTGCGGCCTGTATGCTCAGATACAGCCTTCATGTACTTGGCAACGATTTCCGGAACAGCTTCAAAGTGCTTGTTCTGAGCTTCTTCACCCTGGAAGAAAATATCATCATTCTGGTTTGTACCACGGACAACTGGGTTTGTATGTGGGTTCAGTGCATGAGCACGGAAAGCCTCGACCTTGTCCATTGGCAGCAGACTCTTGAGGAAGTCATAGTCCATGACTTCGATCTTGTCATATTCATGAGATGTACGGAAACCATCAAAGAAATGCATGACAGGAACAGATCCATCAATTGCAACCAAGTGTGCAACACCTGCCAGATCCATACAGTCCTGAACAGAATGAGAGCACATCATGACGATGCCTGACTGACGGCATGCATATACGTCACTGTGATCACCAAAGATAGAAAGTGTGTGGGTTGCAAGTGTTCTTGCTGCAACATGGATAACACCAGGCAGCAGTTCACCCTTCAACTTGTAGATGTTCGGGATCATCAGAAGCAGACCCTGCGATGCAGTGAATGTAGCTGCTAATGAGCCACCCTGTAATGCGCCATGGATTGCTCCGGCAGCGCCGCCTTCAGCCTGCATTTCAACGACCTTGACTTTGTCGCCGAAGACATTGGTGCGGCCAGCTGTAGCCCACTCATCAATGTGTTCCGCCATTGGTGATGACGGTGTGATTGGATAGATACCAGCTACTTCTGTGAAAGCATACGCAGAATGAGCAACTGCTGTATTACCATCCATTGCTTCGAAAACCTTTTTGTTTTCTGTACTCATATATCCTCCTGTAAACCATTATCTATTATACCTCTTTTAAAGCGTTTGCAAAGACAAATTTAACCGGTTTACTTAGATATATTATAATTTTTTCACATATCAAAAAAGCTCCCTGGTCAAGGGAGCAGTTCTGTGCTGAATCAGTTCAGTTTTTTCCAGTTACATCTTCATGGATTTCATGACCTGACGGACCTGTGCCTCGGAAGGCTTTCTGCCCATCTGCATGAACATCGCACGGATCATCTTTTCATTGACCGGCGGATTTTCCTTGAGCTGCTTTTCAAAATAATGCTTTGTGATGAAGAATGTTGCAATGGCTGCAACTGCTGCACCAGCTAAGAACCATAATAAGGATGCCCAAAATTCTGTCATAGTTTAATCACCACCTGTTCTCTTTTCTACGTGTTTATTCTATCTGAAAGCGCTATGAACCGCAATCTATTCTTTTGTTTCTTTCTTGGCGATGCCGATACCTAAGACATCCAGCTGTTCCTGGTCAACATCACCAGGAGCTTCACTCATGAGGTCGAAGGAACTGTTGGTTGTCGGGAAGGCAACAACATCACGGATGTTGTCCGTGCCTGCTAAGATCATGGTCAGTCTCTCTAAGCCAATGCCGACACCGCCATGTGGAGGTGTACCAAACTTGAAGGCATTGAGGAAGAAGCCGAATCTTTCCTTCGCCTTCTCTTCGGAGAGGCCGATGGCCTCAAATACCTTGGCCTGCAGTGCCTGGTCATGGATACGGATGGAACCGGAGAGCAGTTCGTAGCCGTTGCATACCAGATCATACGCACGTGAAGATACATGTTCCGGATCGGTCAAGAGCTTATCAACATCCTCATCCTTCGGTGCTGTAAACGGATGATGTGCTGCCACCCATCTATTTTCTTCTTCACTGTATTCAAACATTGGGAATTCTGTGACCCATAAGAACTTGTAGCATTTTCCTGATGGAATCAGATTCAGTTCATGGGCCAGTCTGACACGCAGTGCACCAAGCGAAGTCTCAACGACTCTTTCTTTGTCGGCAATTACTAATACCAGGTCGCCATCATGCATGTCGAGTCGCGCGGTCACTGCCATCTTCTCCTCTTCGGATAAAGGCTTGATGATGGAGCCGGACAGTTCACCATTGCTCATCTTGAGATATGCCAATGCTTTTGCCTTGAAGCCGTGCTTGACGAATTCCTGCAGAGCATCCAGGCCCTTGCGGCTGTAACTGTCTGCCGCATTTTCAAACTTGACTGCACCAATCATTCCTCCGGCATCCACGACGCTGCGGAAGACCTGAAATTCTGTGCTGGCAAATAATTCTGTAATATCCTGAATCTCATTGCCGAAGCGCAGATCCGGTTTATCGGAGCCAAATCTCTTCATGCATTCATTCCAAGGAATACGGACAAAGTGATCTTCCAGTTCATGATTCTTGACACCCTTGAAGATGTCCTTCATCAGATTTTCAACAACGCCGAAAATCTTATCTTCATCACCGAAGCTCATTTCAATATCTATCTGCGTAAATTCAGGCTGTCTGTCTGCACGAAGGTCTTCATCACGGAAGCAGCGGGCAATCTGAAAATACTTTTCCATGCCGGCAATCATCAGCAGCTGCTTGTAGATCTGCGGTGACTGCGGCAGTGCCCAGAACTTGCCGTTATAGATTCTGGATGGGACCAGATAATCACGGGCGCCTTCCGGTGTGCTCTTGGCTAAGATCGGTGTCTCCACTTCCACAAACCCTTCCTTGTCCAGAGTATTTCTTGCTATCATGCATACCTTATGGCGCAGGATCAGGTTTGCCTGCAGACTTGGTCTGCGCAGATCCAGATATCTGTACTTCAGTCTGGTATCTTCAGAAGAAGTACTGTCATCGCTCAAATCAATCGGCAGGACTTCAGAAGAATTCACGATTGTGACTTCTTCCGCGTGGACTTCAATTTCACCCGTCGCCATTTTTGGATTGGCATCTTTTCTCGTCTGTACAGTGCCGGTAACACTCAGGATATACTCATTTCTTACATCCTGCACCTTTTCAGCCATTGTCTCATCAAAGGTAATCTGGACAATGCCGCTGCGGTCACGAAGGTCAATGAAGACAAGTGATCCTAAGTTTCTGCGTTTGCTGACCCAGCCGATCAGCGTAACTTTCTTCCCCGCATCTGCGGCCCGCAGGGAACCATTCTCGCAAGTTCTTTGCATATTTTATCTTCCTTCCCACTTCTTGAGCGTGTCAATCAATTCTCCGCTCTTCAGTGTATTCTGTTCTTTCTCACCGGCACGCTTGATATTCACCGTACCGTTCTTCACCTCATCCTCACCTAGGATGATGATGTACTTAGCTCCATTGCGGTCAGCACTCTTGAACTGCGCCTTCAAGCTTCTCTGAACGAGGTTGCCTTCGGCCACAAAACCATTGTGGCGCAGATCCTGCACTGTCTTCAGGACACTGTCAGCGACGTCACCCAGACCGATGACGTATGCATCCAATGGTGCATCCGCACCAAAGTCATGTCCTTCTTCGCCAGCTAAGGAGATCAATCTCTCCAAGCCAATCGCAAAGCCGATGCCTGACATATCCGGACCGCCGTAGTACTCGACAAAGTGATCGTAGCGTCCGCCCGCAAAGATGGTCGCCTGTGCACCGGAATCAGGTCTGGTAGATACGACTTCAAAGACTGTATGTGTGTAGTAGTCCAGCCCTCTGACCAGACGTTCATCAATCTCATATGGAATGCCCAGGGCATCCAGACCCTTCAGCACGCGGCTGAAGTATTCCTTGGACTCTTCATTCAGATACTCAGCAAGACTTGGTGCTTCATGCATGCATCCCAGATCATGGTCGATCTTGCAGTCGAGGATCCGCAGCGGATTCTGTTCATATCTGCGGTGGCAGTCAGCACAGAGTTCATCCAGATGTGGTTCAAAGTGCTTCTTAAGAGCAGCTCTGTATGCAGTCCTGGATTCATCATCACCCAACGTATTGATGCATACTTTGACGGATGAAATGCCCATCGCCTTGACGATGTCATATCCTAAGGCAATTGTCTCTGCATCCAGTTCCGGCGACTTAGCACCGATATTCTCAACACCGAACTGCGTGAACTGTCTCTGTCTGCCCTTCTGCGGACGCTCATGACGGAACATTGCGCCCATATAGTAGAAACGGCCCGGCATTTCCATGGAACCGTACAGCTTATGCTGGTCAAAAGCACGGATCACACCGGCAGTACCTTCCGGCCTCAGCGTATAAGACTCGTCTCCCATGCTGAAAGTGTACATTTCCTTATTGACCATGTCAGAGGAATCATTTTCTCTGGCAAAAACGTTAGTTGTTTCAAAATATGGGGTGCGGATCTCGTGATAACGATACAGAGCTGTCTTCTCACGGATCACTTTTTCGACATCATGCCACTGATTCATTTCATCCGGCAGAATGTCATACGTTCCTCTAGGTGTCTGATAGTTCATGTTTTTTTCTCCTTTAGATTAAAAAAAGCGTCACTTGTATAAAAACGATCCAAGGACGCTGTATACGCGCGGTACCACCTTAGTTCACATGACCTGCATGTGCTCTCTTTCCTTAACGCGGATAACGGGATTCCCTACTGTATTCAGGAATTCATCTCCAGAGTGTCTTTTCTTCTCTTCTGCTTTCAGTGCTCTCACCGTTCCACTGTCGCTTGGCAAGCTGCGGGAAGAATCTCTCCTTCATCGATATTGAACTGCGTGAAGATTATAAGACGAAATTGACTTTCTCACAAGAGAAATCAATGATTGTCACGTTCTACCAAAAGAACGGAATCAACTTTTCTGAGATTTGCCATCAGGTTCTCCAGAGATTCCTTGTTGCGGACTCTGACGGTCATCTTGATGGTCGTGATCAAAGTATCATGATTGATGCTCGCATTGACAGTTTCCAATGTCATTTTGCACTGCGAGACAACCGTAACGATGTCCGTCAAAAGGAAGTTGCGGTCTTTGGATTCAACCACGAGGTCAGAATCATATGTTCTTTCATTATCCTCTACATCCCAGTGGACGTCGATCAAACGGGCACCATCGACATTGACGTTCGGACAGTCTCTGCGGTGTACCTTGACCCCCTCGCCCTTAGTAATAAAACCAACGATATCATCGCCATAGACCGGCTGGCAGCAGTGGGCAATGGACATCTTCATCGATTCAATGCCTGGAATCAATAAGCCTGACTTTGTCGAACGGCGCTCGACTTCACGGTTGAGGACATGCTGGAGTGCTTCTCCCTCTGAGACTCTGCTCTTCTGGTTGGTCAGTTTTTCACAGACAATCGTTGGATTGATTGACTTGACCGCAATGCCGTACATAAAGTCTGTATAATTGGAGACGCGGAATTCTTTATAGATATTCTCAAGCTTCCGCTTATCCATATATTCCTTTGGATCAAAGCCGCGGCGCTTAAGCTCATCTTCCAGCAGCTTCTCGCCTTCTTCAATTTTTTCGGAACGCTTCTCAGTTTCTTTCTTGGTCAGATAAGCACGGATTTTATTCTTCGCCTGATTGGTCTTGACGAACTTGAGCCAGTCTTCACTTGGCCCGGATCCTTTTTTGGTCTTGATCTCAACGACATCGCCCGTCTGCAGCTCCGTATTCAGCGGAACCATTGTATCATTGACGACAGCACCGACACAGGTATGCCCAATATCTGTATGGACACGGTATGCCAGATCTACCGGCGTTGCGCCATTCGGCAGGTCGATGACTCTGCCCTTCGGAGTCATAACATAGACATTGGCTTCAAAAACATCATGCTGCAGGGTTGCCATATATTCAGAGGCACTAGTATTGGATTCTTCTGCAGAATAGGTCGCAAAATTCTTAAACCAGGAGAGCTTATCCTCAATTTCCTTCTGCTCTTCCTTGGCATTGTACCTCTTGCCTTCCTTGTATCTCCAGTGTGCGGCAACACCGTTTTCAGCGATGCTGTCCATTTCTTCCGTTCTGATCTGCACTTCAAAGATCTTGCCGTCATCACCAACAATCGTTGTATGAAGCGACTGATACATGTTGGTCTTGGGGACTGCAATATAATCCTTTAGGCGGCCTGGAATCGGTTTGTATTTTGCATGAATGTATCCCAGGATCTCATAGCAGTTCAGTTCGCTCTGCGTCACAATACGAATAGCCAGCAGATCGAGAATCTGGTCAAAGCGCTTATGCTTCTTGACCATTTTGTTGTAAATGGAATACAGATGCTTGGATCTGCCGAAGATGCGGAACTGAATATGATTTTCATTCAGCATCTGTGAAATCTCCATGATCATATGATTGACAGATGCATCACGTTCTGTCTTCTTCGTTTCTACAAGCTGTGCAATGCGGTGATACTCTTCCCTGTCCAGATAATAGAATGACAGATCTTCCAGTTCATTTTTGATGGAACTGATACCTAAGCGGTGTGCAATCGGAGCATAGACATCCAGGGTCTCAGCTGCAATTCTCTTCTGAGCTGCCTCCGGCTGATATTCCAATGTGCGCATGTTATGGAGACGGTCGCAGAGCTTGATGAGAATGACGCGGACATCCTTGGCCATCGCAATAAAGATCTTGCGGTGATTTTCCGCCTGATATTCAGGGTCTTCTTTTCCTTTATACTGCAGTGTGCCGACCTTGGTAACAGCTTCGACCAAATCAGCAATCTCTTCATCAAATTCAGCCGCAAGCGCATCATGCGAGATACCGCAGTCTTCAATGACATCATGCAGGAAACCGGCCGCAATCGTCTTTGGTCCTACCTGCAGAGTCGTCAAAAGATACGCTACATTTGTGAGATGAATGATATATGGTTCGCCTGATTTTCGAAACTGACCGGCATGATGTTCAGTCGCATAATTTGCTGCTTTCTCAATGATTGCCAGGCTCTTTGGATCATGAATATAGGTCTGCGCTGAATTCATGACGTCATTCACTCCTGGATTTTTGATTTCTTCCATATTTCATTCACCTCCCTTCAATAATTATTATATCGTATCATTATACAGAAGAATATTCGGAAAACGTAATATTTAATCTAAACAAAGCCATATTTTGAGCGTTTTGAATTAGCTGTGTACGCTACCGTGTATGCTACCTTTGTGAAATTTTACGAATTTATATGAAAAAAGCCAGCTCCAGCATGCCAGCTCTTTCCATGATAAATGAGAAAAATTATGTCAAAATAACCAAACCTACGGAGTGGAAGGTATTCCCTTCCAATACACACAGGACAGTTAGCATGAAATTGAGCAAAAAAATTTAAGAAATTTCAAAATCTTAAATAAGATTTCAAAAATCTATTAAGAAAACTAAAAAAGACCGCCACCCTATATATAAGGATGACGGTTATTTATTACTTCTTCTTTCCACCGGACTTCTTGGAACCTGTTCCGCACTTTGCCATGTCTTCACCCTCTCTTTCTCTTATGAACCTACTGTGCATTGTTGTTCTTGTATGCAGCATTGGAAATACCACACAGTGCACCTGCGAATGTAGCCATAAGTGAAATTGTTGTAATTAGCAGCTTGGTATCCCATCCATAGGCCAAGCCAAGACCACTGATAAGAGCAATTGAAGCTGGAACTACTGTGCATAGAATCCATTTGATAATCGTATAAAGCTTGTCAGGTAAAATCATTTATTCTCTTCCTCTCTTTCTCTGACTTCCTTATTTGTAAATACAACGGATGTTTTTTCGCAGAACTCGTCCTTGACTGATTCAAGCTCGTCAATGTTGTTTCCTGACAGAGCATGGTTGACTAAGGCAAGCTGTGCTTTGATGCTCAATTCCATAAATTTTTCATGGTCATTCAGTCGCTTGGAGTCACGAGACAGGTGATCATCAATTTCATTAAGATGTTTCTGCATTTTGTCACACCTCGTTTCGACTGCAAGGATTCTCCCGTCCTGTAGTTTGTTAGGCTCTTGTATCTTGTTCTTGGCTGAGACTATCCACTGGATGAACTTAATGACAGTGAAGAAGCAGCATAGTATGGCTGTTACGTAGCCAACGTAGATCATGAATTGATCCATGATCTAGCTACCACCTTTCGTTTATTCATACCATCCAATCCCTTCCAGTTGCCAGCCGTTCTTGACTGCTGTCGTGACCTCACTGGCTGATGTAGTGAAGTGATGACCTAGACCGCCATTGTATAGACGATAGACCTCATCACCATATTGCCTTGAATAGAACGCAATTCCTTCATATTTCCATCCATTGCTGACCATTTCATCCTTTTCTGAATCAGAAACGGTATACATGTGTTCGCCCATGTTCGGATTGTAGAAACGATATACAGGAACATCACCGGACTGGAAGAAAGCAACACCTTCATACGTCCAACCATTGTTCCTTGTTCTGACAGCTTCATCATAGTCAGCGGTCATGAAATGCAATCCATTTGATATGTTATAGAACCGATAGACTGCATTTTTCTGTTTTGACAATCCGTCATCTATTTCAACATATGGATTGTAGATGAAACCCATGAATGGATGGCTCGGAATATCCAAATCATTGACATTATGCTCAGTCAAGAACCATCTTGTGCCACCATAGTTAGACTGTGAGACTGTGATTGTGTCTCCATCAATTGCTTCGACAACTCCAACGTGACCGTATGAGCCAGACCAGCAGATGACTGCTCCTAATCTTGGCTCTGTTCCTGTCTCGTATGAAGTATTGTTCATCCAGTCAACAGCATTGCACGCTGGCATTTGTGCCTGATTGTCAGACAGTTCTCTTGAACGTCCATTGGCATATCCTACACAATTAGGAAGTACACTGTTTCCATCAATCACAATGCAAGGATTGAGAGTGCTCAGATAGTAAGGATTGTCCTCACTTGGCTCTGTGAATCTCGGAGAGAACTTAGTCATTGTTAGCACCATCCTTGTCTTTCAGCTTTGGAAGGATGACTTTAACATTTGATTCCAAATCATTCTTTGAATCTTCTAATTCTTCTTTTGTCTGTGTTTCCATTCATATCCCTTCTTTCTGTTGCAAAAATGCTATTCTGATTCTAGTAATAGACGTACTTCTTCTCTGATTTTTTCAGGAACATCGTCAATCGTCTTGATGCCCTTGCGAATCAGTGCCGCATAAATCTTCGCCATTAGTTTGTACCCCCTAGATTCATCTCATAGATATCGGCTAATGCTTCCTGAATATCTGTGATAGCGATTTCTGAATCTGTCATCTGACGGAGAATGAAATAGTAGCCATCCGCCATGTGCGTTTCCTGCACAAAGATTTGATTAGTGAGTGTCTCGTCCTTCTCACCGTCATTGACAACAATGGAAGACAGATTTTTTCTAGTAAAGATACTGGAATCAATCTCTGTAGGCGAAACGTAGTTGTTACCGTTCATTGTCAAATTATCAATGACGGTACCGTCCTTCAATGTAATTTTATACATGCTATATCCTCCCTTAGTGTTTTGTATAGATTATTGATTTGTTCCTTCTGCTGCCGACTCATCATCCTGGATTGATTCTGATACCAAGAAGAATACCAATCATCGAACTCTTTGACTGTCATCTTCTTACACATCTTTTTCATCTTCCTACGGGGGGTGCTGATTTAAGATATACAGAAAGCAGGGCGAACGCCAAAAGAGGCACTAGCGCCGAGGTAGTTGCAAACCCCGTAGCTGCCGACAATGGCGAAGTAGGACGCGGAAACGGCATCTCTCAGCCAATAATCTTGTCTAATTTTAATCATTGCTGCATTCTGTGCAAACAAAGGTAACTGAGAATTTTCTACGGCATAGTTAGTAGGTAACACACTTCCGTTTGCCATAGCAGCAAAATGTTTGCATCCGTATACCATCACTTCAGTCATAAGGTCGACTGTGCTATCCGCCCACATACCACCAGAAGGATATCCATTTGACATAGCGTTTTGTAAATAAATTCTATGTGACTTCAAATGAGTTCCGAATATACCAGATATGGTTGTCTTTGCTGATGCCAGATTTGTCGTATACATAGCAGAGCCAACATACGCGCCTGTCGTTACATTTGAATCATTCATTTTGGCACTATACAGATTCGTTGCAGGAACAATAACAGCATGATGACCTAGCACCGCAGTGTCACCGCAATTTGCATAATAATCAAATCCCGCAATAACCCAATTTATGCCACCGATAGTCCAATAGTCACCTACGAACAAATCGGCGAATGTACCATTTGAGATTGCGGTGTACTGAGCATCTGTTACGGCAGTACCTAAATACTTACCACGATAGAGATTATGAGAACCCGCATTTGACAAAGGTGTGATGTTTGCAATGCTTGTCGCTAGTGCTGAATCTTTTGAATCTACCTCACTCTTTGTGTAAACATCTGCGGCATTCGCTTTATAACCCATCAGGTCATGCTTGGAAATCTGTTTAACATCTTGATCATCATTGACAAATATCTTACCTGTATCAGATAAAGCACTGATTATTGGTTTACTTGTTATTCTTGTCATGTTCTACCTCTCTATCATGGATGCCATGTGATGGGGTGTGATTTTGCAAACAGGATTGCCATTTCTTCCGTTACATTTATCCGTTAAAATAACGTTATTTGTTAAACTTGAGTACATCACTTCACCCCCTCTGGTGTATCTTCACCTTTGCCGTTGTTCAATTCCTTTTCTTCGTCTTCATTCATTCTTTATTCCTCTTCTTTCTTTTACAGATAACCTTCTTTATATTCTTCTACAGTAATACTTTTATACTGCTCATCCGTAATTTATTTCTTTGCGAATGCTTCTTTCAGACAGATATCGTTTCCTTTAGCCAAGCAGGAAACGAGGGCGAAGACCCCAGGTGCCGGAAGCGTTGTAGGGGTTCAAATCGCCGCCGTTGCCCACAAGCGCGAAGCCGAAAGCAGTTGTAATATTGCGGAGCCACCAAACCTCACGGTTACAGATAAACTCTGGAGCCAATCTGAACAACGGAAGCTGCCCATAGGCAATGCCAATGTTATAGCCATAGTTATGACCAGACATGCCAAATCCGCCATGGCCAACAACCTCTTCAGAAGTCATGAGATTAACTTTTGAATCATACCAATCCCAGCCACTAGGAAGATCACCGCTAATTGCATTTGATAACAATTCTTTATTTGTTAAGAGATTGGATCCAAATGCAGTTGCAAGATATCCAGCCCATGTAGGCAGCACGTTTGTATACATTGCGGTTGCAACATATCCACCGGCTGTTGTATTAGAAGAGTTCATCTTGAACTTTCCAAAGATTCCATCTGGAACAATAACTGCATGATGTGATGTGAACTCTGTGCTTCCTCTATGCAGATAAACATCTAATCCGGCAACGCGGAATACAAATGCCGTTCCGTTCACTGTTTTTGTGAAGTAATCACCGATATAGATATCCTTAAACGTGCCGTTTTTAATGTTTGTATAGAAACTTCCATCCGTTACGTTTGCAGTGATATCTTTCCCTCTGAATACGCTGTTATGTGAACCAGCATTTGCCAACAAAGGCCATGTAATGGTTCCATTTTTCTTTGTGCATATTTGATACGTTGATTCTGCAGCACCACCAAAGCAGACGTTTCCATCTGGTGAGAAATCCATCAGATAAGTAGCGCCTTGTGCCAGTACACTATTGGAAACTCCAAGACCAGGCTGTTTTGTATCGTAAAGATACACGCTGACTGTGCTTGTATTATCACCATTGTATGAACCACCAAATACCAATGTTGCAGTTCCAGATGTTCCGCTGATTGTTATTGTTCCGATTGTTACGTTGTCACATTTAACCAGTATGCCAGAGCCTTGATTGTCTGAATAAATAGAAGTATCTACTTTCCAGCCAATCGTTACTTTAATGTAGGTTCCATCATCTGCTGCAGTTCCGTCCGATGTGCAATGGTAAGCAGCCAATGATGTGATTGTTGGTGCCACATACGCAAGTTTCCAGTTAGCAGTCAGTGATAAAGCATAGTTACCAGTGAATGAACCGCCCGGATAATATGTTGCACCGTCAGAACCAGACCACGACACGAAGTCATATAACGTTCTTGTAGGAACACTGGTAGTGATTGTGAGTGTCTGACCGTATGTCTTAGTCTGATTGCCTGGTGCATTCGTACCACCATTGGCATTGAATGAAACTTGCCATGTGTTAATTTGCCATACTGCTGTCAGTGTCAGAGCATAATTTCCAGTGAATGAAGAACCATTTGAATATGTCTTTCCGTCTGATCCGGACCATCCTTGGAATGTATAACCTGTCCTGGATGAACTTCCATTCAACGTTAGACTGATGCCATATACCTTAGTCTGGCTGCTTGGAGTAGTACCGCCATTGCCAGCATATGTGACTGCATATCTTGGATTGGCTGACGTTTTTACGCTGACTGTTGGATTGACACTGTTTTTTGGAAATGTAGACTTTCCATAACAGGAATAACTTGCAGATGCTGCGGAACCATCACCGTTATGAGCCACTTCTACGTCAAATTCGTCAGTAACATGGTCACCCGGATAACCGGTAGTAAACGATACATTACCTCTGCCGTTAAGGCTTACATATGCTGTGTCGGCATAGATGTTATAAGGAGAATTGTTATAGTAACCGCCACGAACATGGACTGTTGACGATGTTCCATTGTTGGCGGTCTCATACGCTTCAACCCAAATTCCTATCGCACCATAACCAGGATTACCAAGGTCATTATTTACTCTTGTCATTTAATCACCTCAATTCGATATGTAGTTTAATGACAGATGCTCGTTCTGTCTGACATGGAACTGATAATAGCCAGGACTATTCACACCATATTTGATATTCAGCGTCTGGAAGAACTGAGCACTCGCAATGAACAGTTCCTTGTTGGTTATGTAAGCAACCTCAATGCCATTGTCATAGAAACTAATTCTGTCTGAAGACATGACCAGCTTCATAGATGCATTGTCGTTGCCAATCAATACGGAACCATCTGGCTGAATCGTGAAATATTCAGATAAGCCCATATGGAAGATCCCATTGTCCAGGTCCCAATAGTTCACACCTGTTGAATCTTTGATGACGCCAGCCTTGACCACCGCACCGTTCAATGTGCCAGCAGTAATGAAGTCGGCTACGATTGCACCGTCTGCGGTCATAGCTAAACCATACTGACCGTTATATCCTGTGCTGGAATATCCAAGACCATTCTTATTGAACCGCCATACCTTTGTAGCTGTTGATATGGAATCTGTATCCATAATCAATATTTCATCTGGATATGAATCACTATTCGCATCATGGATCATGACATAACCACCTTTGTTGCCAGTAATCAATCTTGTGGCTGTGTTGATAGCCAGTTCCATATCTGTTGTTTTGACGATATCTTCAGTCTTCTTCTGGATTTCAGATATCGTTGTAGCCATGTTCGCTTTTGCATCGCCTAATTCGACTGAATCATAGCAGTCAAGCAGACCGTTCCATACTGTCTTGATACATTTGGCTGTGGCATTCACGTTATACTCAGGGAAGTAGACCGTTACTGTATCGCAAAGATTAACGATTGTTTTTACACCTTCATGGAACACTTCAAGAACGTCATCCTCATTGTCCTCAAGGAATACGTCTTCATTGTCAGTTAGATATTCCACAGAATCAGATGTGTCCTTCTGAACAAATGAAACAGTCAGATTGATGTCTGGAACACCGATGTTATTGTTGGAAATATAAGTCGTTGATTTGGCATCAAGCTGTTCAACTGTCGGCATTGTGGAAAAATCCTGCGAACAGTCAACGCTCAATGTTCTGCTGAAGTTATAGGTGCCACTTGGCTTTACGATGTTTCCATGTATCTCATTTCCGTCTGTGTCAATCCAGTAACTGACAACACCTGTGTAGACGTTTGAACAGTTCTCCTCTTGCTTCAAATCTGTTAGATTCTTGCCATAACGGATCACAACACCATTGTCTGAACCACGATTGTTCTCAAGTGTTGCCTTGAATTTATCAAAATGCCATTCACCACCATAAACGTCCAGCAGGCTTCCTTCCTTGCCACCTAGCCAGCTTCTGATGCTGGAAGGTACATTTACCTTAAACGATGCTGATGTGCTTCTAGATGTGCTCAGAGTGAACGGACAAGCAACCATGCTGTTGCCAATCAAGCCAGCCAATGCACCTTGAATATTTGTACTACTGAACGGAGCACACAGATAGCCGCTCAGATCATATGATATGTGCTGTGCATAGACCGTAACAATACCGCCTATTGCCTTACTTATGTGATAAATTCTGAATGGCTGTTCATCATCCAGATAATTTGCCTTTGCATATATGATTCTTCTTTGTGTGATTGCTGAGTAGTGGATGCCAGTGACTGGGTAATCCATTTCCAGTTCATATGAACCGTTACGTTCTTCCGTGACAATCAGCCTTGTGCAATCCGAAAGAAAACCGAATCCCATTGTCTGGAACTCGGTCTCTGTGCTTTCGTATAATTTTGGATATTTGACTTCGCTCATAATGTCACCCATCTAGGAGTTATTTCAAGTGAAGTGATGCCACCGTCAAAATAAATAACAGATGTATCTGCTGGTATCTCGCAGAACTCTCCAAGAGCAACACATGAATTCATGTTCTCACTTGTCTGTCTGTAAATGTTCATTTCTTCGCAATCAATGTATAGATAGTCAGCAAGAGTCTTGATGGTCATCTGGATATTGCCAATCGTAATCGTACCTGCTGCTGTTCCAATTACTTTGATGAGTGGTTTTGATGCATATTTTGTAGGATTAGTTATCTGAGTATTGGTAGCTGATATCGTGATTGCTGTCTCACCAGACTTCAATCTCCAATATGGCTTGAAATTGAATGTTAGCTTGGACTCACCGCCAACATTGTCATAGTTAGTCCATGTATTCGGACCTACAAACTTTGCCATACCATAGACCAATGGATCCTTGTCATCTTCAAATCTCTGATATGATCCAAACGTATCCGCAAGTTTTCCAGCAAATGCACGTAATGAAGAAATAACTCCATCTGTCCTGTTCAGAACATAAACTGAATAATCCAATGTGAAATTCTTATATCTTCCATTATCAATGAGCAGATCGCCACTCCGACCAGGCACAGAAACATGGGTAACATCCCTTTCTGGAATGACATAATCAGAAAGACGCTGTACATGAATGTTCACATCACCTAAAGATGTTCCAGCAAATGTTATCATCTGAATACCGCTCCTTTCTGATTTACACCATTCTGAATCTTATCCATGACGATATCCGCAAGTGCAGATACATCCTGTCCTTGAGCACCGTTGACAATCATGGTCACACCACCATAAGACACACCACCATTTGCAGATGCGGATGTGCCATAAGATGACGTTGCAGATATATTGGAATTTATGTTTCCAACAATGCCATCTGAAACAATGCTGTTGATATCATCAACTGCACTCTGCACATTCTTAGAATCCTGTGTCAGACCATTAGCCATACCAGCATCTACCATTCGACCAGCATAAGCCATCAGACGAGATGGAGAACCGATGCCAAAGAATGATTTGACACCATCCCATGCATCTTGGCATATGCCTGTGATTGCATCCCATATAGCACCGCCAGCATTCTGGAGACCTTGTACTAATCCGTCAATGATACTGTGACCTAATTGCCCCCAATCAAAATCACTGAATGAATCTGAAATGCCAGCAATGATTCTAGGCATTGCTTTAATAATGTCTGGTATTGCTTTGATAAGACCTACAATCAACTGACCAATCAGCTCTATGCCTGATTCTAGTATCTCTGGAAGATGTTCAAGGATTGACTTGAGTAAATCACCCATGACCTTTCCAATCGCTTTCAGAATGGCTGGAAGATTGTCGTGGATGCCTGTAGCAAGCTGTTCAATCAACTGCATGCCAGAATCTAAAATGTCTGGAAGTTTATCCAAGATATTTGACATTAAATTCTTTAATATCGTTCCAATATTGCTGATGACTGTTGGTAGATTGTTCAATAATCCTGTTGCAAACTGTCCAATAGCTTGGAAACCTAAATCTAAGATGCTTGGCAGATCATTGATGATTGTATTCAGTATATCGAGGAGCAATGTTCCAATGTTTGTCAGAACTGTTGGAGCACCGTTTGACATTCCCTGTGCAAGATTTGTAATTAAATCAGAACCTTGCTGGATCATTGTTGGCAATGAATCTGTTAAAAATGTCAGCAGATTTGTCAATAACTGCTGCATACCTGTTGCGATTGCTGGCCCGATTGAAGTAAAAATATTTCCAACCATTGGAATCAGGTTACTAAAAACAAATGTATTGAAACTAGTTACTAAGTTTGTAACATATGGTGTTATATCTCCACCTAATGCAAGCTGTCCTATGAAATCTGTGAATGATGCTTTCATCATGTTGAAAGAACCAGTCAATGTTGTGGCAGCTTCCTTTGATGTTGTTCCTGTAATACCTAACTCGCCTTGAATCACATGGATTGCAGTATAAACATCATTCAGATTGCTGATATCATACTTAACACCTGTTATCTTCTGAGCATCTGACAGCAGTCTCTGCATCTCAGTCTTTGTTCCACCATAGCCAAGTTTCAAGTTATCAAGCATGGTATAGTTCTGTTTAGCAAATCCTTGATAAGCCATCTGGATGCTTTCCATTGAAGTACCCATCTTGTTACTGTTGTCTGCCATATCAGTCAATGCAGTATTTGCTGATTCGGCTGCCTTTGCAGTATCTCCACCTAATGAAGAGACTAGCGATGCAGCGAATGATGTTGCCTGCTCCATGTAAGCATTAGCAGACAGCCCTGTGGTCTTATAAGCCTGTGATGCGTACTGTTCTACAGTTCCAGCGGAATCCTTGAACAATGTTTCAATACCACCAATAGACTGTTGCAATGCACCACCAGCCATGACAGAATCAGCCAATGCCTTACCAATAGCGGCAACGGAAATAATGCTCATAGCTTTAGCAACAAGACCATTCCCAAACAAGCCACCAGATTTTTCACCAGCATCTGACGCTTCGCCACCGAGCAGATTGGAAATAGATCCTTTTATCCCATTTGCAGATGGAATGATCTGCACGTATTGTTGTGCTAGTTGTGTTCCATTACTTGCCATTTTTCGTACCGCCTTTCATTATTCGTTCCCTAGCTTCCAAGAAATCATCAAATGTCTTGTATACTGTTACCTTCGGCTTTTCATTCTTTCTCAGCAGACTTTGAGTGATTGACTTCGGTCTGTTTCTACCCTTCTGAGCGTCCTTTGTATTCTGCCAGATAATGACTCTCAGTTCGTCAAGAACCGATGCCATCATAAAAGTGTCAAGACCAACCAGCTTGTCAGACTCGGCAATTGCTACTCTGGAATTGACACTAAGACCTCTCACAAGTATGGAAATATAGACCGGAGAAAACTGCTCCATATCGTAAATATGATAAGTTTCAGCCAAGTCACAAATCAGATCATCATGATATTTTTCTAATGTGAAAGCTAGGACTAGGAGTTTTTTGTTTCTTGATTATTTTTTAAAATGTCAGTGATGTCTGCCATCATTCCAGTCATCTTGACAATATTATGTTCTTTATCAGTGTTATGCTTTCTTAATTCTTTGACCTGCTTATCATCCAATAGCAAAGGAAGGACGGCAGGGATAACACTTACATTCCCACCGTCCAGCTTTCCTAAAAGGACAAGCAAATCCCAGTTATCGAGACGATAATCTTCGATTTCATATTCAAATCCGGATTTAGTTGTACCTTTTAACATATTGTTTTACCTTATGCTGCCTTGCATTCATACTCGTAATGAGTATTTCCGCTGTCATCAGCCTGTGCTGTGATTGTTGTTTCACGACCTTCACATTCATCATCCTTGTAGACGATATCACCCATTGATGTGACCTTGCCGACTGGAATAACGATTCTGTGAAGTGTAGAATCTCTTTCAATTACTTCAATAACGTATACATGGTCTTTAGGATCATCTGCGTTAGCTTTGATTGTGATACCTGTTGTGATATCACCTGTTACATTTGCATCTCCATAATGCATCTTGAGAACTTCCAGATTCTTATTCTCAATTGGAGTGAATGTGAACTCATCTTTTGTCTCAGTATGGTAAGAAAGAACAACAATTCCGCCCCATGATTTGATATTGTCATGGTCTTTTGTGAATGAATTGCTGACACCATCTTCTGAGATATATCCAAGACACTTATATTCTGTTGCAAGTGCAGTCTTTGCGTCTGTTGGTAATGCTGTTCCAGCAGCAGCAATCCAAACTCCACCTGTAGCCGCTGGTTTGCCGACAGTTACATTTGTTACTGTATTAGCCATTGTCTAATCTCCTTTTCTTAATTCGCTTGGTAATAAACCAAATCGTAGACCGCCTGATAGCGATATCTTTTTGTTTCCGTATCGGTATAGTTGTATTCAGAATTCAGAGTAGATTTATATATCTCTGTGTTATCCGGAATCACATCCATAGCCGATTTCACTCGCTGACTTAATGATGCTGCTTTCGCTAATGTTGTGGAGTATGACTGAAAAGCAAAAGAACCACTCCGTAAGTAGTCCTTGTTTCCTTCTGATAGTTTTTCAAACAATACGTATTCCTTTGGCGGATTCTCTGGTTCTTCCAGATAGACTGGAGTCTTACCTAGAGCATTGCTCAGATAAGCTAAAATTGTAACTTCAATCATCATTTCACCGCCTTAAGAATCGTATTGTTCTTGAGATTGTCTCTTTTTGCAGATGCAGACACAGCAATCACAGAAGCATTCACTCTGTTCTTCCCAGTGTATGTAGATGATTTATATCCAGAACCCAATCTTGATACGGCATCATCTGCATATTCTTTGCATATTGCTTTCATCTCATCAGATCTGAGCAGCCATCTTACTTGTTTCTTGTTTAGAACAAGCCTATTGCTACTCATATACTTCCACCGCAATCTTTCTATTGCATGGAATCATCTTCATGTCTGCAAACGACTCAACCGGAATCCCAATAGTGGAATACTTACGTGAACCAATCACGACATAAGAATTTTCCCATGTGTTAGTGTCACCATTCGGAATGAATATCCAGTATGAAATACGCTTTCCAGATAGATTCATCTCATTAGTGACATCATCGGATGTCGGCTGACCTACAACACAACCAGATACTGTGATTGGATTGCTGTCAGTCTCAACTGGTCTGTTGAACTCGTCTACTGCTCCTTCAACCTTGTTGTAAAGAGTAATCGTTGTCCTATTGAGCATCATGATTCGGTATCTCCAATATAGAAATCAATCACTCCATACTTCTGCCGACCATAATCACCGATGACCTTTTTGATTTCATTCTTAGTGAAATACAGACCACCACCAGCAATTGTTCCGGAAACAGTGTAGCCAAGTGCGGATTCGCTGAATTGTGACATTCCAGATGTTGAAGCATCTGTTCCGATATAACGCTCACTGGCAGTAATGACTACCATCTTTGCGTTGATACCAATGTCTGCATTGGATGTAATCAACGTATCAAGATTAGTTCCATACTTGGCAACTTCTGTGCGGAGCATTGCGCTTGCTTCCGTTAAAACTGTCAGCATGACTGCTGAATCCGTTACCGTATGACCATTTGCAATCACATCATCGACTGTCGCATAAACAGCTCCCATATCACTTCACCGCCTTTTTCCTCTTTGGTTTTGTTTTTTTAGAATCATCATGTTCATCAAGTAAAACTAGAGATTGAACAGGTTCCTTTACAGGTTCCCATTCATCTCCAGTAACACCAAATGCATCAACGATTTTCCCTGTCCTAGTGTTCTTAAAGAGCATTAGGCATTAGCTTTTGTCATTCTGACGAATGCAGTTTTGTCTAAGATACCCCAGCCAATATAGACTTCAGAACGGAGATAGACCTGGTTATGACCTTTCAGATCAGAGCCAGTGTTATCTGGATCACCATATTCAATGACTTCCAGCGGAATCTCTTTGGAATAACCCCACTTGAATGCATTAGCAAAATCGCCAAGAATTGCAAAATCAATTGTAGAAGCACCAGATACCGCTTTTTCTACAGTGCTGTTTACATCTGCTGGAACGCCCTGGATAGCTGCTGGATTAGCACCAAAACGAAGCTCTGGATATAATCTATTCTTATTTTCATTTGTTCCAACATATAACTTAGAAAGAATGTTGGCATAAGATCTAGAAAGAGCCATACCTGTGACATCAGCATCTGCTGCCAATGCGACTTCATATGCTGCATCTAATGATTCATCTGGTTTTGTAGCATCAAATGTAGAAGAAGCTGTTACAAGATTGTCAAAATAGTTTGTAGGAATTGCAGTTGTAGCTAATGCGCCTGTCTTTGGATTAATTCCATGGAATGCAGCAATATCAAATCCCTTTGCTACCTTGTTAGCGAAACCTGTACGGAATGAATCCAGAATCTGTAATCCTACTTCTTCTGATCCATACATAACTTCGTTAGAAACTCGTGCTCCATATTCAAATTTGATAGGCACGATTGTGACAGGATCTACTGTTGCTCCACCGTGTGCCTTTGCTTCATTCTCACCGAGAACGGATACATCGGAATCCATGCTGAATGTGAAATACTTGTTTCCATTGAATGCGATTGGTGTCTGTGCGGATAACTTCGCCAGAGAAGAATGTCCCTTGACTTTATTGAATAAGTCAGCGACATCTGTTGTTGAAAACATTGATCTTGTAGCTGTCATGATTTTTTATTCTCCTTTTAGTTGTTTTAGAATTCTCATGTTTGAAGCCTGAGCAGAATTACCTTGTGGTTCTTCCGTTGACTTCATTGGTATTGGTGCAGAAACGACCAATTCTGAAAGTTCTTTGACCGATGCTCTGATTTCTTCTTCGTTTGAACCAGTAATGAACTTCCATGCTTTTGGATCCAGATGAGACTCAATAGCAACCTTCGTTTTTACCGAGTCGGTCTCGTACTTGCTTACTTTGTCCTGTAGATCCTTGATGGTGTTCGCATCGTTTGTGTGTGCTTCTAATTGACCGGACAATTCCTTGTTTGCTTTCTTCAGTTCGGCATAATCGGAATATCTCTTTTCGATTGCTTCACGTTCACGCGTTAAACGTGCCTTGATTGCATTATTGAAATCATCCTGTGTCGTGATTGGTGTAAATTCTGCTGTTGTTTCTTGTGTTTCTGTAGGTGTCTCCACCTGTGTTTCAGCATTTTCTGCCATTACTTAATCTCCTTACCTCATTCAATCCGCTGAGTGTGCGTCATATTAAAAGCCAGTCTTTCGGCTGGCAGTTAATAGCTAACAATTTGCTTCTTCTTATCTTTCCTCTGAGTACAAAAATAGAAAGCCAAAATCATGCTTTCCATCAATGAAACATCTATCTGGTCATTCAATGACTTGTAACCAAATCCACCATTGGAACCGATTGCTCTATGTTCTGAATTGGTGACTGACTGAGCCAAACTTGGCTGACCTTTATGGCATATCATCTTTCCAGTGACTGCTTTTTCAAATTCAACATTGGCTGTGATGATCTCAGCAACTTTTGGATATATCGGAGCATGGAGTCCATCGTCCTTCATATCCTTTTTGAGTGTTTCCACTCCATTGGCACCATCAACAATAACTTCATCGACATCTGCCTTTTCCAAGAAATGAATCAACCATGACTGACCAAACCGGAATGGCTTACATGCCAGTGATTCAACAAACACCTTTCCGTCTGTTGTCTTCACCGCAATGGAAACTGCAATATTTCCAGTTCCTTTGCCATACTTGATTCCAACCGTAAGCTGACCAGTCAATTGTGGAAGTTTATCAACTTTCAATTCATCCCATTCTGCTTGACTGATTGCCGACTGCAGATTGTACTCCAGCCATAAGCCAAGACGCTGGATATTAAAATCCATATCGTCTCCATTGATCTCATCCATGATTGCTCTTTCTGTGAGCAATGTACCAAGTGATGGAGATGTCTCATACCATAAATCTTTGTCATGCACATTTGACATTTTTGGAACCGACCATTCTGACCAACCTGTGTGGTCTGAGTCACCGGACAATACTTTCTTACGCAGATTCTTAAATACCGTTCCAGCACTCTCTGTTGTTGGTGGAGTACCTAGCATAATGGTCTGCGGATTCTTCTGAGCACTCACAACGTAGTTTAGAGCCGTCTGCTGACCGATTGTGTATTCCTGTGCTTCATCTATCACGACCAAGTCATATCCGCTTCCTAAGCCACCTGTCGTTGTCCTGGTGCGGAACTCAATCACACCGCCTGTATCTAGTTCGATATGTTCTTTGCCAAATGCTTTCAATACAGAAACTGGATGGATACCAAGATTCTCAATGCGATTCAACAGTCTCTCCCAAGCAATATGTGCGGTATCAGTCAGCTGTGCGGTATGGAGAATATGCTCTCCATTGAACAAACCCCACAGCTCTCTGCTTGTCACAACTTCTGTCTTTCCGTTTCGTCTTGGAACCGAATAGCCAAACTTTGAATGTGTCCACAGTCCATCAGCATTGACTGCCATGATGTCACACAGCATCAACTGCTGCCATTCCATCAATTCGTTGCCAGTCATCGCATAGAGCTTGATTGCTTCATTACCTTTTGTCTCAGAGTATGGAAGAATAACGGATTGAGTAGGTGTTTGTCTTCCCACTCTTGTCATGTTATCTTCCTATTTCTCCATTCTCGGACCAGCTCTGTTCCTCATGGCTTCACCGCCTTATCGTCTATATACATATCGGCATATATCTTTCTTGGATCATGTCCAAGCATCTTGATTGATGCTGGTATGTTCTGATTGACTGCATTAAAAGCAAGCCTATGTTCTCGGCAGAATTTAACTGCTTCCATCAAACGCTTGCCTGTCCTGCATGAGTCCAAGATGATAACAACACCTTCTCTTTGTTTCTGAATCAAGAAATTGAATAATTGCTCATTAGCATTTCCATTGATGCATAATGTGTTATCGAAATCGACTGCAATAATCATTTACGCATAGCCTTCGTTTTCTGGATGTAACTATATGCAGCTTTCAATTCTCCTTCGCTCAATTCGTCTGCGCTCCATGTTCCGTTCTTGAAATCATCTGGTAATTCATCCCAAACATTCTGAACTGCAGAAAGCATATTGTTATATCCTGATGTTTTTGTTGATGTAGTTGTCAATCTCTTTGATGTTGTCTTTGTTCCACCAATCTTCTTATAGTTATTGACTAGATCGGAACTTCCTTCATGAACATAATTGATTGTGCATCGGCAGTTTTCATGCCGTCTCCATACATCATTTCCAGTATCCTTGACATCTTCATAGTCATATGATCCAGCTAATGCTTGGCACCACTTACAAGCTCCCCATTCTGGCTTCCTTACTACATAACATTTGATTCCAGATTTGCTCTGAAATTCTGCATTTGCTTGTATCGTTTCATCAACTACTGATAGGCTAAAATTGATTATCTGGGCATAGAATGTGTTTTCTATGTTCGTATAATCTGGATTTGCTTTCAATTCTTCAACGATTCCATATGCTGAATCACTGTCAAACTTGGAAGCCTGTGCTTTGATTCCGATGCCATCAGCAGCATTCATTGTTGTTTGTGCTGCCTGTGCGACCTCTGAGACCATACGATGATCCATGCCAAGTGATTTAGGTATCAGATCTTCTATATCCCATTCAGAAATGTTTAATCCTGGTCTTTTCTGCTTGAATATATCAGATAATATTTGTCCTGCACGTATTCCATATTCATTGGCTTCATCCCAAGTGACAGATCCAGCATTCATCTTTTCGATAATGCCAGCCATCTTTGGATCATTGGCTGCTGTTGTGATGAACTGCTCTTTTATGTCATTCCAAGTCAGAGCCATTATTTAAGACCTGTCAGCTTATGCATCAAACTAGCATCAACATATCCAGGAACTGCTTGATTGATCTTGCCAATGCCATCTCCAATGACTGAAATCGTGCTTGCATCTGGTTCAAATATTGGAAGCCATGTAGGTTTTGTCTGATTGACCTGTGCTCTGGTATATTGCCTGTTGTCACGCAAACAGACTGCCAGATATCCAGCATTCAAGAAACCAGTTCCAAGACACCGCTGTGCTTTCCTTGCTGTAAGTCTCAGATTCTCATGGCTTGCCTTGATAGCTTCACTGGATGATGGATTGTCACTTGGGAATCCTAAGTCATCAATCGTCAATCCTGTCTCGCCTGCAAATCTGGAAGCTTCTGAACGTATCTGGTCAAGATAAGGAGCCATGCTCTGCTGGGCAAACTGTCCAAGCACTGGCTTATCTCCATCTTCATCCTTCGTGAATGTGAGCATGGAAGACATTGTTGCTTTCCATTTCTCCATTTTTGTTGCTTCTTCGCTGATACCAAGAGCATATTTCTGTGGATATGAATAGAACTGTGCAGAAATCTCTGACAGCTTGACCGTTCTCATTGCTTCCTTGCAAATATCCATACATGCTCTGCTGATACGTGAATGCCCAAATGGTCTCTTAGCGTCCGGTCTGTAGATGATTGGAACCAACAGCGGATATGGTGCAATATTCTTTTTTGATATCTTTTCCCATCCTTTTGCTGTCTTTGTTCTTATGACCGTTGCTTCTTTCGTGAAGTATGCTTCTTGAATTGCATCCTTGTTATCGTCTCTCTGGAGAACTGCATATCCTTCTGTCAACATTCCAGTCAGATCATCAATGATTCCTGTAGCATTTCCACCATCAATGACCTGCATTCTTGGCAAGTCTCCATCCTTTTCTCCTGGTGCCACATAAATGAATGAGCATGAAGCAATCATGGAAGACAGCACCGCAGAATCAAAAAGGACATCAGGATTGTTAGCACTGTAGATGTCCATCATGTTGAAATTGTCATTGTCGAATCCATCAAACTGCAATCTGTCAGCCAATTCATCGACTGCCTTACTGCACCAACCATTCACTGAATTGAAATATTCAAATCCTTCTGGAGTAGAAATTCCAAAATCCAATGCTCTTTGTTTCTGTTCATAAAAAATATATCTTAGATCAACTCTGGTCTTCTTCAACTCCAGCTTTGTTCTGAGATAATCTATCCCTCTGTATGCCATTTCATTAACCTCTCACTTTATTCATGATGTCGGCTGCTGTCATGGCAACCTGATTGTTAGATGGAGCAAGACTGTCCAATATCTTCTGCTTGGTTTGTATTGCTTGGTTTTTGACTGCTGGCTTAGTCTCGGAATCGTTAATGATTGATTGCAGAACAGCCAGATCATCCATCTTCATTTGGTAAATATCTATTTCAATTTTGGCTTTGTCTTTCTTCATTTAGATTCCTTCCTATCCCCAAGGGGTATGAGTATGAATATTTACACATACGGCAGGCTGCAGTCTAATGCATATCGCATCAGGGAGTCACTCCCCCTTGTACGACATCCAGTCAGCTGACTGTGGAAGATTGCTGTTCGTTATCTCTGCTTCCTTTTGCATTATTGGTCTTAATGACAGCTTGTCACTCTTTTCTCTGTTGCATATGAAGTGAGCAAGCTGCAAGTTCTCCATTGCGAACGGATGACCGCCTTTTGAGATTGGAATGATGTGGTCAACTGTCGGAGACAATGGATCCGGAAACTTCTTAGTGAAGTCAACTGGTCTTCCGCATAATGCACAGATTGTTTGTGTTGCATAGATCCGCTTGGCATTCTTACGGAGCTGAGTCTGAGCATTGCCTAGGTGGTCTATTCTGTTGTTACTCTTAGCCATTTTTCGTCATCTTCCTCACCCATGCGGTATGAATGTCACAATAGAACATCTGGAACACTGTGCAGTTGTGGTCACAAATAAGGCATGGCGATTCCTGGTCTTTCTCGATATGTCTCATGGCACTGATGAACTGTTCTTCTGTCTTTAGATTGTGCTTATCGTCAATATCATCTGCCATGTTATTCTCCAAAATAGAGAGCCGTGCAATGGTGGTAAAGGATGTATATAGGCTCTCTGTAGCAAAATAAAAGCAAGAGATTTCTCCCTTGCCTATTTCGATATTTATAGTTTAGTTCATTTAAACGTCACGTAACGTAACACATTCAATCCCATGGTTTATGATTTACATAACGATAGAATTTCTGCTTACACGCTTCTGAATTGTAATATGAATACATCTTTCTTGCAGTTTCTTTCCATGTCAATCCCATAAGGAAGTGCCAATTGATAATGGCTCTTACATCATGGTCTTCTATCTTGTCGCACCATTCAATGATCTCTTCCATAGTTTCTCTTAGTTCTTGCGTTTTCTGGTCAATCATTTGGTCATAGTGAAATATCTTTTTTACTGATTCCTCTGTTGGATTTCCTGGAGTAGTTGAGTGAGATTCATTGGAAGACGGAGAGTGAACATTGAAATACATGCTGTTTTTTAAGTTTTCCATTGAATCAATATCACGTTTCAATTCCTGATAATGTTTTAGCTTTTCAATGTCCATTGAATTATCCCCTTTATTTTCGTTTTAAGAGCCATTGTGTCACGCTTGGGCATCCAATCATTTAAAGACATAACGCTCGCTGTGTGGCATGTATCGAAGCCATATGGCATATTATTTCTTTTTCAGCTTTGAACTGACCAATGCTGTGAAGTCTTTGTTGCTCAACAGATCTATTTTCTTAGCTTTGCACCATAACCGGATAGCTTCTTCCATAGCAATGTGACCTATGCTGAATTCTTCCAATATCCAGATGTCCTTGTCTGGGCTGTATGCTTTCGGGAAATCCATCCATGCAATGGCATGTTTGTTGTCGCACTCGGTAAAACCGATATATTTTGGAGTGACATAGAAGTGAGAAATCTTGACCGCAAACTTATCTGTGGTTATCAGATACTTTCCCTCCTGTTCTGGCAATCTTTCAGATATAGGAATCCACTGTTCACGCTTCAATGCTGAGATAGCCATTTCAATAGGTTCGCTATTATGATAACAGCCTGGCATATGCCTTTCCATGCTGCATATGAATGTATCAGCATTCTTCAAATATGCGATAGCATCATCAATTGTCATTATTTATACCATCCTTTATCTGATTAATTGCTTTTAAAATGACTTTTGCTTGTTCCTTGTCGTATAGATCTTTCCATGCAGATAGGTTATCCATAGTCATTTCTAAATTGTAAATATGTTCAAGTTCAAGACCATTCAATAACTGAATAACTTCTTTGATTGGCTTTCCGCATAATGTATCGTGCTCATAGTCTATTGATCTATGACCTTGTAATGCTTCAATAGCCAAATCAATGGCTTCTCTATCATGCCAATCTGCGTTATGCCTCATAAAATCATCTGCATATTCAAGATACTTAATCACTTCATCAGTTGTCATGTTCATCACCATCCATCTTCGCACCACAATTAGGACAATAATCAAATTCTTCCGTACAGTTATCAATGTAATTGAATGAATGATGACAATTTGAGCAGGTCATAAAGTCCTCGTCTGGATAATCAAATCTTTCTCCATTTATTTCATCATTCCTTGTATGTTCAATCCAAAGAGCATGAATATCTGGTTTAACTTTAGCTTTATGAAATCTAGCTATATCATTTGCATCAATTTTTTTATCTACATGATTATTTGCAAATATCATCAATTTGTTTGCATCAACATATCCATGCTTGTAACCTTTAGTCATGTTCATCACCATCCAACTTATCACCTTTACTGCAAAAATCTTTTTCATTGATAAATATGTCATTTAAAATGCAAAATTCCATTTTGTCTCTATATTTGCACTTTACACAATGCACTACTGGCTGAACATCTTCGGTTGGAATCGCATCTAGTCTAGCCATTGCCAATTCAAGCGCCTCGCAAGATGCATCATGCCTTATCCTTTCGTCACCGTAAGTAGTGTTGATTAACTTTGCTTCATCAATAGAAAGACATTCAAGAACTGCTTTGTATGTTTCAGCATCAATGTATCTATGCTCTATTCCAATTTGCTGAATATTTTTATACTTTTTGGAATTAGTCATTCTTTGTTCTCCTGTTCCTTTTCGATGGTTATAGATATTACGTTCTTCATTTCCATACCACACCAATGACGGCTACCATCTTCATCGACAGTTAAACATCTAATAAAGCCATCGTTTACTTCGACACGTTCAGCATCGTAACCTGTTTTACGATTGCCTTTTTCATATACTTCGACAGATAACGTTGTCATTCTTTGCTATCCTGTTCCTTTGCTTTTAATTCTTCATATACTCTGATTGGTTTTCCATATATCCATGCATCTTCACGGCATGAGTAACAAATACCGCTATCTTTCCAGCAACCATTTTCAGCGTTAGGACAATCAGAACATTGATCTATTGCAATCATCTTAGCCCCACACCATGGGCAGAAGTTTGTAACTTCTCTAGCATTTCTACCTGTTATACGTCTGTATCTTGCAAAAGGCATCCACATTCCACAACTGGTACATTGAGGATATTTCTCATCATCAAACACTTTCCATTTTGCTGTTCTAACTTGTTGTTTAAATTTTTCTGTTGCTTCAAATGGACTCTTTGCATGAACGATATTGATAATATCGTTGTGCTTTACAAGATACTGTTCTCCCTCTGCATAGTAGTATGGAATACGTGTAAGTCTGTTATTCCATGGAACATCAAAGCTAGAAATTGTATGTACCGCTTTGTTTAAATCATTAAAACTTGTCATTCACGCTTCAAACCGTTCCTTTCATTCAATCTCTTTATATGCAATCAAACGACACATGGTATTACCTTTGGCTGGCCCATCTAAAGCAATAAATCTATGCACACATCCACATTCGACTTCATATTTTGCTTCACATGTTTGTGGATAACCGTCCATATCTTCATACATGAGCATAACTTTTTTATTCCATACCAAAATTGATGGTTCTTCTTCGATAATGCCTAACTTATGCCAATGTTCTTTTTCAATCATTTCTCTGCAAATCTTTTTTCTTTCTTCAATCATCTGTGCATACCGTTCCTTTCTAACTCTGCATCAATTCCTGTGATTTCCTTGAAGATTTTTGCATCAAAGTTAGGAATATTCTGGATTGTTTCCTTTGCTTCATTGCTGAGCAATTTCCACCAGTTAGCACATGCTTCTTCATATGTGTATGAAATCAGTTTTCCACCGATTGACTGTCTGATGATAGAATCATTTTTTTCTGCTTCCGTGAACTCATGCCATTCTGTCAATAAAAACGGGGCTGAATTTAATGCATCATAATATTTTGAACTGTAGAACTCGTCATATGTCATTCCACTATCCTTGTTAAAAATTGTAATTGTACGTTCCTGCGTGTTGAAGAAACCAGTTGAATGATTGCATTTATTAAAACCGCCTGTGTTCCGGATGCCTGTTTTACAATCGCCTGTGTTCTGGTCGCCTGTGTTCTGGTCGCCTGTGTTACAGTCGCCTGTGTTCCAGCTGCCTGTGTTCCAGAGGCCTGTGTTCTGGTCGCCTGTGTTCTGGTCGCCTGTGTTACAGTCGCCTGTGTTCCAGCTGCCTGTGTTCCAGAGGCCTGTGTTATAGTCGCCTGTGTTATAGTAGCCTGTGTTCCGGCTGCCTGTGTTCCGGCTGCCTGTGTTGCAGTCGCCTGTGTTCCGGCTGCCTGTGTTATAGTCGCCTGTGTTATAGTAGCCTGTGTTCCAGCTGCCTGTGTTCCAGAGGCCTGTGTTATAGTCGCCTGTGTTATAGTAGCCTGTGTTCCGGCTGCCTGTGTTAAAAACTCCGGTATTTCCGCGTTCAAGACCTCTCAGATGAGCCAATTCTTCACCTGTAATTTCTCTCAAAATCTTAATTTTGTTAGTCCCCATTTTGGTATTGTTACTGACAGTTTTTCCTAATGGTTCGACCTCGCAAACTCTATTGTTTGCATCTGGATTCTGTGAATAATACTCATGTACATTCTGCAAACTATCGCAAAAATGTATTGCCGTATTGGAGCATAATTCTACATCTTCATCATTTGCTCCGGTATCATAAGTCTTTCCGACTTCAAACTGCATACCTCTGCACTTTAAATATTTGTCAAAACCCTTGTAATATGTCATCTGTTTATACTGTTCCTTTCTTATTCAGTCCAATTATCTGCATCGCTTTTCAGCCATTCAGAAATTACTCCTTTTGCTTTTACTTTTTCCAGTATTTTTTAACTGGATACCATATATCTGGTTCAAGTTGTGCGAACATGAAACAATCGTCTTTGTCGTAATCATCAATCTCAACTACACGATGATTTTTTTCAATCACAAGTATTCGTCTACCAACGATTTCATTGATTTTGAGTGCCTTGATTTTATTACGTTTTATAAATTCAATTTCTGGTTTTGTATATCTCATAATTATTTACTATCGTTTTTCATCCTCACATTCTGTCATACTTACTTGCGGCATTATCCAATAGAGCAAGTATTGCTCCAATAATTGTTCCTGTAATAAAGCATATAATTCAAGAATCTGGATCATCTCTCATCTCTGCTGGCCATGACCATAAGAGCCATGATTGCTATACCCATGAATGTACCAACTGACAGACCGATTAGAAACACAATTATAGTGTTCATAGTTTTTCAAACCTCTCCAATTCCTCATACCGACTAATCAATGTATCCAGATGTAAGATTGTGCTTGCTTGGTGGTCTATGATGTTGTTCATTTCATGGATAACTCTCCGCAATCGTTCAATCTCATCCTTGTACTTCTGTTCTTCTTCGTCTGTCATAAATTTACTCCGTCAATAAACATATCCATCTGGACTGTCGTTCCTTTGACGAATGACTTTGCAACTACATCCTTCACTTTATCCGGTGTCTTCAGCATGATTGTCTCCGCTTTAGCATAGAACTCTTTACTGATTTCAAACCCGTATGAATTTCTTCCCATATCTCTGGCAGCACGTAATGTTGAACCACTTCCAGCTACTGGATCAATTACCACATCTCCTTCATCCGTATAGATTTCAATCAGTTTTCTAAGTATTGATTGTGGCTTTTGTGTTGGGTGTATCTTTGGAAAGCTCTTATCATCACGTTCCCACTTGAACCAGTCATAAATCATGTGACCTTCATTGTTGAATTTTGGTAGTCTGTCTCTCCAGAAAACGACTGCCATTTCTGTGGCACCTACAATCTTCATATTGGCTTTCAATACCTGTGCTGAGTAATCTTTAACAAAGAATATTGGCTGACTGTTAGGAAATCCGTATCTTGCTGCTGTATCAACTAAGAACTGGTATTGCTGGAATGAGCAGAAACAGATCATTGATCCACTTTGAGATTTACGTTTCTGGCTCTTTCCAATACGTTCATCCTTTTCATTTCCATCCTTTTCCTTGTCTTTTCTTAACAGACGATTGCAGAACGAGAAGTATTCCACGATATTGAAGTAATCATCTGACGGAAAGAAACTAGCATGAGCCTTTTTGCTTTCTCCATTCTCGTTGTCTCCACCTTTGTACCAGACCGGATTGCTGGCATATGCTTTGTCTTCCAATCTGTAAGGCAAGTCAGCAATCACTAATTGTGCCTTTGGTATTCCATACAATTTATAATTCTGAAAATTGTCGTTATATAATTCGCACTTGACCATTTATATCCTTTCTAAAATGGCAGTTCTTCGTCATTTACCGTGAACTCCATTCCGTTCTCTGTATGGCAGACTGTATCTCCTTCACGAACCATCAGATCAACATTGAAGTCTGCTGGACAATCTACAATCCGTCTTGTTGATTCTTGGTAGTACAATGGCAAATCTTTATTCAGTATCAGCCGACCAGTCAGACGGTTTTTGGTGATGCATAAGCACCGTTCTGTAGGTTCTCCTTTTTTTGGTCTGTCGTACCGCATGACAATATCAGCCAAGTTAGTAATATTTGAACTTCCCAAAATATCGTCATTCTGCCAGTCAGACGCTTTTCCATCTCCAACCTTCTTAGGATGGGCAATCAGCATGATGACCACGTTGAACCTGTGAGCAAGAATACTCAACTGCTTAGTGAACTCTGTCTGCTGGCGGTAAATGTCACTAGCCAGATCATCGTCCATAGCAGTCATCAAGTTATCCACAATCAGGAACTTGCATCCGTATTTTGTGATGGCATTCTTCAATGTCTCCAATAACTTCTCTGCATCATCCCTTACTGCTTCGTATACGTAAGTATATGGCTGGTAAAATTCTGTAATTGCATGGTCATAGCTTTGGTCAACCAAGAATGATTGATATGAGCCAGCAGCATTGTTTATTGTTCTGGTGTTGATTCGACTGCCACCAGCAATCTGATGTTCCAGCCAATCCTTGACTTGCCAGTCCAGCATCTCACCGGAATACATGAATGTGGTTATCCGCTGACGGATTGCATGAGCTGCTATCATGGATGCAAATGTACTCTTACCTTTGCCACGTTCACCAGTCAGAATGATTAGCTGACCGTCATAGAACCCACCAGACAGATAATTGTCCAGTCTTGGGAACCCTGTGCTGAAATGCTTGATTTGGTTCAAATCTACCCTTGCTACATCAGCCAATGATTTGATATGTGGGTTTTCCACAATTATCGACTTTTCCACAGCACGTTTAACAACAAGCTTTCCATGCTTCTGGAGCAGTTCGTTTGCATCCTTGCAGTCCAGATAATCATCTTCCCTTACGTGCTTCACAATTCCATCGAACCGCTGTTCCAGTTCATCCAGCAATGTGATATGACCTTTCTCATGGTCACCGAACACCACCAGTGTGTCGAACTTACACAGGAAATCCCAGCAATTAGGAACCCATGTGAACCCAAGCGCTCCCAGCGGAACACTGACTGCATTTTCCACACCAGCTTCAATGCAGCTCAGACTGTCCATCTGTCCTTCTGTGATGACCAGTGTCTTATTGTCAAAATTGCAATGGTTCATACCAAACAGGATTGGCTTGCTATTGGCTTCTGTCCATTCTTTGGATCCTTTTGACTTTCCCTTTTCAAACTTCATGTTCCGGTATTTGATTAGCTGGAGCTTTCCAGTTTCGTCCTTGAATGGAAATACCAGTGTGCTGGCATTGTTTTTATCCGTTGTCAGTTCATATTCCTTACAGACTGCTGCGGATATTCCACGACTTTCCAAGTATTCGATTGCTCCTGGTCTTGTCTGGATCTCCACATCAGGAAATTCCTTATAGTTCTGTGGTTCCTCAAATTCCGTACCATTGGATAGCACAAACCCAAAGTCCTTAGCCAGAGTTATCATGTTCCCTTTGGCATTGCATGATGACCGCAGGCATTTGAATTGTCCAGTGCTGAGATTGATTGAGAATGTACCCTTGTCTCCATGATCCGCACCGTGACAGTATGGGCAATCTACGAACTTCATTTCACCGTTCTTAACTGAATACTTTGCTCCAATCAGTTTGGCAAACGAATACGCATCTTCTTTTTCAAACCTGTATGAGTTCATGATCTAGATTTCCTGTCCTCATCAACAATGATTCTTGCCATGTTCTCAGCATTATCACCAAAGTTCCGTACCATATAACCCCAGTCATATTTATTTCCTCTACTGTCTGTGTACTTCCAATCCTCATTCCAATCTTTGTATTTGGCTTTTGGTTTTTCATCCGAAGGATGGGCTTCTTTTTTCTTCTGAAACCCTTCTTCTGAATACCCTTCTTCTGATTGTTGTACTTTGCCATGTCCATTGCCATGTCCAAATGACTGTCCAACATCCTGTCCAACTGGCTGTCCAACTGTTTTTTCAGAATCTTGATAAGTATGCCAATTTACTATCGTTATGATGATTCCACCACTGGCCAACTTGCTGTCCAACTGTGTGTCCAAGTCAGTGACCGATTTGATGTCCAACTGCCTGTCCAATACCATGTGTCTAATAATGTTCCGTACTGATGATCTAGGAACACCTGTATTCCTTGAAATTGATGCGTAGGTTTCAAAAGTTTGTCCTGGATTTATCTGTATTCCAAGTGAATTTCCCTGTTTGAAGTTTGCTCTACATAGCAAGTACATCCATACCTGTGTATAGTTAGGACGTTTAAAATATTTCCAATGGATAAGTTTTCTATCAATCTTTACAAATCCCATCCAGTTCTCCCCTTTCTATTGCTTCATTCAATTCACGGAACAGTGTTTCTCTGATTAACTCTCCGCTTGTTTCAGCCTTGCAAAATATGACATGCAGATGGTAACGTGCAGTCCAAGCAGTCAATGATGCTTCGTATGATCTAGGCTTGAACATGGAGCGATAACGACCATTTAGCAGATTTTCCCAGCTTGCATTCTCAACCAGAAGATAGATTATGGATCCATTTTCTGTTGCTCTCTGCATTTCCTTTTCAAACCGCTTGCGTCCTTGACAGAAACACATTGCCAATTCATCAAGTGACATCTTCCGTTCAATCACGACTGTTGGAAGTATGGTTTTCCCTTCGTCATAAAGCCATTGACCAGAAGGAAGGATGCAATTGTATGTATAGTCTCCGAATGAGAGTGTGGCTTTTCGCACCACACATCCCATCATGGAGTACCTGTCTCTTGCTTGCTGTGTCTGCTGTTCTCTTGTGTCATGGAGCACAATCATTGATTCAAGGCATTTCTTTTGCTCAAATACGTCCATGTTCCATTAGAACGGTAAATCTTCCGATGTAATGCTCAATGACCCTGTATCGGCTTCTTTTGAGCTTGTGGAAGACTTAGAATTGTATAGTTCAATCTCTTCTTCTTGGTCATCAGTCAGACCTTTGTCCTTCGGCAGCGTATACTTTTGGTCATGAATCTTGGAAACAGATGTGAATGCTCCAAGCTTTGTATCGACATATTCCTTGCCGGCATAAACTCTGCTGACATTGTGGAACAGACCGCCAACCTGCTTACCTACAAACTTCTGTTCATCCCAGTCAAAGTGATAACCGCTGTTTGATTCTTCCAGTGAATCAGTGAATGATTTGAACTTGCGCTTGGTGAAGCTATCATTCTTAGAATTGTCATCCAATGGAATACCAAGCCAATACATTCCATGCCATGTTCGGTCTTCAACTGGCTTGTCTTGATTTCTCCAATCTCTCTCAAAGAAACCAGCCTGCAGACCTTCGGCAATATCGAAGCACATACGGAGCATGTCATTTCCGTTCTTGTCCTTGACTGTTTCTACCTTCTTAATGACGAGAACATAACCGCCCTTCTCCAGCTTTTCATACTCTCCTAATGGCTTGACTGAATCAAAATCTCCAAACTTTCTAATCATCTACTTTTCCTCTTTCTTTTCTATGGATATCCCGTAATACTCTCTGACGGATTCATCAACCGCCTTTAGATCATTCTCAATCTTTGCTTCTGTGAACATCTCTTCTGGAGACTTTGTAATTCCAGCTCCATCTCCTTTTGTAATGAAATAGTGTTTTCCACCTTCTGCCACGCAATGAATAACAACTGAAACCATTCCTTCAAGGCATACTTTTCCATCTAGCAGTTTTCCAATTGTCAGAAGCTTTGTTTCTCCTAGATCTGATTTGTCTTCATGGAATACCAGATAAACAACTACATCTTTTGGAAGTGCTCGTATTCCATTTATCAGTTTCCACATGCTGTCAGCAATCAGATTGAATACTGCGTACTGGTCTCCTTTACCATGTTTCTCCATGAAAATATTTGTCATGATGTATCCAGCATCATCAATGACTGCTGTTTTAATATTCATTTCTGACATTTTCCCTAGCTGTGTCAGAATGGTATCAACATTGACAGTCTTACCTGTGTACTTAAATGTGGACCGGAATGGAAGTTCTTTATCCATGCATTTGATGAGAAGAATTTCATCTTGTGCGAAGTTTTTTAAAGAACGTGATTTGCCAGCTCCGCTCTTTCCATATACATAAACTACTTGTGCCATTAGAGCTGCAGATTTCCTTTCATATTTGTGAATCGTTTTGACAGTATGGAGATTTGTTTAAACATAACCTTGTCTCCACTTGCATCTGCATAATTAAGAGCAATATTGATGGCTTGTGTTACTTGCCAAGCATCTTCCAGAATTGATGACCAATCTTCACAGTCAAACTCTGGAACTTCTACCTCTGAATCATCAAACTCTGGATCTCTGCTGGCATAGTTTGCATCTGCCAATCTATCAATGTCAGTCATTGTCTTCTGCATCCTCTAATTCCTTGACCATGTTCTTGATGATATTTAGCTGGTCAACAGTAATGCATACATCATATGGATCATCAATATTCAATTTTTTAAGACGTTGATAATCCTTATCCAAAATATCAACCAACTGGTTATATGCTGCCTTGTAAATGTCAGCCATTGTCTTCTACATCTCCTTCCATGTGTACGTTCTTTCCATGAATACTGACAGTCATCTTGTTCAAGATATTGGAAACCTTGCGGTCAACCTCTGCTGTCGTTTGGTTCATCAGACGGATAGCTTCGTCTGTTTCCTTGTTGGTTCCACTCTGCAATGCATGGAAATGATTGAGTGATTCTACCTGTGATTCCAGTTCTTCGATGCGTCTTTCATTGTGCCTGGTCATCCATGTGAATACGGAAATGGCGAGAATGAGAGCCACCAGTGCTCCGATCAAGAGAGTAATAATGTATGTGTCTACCATCAATGCATCACCGCCTGACCGACCATAAAGCCAAATGCAAATACGATTGATAAAACTGTGAATGTTAATACGAATACTTCACGCTGGAGTTCTTCATCGGTCTCAAAATCTTCAATGAATACTCTGAGAAATGATTTTCTATTCATCATTATTTAGACTCCATTCTCTTAATTACTCGCGGCTTTTTATACATTTCTTTTCTAATGGCATCAATTAAACTTTCGCCATCCAAATCGTTGCTTGATAATGTATCGAACCAGTCTGATCTAAAGAACTTTTCGCAGTCAATTATTTCTCTTTCCGCTAACTGTTTTTCAGATATTTCTCTTTTTGTTTGTGGAGCAACAATTTTGAATTTCTTTAGAGTGCAAATTGCCCATGTATAGTCTTCAACAGCTTGTCCAATAATTGCGACCGCCAATTGTTGATAACCATCATAAGTATTGTTTTTCATGTGTTTATCTTCCTTTCTGATTGTGATAAACTGGAATATGGATAAAAAATATCCATCACTTGAATGCTTGCTTTGTCTTCCACGACTCAGGCATTCTTTTCTTTTGTTTGAAGGTCTTTCCCTTCTTGCCATAATCTCAACCGTTCTTCTTCGACATGGTACTGGTAATATCTTCCAGTTCCCTTCCAAGCATCACCGAATGGGCAATGTCCAGATTTTAACCACATCCGAAGCGATTGGTCTGTGAGTTTAAGCTTCACAGCAGCTTCATGGATTTCCATTGTTTATCCTTTCTGTTTCTCCTTATGTGTCATAATTGACATGGAAAGGAGATCTAATAATGAATAAAGACTTTGACGATTTTAAGAAACTTCTTTGTAACAAAGATGAGATGGAAAAGCTTGCCCATTCTGTCGCAAACAAAGATGGAATTGTCGAAACTAACGGAGCAACAATGATTCTTATTTGTTTGGAACTTCTTGAGCGTTACCATCAATGGATTTCTGAATAACTGGAATAACTGCATTTGCAAGTTCATCCGCACTAATTCCGTTATTTCCACTAAGCTGATTGACTAGTATTTCTGCTTCCTTCAAAACTGAAACTAATCTTTCGGCTTTTTTTATAGCTTCTTTGATTTCCATCAATTCTCCTTTCATGTTACTTCTTAAGTAACTTAATTTTCAAAAAAAATGTGTTCATCAATAGATGAGTCATATTTTTGCAAATATTCCAGGATTTTTTGCATCTCCTGCTGTTTGAAACCATTAGCAATACGCTTTCTAAATGTCGGTAATGAGACACCAATCTGTTTTGAAAGCATTTCCTGAGTGATATCGAACTTAGCCATTACTCCAATTAATTCTCTATTCATTGTTCTCCTTCCTGTTACTTATGAAGTAACTTCATGTCTCCAATATAAGCTTGGAACATTTCAATGTCAACACTAAAATTATTTTTTTAGTAACATTTATTCCAACGTTAAAAATATTTTTTACTTTTATAGTAATTTATTCTATACTGTGAGGACAGGTGAATAAATATGAACAATACATTTGCAGAGAATTTTAAAAAGTTACGAATAAGCCATCATTATACACAGGAACAGATTGCAGACAAGTTCAATATGACTAAGACAGGTATCTCATACTGGGAAAATGGAAAGACTGCTCCAAGTCTTAAAATGACTCAAGAGATTGCTAACTTTTTCAATGTATCTGTCTCTGCTCTTATGGGCGAAGAAAAGGAAGAGTCGATCACAGCAGTGACTATTCCACTATATTCTCCTATTTGCTGCGGCAATGGTGGATTCGTTGATGATAATATCATTGATTACATTTCACTCCCATCCAACATGTTGAACCCTCATTCAGATTATTTTGCACAGAATGCTATTGGAGACTCCATGACTGGTGAAGGTATCAAGCCAGGAGATATTCTTGTATTTGAGAAGACTGGTCATTGCGATAGCGGTCAGATTGGTTGCTTCTGCATTGATGATAATAATGCCATGTGCAAGAAGTATCGTGTTACAGAAAACAATCAGATTATGCTGATGCCAGCGAATGAAAAGTATGATCCAATCATTGTTGATATAGAGAGCGAACACTTCCGCTGCATAGGAGTGCTTGCATACTCTGTTCATAGTTTCAAATAGCGTAAGGGAGACGCTTGTATATGGGATTAGTAAAGAACATAATCAGCAATCAAAAGACAAAACGTTTCAAAGAAATTGAAGCAATGCTCAAGGACTATAGCATGATTAATGTTGTAGGCTCTGATTACCATCGTCAGGAAGTAGCTAGTTTTATCTCAGAACGTACCATACCACTAGATAGATGGTCTCCAATTCCATGCAAATTGGAACATGAGCCAAAGAATGAACATGATCCAAATGCCATGAAAGTATTAGCAAGAGATGCAGCAGGAGCATGGCAACATATTGGATACCTTCCAGCAGAAGATGCTGTGAATGTCAGATCAATGATAAACTCCGGAGCTTGTTATTATTTGTTGGTAAAGCCAGATGCAAAAGGAACCTGTGGAATTGCTATCAAAGTAAAACTATACATATAAAAAAAGCACCCCTACTGGAATAGGAGTGCCAAGCTAGAAAACCATCCGATCAAGATGCTTTTCCTATGCTTAATTATAACAGAAAGGAGTCCAAAATGAAGAATGCAAATGGAGATGGTACTGTAATCAAGTTATCTGGCAAAAGACGGAAACCATATGCTGCCGTTATCACTGTCGAATGTATCCAGTATTTTGATGATGTAACCAAAGAACCATCTGGACGAGATAAACAGAAGCGAAAGTATATTGGATATTACACCACTCGCCCACAGGCGCAGTCTGCTTTGATTGAGTACCGCAAGAAGCATCCAGCCTATACAGATGAACCTTCCAACGAAGAACCTTCTCAAATCAAAGAAAAACAGCCTGTATTCGTGCCTACCTTTGAACAGATGTGCAAGATAGTCATTAAAAATAAAGGTGTTCAATGGAGCAAGTCTTCAATGGGTAATTTTACCTTTGCTGTCAGTAAATGTGAATCTATCAATAACAAACGGATGGATGAGATAACCTACACTGATGTTCAGCAGATAATGAACAGGTATATGAAAGAGAAGAAATCTAAAGGCATACTGGCTTTGTTCAAGGTATACATGGGATTGCCTTTCAGAGAAGCTATGAAGTATGGATATATCCCAAACAGTCCTGTTCAGTTTGTTACCTACAAAGCAACCAAAGAGCAAGTGCATAAGAATGAGATACCTAAAGAGATTGTTTTAAATATCATAAATTCCAATTGCAAGACCAGAGATATGTTGCTCATCCTTCTCTATTCCGGTATGCGTATCAATGAATTGCTGGATGCCAAGATTGAGAACGTTGATCTGGATCATAATTATCTGATTGCCGGAGAAAAGACCGATGCTGGGAAAAACAGGATTATTCCAATACATCCATACATCAGAGATATGATGTTGAAATTCATCAAAACCAACAAAATGAATGATGCCAATTTCAGATACTACATGAAACAGGATGTGGAGACATACGGAATGTATTTCACCGCCCACTATTGCCGTCATACGTTCATTACATGGGGCAAGAGATATAAGCTTGATGAAACATATGTCAAAAAGATTGTCGGACATTCTACGCAAGATGTGACGGAATCAATATACACACATGCACTTCCAGAAGATCTATATAACGAAATCATCAAAATACCATATCCAGAAGATTTGTGAAATTTGTAAGCTACTTGTATGCTACCGTGCCAAATTCATGTATAAGATACATCAAAAAAGGCTTTATATAGAGCGATTTTGATTTATACAGAAAAATCGAAGATTCCTCTTCGATTTTCGCATTATTCTCAGTATTATTACTAATTATCGCTCAATTTCAAGAGGCTGCATACTTCATAGTTCTTTAATACGCCTCTACCGTCCATGCCATTACCGTAAAGTTCTACAACAAAGGCAATTCCTGCGACTACGCCGCCGAGTTCTTCGACCATCTTAGCACTTGCCATTGCGGTGCCGCCAGTTGCCAGCAGGTCATCAACAATCAGTACTCTCTGTCCAGGCTTGATAGCATCTTTATGCATGAACACTTCATTGGAACCATATTCCAGATCATACTTACAGGAAACTGTCTCACGCGGGAGCTTTCCTGGTTTTCTGACTGGCGCAAAGCCAACACCCATCTTAACGGCAACAGGAGCGCCGAAGATAAAGCCGCGGCTCTCAGGTCCGATAACAATATCTGCCTTGACCTTTCTGCCGAAAGCTGCCAGTTGATCGCATGCTTCATTGAATGCAGCTGGATCCTGGACCATTGGCGTAACATCTCTGAATAAAATTCCTTTGGCTGGGAAATCCTGAATTGATGCAATATAGTCCTCTAAATTTAATGCCATGATTGATCTCCTCCGTTTACTTACGTGCTCTATTATACAACATGGAAATTTAAAACGACACGACAATTATGCCTTATTGCATATCTTCAACCACCATCTGACAGGTGATTTTTCCATTCCATCGATTGATGTTCAGGCTGCCGATCAGACGGAGAGGTTTTTCCAATGCAGGAATATTCTTCCGCTTATACAGGACAGCATCAAAGCCGCCGTTCTTATTGGCAATCCGGTATTTGACCATTTTGGCAGTATCACGGATTTCTAGAATTTCCGGTGATTCAACAGCAAAATACGGTTTCATCAGATCATTAGGATATGGGGACAGTCTCTGCAGATCCATCAAAGAATCTAAAGAAATTTCATCAGCATCTGTATGAATGGCAGTCTGGTCTTCCTCATGATAGACAAAACCGGTCAGCTTCATCTTCTCCTGGATATGCTTCTTGAAGGCATCAAAGTCTTCTGCCTTGATGGATATGCCGACAGCTGCCTGATGCCCGCCGAAAGCACATGTCTCCTGAAAGTCACTGAAGAATTCAAAAATATTGAATCCTGGCACACTTCGTCCACTGCCTTTGATAATACTGCCGCTCTTAGCCATGACCAGCGTCGGCTTTTGGTATTTATTTGCCAGGTTGCCCGCAATCTGACCGCAGATTCCTTCGTGGAACTGTTCATGATAGATCAACAGAAAGTCATCATTGCCAATCAGTTTTTCAGCAAGTTCAGTTTCAACAGCCGCTCTCTCCTTACGCAGATCATTGACATGACTGAGCTGTGCCGCATATGCGGCAATATCACGGTCATTATGACTGAGCAGAAAGACCGGTACCGTATTAACACTTGCCACATCACTCATCCTGCCGACGCTGTTCAGCTTTGGTCCGATATAGAAACCAATGGCTGTTTCGTCCACACTGCTGTTTGGCTGCAGAAGCGAAGCAACACTGTGCGGCTGTCCCTGCTTCAGCAGATCGATGGCCTTCATGACCAGTTTTCTGGTCTCACGCCACATCGGCATCACATCCGTAATTGCGGCAACTCCAGCCAATGCATTCAGATCATCACGGTTGCCAATCAAATTGCGTGAGATTTCCAATGCTACACCGGCACCGGAAAGATAGTGATACTGTTTCTCCATCAGTGTCGGGTGGACCAGGATGTCTGCTTCCACTTCTTCCTCAATGACATGGTGGTCGCTGACAATGGTATCGATATGCAGACGCTTCGCTGTCTGCAGCGCTTCATGCGCCTTGACTCCATTATCAACAGTGATGATCAATGTATAACCCTTGGCTGCAGCGGCTTCCACTGTCTTTGCCTGCAGACCGTATCCTTCCTTAATTCGGTCCGGAATGTAAAAGCCGTTTTCAATATCAAGGGCATCAAGGGTTGCCTTCATGATTGCTGTACTGCAGACACCGTCGGCATCGTAGTCACCGCCGATGAATACCTTTTCATCATTCTGCTGGGCTTGGTGAATCCGCCTACATGCATGCATGATGCAGTCAGCCTTTGATACAGATAAAGTTGCATCGGCGTCCAGAAGTTCTTCAATCTGCTCATTGTTCAGCTCAGCAGCTGCTAAAAGCTTCCCTGTCAAAGGAAGCACATCATACTTCTTTTCATACGGTCTGCTGTTGACCTCAATAATGTTCCAGCTCATACCTGTTCACCTTTGGCCAGTTTCTGGAAGACATCTCCTCTTTCTTCAAAGTTCTTGAAGTGGTCATAGGAAGAAGCAGCTGGTGAAAGCAGACAGGTATGTCCTGGGCGTGTCTCCTGCTGCGCCAAGGCAACCGCATGAGAAAGATCATCTACCTGATAGATGCCTTCACGCAGCTGATTGGCTGTTTTCATTTCCTGCAGGATACGGCTGCCTGTTGCATACATGAAGATCACTTTCACATCTTTCCGGGCATAAAGATATTCTTCCAATTCTTCATAGGAGATGCCGCGGTCCATGCCGCCGACAAGCACAGTGTCGACATTTTCGATGGCCTTCAATGCCTGAATGGTTGCCTGTCCGATAGTAGAGATGGAATCGTTGACATAACGTATGCCGTCAATGACGCCTAAATCCTCCAGACGGTGATGCAGCGGTTTGAACTTGCGGCAGGCATCAAGCACCTGTTCATCTGTGATGTCATAGAGTGATGCCACATAGTATGCAACAGCGAGATTCTGATAGTTGTGCGCACCGATCAAAGAACAATCCTTGACTTCTAAAGTATGGCCAGGAATGAACAATGCATGATTCCGGGCATAGATATCCTTCCCAATCAGGACTGTCTTCTGCTTCAGCTGCGAAATATACTGCGGCAGATCCTTTGAAATGACTGCAGTGTCATTCTCATTCTGATGCTTCAATATATTGAACTTTGCATTGCCGTACTTTTCAAATGATCCATAGTGATCCAGGTGTTCCTCAAACAGATTCAGATAAACGCCGACATGCGGACTGTATGGAGAAAACTCCAGCTGATGGCAGGAGATTTCAAAAGCAGCCAGCGCCCCGGCTTCCATTGCGTCGATTTCATCAAAGCAGGCTTTACCGATATTGCCGACGAGGACAGTCTGATATTTTTCACTTAATAAAGCATGAACAAGCGAAGTTGTAGTGCTCTTTCCTTTTGTTCCGGTGATGCCGACAGTACGAGCTGCATAGTGCTTCAGGAACAACTGTGCTTCACCGGTTACAGCACTCAGATCCACGCCTTCTTTGACGACAATGCCAGGTGCCTTGATGATCATGTCAAACGATGAAAAATCAAGATCTGCATCCGACATGCATACAGTATGCACAGTCTCTTCATGTGCTCTGTCCAGACCTTTGCCGCCATCTGCGATGGTAATCATCTGATCTGGCAGAAGAGAACGGATAAATCGGTAGGTCGACCTGCCTTCCATCCCGTATCCCCATATTAAAATATGCTTATTCTCAAATTCGTGTTTCCAACTTTCCATGCTCATGCGTTCTGCCTCAATTCTTTTTTCACTAGTTCTGCATATTCTTGCGGAAGATGATTCTCCTCGTTATATGCAAGCATATCTACATTCATATCCCTGTAGAATGCATAGTATTTAGTCTGCATATATTCGCTGAACAGCAGCGGCAGTTTGCCGCTTTCTGCCAATATATGACGGATTGACATGCAGATAGCTGTATTGACTTCATCACGCGTACCGACGCACTCAAAAGGCTTGTCATCCAGGATGCCTGTCAGCTGCTGGAACAGTTCACGCATCTCAGGATCATTCAGCATATCTCTTCCAAAAATATTGATTACTTCCTGCGGCTCCAGATAAGCACTCATCATCAGGCAGACAAACAAACACTTGGCACAGTGTCCGCACCACTCACCTTTCTTCTGCCCAACATTGCAGGAACGGAAGACAGGAAGATACTTTTTCAGTTTTGCAAAGATTCCGGCAATCTGCAGCTCACTCAATGGCCGCAGCAGACTGAAATAATGAATCTCATCAGTCAGATATTTTTTTGTGTACTCATTAAAGTCCTTTTCAAATTCAAAAGTCTTGGAATACTGATGATTCACCGAGGAACCTTTGATTGTAGACTCATTGGCAGATGCTTCATTGGAAAGCGTAATGTATTTTCTTCCCCACACCATCGCGGTCAGATAAGACGCAAACGCTGCCATTGCACTGAATGGTGTATGGCCGTTGAGATATCCCTGCTGATTGAGATCAAGCATATTCTGGTCTAATGTACGCTTGACCAGCAGAAGATCTTTTCCTTCTTCATAACCAGCCGCATGGGCAGCGTTGACCGCACTGATGATGCTGTTGATGATAAAGGCACAGTTGTCCTTCTTATATGGTTCCAGAATATGCAGTGTTACAAAAGAATCTTTGCCGCCGCCAACCGGGATCAAGTTGCCGGCATATGTCTGTTCCAATGCAGCACCCGTAATTGGGCTGCCCACAGAACAAAGATTCATAAAAGAATCCATGTCGCTATCAATCTGGTTCTTATAGAAAAATTCACCAAGACCATTGAAATACAGCTTCTTCCACCACTGGATCTGGTATGCATCCAGGTTACCGCATTCGATGGTCACGTGAGGAGGACAAGCAATCTTCCAATAGCTGATCAGTTCAACCATGCCAAGTGAAAAGACAGCTGTACGGAACAGTTTTGTGTCCTGAAAGCTGCGGTCTTTCGGAAGCGGCAGAATAAAAGTTGGATGGAATGCAGAAAGTCCCTTGATTTCCATATCATATGTGATATGAATCTGCTGTTCTGCTTCTTCAATATGAAAGGAATGATAATAGAATTCCGGATACTGCTCTCTCAATGTTTTATATTCCATTATTATCTCCTTCTTGCAATAACTCTATTACTTCTTCCAGATTGTCTTTTTGAGATTCGATTGCACGTTTCATTTCTTCATCCGGTACTATTGTATCCTGAATAAAACAGGAATGCATTCCTGCCGCTTTCGCAGCCAAGATTCCCTGCTTGGAATCTTCCAGTACCAGGCAGTACTTTGGTTCTTCATGCACAGCTGCAGCAGCCCTTAAAAATATTTCAGGATCTGGTTTGCCCTTCTTGACTAAGTCACCGCCGATCAGCGCGTCGAAATGAAGCGGCACAGAGACTGTACCGATCAAGGCCTGCAGGTATTCCACCGAACTGCTGGAGGCAACTGCCTTCTTGAAATGATTCTCTTCCAGATACTGATAGAGCGCAAGCAGTCCTTCTTTGTTCAATCCATCCGGAGAAAATGACGTCCAATATGAAAGATCAAATCTTTTCTTTTTCATCGCCGCGCATACTTCTTTCAAGTGCGGTGTATCTGGATAGTCTGCCAGTGCTTTTGCATCAGATCTTGCACCGGTGATATGCGAAAAGAATCCATCCGGGATCACCGTATGATTCTTCTCAGCTTCTTTTCTCCACATATTCTGTGACAGTACTTCTGTATTGAACATCAGTCCGTCGCAGTCGAACAGCACTGCTTTTATCTTCATACACTTCTCCAATATACGAATAAGGCAGTGACAACGAACGTCACTGCCACTATTTAACATAATTTAAGCGTTGATGCCCTTGATTGTATACTCATCAAGTTTTTCTTTGTTCTGCTTCTTTGCCTTCTTGACTCTCTCCTTAGGTGCATGATGGATTCTGATCCAGACCCAAACAGACGGAGCGATGAAGAGGGAAGAGAATGTACCAGCAACTAAGCCGACAAACATAGCAACATTGAAAGTTGCGATAGCAGAAGAACCCATAATCAGAAGGAAGATAACTGGAATGATGGTTGTGATTGAACCATCCAGGGCCATCCAGATTGTCTCATCAATAGAGGTATTGACCAGTTCCTTGTACTCTGCCTCACTCAGATGACCGTTCTTTGTGCCCATGTTCTCACGCACACGGTCGAAAACGATAATTGAGTTATTGATTGAATAACCGATGATGGTCAGTAAGACAGAAATCAACGTGATATTGACTTCCATTCTCATAATGCAGAATGCTGCAATTACCATCAGACAGTCATGGATCAAAGCTGCCAGACATCCTAATGCATAATCCCACTCATAACGGACCGTGATATAGATCATCATCGCAATCCAGGCAACAATTGTCAGAATAATAGCATTTTTGACTAGATCCTTGCCTACAACAGGTGTCACGATATTGTCACCTGGCTCCTGTCCGTATATTTCATTGAAGGCCGTCTTCACTGTCTTGAGCTCTTCAGTATCAAGCGAGATCTTTCCCGTTGCATAAACAGTATATGTGCCGGAACTCTGGTATGTAAACTCATTATACCCAAGCTTTTCCATTTCAGCCTGAACATCAGGGATTGTTACTTCTTTTTCAGTTGAAGTAACAGTCAACTGTGTGCCGGAGGAGAAATCAATACCAATATTCATGAAGCCCTTGCCCATAGCTGTATTAACGATACCAAACAGCAGTGCAGCTGCAAATATGATCAAAGCAGCACGAATTACATACTTGCCCTTGCCCATGTAGTCAAATTTATGGGAATCGGAATAGAACTGTGATTCACCTTTTGCAACATCAGGAATCTGATTCTTCTTGACGCCGAACCATTCAGGCTTGTCATCACAGATGCCGCTGTCAACAATCAATGACAGCAGAATCTTTGACATTGCTACGTTCAGGACAAGTGTCATGATGACTGTAATGATCAGCATTGTTGCAAATCCCTTTACAGTACCGTTGCCCCAGATATACATGATCAATGCTGCAATCAGCGTTGTGAACTGTGCATCAAAGATAGCAGATAAAGAAAGCTGCTGACCAGTATTTGCTGCATTGCGGACAGATCTTCCCTTGAATAATTCCTGACGGATACGTTCAAAATTAATAATATTGACATCAACGGTCATACCTACGCCCAATACAAGAGCACCAATTGCTGAAAGGGTAAAGACAGCACCCATCAACGAATAGAGGCCGAAGACAGACCAGATATATGCCACCAGCATCAATGCAGATATAATTCCAGGCATCTTATACTTGACAATCATATAGATCATAACGCCGATAATGCCAATCAATCCTGCGATTCCAGTCTTGCTCAATGCATCCATGCCGAAGGCTGCTGAGACAACGTTAGAAGACAGCTCTGTCATCTTGACCGGCAGAGAACCTGAGTTGATCAGATTTGCCAGTGTTCTAGCTTCATCTTCTGTAAAGTTGCCGGAGATCTGACAGTCACCTGTGATCTGAGAACTGACGGATGCAGCAGAAATATATTTTGGTTCGCCGCCGCTTGACTGCTTGGCAGCTTCTGTCTTATAGGAATCGCCTTCTGACCAGTCCAGCCAGATGACCATGATATTCTCACCGCTGGTCTTAGCTGCAATTGTAGATGTGATTTCTGCAAACTTTGTCTGATCAGCAATCTTCAAAGAGACTACCGGCAGTCCGTTGGAATCATATCCAAGAGAAGCGCCGCCTTCTGTCAGAATGCTTGAATCAGCTAATTCATTATCATTAACATCACGGAATGTCAGATTTGCAGTGGTGCCGATCATCTCACGTGCTGAGTCCTGATCTGCTACACCTGCCAGCTGAACACGGATACGGTCTGTTCCTTCAACAGTGATACTTGGCTCTGATACACCTAATACGTTGACACGCTTGGAAATACTATTGACGACCGCTGTCATATCAACAGTGCTGTTCTCATCCAATGGTGTGACCTGATAAAGAATCTCAAATCCGCCTTTCAGATCCAAGCCAAGATTCAAATGGCTGAAAATGGTGTTGTATGTTGTTGCAGCTAAAATTGCAATCACCGCAATAATAATGCCAAACCATGCCAGTTTCCCTTTTTTAATTTTCTTGTTGTTGGCCATGCTTCTAATTCCCTCCTAATATATCCGAGAAGTCTTCTAAATTTGCCTTTGCACCCTCGGTCATTGCTTCAACTGCCATGAATTGAACGATATCACTTGCATCGACACGCAGGATCTGATCAGCTGCTTCATGAAGAGAAGTCGGCTGATGTTCTTTCCATAACTTTTGATTTAGAAAACTTTCTAAGTTTTCATAACATAAAGTAGGAAGCTGTTCACTTTTCAGTTTCTGCATCTTCAGAATCATGATCATCTGAATCTGTGTATTATTGGTATCGAAACGTGATGTAGACATAGCTCCCCCTTCACAAGTAATGATTATACCAAAGATTATGTACTTTCGGTCACTTTTTCCGTATGAAGTCGGAAAAATTCAGTTTCACTGAAAATTAAAAAAGAGTCATTTTCAGACTCTCAGTCAAAGCATATAGATCAGCAGTCCCAAAGCTGCGAAAACTGCTTCAACTGCCCAGAACATCAGGACAATAGTGGTCTCAGGCATGCCCTTGATGCGGAAAGCATAATGGATTGGTGTATAGACAAACACTTTCTTATGTCCGGTCCGTACCGCAACCTGCTGAATCAGTACACATACAGTCTCGATGACTGGAACAGCGGCAATGACAATCAGCAGCAGTTCTGTCTTAGTGATCATGGCAAGTCCAGCCAGCACTCCGCCTAAGGCAAGTGAACCAGTATCACCCATGAACACACGGGCCGGCTTCTTATTGTAGTAAAGATATCCAAGCAGTGCTCCAATCAGAGAGAAGTCAAAGATGGAAAGTCCGATTCTCTTCTGAAGAAGACATATTACCGTATAAGGAATCAAAGCAATAATAGAAACACCTGATGAAAGACCGTCCATGCCATCTGTTAAATTGACGGCATTGGAAGATCCAGCAAACATGAACAGTACAAGAATGAAATATCCCCAGCCGAGGTTGACTGGCTGACTGACAAATGGAAGAGTGATCTCAAGCTGTGCATGTGAACGGTAGATGGCAAAGAAGATCACTGCCAGCAGGATCTGCATGGCAAATTTCTGGATTGGCGTCAGACCGTCGTTATTCTTTTTGACCGCAATCAGATAGTCATCCACGAAGCCGATGATGCCATATCCAGCAAATGCCAGTATGACGATCCAAGTATCAATGTCTGTAAATGATTTCGGGGAAGAGAGTACAGATACAATGATCGGCACAATAATGAACAGAATGCCTCCCATGATTGGCGTTCCTGCTTTTTTCTTATCATCTTCCAGCGCATATTCACTGACACTCTGCTTAAAACTTAATTTTTTCAGGTATTTGATGAACGGAGGCATGGCAATCATAACAATTGTCAAGCTGATCACAAAACCCAATACCATTTTTACTGACATCATCATTTCCTCCCCCTGATGCGCGGCTTATTATAGACCCAATGATCAGCCAAATGCAATTTCGATTGTTGTTCCCTTTGTCACTGTTGTTCCCGCCGGCACAGACTGCGAGACGACTTTCCCTTCGCCGCTCAGCTTGAATTCAAATCCGCTGACGGACCACAGGGCAGCGACATCTTTACGTGTCCATCCAGTCAAGTCAGGCATTGTAAAGCTGGAAGTATCTGTCAGCAGGAAGACACGCTGACCTGTGCTGACGGTTCCTGTTTCACTTGGATACTGATCAATCACGCTGCTGCCGCTGCCAAGGACAATGACATCAGCACTGTACTGAGCAAGCTTGTCCTGCGCATATGTGACACTGTGATTCAGCAGAGACGGCATGTCATATGTCTCGATGTCTGTCGTTGCCGTAGTCGTTGTTGTCGTTGTCGACGAAGAACTATTATTTGTGAAGCCGTATGTCATTGCCACTTTGCGGAGCAGTGCCTGTTCAGCATCTGTAATGTAGCCGATGTTGCTGTTGTACGGTGCATCGAATGCATAGTAAACGATGACCTGCGGATTATTCGCCGGCATGGCAAACATGATTGAGTGAATGACATTCGAGCCATAGCTTCCGCTGGAGGTCGCAACTTCAGTCGTACCGGTCTTGCCAATCATCTCACATTCTGGGATACGGTAGTAGTACGCAGTGCCGGCAGGGTTGTTGCACGTCTCATACAGAATTGTCTGCAGCTGCTTGGCGGTAGCTGATGTAATTGGTGTTCCCGTGATTTCTGTTTCTGCCTGATAGACAACTTTGGAAGAATCGTAGGCATCGCGGATGGACTCCACAAAGTGCGGCTTCACCATGGAACCATTGCCGAAAACAGCACTGTATGCCTGCAGAAGCTGCAGCGTTGTAACCGAAGAACCCTGACCATACGAAAGAGATGCCTTATCAGCAGGTGTATTGAAGTTCAAGGTGCCTGTTGCTTCTTCCACACCGTCAGTATCCACCGGCTGCCAGAAGCCGAACTTCTTCAGATACTCCAGTTCAATCTGCGGTGTAATCAATTCATTCTGCACAGCGCATGCGACCGTGTTCAATGAACGGTACAAGCCGCTGTCGAATGTTGCTTCACCATATTCACGGTGCAGAGCATTGTAGATGCATCCATAAGACTCGGATTCACTGACTCTGACTGGGTTGCCGTTCTCATCACCGCCGAAGCAGTATTCATTGCCGTTAGTTGTAGCACTGCCATCATATTTCCCTTCATTGATAGCTGCTGCCCAGGTGATTGTTTTTAAAGTTGAACCTGGCTCATAAGGAAGCTGTGCACCATAGTTCTGGAATTCAGTAATATTTTTTTCATTTGGATTAAATGACGGCGACTGACCCCAGGCAACAATCTTACCGGTGCTGATTTCCATGACAGCACCCCATGCACGGTCCGTATCCGTGAAAGTCTTGAAAGTCTGATTCATGGAATCCTCAAGCTGTTCCTGAATGCCTGCATCCAGCGTGAGATAGACATTATCACCGTTGACAGCAGAAATCGTCTCCTCCTTCATGCCGGGCAGAGTATAGCCATTTTTATCGACCTGATAGGAACGATATCCATCCGTACCTGCCAGATAACTGTTCAGATACAATTCCAGTCCCATCTTGCCTACCGTAGAAGTGCCTCCATCATTTGACTGTGCAAAGCCAATCAAGTTGGATGCGAACTGTCCATATGGATAGACTCTTTCCACAGAATCTGTGAATTCAATTCCGGTAAGATCCGTTGCTTCAATTTCTTCCTTGACTGTCTTTGAAAGATTTCTCCCCTCAGTGCCTAGTTCGGTCTGATAGACGCCGTTGTCAGCCTGTGAAAGATAATCTAAGATCTTCTGCTTGTCCATCTTCAGAATTGTGCTTAAAGTAGCAGCTGTCTTTTCATGGTCAGCAACATAGGTAATTGCACCGTCAACACCTGGACGGGATGAATCAAGAATGCAGACAATGTTGTAGGTGCGGTTGTCCTGCGCGATGATATTTCCATTGCGGTCATAGATATTGCCGCGGAATGCTGTCTCTTTTTCCGTGATTGTGTTGGCACCTTCTGCATATGCAGAAAGATCCGTGCCTGAGCGCGGATGGACTTTAGCAATCGTGACCAAAAAAACATCGGAGGCGATGATGATCATAGCCGCCAATGTCAGGATTGTGATATTTCGAATTGCATGATTCTTTCTATGATGCATGTATTACTCTCCGTCTGTTGATGTCGTTCCGTCGGAGACTGTTGAGATATTGTTCTGGTTATAGGACATGCCGTTGCTGGCTGCCACTTCGTTGACTCGGTCAGCAGACGCAAGCTGACGGATTTCTACCTGAAGTGAATCGTTCTGTGTCTGCGTTGAGGCAATCTGTGTTTCCATTTCCTGCTTCTGAATGCTCAGAGAGTTGTTGTAAGTCTTCAGTCCAAGGGAACCGACAAAGAAAACAATAACAGAAATCAGCGTGAAAAAACATGTAAATGAGAAAAACTTCATTTCTCTGTCTGATTTTTTTCTACTGTTCTGCTTTCTCATTCTCGCCACCCTTGACTCTTTCTATGACACGCAGCTTCGCACTGTGTGATCTGTGATTTTCTTCCAGTTCTTCTTCCTCAGCCAAGATCGGCTTCTTATTGACTAATAAGAAGGAGGCCTGCTCCATCTGTTCAGCCTTGAGCGGAATCTTTGGTTCAACAAATGGAGCAGAGGAATACTCTTTGAACGTGTTCTTAACTAAGCGGTCTTCCAGCGAATGGAAGGTGATCACTGCACACCTTCCATTCACATTCAGAAGATCCAAAGCCTGTGTTAATACATCTTTCAATGCACCTAATTCATCATTGACTTCAATCCGCAGAGCTTGAAACGTCTGCTTTGCAGGATGTCCTTTTTTATGCAGTTCCCTTTCCGGAAGTGCGCTCTTGATCACATCGACCAGCTGGAACGTTGTTTCAATCGGTTGAATCATTCGATTCTTTTCAATCGCCTTGGCAATTGGATAGGCATATCTTTCTTCACCATATTCCTTGAAGATCCGTGTCAGCTCTTCAACAGAATAAGTATTGATGACCAGATATGCATCCTTTTCCTGTTCCTGATCCATGCGCATATCCAGCCTTGTGTCAAAACGATAGCTGAAGCCTCTGGCTGGGTCATCGAACTGCGGGGAGCTGACCCCAAGATCCATCATGATACCGTCTACATGATCAATGCCTCTGGCTTCAAGTTCTTTTTTCATTGCGCGGAAATCGTTGTGGATTATCGTGACTTTATCAAGGCTGTCTTTCAGATTGACTCTGGATTCTTCAATTGCCTGTTCATCTTTATCAAATGCATACAGATGACCAGTTGTCACCTTCGATAATAAGTATCCGGCGTGTCCGCCTCTGCCCAATGTTCCGTCAACGTAGATTCCATCTGCTTTGACATTCAGCGAATCTACAGTTTCGTGGAGCAGTACACTTGTATGCTTCATGATTTCATCAGCTCTGTGACTTTCGCAGCAGATTCTTCCAGGCTGATGCCGGAGATATATTCTTCATATTTTTCTTCCGGCCAGATTTCAAAGTAGTTTGCAGCACCCACGACAACACAAGCTTTCTTGAATGCTTCATCTTTGATCATAAAGGTCGGCAGCAGAATTCTTCCCTGCCCGTCAATATCACTTTCTGATGCTTTGGAATGAATCATTCTCTGAAAAGTGCGGGCACTGAGATCTGAGATTGGCAGTGCAGAATATTCTGCACTGACTTTGCTGAACTGCTCCTCAGTAAATACTGCTAAACACCCTTCCATCCACTCAACAATGACTACTGACGTTGAAAGCTGGTCACGGAACTTTGACGGAATGATCAGTCTGTTCTTGGCATCTAGATTGTGTCTGTATTCTCCAATGAACATAGACCTTTCCTCCACTTCCTACCACTTTCTACCACAATTTTACCACTTAAGGTTCATATGACAAGAGTTTTGGTGAAAAATATCCTAAAAACTGGAGTAATTTCATCTGTGTGAGCATCAGTATGCTGAAGCAAAAAAAAGCTGCCCATGCGGCAGCACATAAAAACTGGAAGAGGATTCTCTTCCAGTATCTTTCTTGTAGAACTAAGAACTTACTTGTTCTCAGCAGCGGTAGCTTCTGCTCCGCCGACATTTCCACAATTAGGGCAAGCATGATGAGGACGCTTCATTTCACCGCATACCGGGCACTTTACGAGTGTCGGAGCAGTCAATGTGTAATGCGTTCTTCTCTTATCTCTTCTTGTCTTAGATGTTCTTCTCTGCTGTACAGCCATTGTCTAGCACCTCCTACTATTCATTCTTGAATTGCTTCAGTCTTGCCAGACGCGGATCGTCTTGATCTTTCCGGCTTTCCTGATACTCAGCTTCACTGTATACCTTCCAGCCATCGCCTTCCGGATATTCATCTTCCGCTGTATCAGTCACCTGTAACGGTACCTCAAGCAGGATATCATCTATCACTGCAGGGATAAGGTCGATGACTTCATCGGTAACGACGCGCTCACTGTCATCTTCCACAGTATCTCCAAAGACATATGTCTCGGAACTTTCTGTGTCAAATGGGACCTCGACATCTTCATTTGTAATTGCATCCGGGCAGTACATTGTACCAGTCACATGCATCTTTACATAGAAGCGGTCATTCTCATCATCCAGATAACCGGTGCCATCTACATGGACATCCTTCGCAGCATTGATCAGTGTATTTTCCGCAAATACAGCATCATCAATTTCTACATCTTCATCAAATGCGACATTCTGCTCATCTTGCAGAAGCTGTGCTCTCGTCCACTTCACGGCAGTCTCCTCGCGCGTTAACGCTAATAAATTATAGCAAACACTTTTTCAAAGTCAACGAAATCTAGCTTAGTGGCGCATAATTTGTGCTAAATATTCTTCAATACCCAGTCTGCGACATCCTTCATGACTTTATCTGCATCTTTTTCATGCATTGTCTCATGGCGCATCCCTGGATATAGGGAGCTTATCACATTCTTGTATCCGGCTTTCCTGACGCAGTCGACACTGTCCTTAAAGCCCTCATCGCCGCCGCGGCAAGGATCATCCTCGCCTGAGAAGAACCAGATTGGCAGATTCGGCTTTGTGCAGTGATAACGGCTGACATCATGCATATAGCCCATGCCCTTGAACAGATCCAGATATCCTTGGTTGGTGAATGAGAAACCGCAGAGCGGATCAGCAATATATGCATCTACATTGCTTGTCTCATAGCTGAGCCAGTCCAGAGGTGTCCTAGGATCTGTGATAACTTTATTGAAGCCGCCGGTCGCAATGTTGTCCAGCATTTTCGAATGGCCCTTCTTGCCTTTGAATGCTGATACAATCTTTGCTAAGCCGATGCCTGCTTTGGATGCCGATACATAGTTTGGTGCACCGGACAGAATCATGCCGTCTATCAGGCTGTCGTGATCCTGCAGGAAGGTTCGACCAATCATGGTGCCCATGGAATGACCAAAGTAAATGACTGGTGTATCCGGGAATTCCTTGTGTGCCATCTTGGCAATCTCAACGGCACTTTCAACCAAATTGGACCAGCCGTCCTTATCACCGAAATAGCCGAGATCTTCTTTTGGACAGTCAGGTCCGTGTCCTGGCAGATCATAGGTAATGCATGCAATCCCGCGTGAATTCAGATACTTTGCAAATCCTTCATAGCGTTTCTGATATTCCTGCATGCCATGTACTACAAAAACAACTGCTTTTGGTGCTTCCTGCGACCGAAAAATACGATATGATAATTTTCCGCTCATAATGATTTCTTCTCCTTAGGTAAGAATATTATCTTAGTGAAATCTATGATTTCATTGTATCATGGTTCATGCAGAAAGGATTCATATTTTATGCATACTTGCGGAATTATTACAGAATACAATCCATTTCACAACGGCCATGCATTCCAGATTCAGAAAGCCAGAGAAATGAGCGGTGCCGATACAATCATTACAGTCATGAGCGGCAATTTTGTACAGCGCGGAGAACCCGCTGTCATTGATAAATGGAAAAGGGCTGAAGCAGCAGTCAGAAACGGCGCTGATGTCGTCATTGAACTCCCCTATTTCTACGCCGCACAGAGCGCTTCCCAGTTTGCGGAAGGAGGTGTCAATGTCCTCAAACATGCTGATGTTAACAGCATCTGCTTTGGGTCGGAATGCGGCAATCTTGAGAATCTTCAAGAAATTGCAGACACACCTGTCAATCCAGACCATCTTCAGGAAGCTCTGGACAGCGGCATGTCATATCCAAAAGCATATTCGCTTTTGACCAGCAAAATGTATCCAAACGATCTGCTGGCTGTTTCCTATCTACGAGCCATAAAAGGCACCCGCATCAAGCCATATCTTCTGCAGCGCACATCAGGTTATCTGGATGAGACAATGAAGCAGAATGCAAGTGCACTGGCAATCCGCCGGGCACTGCAGACCGGTGCCTCCCTGCAGGGATCAACCCCGATGGAAGAAACATTGAAGAACAGTTTTCTTGTCTGGCCGGAAATGTATTATCCATATCTGCGCACCTTTCTGCTGACTTCTTCCCGTCAGCAGCTTGAAGAATTGTTCCTCTTTTCAGAAGGAATGGAAAATCTCCTGGTTAAGAATGCACAGAAATATGACAATTACAAAGACTTCCTGAATGCCTGCACCAATTACAGATATACTGCCAGTCGGATCAGAAGATGCTGTCTGCAGGCAATGAATCAGGTCACAAAAAAAGAAGTGCATGCACTTCCTGACTATGACTGCCTGAGGATTCTTGCCTTCAATGATCAAGGTCGGAAATGGCTCGCAGAGCAGAGAAAAAAAGAAATGAGGATTGCCGCAAAATTTGCTGACGTCCCATACCCATGGCGTCAGATGGAATACCGCACCACCCTTCTCTATACCAGTGTAATGCCGGAAGAAGAACGAAAGCGCATCCTTGAGCTGGAGATTCAGGGTGCACACTACATCAGATAACAAAAAAATGTCTGGATTCCAGACATTTTCATTTACGCATCGCCCTCTTCAGAAGGAATACGAGCGTTTGTGTAGATTTTGTTGACATCATCTACTTCATTCAGCATATCCATCAGCTTATGATATGCGTTGATGTCTTCTTCTGTTGTCAGATCAACATATTCATTTGGCAGCATTGTTGCCTCGCATACATCGAACTCAACACCTGGCACAAACTTTTCAATTGCTTCCTGGCCCTTACCAAAGTCAGCATATGTTGTCTTGACTGTCATCATACCGTCTTCAACGGTGATGTCTTGTACATCAACTTCTGCTTCCATCATGGCATCCAGCATCGCTTCTTCATCATCATAAGGGAAGACAAACAGTCCTACTGGCTGATAATTGAAGGATACAGCACCTGCACCGGCAAGCTTTGCACCATGACACTTGTTGAATGTTGTCTTAACATCCGTCAGGGAACGGTTTGTATTGTTTGTCAAACAGTCAACAACGATTGTGCTGTTGCCTGGGCCAAAGCCTTCATAACGAGCTTCATCATAATGCTCATCATCGCCGCCCTTAGCCTTATCAATTGCTCTTTTAATAACATCTGCAGGAATCTGGTTTGACTTTGCTTCCTGAATTTTTCTCTTCAGAGCAAGGTTCATCTCTGGATCAGGGACACCATTCTTCGCTGCAATATACAGTTCCTTACCGAATCTAGAATATAGTTTTGATTTAATTGCCGCTGTTTTAGCCATCGAGGCTGCACGGACTTCATGAGCTCTTCCCATAAAAAATACCACCCTTCATAAATAAATAACGCAAGTATTATACCAAAACACATTCAGTGTGTGAAGAAAAAGTTTTACATAAAGATAAAATTGATTACTTTTCATCGTCCCTGCAAGCTTCACATGGAATTCATATTCATAACACTTTCTTATCAAGCTTATTGTCTATATTCATGACTGTAAGGAGGAATCCCACATGAAATCGATTGGTAAAATAGTCATGGCAGCTGGTATTCTTCTATGTGCTGGATGTACCACTGTCGCCAAGGCAGAGCAGACCACAGATGACACAGATGTAGTAACCGCTTATGGTACGGTTGAGTCTGTCTCAGATGGAAATGTGGTGATCTCCTATGAATCTGAAGATAATCAGACTGTCAGTGAAACAGTGCCCGAATCTGTCATGGTGCTGAAAAATAGTTCCACAATGCACTCTGATGATCTGAAAAAGGACGAAGACATCTCTGTATCCTTCACCAACGGCAAAATGAGTGTGATCAATGTGCTCCAGGATCAGGGTGATACGCAGTCCAGCAATAATTCTGAGGATGCACAAAAGACAGACAGCAGTGAACAGGAATCCATTCAGGAAGCATCAGAAAGTCATTGAACATTTTATCAATAAAAGTGTTTCAGGTCCTCATAGTTTGACATTATGTTACAATGTAGTTAAGAGAAAGATATGTCAACTTATGTAATCAGTGACCTGCATGGATGCAAGGCTGAGTTTGATGCCATGCTGGCACACATCCAATACCGCGAAGAATACGATACTATGTGGATCATCGGCGATATCTGCGACCGTGGCAATGAATCCATTGCTTTAATGCAGGAGATCATGGCAGATCCATCCATGCACATCATATTCGGCAATCATGACATCTGGTTCCAGCGCTATGCGCAGGAGCTGATCGATACAAAGCATGACAACAATTCTGTTGATATGACTGATGACCTGATGTGCTGGCTGCATTACAACGGCGGCTATAAAACAGCGGATCAGTTCATGGATCTCAGCTTCCCCGAATGCTACGATATGAAGCTGTATCTTGACAGCAACCGCGTCTTTTATCAAGAACTGAACATCAAGCAGACAAAGTTCCTGCTGATGCATGCTGGGCTGGCAGATGAGTATCTGCGCTCTAATATCCGCCTTTCAGAAGTACCAGAACAGGTGCTTGCCTGGTCTCATATCGGAATTGATGACAATCCTTTCAATGATGCCGTGATGGTGGTTGGGCACATTCCAACATTCCTCTATGGAGATCAGTATGAAGGCAAGATCATCCATGGCAGGAATGATACGATATATCATATCGACTGTGGATGCGTCTATGGACGAAGCCTGGGATGTCTCAGGCTGGATGACCTCCAGGAATTCTATGTCAAGAGCACTTATCCATACTTAAAACTGAACAAATAAAAGGCTGAGATAATGATCTCAGCCTTTTTTGATGTTCACTTAGATGCTCTTCTTTACTAATTCAACGACATCTTCCATGCGGTCAAGCTCAACGGCAGATGCTGCCAATGTCTTCATTTCCTCATAGTTCAGTCCATTGATCATCTTGCGTGCACGCAGAATTGATGTTGCACTCATTGAGAATTCATCAAGTCCTAATCCCAACAGGACCGGAGCAGCCAGTTCGTCACCAGCCATCTCTCCGCACATACCGCACCATCTGCCATTCTTATGCGCACCGTCAATTGTCATCTTGACAAGTCTCAGGATCGATGGGTTCAGCGGCTGATACAGATATGATACCGGCTGGCTCATACGGTCTGCTGCCATGGAATACTGGATCAGGTCGTTTGTGCCGATAGAGAAGAAGTCAGCGTACTTACTCAGCTGATCTGCTAATACAGCTGCGGCTGGGATCTCAATCATGCATCCTACTTCAACATCATTTCCGACTGCAATGCCGTCAGCAATCAGCTTCGCTCTTTCTTCATCATAGAGTGCTCTTGCTTCTTTGAATTCATTTACGGTAGCAATCATCGGGAACATGATGCACAGATGTCCGAATGCAGATGCTCTTAACAGAGCTCTTAACTGGACTCTGAATACATCCTTGCGGATCAGGCAGAAACGGATTGCACGTACGCCAAGGAACGGATTCATTTCTTCATCGAACTTATAGTACTTCAGCTTCTTGTCACCGCCGATATCCAATGTGCGGATAACGACCGGCTTGCCGTTCATTCCTTCCAATACCTGCTTATATGCAGCAAACTGTGTATCTTCATCCGGGAAGTCATTCTCGCTCTTCATATACAGGAATTCTGTACGGAACAGACCAACGCCTTCACCGCCGTTTGCCAATACGCCTTCAACATCAGCGACAGAACCAATATTTCCTACCAGCAGGACCTTATGTCCGTCAGTGGAAACAGATGGCTGATCCTTCATCGCCTGCAGTGCTTCCTTTTCCTTCTGATACTCTTCACCCTTCTTCGTATACTCAGCAACCTGTTCATCGGTAGGATTCAGGATGACTTCACCATTCAATGCATCCAGAATAATACGGTCGCCTGCCTGTGCTTCCGACAGAATACCTGTCACACCGACAACTGCCGGAATCTCCAGGGATCTTGCCATGATTGCACTGTGGCTGGTACGTCCGCCCACCTCAGTAGCGAAGCCCTTGGCAAATTCCTTGTTCAAAGAACCTGTATCTGAAGGTGTCAGATCTTTTGCTACAACAACAACCGGTTCGTCCAATGTTGCCAGGTTAGGAATCTCCTTGCCGGCAAGATTGCATAATAGTCTGAAGGATACGTCTCTGATATCAGCGGCTCTGCCCTTCATGTATTCATCATCCATAGCATCGAACATGGCGACCATATTGTCACCAACTGTCTTCGCAGCGAATTCAGCATTGTTCTTATTGGACTTGATGTCCTCTTCGATCATGCCGCGGAATTCAGGATCGTTAGCCATCATCAGATGAGCATCAAAAATAGCTAATTCTTCTTCCTTCAAAGATTTAGAAGCAACTTCCTTGATTTTTTCAATGTCAGCAACTGTCTTTTTGAATGCAGCATCCAGTTTGGCAAGTTCCTTTTCCGGTTCGGAAGCAACTTGTTTCACTTCTACTGTAGGCTGTTCTAGTTTGTAGACCTTAGCGATTGCAATACCTTGTGAAGCCGCAATTCCCTTAAGCATAGTTAATTCTCCTCCTGGTTGCACTGATCAAGTGTTTCCGCAACATCCTGTATCGTTTTAAATTCAAGCATTTTATCTTCCTCGATGAAAATGTTGAACTGTTTCTCAACCTGCACGAGAAAATCCACAACCTCATACGAATCCATTCCCAGTTCTTCAAATGAAGTTGATGATGTTATCTCGGTATTTTTGTGGCTGAACTGCGAAACCAATGATACTAATTCTTCCAGATGTCTCATAACACTCCTTGTAGAAATTTTAGCATTCTGCAGAGCTAAGTTCAATCTTTTAACTTTTGAAATGACACGGTAAATTCATGTACAGCGGTTTTCTTCAGACGATAGAAAGTTGATCTTGCGTAGTATGGGATATACCAGTCACTGCCGTCTTTCCTGATATATTCGTGAATAATGATGAAGCGTGCTGCAGGCGTGCAGCTGTTGACTGTACGGTCGATCAGATCAATAAATGAAGCCTGCTGATTAAACTTGACCAAATTCCGATCCGTCGTTCCTTCTTTCCGGTACAGCTCTGTAATAGTCTGTGCCTTGCAGTAAAGTTCCATCAAATACATCAAAATGACCTTTTCCTGCTTGTACGTCAATGTTCCATGTTGATAATATGTCATATTTCCCCCTCTCGTGTTAACCGGTTTACGCCAACCGTAATGATACTATTACTTATTTTTAGGTAGAATGGAAGAGCCACTTGTTCATATACCAGTAAAACTGGATTTTTTCCAATTTTATCGTACTTTTTAACCTTACTTTTAGACAAATATGACAGATTGGTTAAATTCATATAGAATATTTTTGTTAGGAGCGTATATGTCAACCCAAACTATTTCTACCCTTTCATGGAAGAGGATATTGATCTCTCTGGCCATCTTTATTTTGATTCCTTTTGCAGCGCATCTGATTGATCTGAAAATCAATCAATATGCCATTTCTTTGATGTTCTGCATGAATATAGGCACTTCGATACTGATCATTTATGACTGGAATCTGTTCGGCATCCATTACAACCGTGCAAAGCACAATGCCATGGATACGATTCTCTATACAGCCATCGGTGCCATTCTGATCATGCTGTGGATCTATGTCGGTTCCAATTTTCTGCAGGCAAATATCATTCTTCCGGGCAACAGTGATCTGATTGAATACGGCTATGCCAGACCCGGCATGATGATTGCGTTCTCCTTCATGGAAGCAGCCTGCGTCTCCATCAGCTTTAAGTGCTTCACAGATCACCTGAATGTCCGCGGTAAAGAGTTCCAGTCGATTCTTCTTTCCGGTCTGCTGTTTGGACTGCTGTTCACTGTCATCTATCTGCCGGTATGGGATGTCGGTCTGTTCTTCCGTACTTATTTATACAACATGGTCCTGACCGCCTACCTTGCATATCTATATAACCAATGCCATACCTTTATTCCCGGCATGCTGGCCATGTCGATCATCTATTTCATTGTAATGTTCCAGAGTACGATGATGTAAAAAAATCAGGCACACAGGCCTGATTTTCATTATTCATCATCCACTTCAATCAATCCGTAGCCGCCAACTTTTCTGCGGTAGACAACAGAAACCTTTTCACTGTCTTCATCAGTATAGATATAGAAGTTATGACCAGACAGTTCCATCTGCATAATAGCTTCATCGAGCGGCATCTCTTCAGCAACAACACTCTTTGTACGGACTGGGATATCATCAACTTCCGGTGCTTCCTGCTCATCAATGAATGCTTGTGCGAGATGCTCACGATGTCTCTTTGACAGTCTTGTCTTCTGTCTTCTCAGTTGATCTTCCAGTTTATCAATTGCCAGGTCAACGGCAGCATAGAAATCATTATCTTCAACTTCTGTACGAAGCAGTCCAACTTTAGTAGGAATCGTTACTTCTACTTTCTGTGAATTTGGATATACTCTGGCAACGACTCTGACAATTGTGTCTGAATCAATCAGCAGATACTTATTCAGTCCACTGAGCTTCTTTTCGATTTTCTCCTTCATTGCAGGTGTTACAGAAACATTTTTTCCAACAATTTCGAATCTCATAAGTTTTCCTCCATTTGTAGTTTTATGATGAAAGCAACTTCCAATACGGAAATGCTTTTATCAACATATTTGTTATCTTTACAGGTGTTTTTCTTTCTACTTGTATTATACCATTATCATGTTACAAAAGGATATTGAACTTTCTGTGAAATCCAGATGCACAATAATGAATAATTCAGATCAGTTCAAAAAATCATCAGAATAATGCTTCTGATGATTTTACATTGATATTCTCCTGATCAATCTTCTGCAGCCATTTGAAAACAACCGTCATTGCATAGGAATCCATGCCGCAGTACTTCTTCAGATCTTCAACAATCTTGTCATGATCTGCTGCAGCATCACTGTAGTCGAGATGACGCCATTGGAAAACGGCATCCATGCCCTGATTGATATCAAGATCCTTATAGGACTTATCATTCATCATCGCCATGATGACTTTCAGAGACCACTGTCCTCTCATGCGTACATCATAAACAGTGCCTGTTTCAAAGATAAGCTGCAGATCTTCCATCCTCTCATTAATAGAGCGGAGCTTTTCTGCATACTGTGGGAACTGATCCGCCAGTTCAGCAATGCGCATCATTTCTGCGCCAGCTGCGTTATAGGCAATCACGGTTCCAGCGGCAGGAATATCATTGACAAGATTTCTTGCCATATCTTCACGGTCATCATGGATATTCAGATAGACCTGATGCGTCATGGAACCGTCTGCCTGCATGACATGAAGACTGTATTCAAACGGCATTACATCATAAGGCTTCATTCCCTCATACGGCGGAACGGCAAACCTCTCCCACTCAAAATCAAGGAAGGCAATCGGATATTTGATCCAGCTCAGCCATGACTTCAAGGCGAATCGATCGACATGAAGCCCGCCTTCTCGGTCAGCCATGATCTGGGCATACTGCTGACGTGATCCTTCGATTCTTTCTGGATCTGCATCCCGCAGATAATCGATGCCTTCTTCCTTCATGGCATGCTTATGCTGTGAAGCAATCAGACTGAGGATGCTGTTGTCAGGTTCTTCCATCTCGTTTGGAAAGCAGCTTTCATAATAAAGACATTTCTGTCTCGTTGTGCATTTGCTGCTGCGGACTGCCGGCGGGATCCTGCCGTCATTGAGCAAATCCATTTCATTCAGGATCTGTGAAATATCATGCTTGCTCTTATAGATTGCATCTCTGATCTTTACTGATGGATTGTTCTTTCCGTTATAGAAGCAGTCGCTGATGACAAACAGAGCATCTGCGTCCAATTCTTTTCCTCTGACATAATCTGCATTCAAATGAATGATATAGATATTTCTGAGCTTGATATGATTGTTTTCCAGCACCCATACAACATCACAGTAGAACTGCATGTCATCCGCATGTGGATACAGTCCGATGAACATGAAATAAAGGTTCCATCCATTCTTCGTATGATGTAAGAAAGGAACTTTTACACGCAGCTGCTTATATTCAAAACGGGCTTTCATCAGCCATTCAGAATTCTGCATTGCATCCAATGCCTTCTGCGGTTCATCACCCTTCTGGCCAAGAAAATAACGATCAGTTATATGCAGCTTTTCAGCTACAAGAGTCGTCACTTCTTCATCCAGTCTGACAAACGGCTGGTATTCTCTTCTCGGCGCATTCTTTTCATTTACATACAGCCTAGGGCAGCGTGTATATTTTTTTACATCAGAGATATGGTACATAGGAATTCCTTTCACTTTTGAGACAATGAAATGACCGGTTGTCCGGTCATTTGTTTATTATAAACCATTTGACATTGGAAGCATTGCTGCACCAACAACACCTGGTTCATCCAGCGAAGCTGTCAGGAACGGTGTATCAGTCAGAGCAGGCAGTACTCTCTTCTTATACTTTTCCTTGACCTGCGGCAGGAAGAGGCCGGCTGACTTCATCATGCCTCCGCCTAAAATAAAGCAGTCTGGGTCAATTGTTGTAGCTAAGTTGCCGAACATCACAGCCAAATCAGTCGTGACCTGATCAACGATGGCAACTGCCGGGCCGACACCCTGCTCTGCCAAATCAAATACCTGGCCAGCATGGACAATGGTCTGATCAGGCATCTTTTCATGACCTAATCTTGTAACACTTGTACCGCTTGCCCAGTCTTCAACGGCGCCGTTGGAAGGTAGATTAACCTTAGGTCTGGAGCCGTCTACTGACATGGAAGCAACTTCCATTGAATATCCATGAGATCCCGGCAGCAGCTGTCCATTGTATACAATGGCACCACCGATACCTGTTGATAAAGTAATGTAAATTACTGTACGCAGTCCCTTGCCGGCACCAACAAGTGCTTCTGCAAGTCCTGCAGCATCCGCATCATTTCCTAAGACACATGGAAGATGCAGTTCATTCTGCAGTGTGTCTCTTAATGGGAACTTTGCCAGACATGGTACGTTTGTGCACATTGCCATGCCATTGCCGTCTCTGGCAACCGGTCCTGGTACAGCAACACCGACACCGGAAGCATCCTGCCAGTTGTGCAGCTGCTTGATCAAGCCAACAATGTTGGAAATGATAGCATCCGCGCCTTCGTGTGCATGGGAAGGTCCCTTCGCAGTCTCAACAACTGTGCCATCCGGCTGAACGATAGAGCAGCGGACATTTGTGCCGCCTAAATCAATGCCAATATAGGTCTTCATGAAATTCAATCCTCCTTGATTTCTTCACCTATTAGGTTCTGCCCGCTTATCTTGGTAAAGCGGACCTTTGTGAACTCACCTGCATCATGTTCTCTGGTTGACTTGAACATGACATATCCATCAACACCATCCGGGGCAAAGGCATAACTTCTTCCGGTATACATATGGGTCAATGGATTTCTTCCCTCAATCAGTACATCTGCAGATGTACCAATCTTATCTTTAAGAAGATCTTCAGCAATCTTTTCCTGAACGGTCATGATTTCCTCTTGTCTTCTTTCTTTTTCCTCCGGTGTGACGTCATCTTCCATTGCAAAGGCTGCCGTCCCCTCTTCTGCAGAGAAGGTAAATGCGCCGAGATGATTGAACTTAACGTGTCGGATCAAAGAAAGTGTCTCTTCATGATCCTCTAATGTCTCTCCTGGAAACCCAGTAATCAAAGTCGTCCGCAGGGAAGCGTTTGGCATCACTGCACGGATATGGTCTGTCAATTCAAGAATCTTCTGTCTGCTTGTCTTGCGCTTCATCGCATGCAGAATATGATCAGACCCACTCTGGGTTGGAATATCGAAATACGGAAGAATGTGCCTGCTGTTCTTGATTGTTTCAAAGAGATGCTCTGGAATTTCATCCGGATAGAGATACAGCATGCGTATCCACACAATTCCTTCAATCTCATCCAGATCCTTCAGCAGTTCCACCAAGTGGAGCTGACGATCAAAGTCATAGCCATATCTGGAACAATCCTGGGCAACCAGTGTAATTTCCTTGACGCCGATAGAGACCAGGCGTTCTGCTTCTTTCAGGATATCAGCCTGCGGTACGCTCCTGAGCCTGCCGCGGATGCCGGGAATTGCGCAGAAACTGCAGCTGTTGTCACAGCCGTCACTGATCTGCAGATAGGCCATCCATGGCTTGCCAGACAGGACTCTTGGGGTCAGGCCATAATTATTGGCAACTTTCACACCCAGTTCACTGCTCAGAATGGTACCAAGCTCCTTGTACTCATCTATGGCAATGAAACGATCCACTTCAGGCATTTCTTTTTCCAGCTGTTCCTTGTATCTTTCTGCTAAACAGCCCATGACAATCAGCTTTTTCAGATTTCTGGCTTTCAGGTCGGCTGTATCTAAAATCGTATTGATTGCTTCAATCTTGGCACTTTCAATAAAACCGCATGTATTGATGATGATTGCTTCTGCATCATCATAGGAAGTAACAATCTCCTGGTCTGCCTGTTTCAGCATGCCAAGCACATTTTCTGTATCGACTAGGTTCTTGGCACAGCCAAGGGAAATGACACCAATTTTCATTTGTAAACTCCAAATCTACGCAACTATTATACCACGCTAATAAAAAAAGAATGCCCTCGTTGAAGGCATTCTTCCGATTAATCAGCTAAAGTTCCAAATGGATCCCAAGGAGCTAGTTCTCTGCTCTTCTTTGTCAAAGCCTTGAGTGCCTTGGCAGAGAGATACTTCTTATTGACAGCAACGACATACATATACTTGTCAAACCAGGTATCACTTGCTATAAAGTAGCCTTTATTGGCAATTTCTTCACCCCAGGAGTTCTCAATCTTCCATCTGTCAGGCTTTCCCTTTTCATCCAGATTGACGCCAGTCAGCACCATTGCATGATTCATTGCAGATTCTCTTGTATCAAGAGCTTCCGCCTTGGTCAGATCCAGCTTCAGATCGAAGGTGTTGGCATAATCGTACTGTTTATCATCCCAGAGACCAGTCGTACGGTCGCCGTCCTTGCCGCAGTCGCAGCCGAACCATACTGATTCGCCAGCTTTCAGCTGATCCAGAGCAGCCTTTTTAAAGTCCTTCATCGGCAGATTCAGCAGTTCAATCTTATGGCCGCCGACAACATTGCCTAGATACTTTACAGAATATGTCTGATAGAAAGGCTTGTCCTCTGTCGGGCCATTAATAACGCTGACATAGTTCTCCAGATCTGTCTTCAGATACTTCTGGTAGAATGCGGACGGCTTTACATGATAGTCTGCGTGATGCTTATCATCCTTGTCATAGTATTCAAACGTAAACTCTTCCGGCGGCATGCCAAAGCAGGATACCAGCAGGCTGTAAACTTCAGCCAGTGCCTCCTTCTTCAGCTCCGTAATCTCATCTTTTCTGCCTTCCCCTGCCAGGTGGCGCGAATCTGCCACAAACCTGCGCAGTCTCAGATTCAGAAGACCGTTCATATTTCTCGTATGAGAAGACTGATATGTTTCCGGCATTGCTGTCTTAGGACAGATACCGTACTTCATGACAATGCTCTGCAGCATGTTCCACTGACCGCCGTCACCGACTGCCCATTCCAGCAGGAATCTCATGTTTTCTGAATCAACAGCACTGTCCAGTTCCTGGAGTGTTGATTCCATGAACCAGTTTGCCTTTTCCAGCTTGTCATAGAAAGCAATATAATTCTGGGACAGTTCAAAGTCCTTGATCTTATAACGTTTCGCAACGATTTCTCTCAGCACATTCATCGAAGAAAAGATCCAGCATCTTCCTGACTGCTTCTGATTGGTCGCTGTCATCGTCTTGATATTGATGGAGAAGACATTTGGGTTGGCAGCCTCTGCTTCGAATACGCGGGAAATTGTGCTGATGTCATTTTTTGTCAAAGCGTTCCTGACAACTCTTGCTTTTTCATTTTTAGCATATGCACTGCGCATGCCGGCAAGATCTTTTGTGGAAATCGATTTCATACTTGTCATAAATATTCCTCACTTTTCAATGTCATAACTCTATCACAATTTCATATAAAAAAACGGGAAAGCTCAGCTCTTTCGGCTGAATTCCTTCCCGCATGTTGGACATGTAATATCAATTTTACCGTGACCGCGTGGAACCCGGACAATCTGATGGCACTGCGGACATACATAATACTTATGTTCCTTGTCCTTGATATTGGAGATAAAAGCTTTATACATATGTCTGATCCAGTTGCTGACAACCAGATAGCTCTGATTCTCAATCGATCTTTTGACTAGATTTTTTGAGAACATCCGGAACAGTGCATAAATAAAAATAATATCAGCCAAAATCAGGAAGAACATACCGCCGAAGATACTGATCAAATCAAGTATGATGCCGACAATCAGCAGGAAACGGCAGTAAGCATCAGCACCATTTCTGCCATATCTGAATTTTTCAAAAGCATTTCTAAGATTCTGCATAATTTACCTCAATGCAATTATCTTATTGCCTTTCACACTTCCTTTCAAGAACAGATTACCTTCTTTGTCTTTCGGCCGATGACAATCAGAAATTCATCTTTGTTCCTGCCGCATGTCTGCAGCAGGACATATTCATCCGCAGCTGTGCAGTCACTGTTTGCACGTGTGCTCCTGGCAGCCGCATAACTGATCCAATTTTCAAAATCTGCTTGATCTGCAAAGTCTTGTTTTCTCAAGGAAAATGTCGATTCTTCTTTTTTCATTGGAAACACATATGCAATCTGATAGCCGTCCTGATGTGTTTTATACTGCAGTGTAAATGTATCATTGTCATCTGTCATATGGTGTTCAAGCTGCAGAAGCGGTGAGAACATTGCCGAAGAATCATAATATACGTGATGACCGTATATGATCTTGATCCTGTCATTCATGCATGCATCGTGTGAAAAGAAGGGTGTTCCCTGCCCGCTTTCACTGTTATCAAAAGCGTGATTAAGATAATAGGCATCATCATCTCCCTGCACGACCGGCAGTGAAACTGAATGATCTTCCATCTCCAGCCAGCAGACATAGTCTTTATTCATTTCCTTTAGTGAGGCTGCAGCTTCTGGAGCATTTTCTTCGGTATACTGTCTGACTGTATGCAGGACACTGTTCTCATGCTCAACACCTGCAGTCCAGTCATATAGATCACATACTGCATAACTGAGACAGGAACAGGATACAGCAAGCATCAATGTTCTAAATTTTCTCATGCGGAAATTTCATCAGGAAGAAACATCCCATCATGCATAGCAGAGCCATAACTGCGTGATATGGCAGTTCTGTTCCTGTTTCGACATTCTTCTGATCAACGACATGTATGACCTGCGGTGTTTCCTGATGGAAGTATTCTTCTTCGTCTAAAGGCAGTTCTTTTTTTACCGGATCAATGGCATATCCCTGCGGTGCTTTCGTTTCCTTGACGTAATAGCCGTCATTTGTATACGGAAGATTGAAGCAGACAGCACCATTCTCATCGGTCAATGCTTTCGCTGCATCACCATTGAGATCATAAGCCGGTTCATTCGATTCCTGATGATAGACAGTCACTTCACAGTCAGCCAGCAGCGGCATGTTTCCTTCCGCAGCGCGCTTATCTATTTTCAGGAACACTGTCTTCGGCAGATCCTGCACACTGATGATCTGCGGCGAGGAGACCGTGCCATCCATGACAAATGATATATCAGCACACAGCTGATATCCAAATGGTGCTGCTTTTTCATGCAGGATGTATGTTTCACCGCTCTTCAGCAGAGAACTGATCTTTCTGCCTGTTCTGTCCAATGATACACCAGAAGCGTCATCTGTTGAAATGAACGATGCTGTGATATTTCCATCCTGGTCCAGGATCTCCATTTCTGCTTCAGCAAGCGGACTGCCGAGTTCATTTGTTTTCAGGAACGAAATTTCATTTGTCTCATCGATCAGCTTTACAATTGCTGCCTGACTGCCGCATGTACGGCCGACAGTGAACATAAGTGACTCTGCTTCATGATAGCCTTCCGTCACAGCAGTTTCTTCCAGGAGATATTGATGCTCTGCTGTAAGCTCCTGATTGAACTTTTCTGTTTCAGCTGTTGTCGTCCATTGACGGATAACAGTATTATTTTCTGTCAGATCGGTCAGCTTCAGCTGTACACCGGCAACAGGATTTCCTTTTTCATCCGTCTTTGCGATTTCATAAGATACTGCCTGGTCTTTCATGACAATTTCAATCGGCTCCTGATGTGCATCATCAACAGTAAATGTCTGCGACTGTGCATAGTAGTAACCGACTGGAGATTTTGTTTCTTTCACTTCATATGTTTCACCAGAAGTGAGATAGGAAGAGATATCCTTTGGCTCTTCTTCACTGTCCCATTCAGTCAACATTTGACTTCCGCGTATCAAAGTTAAATGTGCATTCGCCAGAGGATGTCCGCCTTGATCCGTTTTAATGACGATTCCTCTGATTGGACAGTCTTTGACTTCTACTTCAATGCTGTCATCATTCTGCATATGTTCCGGAACTGTGAAGCGAACATCCTCGCTTCTGTAATAGCCTTTCGGTGCCTGTTCTTCTTTCACCGCATAGGTATGACCCGGCTTCAGAACATTTCCAATCTGGATATCTTCTGCAGCGGATGTGACGGATGCTGCTGTCTCACCGCTTTCTAGATCAATGATAGTCAGCATCGCTCCTGACAGTCTCTTTCCTTCCAGATCAGTCTTGCGGAGCACTGTTTGAATAGTATTGTCCTGCATGACTATTTCAATCGGCTGGGCACTTCCCTCTGCATTAACATGGAACGTTTTCTCGGCAGCAGTATAGTACCCTGTCGGTGTCTTAGTCTCCTTCACGACATAATCAGTATCTTTCTTCAGACTATACAGGATTTTCGCTTCTTCAGTTGTTGTAAAGGAGGCAACTGCTGATTCTTTCCCATCATTCTTTTCAAAAACAGTCAGCTCTGCATCCTTGACCGCATTCCCCTGTTCATCAACTTTCAGGATGCGGTATACAACATGTTCATTGACACAGCTGATCAGTATCGGATATGCTTCACCATAAGTCGGTATTTTAAAGTACTTGTCTTCTGCCTGATAATATCCATCCGGACATTCTGTTTCCTGAAGACGGTAGACATGTCCTCTTTCGAACAGATTGATGATCAAAGGCTCTTCGGTACTGCGCCAATCAAGCACTGTTCTTTCCTGGTCGAGCGTATCTGTAACATCCGTGATCAAAAGTCTTGCGTCTTTGACCGGCGTGCCATTCTCATCAACTTTTGCCAGCTGATATTGAATGTGATTATCCGTGACAACAATATTGTGTTCTTCCTCTTCATCAGGAATCTCAGCAACTTGGAAATGTTCATCCACTGCTAAGAAGTATTTTGTGCTGGCATCATCCTCACTGACACAGTATGCATGACCAGCCGTCAGCAGATGGCCGACTTCAACTAGATCAGTTCCTGTGACCCAAGAATTGATAAGTATCTTTTCACCGCCCGTCACATCATAAAGAGAAAGCTGCGCTCCTGCTACAGGGTGCTGATTCTCATCCGCCTTAAGGATTGAATATTGAATTGGAGTATCCTTCATCACAATTTCAATTGGTGTGCCGTTATACTGATGCGGCACGGTAAATTCAATGTCTTTGGCCTGATAGTAGCCTGTTGGAGCTTCTGTCTCTTTCAGCCGGTAATGATGATCTGCCGCCAGAAAATCACCGCATTGATACGGCACTGCCCCGCTGATGAAATGAAGTGTCCTCTGATCTGTCTCATCAATCAGTTCCAATGAAGTCCCAGCAAGCGGTTTATCATTTTCATCCACCTTCAGAATTGATCCAGTAATCTCGTGATCAACAGCCTGAATGATACTTTTGAGCTGCGGCTGAAATGTTTCCGGTGATACATAATAGTAGCCAATAGGCGCATGGTCTTCCTTCAAAATATAACTGTGGCCGCCTTCAAGATGAGATACCTTATGCGGTTGTGCCGTTGAGATCCATGTATCAGCGATGTGCCCAGTATCTGCATCGGTCAGCTGTAAAGATGCACCGATTATGTTATTCCCCTGTTCATCCGTTTTCGTGATCTCTGCATACAGAGTCGTATGCAGGTTAATAGATGCCTCTTTATTAATGTCTCCTCTGACAGTCATTGTCTGATATACAGAAGAAGAATCTTTCAGCATCAGCGGACGTTCACCAATCTCGCTGTTGTTTCTGATAAAGCGTACCTCCCTGTTGCCGGCAGAAGCAGCGCTTAAACTGATTGTGATATGATTCCCATTGACCTGAAGAGCATCGCCAAAATCATTTTTCGAAAGCTTCATATCAGCAAGTGCACCGTTAACATCATCCAGTTCGACGGTCTGTCCTGCTTCCCCTTCACCGGCATATGCTGATCCGGAAGCACTTTCTGCAGATGTACCGTTCACTTTGAAATTGACGTCCTTTTCATAGGAATCCACATCATTCAGAATGCGTTTTGCTGTATTAAAAATCAGGTCATCTGCATTTTCGCCGGTATATTGATCATAGAAATGCGTATTCAATACGAACTGCGGATCAATCTCCAGCCAGATCAAATACTGAGCAGCAGCATAATCAGCACCATCCTGACTTCCTTGATATCCATAACCAAAATAGGAGTATTCCGCAATATGTCTCTTGGCGGAAGCTGTCAGCTTTTCATAATCTTCCAGATAACCGACATCATATACATCGGCGGTGCTCCACGGGACATATGGCTGAATGCAATATACCGGCAGACCGTTGTAATCTTTTTTCATCAATGCAGCGCTTTCCATATTGTCGCCGGTTACTTTATAGCCGCTGTATGACTTTGTGATATGGACGGCTGCACAGACCGGCAGCACATTCATGATCATGACCTGAAGAATGACTGCCAGCACGGCAAAGAATTTTGTGATCTTTCTTGTCATCAGCTGTGTTCCTCACTGTCTTCATAGATGACATTTTCCAGCCATACACGATACTTCCTCTGCAGTGCATTCTCGGACAGATGATATTTCTCAGCAATCTCTTTGCGGCTCTTCCCTGCAACGTAAGCTTCTCTGACCATTTCTTCTGCTTCGCTGCCGTAAAACATCCGTATCTTTTCCAACGTCTTATCGACACTGACAACATTGTTCTTCACAATGCCGTATCTTTCCTTCATTTCCTGGCTGGTGCGGAATTTGCCGTTCTCATAATCGTATAAATTGTCCTGGAACCTGCTCTGTGCCTGAAAACTGTGCTCCATATTTCTGAGCCAGTATTCATTGACTTTATAGTTCCTGCACATCTGCCGAAAATGACTGATGCGGTCAGGATATGGATATCCTGCAATTTCTGTAATTGGTGTCTGCATATTTTCTCTCTCCTCGTTCTTATATTCACCAAAAACAGAGATTTTCCCGTAAAAAAAGAGAAAATTTCTCTTCTCTTTAAGCTTCCAGATCTTTGCCTGTCAGAAGCTTATAAGCTTCCATATACTTGGCAATCGTCTTAGCAATGACATCATCCGGCAGATTGTAGTCACTGTCTGGATTTGCCTTCAGCCAGTCTCTGACAAACTGTTTGTCAAAAGAAGGCTGTCCATGGCCAGGTTCATAGCCCTCGACTGGCCAGAAGCGGCTGGAATCCGGTGTCAGCATCTCATCACCTAAGATGACCTCGCCGTTTTCATTCAGGCCAAACTCAAACTTGGTATCGGCAATAATGATGCCTTTGGAACGTGCATATTCTGCACATTTTTTATACAGAGCAATTGTATAGTCTCTGATCTTTGTCGCATATTCTCTGCCATGTCCAGGGAACTTCTTTTCCAAAACGTCGATGGACTGGTCAAAGCTGATATTCTCATCATGATCACCAATCTCCGCCTTCGTGGATGGTGTGTAGATTGGTTCAGGAAGCTGATCGCATTCCTTCAGTCCTGCCGGCAGCTTGATGCCGCATACGGTACCGTTCTTCTGATAGGACACCCAGCCGGAGCCAGTAATATATCCTCTGACAATGCATTCAATCGGTATCATGTTCAGTTTTCTGCACAGCATGGAATTGCCTGTGAATTCCGGCTTGCGGAAGTATTCGGGCATATCATTGACATCAGTGCTGATCATGTGATTCGGTACGATATCCTTTGTATAGTCAAACCAGAACTTTGACATCTGTGTCAGGACAGCACCTTTTTTCGTGACTTTGTTCTTCAAAATTACATCAAAAGCGGAAATGCGGTTGGTTGCTACCATGATAAGGGAATCACCGTTGTCATAGATCTCACGGACCTTACCCTCTTTAATTGGGGCAAATTCTTTCATTTTCATTTCTCCTCTGTTCGTGTAACAGGAAAATAGTATACCATCCTTGTTTTTTTTCAACTCTTGATTTTAAAAAGTGCAGCCTGCGCCGCACTTACTTTCCAAGAATATGATGCAGATCTGCTTTCTCACCTTTCAGCATCCGGCGGTGTGACACCATACGTGTGATTGACAATGGTCTTGGCTCATCAGAAAACGTCATCACATTCCTCGGTTCCTTCTGCCACAATGACAGGATATCTTCCGCATCATCAATAAAATCTTCGGCCGGCATCAGTCCATACAGCTTTGGCGGAATCACATACAGTGGAATATGAAATTCTGATACATGCTGTTTTGCAGCCCATTCTAAATGCGGGCACAGCATGGCAATATCGACTTCATCCTGTCTGTCTTTCAGATGAATAAACGGAATGAATTCAAAGGAAGCTTTCTTCTGCAGTCCTTCTTTTTCCAACGTCTTCTGAATATGGCTGACAAGTGTGCTGGAAGAAAATCCGCCTCCGCAGCAGATGGCAATCCTGATCATTCAGAAACCTCCGGTATTTTCCATCCGTTCGGCAGATACCAATGGTCAATCATATAACGGCCTAGACCGTCGTGGTCATTGTCATATTCCGTGATCTCATTGGCCAGTGCCTTGGTATCATCTGCACCATTTTTAAGACAGACAGACCATCCTGCAGTTGTCATCATGCCGTTGTCATTGGACATATCGCCAAAGGCAATGACTTCATCCAGTGAGATATTGTTATGCATGCAGTATCTTTCCACACCCAATCCCTTATTGACTTTTGGGTCCTGGAATTCCAGCATTGTCGGCTGGGTCTTGAATGCTGTGTAATCCTTCGAAGGATGCCTGGCTGCCAGTTCTTCAGCAGCCGGCATATCTGCCGCATCCTTGAGACGGAATAAGATCTTCTCAGTCGGATGCGCCCAAAGGTCACTCGTCTGCTGCACCTTAGTACAGATGATATGATGCCGGTTCATTGATGCATACATCTCATCATCAATCTCTGCACTCATCATATCTTCTCCGATATAGATAAAAGGATTAGCCTGGATCGGCTTCATCATGGCAATGATCTCCTCAATGGTCTGCGGTGCCAGTTCATAGAACTTTTCATAAGTATCCTTATGCACATCATAGACCTGATTGCCGTTCATGCCGATCCACATATCGAAGTCAAAATTCACCCGCCATGCGTCTTTCTGTTCATAAAGATGCGGTCCTACCGGTCTGCCGCTGGCAATGCCCATCAGGATTCCTCTGCAATGCAGATCATTCAGTACAGCTCTTGTTAAAGGCATCATCTCACGCGCTTCATTGACCAGTGTTCCATCAATGTCTGCGACAAATAATTTAATATTCTTGATCATTATCTTCACTCCGTCTAAAACCTATGCGTCTATTATATCATGGACATTTTTTCACTGGTTCCTAAGCGTGGAACTGAAAAGACCCGCACAGAACTGCGGGTCTCATCCAGTTAATATTTCGTCAGATAGCGGTCTACTTCTTCCGCACACTTTCTTCCTTCTGCTATGGCATGAACAACAAGCGACTGCCCGCGATGCATGTCTCCAGCGGTAAACAGATTTCCTTCAATATGGAAATTGTCTGCTTCTGCATTGCCTCTGACTGTCTTCAAAGAGAATGCCTTTACAACCGTATCCGAGCATCCAAGGAATCCAGCCGCAATCAGCAGCAGGTCACATGGCAGATGTTCAATTGTACCTTCTACCTGTTGCATGGTCATCCTGCCGTCTTCACTGCGCACCATTTTGACTTTGACAATATCTACAGCCGTGATCCTTCCTTTTTCGCTGTAGATCTGCGCGATCGATGTCTCATAGATCCTTGGGTCATGGCCGAAGACTGCAATGGCTTCCTTCTGCCCATAATCTGTTTTCTTGACCAGAGGCCACTCCGGCCATGGATTATTCTCTCTTCTTTCCAGCGGAGGCTCAGGCATCATTTCCAGCTGTACAACATCTGTGCATCCCTGACGGATGCAGGTGCCGACACAGTCGTTGCCTGTATCCCCGCCGCCGACAATAACAACATGGGCATGCTTTGCACTGAACGCAGGTTCACAATGGTCCAGCTGTGACATCGTGCTGGCTGTCAGGAAATCAACTGCGAAGTGGATGCCTTCACTTTCAATGCCTTCCACAGCCAAGCTCCTCGGCTTCTGGCTGCCGCAGCACAGAACGACGGCATCAAATTTTTTCTTCAATGCATCTGCCTGTGCCTTAGTCTCAATCGGTGAACTGCTCAGAAACTGCACACCTTCTTTTTCCATCAGGTCGATTCTTCTATTCACGACTTCCTTTTCCAGCTTCATATTTGGAATACCGTACATCAGCAGCCCGCCGAATCTGTCGCTTTTTTCCATGACTGTGACATGATGGCCGCGCTTATTCAGCTGGTCGGCACAGGCAAGTCCGCTCGGCCCAGAGCCGACGACAACGACATTCTTGTCTGATCTGCCGGTAATCTTGACCGGTTTCATTTCACCATTTGCAAACGCACTTTCAATGATGTCATATTCATTATCCTTGGTGGCAACTGGTTCGTCGTTCAGACCGCATGTACATGCCTTCTCACATAAAGCCGGGCAGACACGTGATGTGAATTCCGGAAAGTTATTTGTCAGCAGCAGCCGTTCCAATGCCTGCTTCCGATTGCTGCGATACAGAGCATCATTAAACTCAGGAACCAGATTATTGAGCGGACAGCCGGCAACCATGCGGCCGATTGGTTTCCCCCATTGGCAGTACGGTACACCGCAGTTCATGCAGCGGGCTGCCTGCTCCTGTCTTTCTTCTTGTGAAAGGGGCTGATGGAACTCATGATAGTTCCTGATCCGTTCTTTTTCTGGAAGTTCGCGGTTGTCCTGCCGTTTATATTCTAGAAAGCCTGTGGTCTTGCCCATATCAGTGCGCCTCCTTCATTGTATAGAATGCTTCCAGCTGAGCCTCATCTGCGGTCATGCCCTTCTCTTCATTCTGCTTGATCAGCCGGATCATATCTCTGTATCCGGTTGGTATTATGACCTTGAAGTGGTCTTTCTCTTCCTCGTAATGTGCAAGCAGGTTTTGAGCAAGCTGTGAGCATGTACGCCTGACGTGATTCTCCAGCATCGTTTTGATCATATCCTGATCATGCTTGCTGTCGGCGTATTCCATCTGCACCAGTGCTGCATTCAGCCTTTTATACAGGACGTTGCTTGGATCATAAACATACGCAATGCCGCCGCTCATGCCGGCCGCAAAGTTCCTGCCTGTTTCGCCCAGCACCAATACGGTGCCGCCAGTCATGTATTCCAGGCCATGGTCACCGCATCCTTCACAGACCGCCTGTGCGCCCGAATTGCGGACACAGAATCGTTCTCCTGCCACACCATTGATATATGCTTCACCGCTTGTCGCACCATACAGAGCGACATTGCCGACAACGATATTGCTGTCTGCCTTCAATTGTGAGCCATCATCTGTCTTCAGAGCCAGAATGCCGCCGCTGAGTCCTTTGCCAAAATAGTCATTTGCATCGCCTTTCAGATTCAGCGTCAGTCCTTTGGGAATGAATGCGCCAAAGCTCTGTCCGCCGTTTCCGTGACAGTCAATGACAAATCTGTCATCCGGCATGCCATGCGGATAAGTACGGGTAATGCGTGAGCCAAGCAGTGTACCAAAAGCTCTGTCACGGTTGTTGACTTCCAGTGAGACGTGCCATGGCTTCTGCAGCTGCAGGGCATTCTGACATGCATCATCAAAGAGCTTCATGTCCTTTGTCTGAGAAAGCTTGAAGTCAAAGATATTCTTCTTGGCATAGGAATCTTCTTCCACTTCCTTTGCCAGCATGCTTGTCAGATCAATTCTGGCCAATGGACTGTCTGCAGGATATTCCTTTTTATGCAGGCACTCAGTATGACCAATCATTTCATCAACAGTACGGAAGCCAAGCTGTGCCATGTATCCGCGCAGATCTTCCGCAATGAATTTCATGAAATTGACAACATGTTCAGGTTTCCCAATGAACCGCTTGCGAAGCTCTGGATTCTGTGTTGCCACACCGACTGGGCAGGTATCAAGATTGCATACTCTCATCATGACGCATCCCATGGCAACAAGCGGTGCTGTTGCAAAACCGAATTCTTCAGCACCAAGCAGAACAGCAACCGCAACATCGCGGCCGCACATCAGTTTGCCGTCTGTCTCCAATACGACCTTATCCCGCAGACCATTCATCAGCAATGTCTGGTGTGCTTCTGATAGACCCAGCTCCCACGGCAGACCTGCATTGTAAATCGCGTTCTTCGGAGCTGCACCGGTCCCGCCGTCATAGCCAGAGATCAGGATTACCTGTGAACCAGCCTTAGCAACGCCAGCCGCGACTGTACCGACACCTGCTTCAGAAACAAGCTTGACAGAGATCCGTGCCTTGTCATTTGCGCATTTCAGATCATAGATCAGCTGCGCCAGATCTTCGATGGAATAGATATCATGATGCGGCGGCGGTGAAATCAGCTGAACACCTGGGGTTGAATGTCTTGCCTTGGCGACCCAAGGATAGACTTTGCCGCTTGGCAGCTGTCCGCCTTCTCCGGGCTTGGCACCCTGTGCCATCTTGATCTGGATCTCATCCGCGTGATTCAGGAAGTTGCTGGTTACACCGAAACGGCCGGACGCCACCTGCTTAATACGGGACATGCGCCAGTTTCCGTTGGCATCCTTTTCAAAGCGGTCTTCTTCCTCGCCGCCTTCTCCAGTATTGCTCTTCGCATGCAGACTGTTCATGGCAATCGCCAGTGTCTCATGTGCTTCTTTCGAAATGGAGCCGTAAGACATTGCTCCTGTCTTGAATCTCTGCACAATTGAATCTACACTTTCAACTTCATCTAAAGAGATCGGCGCTCGATTCGATGACAATGCAAGCATGCCGCGGATATGCGAGCCGGCACCTTCCTCTTCAATCTTCTTTGCATATGTTTGATACAGACTGTAATCTCCCGTGCGTACTGCCTGCTGCAGCGCATGGATTGTTTCTGGATTATACAGATGATCTTCCCTGCCGCTGCGCAGCTTGTGTTCGCCTCTGCTCTCCGGCGTCAAGCTGACTTCTAATCCCAATGGATCAAAGACTGAACTGTGGCGTTCATCAATCTGCTTTTCAATATCCTTCAGATCAATGCCGCCGATCCGGCTGACCGTCTGACCAAAGTAGCGTTCAATCACATCATGGTCAATACCGATTGCTTCAAAGTTCTGTGAACCTTGATAGGACTGCAGAGTTGAAATGCCCATCTTAGAGGCAATCTTTACGATGCCCTTCAGAATGGCATAGTTAAAGTCATGCACGGCGGCATAGTACTCTTTGTTCAGTGTTCCCTCATCGATCAGTTCCTGCAGACAGTCCTGGATCAGATATGGGTTGATGGCACTTGCCCCATAGCCCAGTAACGTCGCAAAGTGATGGACTTCCTTCGGTTCTGCCGTTTCCAGGATCAGTGCACAGCTCATTCTGCGCTTGGTGCGGAGAAGATGCTGATGCATTGCAGATACAGCAAGCAGTGAAGGAATCGGGACGTGGGTCTCATCCACACCGCGGTCAGAGAGGATCAGAATGGTGCTGCCTGCTTCAATCGCTTTATCCGCTTCATTGAACATGTTCTCAATGGCTTTTTCCAGCGGTGTATTTTTGTAATACAGAATGCTGATGTCAGCCGTCTTGAAACCGCTCTTTTTCATATTGCGGATCTTCAGGAGATCCAGATTGCTGAGGATTGGATTATTGATCTTCAGGACCCTGACATTTTCAGCTTTGTCTTCCAACAGGTTCCCATCTTTTCCAAGATATACAGCCGTTGAGGTGACAATTTCCTCACGGATGGAGTCAATCGGCGGATTGGTGACTTGGGCAAACAGCTGCTTAAAGTAATTGAACAGCGGCTGATACTGCCTGCTCATGACGGCAAGAGGAATATCAGCACCCATGGATACAACTGGTTCCAGTGCATTCAAAGCCATCGGCAGAATATAGTCCTGTATATCTTCATAGGAGTAGTCGAACATTTTCTTCTGCTTTGCCAGTTCCTCGCCCTTCAGATGGATTGTGTTCTGGTTTGGTATCTGCAGGTCCTTCAGCTCCATAAGATTTGTCTTCAGCCATTCGCCATATGGATGCTGAGAAGCATATTTTGCCTTGATCTCTTCATCCGGGATCAGCCGTTTTGCTTCGGTATCTACTAACAGCATCTTGCCTGGACGAAGACGGTCCTTCTTAGCAATCCGGGCTGGATCAATCTCCAGTACACCGACTTCTGAAGAAAGGATCAGATAGTCATCCTTTGTTACATAGTAACGGGAAGGCCGCAGGCCGTTGCGGTCCAATACTGCACCCATGACATCACCGTCACTGAAGATGATGGCAGCCGGTCCATCCCAAGGTTCCATCAAAGTAGCATTATATTCATAGAAATCTTTCTTTTCCTGATCCATTTCATCATTGTTCTGCCATGGTTCTGGAATCAGCTGCATGACTGCCTTGGCCAAGTCCGATCCTGACATCATCATGAATTCCAGCGTGTTGTCCAGCATTGCTGAATCTGACCCGTTGGATGCAATGACAGGATATGCCTTATCAATCTCATCCCCTAAGATTGAAGAAGCCATGTTCTCTTCCCGGGAGAGCATTTTGCCGGCATTTCCTTTAATGGTATTGATTTCGCCGTTATGCATGATGTAGCGGTAAGGGTGAGCACGCCGCCAGCTTGGCATGGTATTAGTCGAGAAACGGCTGTGCACCAGTGCAATGGAAGCTGTGAAATCCTCCTGCTGCAGATCAGTAAAAAAAGTACGCAGCTGATTGACTAAGAACATTCCCTTGTAGACAATCGTTCTGGAGCTCAGTGAGCACACATAGGTCTCTTCATTGCTTGGTTCAAAGATGCGCCGGATCAAATATAGTTTCCGGTCAAATTCAATTCCTGGCTCCAGCTGAGGATCAGATGTTACAAATGCCTGATAGATTGCAGGGCAGGAAGACATCGCCTTTTCACTGAGACTGTCTGGATTGACAGGGACTTCACGCCATCCGACACAGGTGCATCCTTCCTTCTTGGCAATAACTTCAAACATCTTCATTGCCTGCCGGCGGGCACGGATATCCTTTGGAAAGAAAAACATGCCGACACCAAAGGAAGACGGCAGCTGCAGTTCAGCACAGACTTTACGGAAATATGCATGTGGAATCTGCGTCAGGATGCCGACACCGTCACCAACTTCGCCTTTGGCATCTTTCCCTGCCCGGTGGCCGAGATTTTCAACGATCCTTAATGCATCACTGACTGTCTGATGGGTCCTGATTCCCTGAATACTGACGACTGCTCCAATGCCGCAGGCATCATGCTCGAACTGACTGTCATATAAAGTTTCCATAATTTTGTCCTCTACGGATAACGATTATATGCCAAATATGTAAATGTTTCAATAAAATGTAAATATTTACATATATATTTTATAGGACCATTCTTTATCTTTTTTTCTTTGTTACATTTCCACAAAAAATCCCGCAGCCGTTTCTTCACGGTATCCGGGATCAATTACTTCTTCGTTTCCTGATGATAGTTCTTCTTGCCGATGGATTTCAGCCACTGCTGCAGCTTTGCCTCATAGCCCGAATCAGAAAGTTCATAGAAGCTTTCATTTTTGAGATCATCCGGAAGATACTGCTGATCAGTATAATGATGCGGAAAATCATGCGGATACTGATAGCCGATACCATGACCGAGCTTTTCAGCACTGTTGTAATGTGCATCTTTCAAATACGGCGGTATCTGCAGATTGCCGCTTTTCTCAACTTCTGCTTTTGCCTTAAAGATAGCATTGACAGCAGAATTGGATTTTGGTGCACAGGCAACATAGGACGCAGCCTGTGAAAGGATGATCTGGCTTTCCGGCATGCCGATACGCTCTACAGCCAAAGAAGCAGCAACTGCCACTTCCAATGCACGTGGATCCGCATTGCCGACATCTTCCGAGGCACAGATCATGATCCTTCGGGCAATGAACTTCACATCTTCCCCAGCTGAAAGCATCCTGGCCAGATAATATACTGCCGCATCCGGATCAGAACCCCGCATGGATTTAATAAAGGCAGAGATTGTATCATAGTGATTGTCACCTGTCTTGTCGTAGCGGACCGCCTTCTTCTGAATGCATTCCTCTGCCACAGCCAAAGTAACGTGGATATATCCGTCATCACTGCGTGCGGTTGTCAAGTCAGCCAGCTCCAATGCATTTAAAGCAGCTCTGGCATCACCGTCGGCGATATCAGCTAAGAACTCTGCAGCATCGTCATCCACCTGCACCATATCACCCGCAATACCTTTGATTGGATCACTGGCTGCCCGCTTGATCAGCGTGAGTACAGCTGCTTTATCAAGAGAATGCAGTTCAAAGATCCGCGATCTGCTCAATAGAGCACCATTCACTTCAAAATATGGATTCTCGGTCGTTGCCCCAATCAATATGATTGTTCCATCTTCTACATAAGGAAGCAGATAATCCTGCTGCGCCTTATTGAAGCGGTGGATCTCGTCAATGAAAAGAATTGTTTTGCGGCCATATGCACCAAGCGTCTGCTTGGCATGTTCGATGACCTGCTCCATTTCCTTCTTGCCGGCAATCGTTGCATTGATCTGTTCAAAGTCAGCACTGGTCGTATGGGCAATGACCATTGCCAAAGTCGTTTTCCCAGTACCTGGTGGACCATATAAAATGATCGAACTAAGCTGGTCTGCCTGGATTGCCCGATATAGTAATTTATCCCTGCCGACGATGTGATCCTGTCCCACGACCTCATCCAAAGTCTGCGGTCTCATGCGGGCTGCTAAAGGTTCATTTTTCTTTTTTGTCTCAGCACCGGCGTATTCAAATAAGTCTGACATAGTACTTATTATACATAATGGCGGACGATTTGTGTCAACCAACCCTCTGCTGCCAATCTTCTCTCTTTAAAACACCAACCTGTGTTTCTTCTATCTTATGCGCTCTTGTTTCGAACTGGATGGTACGGTATGGCACAAATCCACACTTCTTCTGCACGCTTTCTGACTGATGGTTCCATTTGAAGTAGCCACAGGTGATCAGATCAAGATCCTTGGTCTCAAACAACCAGCGTATGACTTCATTGACGGCTTCCGGCATCAGTCCCTGTCCCCAAAAGTCTTTGGACAGGACAAAGCCCAGTTCTCTTGCCTTCAGATCAGCAAATTCCGGGAACTCTGCTTCATTGTATTTTTCAATGCCGAGAGATCCGATGCATTTGCCGCCTTTTACCAGCGCAAAGGTCTTCTTCCCCTGGATGAACATCTCGAGGATCCTCCTGGATTCCTCAATATTCTGATGCGGCTGCCAACCTGCCATCTGACCGACGCCGTCGACAGATGCATATTCATAGAAATCATTCAGATCAGCCATCGTCCAGGGACGCAGCGTCATTCTTTTCGTATGCAGTTCTACATTGGTAAGATCAATTTCGATATTCATGATCATGTCTCCTTTATTTCATAATTGTAACTGGAAAAGATAAAGAAAAGAAGCTCCGAAGAGCTTCTCTCTATGGTGCGGATAACTGGATTTGAACCAGCACGGGTCGCCCCACTAGTACCTGAAACTAGCGCGTCTGCCAATTCCGCCATATCCGCATCAGCAAAAATGATTATACCTAAGGGACCCTGAAATGTCTAGAACTTTTTAACAATATTTCTTGCTAAACGGTCACGGTCCGCATCCCAGCCTTTAAATGGATTGGTCTGCACCAGATAATGATCAAGATTCTTCATCGGCATATCGTCAAAGATGATAAACCCGCTGAAATCTGGATGGGCCAGCAGATACTGTTCAATATCTGCTTCCCTGCTCTGGAATTTTTCCGTCTGTGTGGTATCAGTCTCTTTAACATAATTTTTGAGACCAGAATTTTTTAAGTAGGCAGTACATGACTTCAGCTTACCAAACCTCCAGGAAGAAGAAATGATGACTTCCACCGGATAATCCGCACAGAACTGGTTCAAGCGTGCGACGCATTTCCGTTCTGCAAAATCAAAACCATTTTTAGATTCTTCCAATTTTTTCTGATACTCCGGCGTTCCTTCCTGATAGAAGACATTGATCACGCCGTCAAAATCAAGGAAGAGATAGATCTTATGAATTTCCTTCTTCTGATTTGCGTGCATGATGTATTCCAGCATATGAAGATCTGGTATATATTCATGATCCATGGTGGAACCTCTCCGCAAAGAAATCGTGAATCGATTGGAAGAAACTGCTGATACCGTCATAGATGCGGGCAATCAGAGCAATTAAGAAAGGCTCTAAGGCCATCATTGGAATGATCACGACCAGGTCAATCCATTCGTAGGAGACGCTGACAAGATGCTGGGCAAATACAAATGAAATAACCATGCAGATGCCCATTGCCGCAAAGACCCCCCACCTCAGCTTTGTCGGCGGGTAGTAAACACGGTACAGCGTATAGATATAGATGAAGCATGTCACCGTGACAAAGATGCCATAGAATCTTTCGTTCGGCAGGAAGAAACCGTCTCTGACAAGCATGCACAAAATTGCCGACAGGAAGACTGCCAGTGCACTTGGTACAGAATTGCGCAGTGCTTTTGCAAAGAATCTGCCGCTGACTTTTTCAAAGGATGGTTCCAGCTGTAAAAAGAAAGTAGGAATACCGACGCCAAAAGCGCTGATTACGGACAGATGGACCGGCAGGAATGGATATTCTCTGACCATCAGAATGACATAGATGCTCAGCAGCATAGAAAAGACCGTCTTGACCAGATACATGGATGATGCCCTTGAGATATTATTGATGACCCGTCTGCCTTCATCGACAATACTAGGCATCTTGCCAAAGTCATTATCCAGCAGAACAATATTTGCACTGTCTTTCGCTGCTGAAGCGCCAGCTGCCATGGCAACAGATACATCAGCTGTCTTTAAGGCCGGCACATCATTGACACCATCACCCGTCATTGCAACCGTTCTTCCCTGCTTCTGCAGTGCCTTGACCAATGCCTTCTTCTGGTCCGGCAGGACTCTGCCGAAGACTGTATAATTCGAAGCACATTCATCTATCTTTTCAGTCGTCTTGGACATATCGACATACTGCTCCGCATTTGGAATGCCGGCCTGCTTTGCTAAAGAAGATACCGTAGCCGGGTCATCACCCGAAATGACTCTGATATCAACATTCTGTTTCTGAAAATACTTCATGATATCTTCAACGTGATCACGCAGGACATCCTTGATTGCAACAATTGCCAGAGGCTCCAGATCATCCGGCAGACCTTCACTTATCGGTTCATCACTGTGAGCAATGACAACGACTCGCTCGCCTTGATCGGTATGCGCTTTGATATACTTGTTGACAGCCGGGCTTCCCTTCGGGAACAGGAAGTTGACCGCGCCTACATAGACGGTTCCTTCACCATGCAGCATAGCGCCGGCATATTTACGGTCAGAAGAGAAAGGCAGGATCTGATCCTTGGCGTAATGCGTATTGGTGCCGAAGTATTCAATCATCGCCTTGGAAGTGGCGTTCGGTTTCTCCATATGGTCTAGATAAGAGCCCATGATATCCTTGACATGATTCAGATCTGCATCCAGTAACGGACGCACTTTTGTAACTTTCATTGTCCCCTGTGTCAAAGTGCCGGTCTTATCCAGACAGATGGTATCAACTCTTGCCAATGATTCAATTGAGAACAGGTCCTGAACAAGTACTTTACGCTGAGACAGACGGATCACTGAAACAGCTAAAGCAATGGATGTCAATACGACCAATCCCTCTGGAATCATGCCGACAACCGCAGCAACTGTCTTTAAGACGGCATCCTGCCATGCCATACCGAGATTATTCTTCTGAACAATATAAAGTATGATGCCCAGCGGTACAATCGTAAACGAGATGACACGGATCAATTTATTCAAGTCATTATGGAGCTTTGACTCTGCTCTTTTTTCTTTCTGTGCTTCGGCCATGATCTGCGAAGCGAGACAGTTTTTCCCTACTCTTGTGACATGGGCAGACGCCTCACCGGACGTGACAATCGTACCAGCATATACGTGCTGCTCCGGCTGCTTGATGACCATATTGGATTCACCTGTCAGCATGCTTTCATTGACTTCCAGATAGCCGTCCACGACATCGCCGTCGACCGGTACCTGATCACCTGCATCCAGACGGATCAAATCATCCAGTACAATCTCAGACACTGGAATTTCGCGCCACTCATTATCGCGCTTGACTTCCACTTTTGTAACGACCAGGATAGCCATCTGATCCAGCAGTTTCTTGGATTTGATCTCCTGGAAGATGCCGATGCAGGTATTGGCAATCATGGTGGTAATGAATAATGCATTATTCATCTGTCCTGTTAAACAGACCACAATGAAAAGGACAATGTTCACAAAGTTAAAGTATGTCAATGTATTCCCTTTAATAATCTCCTGATAGGAACGTGACATGCGTTTTACCTGACCATTGATCAGACCCTGATTCTTTTTTCCCTGTGCTTCCTTTTCACTTAATCCGTTATACATAGCTTATTTACCTAAGATCAGATCTGCCAGCTGTCTCTTCTCCATCTCCATCAAATTGCTGGAAGGCAGCTTGCTTCGGCACTCCTGTGCAAATGAACATGCATACTTCAATGCCCGCTGCCTATCAATGCCGGCAGTGCCTGCGGCAAGATATCCCGCCAGCACCATATTGAACTGCACATTCTTGGAACAAGGCACCAGGTACTTCTGCTCATCATCCTGATAATAAACTCCTTCAAGCTGCTGAAAAATCATGACCGGTGCTTCGCTCTCTTCATGCAGTGCGCCAGCTGTTTCCTTCATGTCATGCGTGCGTGCACCGGCAATGAAGTACGCCTCTGTATCACTTAAGAAAAGCTGCGGTTCAAACTGGAAGACAGCGTTGAGGATATCTTCATCAATATCATCTCCGCGGCTGCCTGGAACAAAGATCATCGGCTTCTGCAGATCATCCAATGCCTGGATCAGATCTGCGCTGTTCTTTCCTGTCAGCATTTCACCAAACAATACAACAATCGATATCTCTTCCGGATCAATATACTGAATATCCTCCAGGTCAAAATCATATTCTGCACCTGGCACAGACATATATCCCTCATTGCCAGCGTTGTCAATCAGCGTGTACATGCAGCCATTGATGTCATCTTTGGCAATCAGAGGAATACCTTCCTTCTGACATTCTTCTTTTACAATTTCGCCATAGGTGCCTGTTCCTGCCGGCGCAATCAGTTCATAAGGAAAGCCGAAGCCATTGAACACGCGTGCCATCTCATACCCTGATCCGCGCACTCTCATTTCACTCTTCCTTGGCGTGAAATCTTCATTCCCCTTCGGAAGTTCATCAACATAATTCAGAATCTCTGTATAAACAGAGCCAATAATCAAAGGTTTTTTCATAATGCTACTATTATAGCAAAAAACAGGCATCTTTTCAGAAACCTGCATTCAGACAAAAAGAAAAGCTGATCGAAATCAGCTTCAGGTGGTCCCAGGCAGAGTTGAACTGCCGACACCAGCATTTTCAGTGCTGTGCTCTACCTGCTGAGCTACAGGACCAATGGTTGCGAGGGAAGGATTTGAACCAACGACCTCCGGGTTATGGGCCCGACGAGCTACCAGGCTGCTCTACCTCGCGATAAGTGTGATGCATTTACTTTTTGAAACAAATAATGGCGGAGGAGCTGGGATTCGAACCCAGGCGCCAGTTTCCCGACCTACCGGTTTTCAAGACCGGACCCTTCAACCACTTGGGTACTCCTCCATTAAAATAGGTGGACCCTGAAGGACTCGAACCTTCGACCAGTCGGTTATGGGCCGACGGCTCTGACCAACTGAGCTAAGGGTCCGAGAAGCAAACAGAATCTTTTTTTATCTGCCCGAACACATTAATACAAATGGTAGCGAGGGTGAGACTCGAACTCACGATCTTCCGGGTATGAACCGATTGCTCTAGCCAACTGAGCTACCTCGCCACAATAATGGTCGGGATGGCAGGATTCGAACCTGTGACCCCTTGATCCCAAATCAAGTGCACTACCAAGCTGTGCTACATCCCGAGATAAATGGTGCGCCGAACAAGAGTCGAACTCGCAACCTTTTGATTCGTAGTCAAATGCTCTATCCAGTTGAGCTATCGGCGCATGCGCTGTCAAACAGTGCTCAAATATAATAACAAACATCTTATGGGAATGCAACTAAATTCTCACTGTATATTAGAAACTTTTTCGAAAGCATATTCAGCAGCAATGACCGTAAAAAAAAGAGATGCATTGAATGCATCTCCTATGCTTTTACATGCCCCAGATCAGCCAGTTTGTAATGTATCCAGCCAATACAGCAACAATTGTGAATGGGATTCCAATCTTCAGATAATCTGTTGTAGATACTTCATATCCGTCCTTCTGCAGGATGCCGATACCGGCAATATTGGCTGACGCACCCACTGGAGTCAGGTTGCCGCCCAGCGTTGCCCCAATCAGCAGACCATAGAACAGGACATATGGAGACACACCCATGGAGACAGCGATGCCCTGGACGACAGGAAGCATTGTTGCCACATAAGGAATATTATCTACAAATGCGGAAATGATGACCGAAGCAAATACAATCAAGGTGTACATCAAGAATAGAGAATTGCCTCCAATCTTAACAAACAGATCTGCAATTGCCTGAATGACGCCGGCCTCTGTAATGCCTCCGATGACAATAAACAGTCCCGTCAGCAGGAGAAGAGTCTGATAATCAACCGATTTCAATACGCGTGGAAAAACGTTTGTGCTTTTCTCCTTAAATGCACGGTAGATCATACCGAAAACAGCAAAGACAACACAGATGATGCCGTTGGTCAGTTCCGGTTTATTCGGAAACTGAGAGGCAGCAATCAAGGCAGCAATTGTACCGAACAGCAGGTATGTCGGCACTTTATCCTTTACTTCTGTTTCGACAGAAGCATTCACCTTCGCCTTTTCCCTGCGGAAAAGGAACAGAAGGACTGGAATTGTCATCAATGCTCCCATCTCAACAGATAAGGCAATGCCCGGTCTTCCCTGAAACCAAAAGAAATCATTGAAACTCATATTTGCATATCCGCCCAGCAGGATACTTGTTGTATCTCCAACCAGAGTCGCTGCTCCCTGCAGATTGGAAGAAACTGCAATGGCAATGATCACTGGAATCGGGTTTGTGCCAAGCTTTTTAGAGACAGCCAAACCAATTGGAGCGACCATCAATACTGTTGCCACATTGTCTACAAAAGCTGAAATCAGTCCGGCGAACAAGGCAATTGCGACGATTGCCCACTGCACATTCGGTACTGTTTTCAATAATTTTTCAGCCATCCGCACCGGCATTTTGCTTTCAATAAACAATTCAACAATCATCATTGTGCCGGCAAGCATTAAAATGACATTCCATTCCACTGATTGAACAATTTTGTTGATTGGCAGAATCCCGGTGATTACAAATATAGCCGCTGCTGTCAAAGCAACAATATATCTCTTTGCTGGCAGCACCAGCAAAAGAATATACATAATAATAAAGATTATCAAAGCTGGTAACATTTCAATTCCTCCTTGCTTCAGCAGAATCAAAACGGAATGTATTCATATCCCTTCATATTCTGAATCTGCTCGTGATGCGTTATATCATTGTCCATCGGTGTAATGGAGATGTATCCCTGCTTCACTGCAGTAACATCACCTTCCACTGTATTGATCATATGATTTGTTGTCATCGGGACATCATCACAAACCAGCAGCATCGATCCATCATTTTGCTTGACGACCTGCACAGGCTTCTGATAATTGCGCTCTCCTTCAGTGACTGTAACCTTATAGCCTTTGATCTCTTCCCTTGGCAGTGCTGGAACATTGACATTCAGCATATACTCCAACCGGTGCGGATCTCTCATATAATACGGGATGAGTTCCTTTGCAGCCTGTGCTGCAGCTTCAAAGTCACTGCTGGTATAGGAGCACAGTGAAACAGCCATAGCCGGCACTCCGATGATGATTCCTTCAGAAGCAGCTCCGACAGTACCGGAATAAATGCAGTCGGTTGACAGATTCTCGCCATGATTGATCCCGGAAATAATCAGATCCGGCAGCTCTTTCATAAAGGCAAAGCATCCATAATAAACGCAATCAGCCGGTGTCGCATCAATTGCCCATGCATCTGCTGTTCCTTCGATCTTTCGATGCCAGGCCTGCCGATGTCGGGCAAAATAAGTGACAGAATGGCTGTAGGCACTGCGCTGTCTGTGCGGTGCAGCCACATATACTTCGTATTCATCTTTCAGCACATTAACCAGAGCAGCAATCCCTCTGGCGTCAATACCATCATCATTTGCTATTAAAATACGCATTCTTTTCTCCCTGACTGCGATATTATAGCATAACTGTCATAATCCTCATGGTACAATAACGGCATGGAAATCAAATTAACAAAAGAAATCGAGTCCTTTCTGGACCGCTGCAGATCAAATATCCAGAACGATCACAAAAATGAATTCCTTGGTGAGCATGTCACCAAGGCAAATGAACATAAGATTCAGGCCGCCATGCATGAAGCAGGCTTTGCGGAATTTGCCGGGCCGGAGATCAGCTGGCCTACCCTCTTTTTATCTGCGGATGAATGGGAGAATTCGCCATATCATTCTCATGTCTCTCTTGATTTGGTAAAAAACGAGCACTTTTCCTATGAAACACAGAAAACAGCCGGTCATGAACTTTTCAATACAGATGCAATCCAGAAGGATCCATCGCATGAACTGAATGACTGGATGAAGCTGAGGGCTATGGACCGCAACTTTGATGCCATCTATCTGTTTCAGGATGAAGATGACTGGATGCTGGATGCCCCAAGCGAAGCTGCAACCAATGATGCCCCTGCCGTAAAGGCACACGGCAGTGTTCTGACCTTCGGCCTCGGCATTGGATACTTCATCTACATGGCACTGCTGAATCCAAAGGTCACATCCATCACCTGTATTGAAAACAGCCCGCAGGTCATTGAGATGTTTAACCGCTTCCTGTATCCGCAGTTCCCACATGATAAGACAGTCACCATCATTGAAGGAGATGCCTATGCATCCTTTAATGAAGCATATCTTTCACAGTTCGATTATATCTTCACAGATATCTGGCAGAGCAGCACTGATGGTCTGCAGTGCATGGAGAAGCTGCTGATGCAGTACAATGCGCCCATTGAAAAAGCTGACTTCTGGATCGAAGACAGCTGTCTGGAAATCATGTGGACACTGATCTATCTTTACTTTGATGCCACAGCGCATCATCACAAATGCCGCATCAATCCGGAATATACTCACTTAATGCATAAGATTGAGAACTACTTTGATACTCAGGACATTGTCCTTGAACAAGTCAATGACTTGAAGTTCTATATGTACGACACGAAGACGATCCGCACCATTCTTGCTGAGAAAAAATAAGAAGAACCTGCGTTCTTCTTTTCTTTTACCAATTCACCATTTTTGCACCGCAGTGAGGGCAGACCTTCTTTTCCTGATTGCTTGTATATCCGCATTCACTGCAGTCGCACTTCGGCAGATACATGACACCGTCTACATAGCTGTCATCTTTCACTGTATGATGGATCCAGTGCGGAACACCTTCCCGCAGCGCGTCCATTGCTGTCTGTCCCTTTTTTACTTTGATTCCTTTTTTCATAATCTGTACTGTCATTGCTTCACCTCATACTAAAAGCGGTAAGAACAGCTGCGCAAGGCCTAAGAAGATAAAGAAGCCAAGCACATCTGTAGCCGTTGTTACAAATATTGAAGAAGATACTGCTGGATCTGCACCGAGCTTTTTCAAAAGCACCGGAACAACGAAGCCAAATACACCGGCAACGACCAAGTTCCCAATCATCGCAATCAGAATAATGATTCCTAAGAAGACATTGCCGTAGATTGCATAAACGACCAAGCCTGTTACAGCACCATTGACGGCACCGTTGATCACGCCTAACAGGATTTCTTTCCAGAATGCCTTCCAGTACTTGGATACTGAAATATCATCCTGCGCAAGCTGACGGACAAGAATTGACTGCGTCTGTGTACCTGCATTGCCGCCCATGCCGGAGACAATTGTCATTGTAGATGACAAGGCAACAACTTGAGCAATCGTCCCTTCAAATGCCTTTACTGTCAATGATGCCAGGAATGCAGTTGCTAAGTTGATCAGCAGCCACGGCAGACGGAGACGGATTGAATCACCCAGGGATGTTGTCAGGCTTTCTTCTTTGGATACACCTGCCATTTCCAGGATATCTTCGTTATATTCTTCAACGATAACATCGATAATATCATCAACTGTAATAATGCCCAGAATGGATTTGCGGTTGTTCACAACAGGAATTGCATTCAAGTCATACCTTGATACAAGCTTTGCGACTTCTTCCTGGTCTTCTTCAGGGTGAACGGAGATGACATTCTCATTCATAATGTCCTTGAGCAGGGTATTCCGCGGTGCTGTCAGAATCTGTCTTAAGTTGCAGGTCCCGGTCAGCTGATGCTTTACATTTACAATATACAAAGTTTCAATGACTTCGGTCTTTTCTGCTGTCTGCTTGATCTTTGCCATGCCGTCAGCGACAGTCATGTCTTCTGACAGAGAAATGTATGCGGTGGTCATGATGCCTCCGGCACTGTCCTCCGGATACTGCAGCAAGGTCTGGACAGTATTTCGGTCACCGACCTTCATCTGTTTGATCAGCATTTTTCTCTGTGCATCCGGAATCTCACCAATCAAGTCGGCAATATCATCCTTCTGCATATAACTGAAGACTTCAATCAGTTCATCGTTCGTAATGGACTCTGCCATTCGGACAGCCTGTTCATCTTCTGTCTGTTCCAGCACCTTTGCCAGATTCTCTACTTCGAGTAAGGAGCAGAGCTTCCAGACCTGTTCATCACTCAATTCCGGCAGCAGCTGTGCAATATCAACAGCATTGACTTCTTCAATATAGTCACTTAACTCAGCTGCTTCATTATGATCCAGAATACGGATCAGCTCATTGGTCGTCATTGTTTCTGTCATATACTGCACCTCCTCATCTCGCCCCTATAGAATACTTTCATTTTACCTTCGAAGCAATCAAAAAAGACGCCGCAGCATCTTCTTTGTCAGAATTTTCCTTTGATTCAGGCATTCTTCAGCATCCTGAATTTTTCTCCATTTTTTTCAGCTGCAGGATCGGCAGATATGCGGCCAGGGCCACAATACCAGTCACAATGTAAATGATTGGTGAAACATCCTGGCTGCCAATCAAGAGCGATCCAATCTCCGGACCAATGACCATCGGGATCATGACCATGAAGATCATCCTCATGCCCTCGAATCTTCCATGGCTGTCTCCTGGAATCAGATTCTTGAACATTGCTGTAGAAGCGACCATCATTGCCATCCAGCCGCCATACAGCAGAGCTCTCGCTATGACGATCAGCACAATGTTCATCGTCAAGCCATGCAGCAGTGCACCTGCGGCAAAGACAAGCGGTGCAGCCATCAGAACTTTGGTCCCCTTTCCTTCATCACAGAGCTTTCCAGTGATAATGGAAGCCGCAATCATGACCGGCAGGGCTGCGGCCGTTAAAAATGTTGCATATGTTTTCGAAATACCAAGATAGTTGTTGGCAAAGATCATCTCATAAGCATAAGACACCTGAAAGCCGCACAGAAGAATACAGATGGAACATAAGACAAGGAACAGTTTTCGATTCTGCTTGAATGTTTCAATCTTGAACGCACCAAAGATCTGCTTCCAGACACCTTCCTTCATCGCATCCGGATTTGGCTTCAGATCTGCAGCATCCTGCATTGCATTGCCGGCAATCAATCCCGTCAAGCTGACCAGAGCACCGACACTGATGAAGAATACCGCATATCCGTAATTATCGATGACTGCACCCGCAAAAGCCAGAATGACACCGGAGATCAGAGGTGCAATCTGTACGATGGAAGTGATCCGGCCGCGGCTGGAACTGTCCGATATATCTGTTGTCCATGCATTGAAGCAGGAATCATAGGCAGTTGATCCAAAGAAAGTCATCACACAGTCCAGAACAACGACCATGACGCATTTGAATATTTCTCCCGGGAAGAACTTGCAGAGATAGAATCCACCGGTCGTGATGCCCCAGATGACATATCCCCATAGAATGAAAGGCTTCCTCTTTCCTGCCTTATCTGATAATGTTCCCATCAAAAAAGTCGTGACTGTCGCTACGACCGCACTGGCACCGTTCATGATGGCAATCGGCTGTGTATTTGTCGTAATCTCATCATATGTAAAAGTATTGAACCAGGCATTCTCCAAGCCCCAGGCAATCTGTCCCAGAACTGCCAAAGCCACCACGATCCAAAAAATGTTCTTCTGCTTGAATGCATGTTTAGAATGATCCATATCTGCCTCTTTCTGATATCTCTTCTCATTTTAATCATATACTTTCTGACAAAAAAGAGTGCATCAAAACTGATGTACTCTATTTCAGATTCTGAATCAGATTTTTATAGAAATCAACACAGCCTGGAAGACAGTCTGTCTTGATGTTCTCATTGAGCCCATGCATACCCTTCATCTGCTCCGGTCCATAGATGACCGGTGCAAATCTGACAACTGTATCACAGATCTCCTGATAGTTGCGGGCATCAGTAGCACCCGTCATGACATATGGACTGACCGCAGTGCCTGAGAAAGTTGCTTCAATCATTGACTGGAAGAAGCGGAATGCCTCACTGTTGATATCGACGGAATTGGATGCATCTGTTGCATACATCACTTCTGTCTTCAGACCATGTTTATCTGCCAGACGCCTGATAATGTCCAAGCTTTCCTTCATGCCCTGATGCGGAATAAAACGCATGTTGGCACCCAGAGTTGCTTCCTGCGGCATCACATTATATGCATCAGAGCCAGAAGCCATTGTGAAGGCAATCGTCGTCTTCAGCATAGCGCCAGCCTGAGCTGAGATGGAAGGCATCAGCTTGACTAACAGCGGCTTGAACAGCCATGTATTGCCAAAGATATAGCGCAGTCCAAAGGAAGATGCATATGGTGCCAGTGTATTGAACATGCGTTCAACTTCCTTTGACATCTTTGCCTTGAAAGGAGAATGTGTCTCAACGTCATCGACAAATGCTGAGATCCTGGCCAGCGGAGAATTCTTCACCGGTGTGCTTGCATGGCCGCCATTGCTTGCGGCAGTGAACTTCACATCAGCCTTTCCCTTTTCGAACAGGCCAACCATGGCAAAATTGCCAGGAATACCGCCCATTGGATCCGTGATGATGCCACCGCCTTCATCGCATACTAAGTATGGACGTACGCCGCGCTTTTTCAATTCCTTGACTAATTTTCCGCAGCCATCACCAGCCCATTCTTCCGTGCAGGAAGAAGAAAGATAGACATCATTAGCCGGTACATAATTGATGCGCAGCAGTTCCTCGACAGCTTCAAAGAAACCCATAACAGAGCACTTTGTATCAGAAGCCCCTCTGCCCCATACCTTTCCCTCTGCAATATCGCCTGAAAATGGACCATGCGTCCATGTTCCTTCAGCCGGCACGACGTCCTGATGGCTCATCAGGACCAAGGGATGTTCACTGCTCTTTCCCTTCCAATAAAACAGAAGGTTGCCGTCAATTTCCGTCTTCTCCAGTTTTTCAAAGACCAGCGGGAACAGTTCTTCCAGCACTTGGTGAAAGCCGGCAAATTTCTTTTCATCATATGTATCCGGATAAGACGTCGTATCATACTGGACCATTCTGGAAAGCTTCTCAGCACAGAGCTTCTCCTGACCTGCATCAGGATGCGGTTCATATGTTGTATGTTTCCGCGGTGTCGCCAGCGTATGGACCAGCGCTGCAAGCAACAGGACTGCAATGATACCAAGAATCCAGAGAATGATTTTCACAAAGATCATGACCTGCCTTCTTTCCCCGACTTTTTCTTCCAGCTCAAATATGCTAAGCCGATGGTCAGTGCACCGGAAGGAAGAATCATTAGACTTGTCTGTGATGTCAATGAAGGCACGAACAGATAAAGAATGGTCATGATGACTAATGGAACCAGCGCAAGTTTCAGGTTCTTGCGGTAGTACTGATATGCCATTGCACCGAACAATGCCGGCACAACATTTTCGAATGCAGGCTGCAGTGCTTCACTCTGCAGGATTGGCTGCAGAGGAATCAGCAGCATGACGCCGCAGGCTAAAATCAGAATGGTTACCAGTGAAGAAGCTGCAATCGACAATGTAGAGATGATCTCATTTTCAGTCGTGCCGCTCTTGGTGCCGGCAATCTCACGTGCATTCATTGCACATGGAATCTTCATGTTGATCAAGTTGCCGGTGATAAAGGCGAGATATCCGCCGCCCGCCCCAAGCATTGGCGTATAGACCAGAAATTCAACAACACTGGAAACTGTCCAGACTAAACCGACTGAAAGATACCCTTTCGCTGCTGCCGAAAGATCCGGCATCGCACCTAGATAAATACCAATGACAAACGGAGCCCCGCAAAACAGGACGGTACAGACTGCTGTTGACAGCCTGCCGATGAAGTGTGTTCCTTTATCATATTTCTCAATAAATTCTTCTCTGGAAGAATCATCATTATAAATTTTATTTTCCATCTGATGTCCCCTCCTAGATCAATACGGCAGCAATCATGCCGATCAGCATACTTCCGGCAATCGAAAAACTCTCCAGCCAGACCATGTGCTTCTTTTCTGCAAAGTATGTAAAGACAGCCATCACAAGTGCAGATACAACGGCAACAATGATTGGAGTGATGTCTCCCTGAAAGGTAAACATTCCCTTGCCGGAAACAAAGCTGCCGATATAGCTGCCCATATAGGCACTGACCAGACCGATGAACATCGCAGTCATGGCGGTATCGCCAAATCCTTCTTTTTTATTTTTGGCATCAGCTTCACCGGACTCTTTTCTTCCCTGCAGCTTTTTGAGATAGCTCTTATTGAAAAAGAAAGAAAGGACCATGCCCCAGATAATGCATATGCTCATTAACAATGCAATTGTTGTAAAAGCCTGCGGCGTCATCGCGGATGCAGACAGCTGGCTCATGCCGACCTGTTCCGCCGCAGCTTCAGCGACCTGTGTTTCATAATGAAGCGCACCAATTACCGACAAACGCAGCCAAGGCCATGGTGTTCCTAGACTTCCTGACAAGGCAATGACGCCAAGCAGGATTCCAACACTCGGCAAAATGGAAAATGTAATGCTGGAGGTCACTGCATACTTCAGCTTTTTCTGATCCATGCCGATGGCAATGCCTGCTCGGTATGCACGAACCATAAACACAACACAGACAAGTGCTACGACCAGAATAATACCGCCGCAGATCAGGTACATCGGAAGACTGTTCAAAATATCGATCATAAAACCACCTCTTTGTATTATCATACCCTTTTTTGCTGAACAATTTATTCCATCTTCAAAAAAAGCAGAGTCAAAATGAACTCTGCCTGTTCTCTATTCAAATGGATGTGCTGCGGTCAATGCCAGTACCTGCTGCTTGACCTGTGCCTTCAATTCTTCATCATCTTTATTCTTGATGACTTCCGCAATCCATTTTCCTACCTGACGGAAATCGTCTTCCTTGAATCCCTTAGTCGTCATAGCTGCCGTGCCGATGCGGATGCCGGAGGTGATGTTCGGCTTCTGCTGATCAAATGGAATTGCATTCTTGTTGACTGTGATGTTGACTTCATCCAGAGCTGTTTCAGCATCCCTGCCGGTCACACCCATGGACATGGTATCCAGCAGCAGCAGATGATTGTCTGTTCCGCCGGTGACCAGACGGAATCCTTCTTCCTGCAGCGTACCTGCAAGCACCTGGCAGTTGTCCAGCAGCTGTTTGATGTATGTCTTATATTCTGGCTGCATTGCTTCATACAGGCAGGCTGCCTTCGCTGCAACGATATGGCATAACGGGCCTCCCTGAATGCCTGGGAAGATGGCCTTGTCCAATGCCTTGGCATACTGCTCCCTGCAAAGGATCATGCCGCCTCTCGGGCCTCTGAGCGTCTTATGCGTTGTGGTTGTGACAAAGTCTGCATATGGGACTGGGCTCATGTGATAACCGGTCGCAACGAGACCTGCAATATGCGCCATGTCTACCATCAGCAGAGCCCCGCAGTGATCCGCAATTCTTCTGAATTCCTTGAAGTCGATTTCTCTGGCATAAGCAGAAGCACCTGCTACGATGATCTTCGGCTGCACTTCCAGTGCCATTTGATCGACTGCGTCATAATTGATCCGTTCAGTATTCGGATCAACGCCATAAGAATGGAACTCATATAATTTACCGGAGAAAGAGACCTTGGCGCCATGAGTCAGATGACCACCGGCAGACAGGTCCATGCCCATGACTCTGTCTCCTGGCTGCAGGACAGACATATAGACTCCCATATTCGCCTGCGATCCGGAATGCGGCTGTACGTTTGCATGTTCTGCCCCGAACAGTTCACAGGCTCTTGTCCTTGCCAGTTCTTCAACAGCATCTACATTTACGCATCCGCCGTAGTATCTGTGTCCTGGATATCCTTCTGCATATTTATTGGTCAGAATGGATCCCGCTGCTTCTCTGACTTCCTTCGAGCAGAAATTTTCTGATGCTATTAATTCAATATTATTGTTTTGACGCTCTTGTTCTTTTTCAATGAGTGATGCCAGTTCTTGATCCTGCATGATTCTGTACCTCACTTTTCTATCTGCTACTATTGTATTTGTTTTCTTCTTTCATGTCATTCTAAATACGACAGAAAAAGGCCTTTCAGCCTTTTCGTTTGTATTCATTCATGAAATACGATTTTTCCCCTGCCCTGACTCTTTGCTTGATACAGAGCTTCATCACTGGCATGGTAAACATCATCAAAATTGAGATGGATGTCACTGCATACCGTACAGCCAACACTGATGCTGACCATTTCATTAACACCTTCCGGCAGTTCCATCTTTGCAATCTGGCTCATCAATACCTGGAACTTTCTGGTACAGATTTCAGGGTCCGTCAGATTCACTGCAAAGATGGCAAATTCGTCACCACCCAGCCGCCATACAACATCTGGGGAACGGAAGACAGACATCATTGCTTCTGAGATTCCCTTTAATACATCATCCCCGACCTGGTGACCAAAACAGTCATTGAATGTCTTGAACTCATCGACATCCGCAATTGCAAACGTCCCATGTACATTTTCTTCAAAAAGAAGCTTCATCTTCTCTTCACCTGACCTGCGGTTCAGCAGCATCGTCAAGGCATCATGTTCAGATTCATGTCGGAGGAGCGCATTGTTCTTTACACTCTCAATCCTCTCCATCAAGGTGAATACATTAGCACCAATTCCCAGTGAAAGATAAATCGGGAGATAGAGAACATCTTCCTGAAATACTTCCAGCGGTTTCATACTGTGGCTCATAAAGACAAACAAAGCAGCGAACAGCAGCTGATAACCAATGATCCTTGCCGGCCGGTCAATTATGAACAGCGGCAAAATGCAGATAAAAATATCAATAGAGATTGCCGGCTTCATCGGATCGAAATAAGTACCAAGAAGAACAGCACCGAATAAAAGCGGTGCAAACGACAGATACATGACCAGCTTGATGTTCCATTCTTTTTTTCTGCTGCATCTGCGTGAAAAGTAGAACAGAAAACAGGAATACAGAAAAAGAAACCCATGCGAAAGAAGAAAAACATGGTAAGCCGGAATCAAAGCGGATACAATGAATACCACCGAGGATAAGAACAGCGCACCGCTGGAAAAAATAATATAAGTCCTGCGGTTCCTCTCGTCGATTTCGCCTGCATACTCTGTTACCTGTCGGTTAAAACTTTCAAACATTTTCATCGATATTCGCCCCAGTTCGAACTAAGCGAATCATAACATAAAAAAATAGTAAATTCTGTTCCAGCAGTTTGTAAATATTGATGTCTGTTTTCAGAAAAAAGAGGACTGTCAGCGCAATCTGACAGTCCATTCATTTAAGAAATCATCGGGAACTTCAAGGTTACTTTGAACAGATCTCCGTCAACACACAGTTCCATTGTGCCTTTCTGCAGTTCCGTGAGGCTCTGGGCAATCGAGAGGCCTAATCCATTTCCTTCTGTATTGCGGGAACTGTCACCTCTGACAAATCTTTCTTTCAATTCATCTGCTGTAATATTGAGCTGCTGGCGTGATGTGTTCTTAAAGGAAATTTCTGCACCAGATGATGTTTCAGTCAGGCTCAGGTAAACGCGTGTCCCTTCCTGTGCATATTTACATATATTATTCAGAAGATTATCGAATACCCGCCAGAGTCTTCTGCCATCAGCCATGATCATTACCGGGTGGTCCGGCTGACTGACGACCAGTTCAAGATTGTGCTCCTTCATTTTGGCTTCATATTCACCTGCCGCCTGGCTCAGCAGTACGTTTGACTCGCATGGTGCCAGCAGTACTTCCAGATTTCCTGTCGAAGCCTTTGATGCTTCAATCAGATCTTCAATGAGCTTCTTCAGCCTTACGGACTGTCTGGTCAGAACTTCCGTATATTCCCTGACCTTTGCTGGATCATCTGTCTCTTTGGCAATCAGATCTGAATAGTTGATGATAGACGTCAGTGGTGTTTTGATATCATGGGAAACATTGGTGATCAATTCAGTCTTCATCCGTTCGCTTTTCATTCTTTCTTCGACTGCACTACTCATCCCCACCGCGATGTTGTTCAGATTATATCCTGCTTCCGCAAAATCTCCTTTTAATTTTGAAGTATCCACCTGGTAGCTGAGATCTCCTTTTGATAATGCTGCCGTACCCTTTTGCAGGCTCTTCAGCATTTCGGCAATCCAGATGCCAAGTCCGAAGAAGAGGACTGTCTTGATAAAATACAGAAATATATTGCCCTGATACGAGCTGGTAATGACAATGAAGTCAAAGATGATCCAGGCGGTCAGAATCAATGCGCTCTTCCAGACGATATTGATCTGACCAAAGATCTGACCGACTGCATAGATTGCCTTCCACAGCAGAGTCCCCTGCCAGAAGCCTTTCATCTTCACTTTGACAGCGATATTCAGAAAACACACGGTCATCAGACAGCCGTCGATGAAGAAGGCACCGACCAGTAAGAAAGTCACCGTCATCAGATTATTTCTGCTGCCGTTCACCAAGTTGGCAAACAGATATGAGATCCATATGCAGCTTAGCACGTAACCAATCACAACCACATCGCCAGGAACACGGTAGAGTGGACCCGGATGGATCTCATCATCAGCACTCACATGCCCTGCCGCCCTGATAAGATATACCATGGCAAGCATCCCCAGCAGAACTGCTCCAGCTGTATAGAAATAGATTGGGTTCCGCATACTGTAAAGAAGCAGTGACAAATCATTCCATTTAGCATAGTTATCATCATTCGGGAAAGATCCATTGACATAAGCAGTGACTGTGTATGTGTCATAGCTGCCGCTTTCTGAACCAGTTATGAGCTGTACCTTGCTTGTAAGTGAAGATTCCACTAAATCATTGGTAAAGTTATGATTTTCAAATACTATGTCCCCTTTGCTGTTGACAACTTTGAAGCCGATATTCGTATCTGCATAATACTCTCTGATCTGTTCCGTATTTCCATCAGAAACTTCATTCATCACCCGCAGCGAATCGTCATTAATGCTTGTAAAGCTGAGCAGAACACCTTTTTCCGCTTCCTTAAATGATTTGCTGTAGAAATCATTTACCTGCAGGAAGATAATACCCAAGATAAGAACAAAGGTCATACAGGCAGATGCTGCAAGAATGATCCACCCTGCTGTCTTCGCCCAGATACTATATGCCCAATGTTTATTTTTCATGTTTTCCCTCCATTTTATAGCCCTGTCCCCACACAACTTTTAAAGTTCTAGGTTCATTGGGATCAATTTCCAATTTTTCTCTGAGATGACGAATATGCACGGCAACCGTTGTGCTTTCATTTCCGATGGCATCTTCCTCCCAGACTTTCTCATAGATCTCTTTGGGGGAATAGACTGTGCCTGCATGTTCCATCAGCATCTTCAGAATATCAAACTCTGTCGGCGTCAATGTAACCGGGCTGCCGTCCAGTGTCACTGTCTTAGCATTGTCATTCAGTTCAATCCCATCTACGGTCAGTACTGACGATGTCATCTGTGCACTGCCAAGCTGTGTATAACGTCTTAACTGTGATCGAACTCTGGCCGTGACTTCCATTGGATTGAATGGTTTTGTAATATAGTCATCCGCACCGATGTTCAAGCCAAGGACCTTGTCATTATCTTCACTTTTAGCAGTCAAAAGTATGACAGGAACATTGGAGTGTTCACGGATTTTTACCATTGCCTGCATGCCGTCCATCTGCGGCATCATGATATCCATCAGGATCAGCTGTATCTCATGCTGGGCAATGATATCCAATGCTTCCCGGCCGTTATACGCCTCATATAACTTATACTGTGGATCAGACAGATAGATCTTCAGTGCATTGACAATATCCCGGTCATCATCACAAATTAATATGTTGTACATTTTCTTTCCCCTTTTTACATTGTCATTATATTCTGCAGCACTATTAAGAAGCTACGGTATAAACCATTAAGAATTTCTTAATATTGAACGTAAATATATTCATCATCACTTTTTCATAGAGTGAATGATGTAATGCTTATTCCCTGTGGACATTGTTCAGAATACAAAAAAGGCTTTCGCCTTTCCATTTACTGCTTATATCATTCTTCATTATCTGTCTGATTCACCTTTTTAAAAAGAACAGCAGTGTTCCAACAATCATCAGGACTGCCGCAGCGAAGATGCCTTCGATTGAAATCTTCCCCTGCATCTTATCTTTCTCTTTTCTTTCGGCGTCGATAATACCTAGATTCTCAGGCTGTCGATCATGTCCCCATCCAGAAAAGAAACTGAGAGCCAGTACAATGAATCCTGCCGCCGTCAATGCAGTTGAAAGAATCTTCATATCCCAGCCGCGGATCAAAGTGAACAGTACAGAGACAAACACTGCCGTTACTGTATAGATCCAGAACATTCTGCTTTTAAGTACACCGATAATCATATAAGCACCTCTTTCCTGCTGCTGTAATGCATATTTCAATTGATGAACCTTCAATCTTCCTTTTCTGCTTCGTTCTTGGCAATACCAAGCAGATGCAGAGCCTGCTTTTCATTTTTGTGTGATACATAAATTGTCTGCATTTCTTTGTAGACTTTATTTGGGCTGACTAAGACAGCATCATTTAAGCCGCCGTGAGAATTCAGATCTGTCAGTTTGACAGAGTATGTGATCTTGTTTGCTTTAAGAAGGCTGGTATAGACAGCAATGGTCCTTTGATTGCTTGTCTGCAGAACGGGAGATTTCAGCAATGCATCGAACATAGTACATACCTCCTGATAACAGTTATATCTACTTCTATTATTTCAAATAAAAGGAACACATACAAATGAATTCATTCATGATTCCGGCTGATGATTTTCTGATTCATTTAATTCGAATCGTTTTACCGTATTTTTTTGATAAACAACATTACCTGTTTTTCCAATCATTTCTGGTCCAATGCCGCCGGCATGGTAGAGCTGCAGATCCCTGCCGTCTTTTGTCCGGAACAAAGCGACGTATCGGGTCACCTTTGCAAAAGCACCCGAGCTGAGCATGCCGCTGCGTGTAATGAAATTTGTATTGCGGCCTTCAAACGACCATAGATCGACCAGTGTCACTTCCGCAGAATGATCATGATCATCTTCCAGCGCAAAGGTAAAGAACATCAGCAGCACTGTTACAACAATAATCAATACAACAATTACCATGTTTCTTCACCAGACTTTCATTTATAATAACCAGACGTAATGTTGAAAAATCCTGCTAATAGATATACGTAAGTGTCTCAGCGCACCCCACAGGAAGCATCGACTGAATACCTCTCATGTTGACCTTGACCATAAATTTCGTTTTAGGAAAGCTGCCCAGTTCCTGCACGTTTTCCGGATCCATTTCAGAAGTTACTGTAACAGCATCATCCGCAAACTGAATGCTTTTGAAATAGCCAACCTGCTTGAGGATGCCTGTGATTGGAATGCTTTTCACTTCGTCTGAACTTATGATCAGATATTGATCATTCGAAAATGCAATCAGACAGTTGTCGTTGCCGTTAAAGCCGATTCCATCATAATGCCCGCCAAGCGCATGAATTGATTTTAAAACGCCGCTGCCGTCCACAATGCCGAGAAAAGAATATGAATTGTTATCAACTGCTGCAACAGAAGCTGTACTGTTGAACAGGACATACCTTGTATTCTCTGCGTAGATATCCTTGAGATCTTCTGATATGCCGCTGGTAGTGAGCTTATAATTATTTTCATAAATACTGTGGTGGATAAACTGAATTGTAAAAAAAGTGGTCAATACAGCCGTCAAGGCAATGGTTGGAACAATCATCCATATCTTCTTCATTTTGAATTGATCCTTTCTAGCCGTGGGCAGAATATGCATTTTCTAACCGGATTGGTACCTCAGCTGCCAAGAAGAGTCTGGATACCAAGTGCGACCCACTGTCCTCCCGATCTGCCGCTGGTCAGGATAACAATTCCATTGATGATGAAGTATGCTGCAATGATGATCAGCATTGATACGATCAGATTCTTTACATAGGTTTTTTCTGTCATGTCGGTCACTTTCCTTCCCTCTTCGATTCAATTGTGATTTTCATGAAGTGCTTCATGCTGTTTCTTTATAGGTAAAGTAGCATATCTTCAATGAACATAAAGTTCATTTAGTGAACATGACGTTCATCTTAATAAAATCTTTAAGATTTCTGAATAGCTTCATTATAATCAGCACCAGTTTCAGTCTGAATATATGCGGTGACAATCTGCAGTTATTTGTGATAATCTGCAGAATACATACATCCAGCAGATCTAATGTCTCTGTTTACACAATAAAAAACATAGGAAGCAAAGTAAATGCTCCTATGTCTATCTGGCAGGTTTTTTGTCTATTTGGTATCTTTTCGGCTGATTTGCTTAACTGACCGTGATCCGAGGCGGAATAATGTAAATATTGAACGCCATCGCCAGGAATATCTGCATGAGCATCATGATCAGAAGAACGTTGACCAGAATAATCAGTTTCGAATAATGTCCCTTGACTGCACAGTACAGCGCAATAATGCTCAAGAACAGGCCATACGGAACGGTCAGCACTGATGCAAACAGAAGCACCAGATATATCACTTTATACAAGTCATATGGCTTTTTCTTTGCTTCAGGTACAGTTACAGTGGCATCATCACCAAAGAGATCATTTTCACTGATCTGCAGGATCTCTGCCAGACGTTTCTTTACTTCTGGATCTGCATCTGAATTTCCATTTTCTATGCGGGAAAGAGTAGCTCTGGAAATAAATACCTGATTCGCAAGTTCCTCCTGGGATAAGCCCCTGCGCACTCTTTCTATCTTTAAACGCGTTGTCATATTTTCTCCGTTGAAATTATTCTAACATAGAGATTCCGTACAGGTGTTCATTTTGATGCGAATTATTGAAGATTCTTTGTTTTCTGCATTGAAGTACTGCTGACTGCCAGCATCCAGAATACGGATCCTGCCAGGATTAAAACAGCACTGCAGATACAGGCTGCAAAAAGGCTGAGATCAGATGCCTTTCCAATAAACAGGTCAACACCAGCTGCAATCAGATCCATGATCAATGCACCGACACTGATGACGGTTGCTCGGTCTCCAGAATGCACCAGATCATGTTCATATGCAGTAAACAGCGGCATGAACAAGGCATACGACAGATTGACTATAGCAATACAGCCAACTGCTATATAGCGATTTGAAGTGAATGCCAGCAAAACAGATGACAATCCGGATATCAGGAAAAGCATCATGCCGGTCTTCTTTCTGCCAATCCGTTTTGTCAATGGTGCGGAATAAACTTCTAATAATCCAATCAATGTCATTCCGATGAAAACAAAGGAGATCCAGCTTGTATTCATGCCCGCTGCTGTATAGATGGGCTGATTGAGAAAGACCATGATCATATGCAGCGACTCAAATAACAATCCTGCCCCAATCACAAGGAACAGCAGTGTTCTATGATGGACCGTCGAATTTAAAGTTGCCAGGATCTCGTGAAGATTCTGTCTTTTTTTTGATGATTTCACTTCTTTCAGGAAGAAAACAAGAACCGCAGCTGCAGCATATGGAAGAATGGTCAGAAAACCGCTTAGCCGATATTGATCTTTGATCCAGACAGCGGTAATCAAAGATGAGAGAATCATTCCTGCCGTCCCGAGGGCACCATAAATACTGAATACTTTCTGACTGTTTCCTTTATCCGATAGATACAGAATACTTGTATCTACGCCGGACAGTCCTGAAAATACAACGCTCAGCATGACACGCTCCAATAGGAACATGGAAAAGCTGGCAGACTGCCAGAAAACAATCTTTGACAGAAAATACAGTACCGTGCAGAAGATCATTGTTGCGCGGTACCCGATACGGTCCGCAATGATTCCCCATGGAATTTCCAAACCGACTGTCAACAGATATGAAATACTTTCAATGATGGAAATCTGATATAGAGAAAGTCCGGCGGATGTACGGTAAAGTGTTGCAATTGATGCATAAAATACCATTCCCTGCAGAAATGCAATGCAGTACATCAGTCTAATATTATTATTTTTCATAGATTATTTCCTTTCATGATGAAAACACCTGGAATTCAGGTGCCATAGCTCTTCGATGTCAGGAAATCAATCTGCTGTTCTCATTATTAACTCCAGCACCAATTATAAAAGCCTGTGACGAGATAAGCAAAGTTTTCTTCCCCGATTCCTTGCTCAGGATCTGTTTCATTCCTCAAAAAAAGGATCCTCCCCTTCGCATTGCAGCAGGATCCTGTATATGTCAGCTTGATATCAGCTGTGCTTTACTTCCTACAAAGAAACTTTCATTATTTAGAATGACTGCATTTATCAGCATCAATTGCCAGCACTGTCATCAGCACTACCAGCGCATCCTCTGGATATACTGTATTGATGCAGTAACAGTCTGTCAGATTGAACAGATCTTTATTGATCTCAGCGATCAGACTGTGCTGTGAGTCAGTAATCGTATAATTCCATGTCATGATGTCACCCTCTACCTGCCAGCCATTGAAATCGATGGTATAGGATGGATGTAAGAAAGTAAAATTACGGTAGATCATTCCAATCTGCTCCCCGTCTGCATAGATTGCAAATCTTGGCATGATTGTCAAGATCTGTTCCTTTACAACACCAATATCATGGCCTGATGCATCAAGGATATGCAGGCAGTGGCCCCAGGAAAGCTGGCTCTCTACCGTATAGATCGTATTCCCATTTTCATCAAAGATGTCATAAGAATCCAGCCAAGAGAACAAGCGCTGTTTAAAGTACATTTTCATGTAAGTTCCTCCGTTGCTTTTATATTTAGTTCTTCTTCTGATGATACTTCTGACAGATCTGACGATGTCCACATACACTGCAGTGGCTCTTCTCTGGGACACCTTTATACCTGCAGTACAAAGTGTAGTGAATGATGTGGAAAACTGTTACTGCAGCGAATGCACCAGCTGCTGTCAATGCAATGATTTCAGTCTTTTTCATGACATGGCCTCAATTTCCTAAAATATTATCTTTCATATCTTTCTCAATCAATGGTACTTACGTGCCAGAAGGTTTGGTCTGTCTGATGACATCAATATATGAATTGAATATATCAATCATCTCTTCAGGTGCATCCTGGTCTTTGCAGTGTTATACCGTTACATTGATCATGATGAACGGATAGCATGGCTGTACACTGACAGTTTCATTTGTATTCAAATGCAGGATAAATAATTCGATATAAGTCTTTTTGCTGAGTTCACTGTTGATTGATTTATACAAATAGGATTTCCCTGTGACGGTAATTGTTTGAAGCAGCTCTACAACTCTTTTCTGATCCGTTTCTGTAATCTGATAGTTTGGGCAGACTCCAAATGAAACGTCTGCCGCAAGAACTTCCTCCTGTTTCAGATCAGCGAAAGGTCTTCGAGGCCAATAAGCACTGATCAGGATAAATGACAGCAGTATAACTACAGCAGCGGCAGCGATTCTGATGTACTTTGTTTTCACTTTATGCGTCATATTCAGAGCCTTTTGGACCTAGTGTTAATGTGACTGACTGCATGTGTGATGATGTGAGAATAAGTGCAACAAAATTGTATCTTTCTCTTATCAGTCTACTTCTATAATGTCTGCCGTGTCCAGTTCCTATGAAACACCGTAAATTGACTGAAGCAGTGAGATTCCTGTCGTCGTTTTAAAAATCTTTTTCTTTGCATTGCTGATGTTATCTTTCGAATAACAGCTTTCATCTGCATTGACTAAATAGTCAGCTTCCAGCAGGATCTGATAATCAAGCCCATCAACATCTGTATAAGTGTGATGATGTCCGACCAGGTAAACAACTCGATTAAGAATTTCAGCTGATAAATCCTTTTCAGTCAGAAATTTTTCTGCCAGAATAACACCCTCTGCTTCCTGATGCCTGCCATCTGTATTCCCATATTTTTCCCGGCATAGAGGACAGGCGATATCGTGGACCAGCGCCGCAGTTTCAACGATCTTCTGTTCTTCTTCACTCAGCCCTTCACATTCCCCGATGATTTTTGCATAAGCATAAACTTTCAAAAAATGCGCAATATCATGAAGATTCCCATTTGCATATATGATCATCTGCTCCGCAATCTCTGAGACATTCATATTTCAGTCCTCCTTATCATAGATTGAAGCAATTATATCATTCCTCAGAAACATATCGGGAAGACACAAATTAAAATAATAATTGCGTCTCACTCCTTCTGAAATAATTTTGAGATGACTGCCTCTCTTCTGTTGATGAACATTTCTGTAATCTGATAGCTTTCAGTATCCTCATAATGGCATGGATGTATTGGACCATCATCAAATGTCAGGATTTCTGCATCTGGATAACCGAGAAGGATCGGTGAATGCGTCACGATAAAGAACTGTGAACCTGCATCTGTGCAACGCTTCAGCTCAACTAATAAAGAAAGCTGCCGCTGAGGTGATAAAGCTGCTTCAGGTTCATCGAGAAAATACAAGCTGTTCGGCTTGAACTGATTCTGCATCAGCTGAAGAAAACTTTCTCCATGCGACTTCTCATGATATTTCATGGATGGATGCAGTGCATCTGCATAATCCATCTCCTTTGTTGCAACATTATAGAAACTCTCTGCTCTCAGGAAGTATCCCCAGTTCTGATGACGCGTGCTCTTAATGATTTTCAGCGCATCATACAGTTCGGAATGTGAATCATATGTCGAAAAACTGTAGTTCCTGCTGCCACCTTCTGGATTGAAACCTGATGCAACAGCCATTGCCTCCAATAAGGTCGATTTGCCACTGCCGTTCTCTCCCACAAGAAAAGTGACATCACGCGAAAATGAAACCTTCGATACGTCATGAAAAGCAGGGATTGAGCGCAGATAACTGTCTTGATCAATTCGATCCCATTCAAATGCAATTTCTCTGATCAGTTCTTCTTTCATAGTACGCCTTGACCTATTCACCCCTTATAAATGTATCTCATAGCCACTGCAATTCACCCACCAGAAGCTTCCCTGAATCTGTTGAAGATCTCATTTTAGTAAAGAACGCAGAGTTTCATATTTAACTTGATTTTGCTTCTTTTTTATTATTGATCCAGATCAATAGAATGACAGCAGCACCAATGATGATGAATACAGTGCCAATAATGTAGACAAAAGTGAAGAAAATATTGAAAGGTTCTGAAACAGACTTCTGTGCATAGAAATCAGCAGCAAACATATCCTCAGGCTGCATGGCACTTTTGAACATCATCTGACCGACATAACCAAATGCATATATGGCCAGTCCGCTGCAGATCTCCATGACCCCATAGATCCAGCCATATTTTTTGATCATGTTCCCCATAAAACGTGGAAGATGGTCAAGCCAAGAGGCATCATTGAATGGAACCGCATGCTCTGTCAGCTCGGGAGCTGGTTCAGGATCTTTAGGCTGTTCTTCAGACAGCAGCCAGTCTGCAGTAACATCAAACACCTGGGACATCAGTCTTAACTTTGAAATTTCCGGTTCCGAATCTCCAGTTTCCCATTTTGATACGGCTTGTCTTGAAACACCCATTTTTGCTGCCAGGTCATCCTGTGACATTCCACATTTCTTACGGCAGTAAACTATCTTCTCATTCAGTTTCATAAGTTAACTCTCCTTCTACATTCAGGATGACGGATGGCGCAGTTGCACCGCAACCAACAGTGGCTTGCAAAACCGCAACTTGCAGTTGCTTATTCAGCAGACTGCTTCTGTATATCAATTCAGATGCCAATATCTTGCATTTTGGAATCATTTAATTTCTAATATGATCTCTGCGCCTCAGTATTTTCATTTACCTCTTTATTTTCAGCAGACATGTCCACTGCAAAAGACATCATCCATACCCATGATCAACGTGCTTCCATGTTCCATCTATATCACGAGCCAAAATCCAATCCCAACGTTGATAGGTTGAATTTGGGTTGAGAGAGCCATTATCTCCGGAAGAATCAACATCGAAATTTGATAAGAATACGATTACTTCCGAAGAACCAATTCGTTCTGAAAAATCCAGATAATCATTGTTCTTATCATCACCAATATATTTCAATTCGGTCATCGTGCATCCGCTGAACCCTTTTTGAAAGTAATCCAGTACGACCTTCGCTGCTGACTTGATATCTGCCTCAGAATAAATTTTTGACTGAACTTCTACAATAGAAACATTTTTAATGATTCCTCCTGATGCTCGACAGGAAGAAAACATCATTGACGAGACGCATATGAACGATATGATCAACGCTTTTCTTTCCATTGCCCGTCTCCTTCTGCGCTTAGATGGTGACATTTTTTCAAAATAATCAGAGGAAATTCTCATTGCTGCAGATATTTAAAAGCACATGACTCACATTCTTTATCTGCCTGTAGTAATCACTTTTATGTACTTTCTATTCATATTATGTGCAGTCATACTCTAAATAATATGATAGTACAGCAGTGCATTTTGAATACCATTCTTATCAATATCATCTGTAATATAATCTGCAGTCTCTTTGACTGATTCCACTGCATTTCCCATTGCAACACCAATTCCAGCATACTGCAGCATCTCAATATCATTTTCAGCATCGCCAAATGCCATGATCTCATTCTGAGATAAATTCAATTGAGCCATCAATCTTTTCATACCAGTGATTTTTCCACCTTCTGCGGAAATGATATCTGCACCGCCGCCATTCCACCTGACCATTTTTGTTCCTTCTGGCAGACATTCCGAAAATGCTTTCTCTTCTTCCGGGGCTAAATATAAACAAGCCTGATAGATAGGCTGCCCATCATATGCCAGGGCTTCTGGAATTTCTGATGATATATTTGCCTGTACTTGACGGACCAGATCATTGACGATATTGATATAAATATGTTTTTCTTCTACCAGTAGAATTGGAACTTTCTTATCACTGAACATACCTACCAGAGAATTCGAAATCTTTTGGTTGAACGGTGCAGCAAAAAGCATATGTTTATCATGATCCAAAATGAGCTGCCCATTCAGAGTGATGTAGCCATCAAATTCCAAGTCATTTAAAGGCAGCTTTTCCATCTCAGTCAAATGTCTGCCTGTTGAAATGAAAATCTTGATACCTTTTTCTTGGAGTGCTTTCAAACTGCTTCTTGTGCTTGCTGGAACTTCTTTGGTAACATGCGACAGCAAAGTTCCATCTACATCAAAAAATACAGCTTTTATCTCTTTATGATTTTCAGAAGTTTCATGCTTGATCATATACACTCCGGTTTTGATGCTTTGTGAGCACATTATAACACTGTAAGTTCATACGACAAAATCGCAGATAAAAGTCTGCGATTTCCATAAATATATTTCTCCTTGTCATTCAATATCTGCGCTTTAAAATACTTTTTAAACTTAACTTGCGGCGGATTTACTTCTTACGCTTATAAAATTGCAATCTGATATTCTTCCTGACAGACATGATTCAATCTCATCAATTCATCCCATGCACTCAACTTTATGTAACCATTCGGATAACTCACTCCGCTCTGGATATCAGTTTTCCGGCGGCTCAGTTCAATTTTCAGCTGATTCAATATTTTCCCAAGTTCCATTTTGAAGGGAGTGATATTATTTTTCTCTTTAAAAAGTTCGCTTATTACATATAGAGTCACAATATAGACATCAAAGTCAGTTCCAAAAAGCATTTCATATAAAGCCTGTTCGACTTTTTCTTTCACCTGCGGATTTAGGATATATGCAGGATATATAACTTTAGACAAGACCATGCTGGTATCAATGGGAGCTTGTCCAACATATTGCGAAGACTGAAATTCTCTCAGATCATATCCTTCCAGCATTTTTTCAATTTTATGAAGATCTGTTTCTTCCGAAAGAATCTCTGGATATCCAATTTCTTCCATATGCTTCATCTCCTGCTCTTTTCACATCAACGTGTTACTCTGATATTTTCAAGCCATACTTCAGTACAGATCATATTCTTTTCTTGATTGGATGACGGATGACAGTCTTCCATTTTTCAGGAGATACTTTTCGTGCATCCGACATATATATTTCGTGATGAAGTCTCGTCTGACCAAAATCATTTTCATAATCATGTTCTTCAATGAATTCATTCATCAATGCTACACTTCGTGGTTCCTCATCAAATGGTCCTAAATGCATCATCTGAACACACAATCCTTCCTCTACTGTAAGATATTCAGCAGCAGAACAATCGATGTGTTTTTTCTCTGCTGCCTTATGAACTGCCCAGTCGAAGTCAGCCTTTGCTACAAAATCAGGCAGTCTCAATACAGAGATCCAATTGAATGTTGATTTGTCAGAATAATCTACCCCAGTAACATTATCCTGCCACCAAAATCCTTCGAGCGGTGGAACCACATATTCAAAAAACCCCTCGATATGATAGTCACTCTTATAGCTCATTTTCAAAGTATACGCAACTGCATATAAAATACTAATTGCATTTTGATATGCACCGCCTTCTTCATTTGGATCTCCATGCCCGCGCACTGCAACATAGTTTGCTCTTGGTACATCTACTATTTCCGGCTGATTCTTTGGCATGTAGAATTCTTTGTATTCTTTCTTATAATCAAAAGCCATACTGTTCCTTCTCCTAAATTGCAGTTCATCTTTTCCTATAGCAGCTCAAGAATCATGATTCTCTGAAACAAGCTATCGGCGAATAAAATATAGTTTGGCAGGATCAATGATGCTGAACTGATCTTCTTTTAATTGTAATTTATCTTCAATTACCCTGATCAATTCAGATTCTTTCAGATCTGTATTAATTTTGATGGAACGATTGGTCACTGTTTCTATAGTCCCTATCGGCTTTAAAGGATAATATAATATTGCCTTATTAGTATCTTTAAATAATACATAGAAAACATGTTCTGGAACTGCTTGGAACTCATTTGCAAAAATCTTTGGTGCAAACAGCAATAATGGCAGACCAACACCTGCTATGACAGCAAAGATCAGATTATTCCACCGCATATATATCAGCAATGCCAATATCACTCCCAATACCATGCACCAAATATATGTGGATCTGCTGGCAGTAATGACGCTTGGTTTTTTCGTTTCTCTGATATTGTCAATTAAGCTCATGTAATCTGTTTGGTACAATTCTGTCATTTTAATAATGACATCAACAGAGGGTGTATTCTTGTCATTTTCCCAATTTGAAAGAGATTGCCGTGTCACCCCCCAGCTTTACTGCAGCATATTCTTGTTTCATGCTGCTCTTTTCTCTAGCAGCTCGTAGATTCTCACCTAGTGTATTCATTTGTGTATTCTCCTGTTTCACTATTTACATCTTTCGCTCTTCTAGAGAATACGTAAAGTCTTTTCGTGTCAAAAATGTTTTACATATCAATTATCTATCTCTGCAGATACACGCTGATGCATGATTTATCAGTTCCACTCAGCCCATGCCCATCTATCTGATCTCCAATGATTACAATAAAATTCGATTCACGGTAGTGGCCTTCCAAGAAATCAAATCCGTATAAGTACTCCTTTTCAAATTAAGACTTATCTAATTCTGTGTACCGTGATAATTGTGTAACTGCATGAGTTGATTGTTATTTTGATATCATCAATCTCACAGTACCAGTTCTTGCCCTTTTTATATATCAGGCATTTCTTATCTATGATCTTATTTTTACAGTACTCGACCACATCCCAGACAGCATCTGTTTCTAAGTTCTTTTTAATTCTGACAGTACCCATTTCTGTTGTATGAATTTTATCAATATTGGCAAGCAGAATTGTTTTATCTTCCACAATTTTTCTCCGTATTTCTATTTTTGAATTGACATCTTTTTCTCATGTTGAAACATCGAATGTTTCTGCCAACTGTTCCTGTGTACAGCACTTTTCCTTTCGGAGCTCTTTCAAAAACATTCCAGTTTTCTATTGATCCATAAGAACAATGTGTCCTTTCAGGAAAATGTAGGAACACCGTTAAAATAAACAGAACACGTAACAGGAAATGTCCTGTTTACCATATAAAAAAGAACTTTTGATAACCCAGATTATGTTTCTACAACTCAATATCTGCTATCTAAATCAAAACTGTTTTAATATACCTTTTTACAGGTTCAACTTTTGTCTTTACTGGATTGCTTATTTTTTGAGATTATTCTCAATCATATCTGCTTTTTACCATATTTTGCTCCAGGAAAATGAATGATCACTGATTTACCTTTCTGAACTGCACTGAAAGATACAGGAACAACATATGGAAAGTAATTTCCATTAAAACCTATGCTCAAGGTATCGCATTTTTGTAAAATTCTGATAATTTCTTCTGGTTTCTTAACTTCTCAATCAGTTCTTCTCACATAGTCAACCTTCAATCCAAAATTTCGTATCATTCTATACCGTTGCCTGCCAAATCAATAATTATATCTCTTTCAGTCCAAAGGCAATCCACCTTCCGTCTATGTCTTCTATAACCAGTTCCCTGTTATGATAGTCTGTTACACCAAGTCGACGAACTATCTTCACACCTTTCTCTTCGCACGCAAATTGCAGTTTTTCCTGATTATCCGCATAAACATATGCATCATAACCATAACCGTACATTTCATGATTAGGTACAATCTTTTTAATTGCCTGCGTCAATATAATTTCTACATCATCAAGATACAGGCAAATATGAGGTTCAGAAGAATTCAAATACTTTACCTGTTTGAAGCCAAGCTTTTCTTCATAATACTTGCCAGTCATTCCAATATCAGTTGATGGAAATATTGGGCTGATACTTTTTACCATGTTCTTTTCCTCGTAAGATTCTAGGTTATGCATCTTTACTCACAAATGGTCTATCCCAAGAACCAATCTCAATCAAATTTCCTTCTGGATCAGCAATATAGCAAGTCCTCTGTCCCCAAGGCTCCGTTGTAGGTTCGAGCACAGGAACCGCTCCTTTATCCACAGCATTTTTGAATTCAGCATCTACTTCATCGAAAGTATCGACGTAAAGAGCCATTTCTGAATGACCATTCAGTTCCTTTACATATTCATATTTTCTGCTTGTCATATTCTCAAAATCTTTTCTTCCGTAAAGCATGAATAATGTACCATCCTTAATCAAATACACATTTGATGCATCTTCATTCTCTTTGATTTCAAAGCCAAGTACATCTCTGTAAAAGCGGATCATATTCCCCATATCTTTTACAAAAAGGCCGAATCCATCTAACCTCATAAATTTTCCTCCATCCATTTCCAGTTCATCTATCTCTACTGTTGCTCGCCAAATCGGAATTTATAAAAAACTAAATTCCTGCATTTCCTCAAAGTGATTGTTCAACGCATATAGTCCTCGATGCTCTCTTTCAGAATATACAAAACTAACCCTTGTTGCCCATAATCCCTCCTGTTTCACTTCGCGTAAGCAGGCAAGTGCATCTTTCAAAGAAAATTCACCCACATGGTGGTCAAGTATCGCTTTAGCACGCTCATAACGATTGTCGCCAGGAACAATAAATGGGAAAGTACTTTCTGGGGTCAAAAGTGAATAGTTCGTGATCAACGAATATCTTTGTCGTTCAACACGATATCCAATTCCGGGTTCAACTATCAGGACACGGCCGTTTTTATCTGATAACATGGCTTGCATCGTTGCATCAGGAGCATATGTAATGTGTCCCGTCTTGACGATTTCAACTGCCTCATCAAAAGAAATTAAAGCCTTTATAAATTTTTCTGTCAAATCGGCAATAGTAACGGTTTCACTACTGCCTTTATATGCTGCCATTTCGTTCCCGTGAACATATAGCAGAGTGCCGACGTTTCCGTTTTTATTGATACCGTGATACGAATGATATAATCCATCTGGCATCTTAATCCCAATGAAGAAACGGTCTGCTTCCTGAATGATTTTGTGGTTCCAAACGGAAAGGTCAATGTCAAAATTAAAAGCATTGATAGTATCATTGTCATTATATGTTATTCTTGTACACATTTTTCTTGCCCCCATAAATTCGGATTTGTCTGTTTAAGCATAATTTATAAACAACTATATGACAAGATTTATTGTCATTTGCATGTTATCAGTCAGAATAAATAAAAAATGGCTTATTTAAGCCATTTTATATAAACAGTGGTGGGGACGATGGGACTTGAACCCACACGGTATTGCTACCACCGGATTTTAAGTCCGATGCGTCTGCCGATTCCGCCACATCCCCACAAAAGATGGAGGTTCCTGCCGGAGTCGGACCGGCGCTCACAGAGTTGCAGTCTGTTGCCTTACCACTTGGCTAAGGAACCATCCCTACACATAACGTGCTAAATTAGTATACCGAAAATAGGGTCAGAATGCAATAAAAAAATAAAGAAGGGACGCCGCGAAAACGCCCCTTCTTATGCATTATTGAACCTTGACTTTGTTCCAGAGATCAGACAGTGCTTTTGTCAGCTTTTCATTGTAGTGGAAGACTTCATCATTCTTGCCGTCTTCTCTAACTGTATAAGCATCATTCTCGTAATAATCACCGTCTTTCGCTGTCATTTCCTTCTCAACATCAGATCTGACAGATGTGTATCCTACTGCTGTGGTATTAGCCAGCTGAACATCATAGCTCGCCATGTAGTTGATGAATTCATTCGCAAGGCCGGCACAGGAAGCATTCTTTGGAATGACCATAGAATCGCTCCAGATGTTTGTGCCCTGTTCTGGCTCAACCCAAGCCATGTTCTCATTCTGGCTGAGGACATACGCAGCGTCGCCGGAATACATGATGGCAATGCCCTTGTTTCCATTGACCATGCCGTCAATGACTTCGTCCGTAACATATGCTGGCTCCATTGTATCGTTCATTTCTCTGAGCCACTTGTATGCTGCCTGGATCTCATCTTCATTCTCTGTATTCATTGAGTAGCCAAGTGCCTTGAAGGCAACCATGAAGCCGTCTCTCTGTGAATCATAGTAATAGATGTTTCCCTTGTATTTTGTGTCCTTGAGGATATTCCAGCCTTCATTCTTGATATCATCTTCACTGACTACTGTCTTATCATAGACCAGACCGACTGATCCCCAGAAATAAGGAACAGAATACTTGCCGTCTTTGTCATAGGCGTCACGCATCTTCAGAACTGCCGGATCATAATCAGCTTCATTTGTCTGCTGATCCTGATTCAGAGGCTGCAGCATATCTTCAGAGATCATTCTTTCAATCATATAATCTGAAGGAACGATGACATCATAGCTGCTTCCACCTAAGAGCTTTGTATACATTGTTTCATTGGAGTCAAATGTATCATAGTTGACTCTGGCGTTGTACTGCTTTTCAAATGCAGAAAGAACAGCTGTATCGATGTATTCACCAGCGTTATAAACGTTGATGGCATTGCATCCATACTCCTTCTGTGCATCGACAGTCTCTGTCTGTGTTGTTGATGCAGCAGCGGATGAACTGCCGGACGAACATGCAGTCATGCTCAATGCCATGGCAGAGCCTAAGCACAGTTTAACGAATTTCTGTAATTGCTTCATAATTCTTTCCCTTTCTTCTGTCCCGAATCATCGGTATCACATTTACGATAATCAAAATTGCGGTAACGACATAAACAATAATTGCGGATAGAGCGTTAATGGTCGGATTGACTCTCTTTACATTAGAATAGACGTAAATCGAGATGTTGGAAATACCAGGGCCAGTTGTAAACAATGAAATGACGAAGTCATCGAACGACATCGAGAAAGCAACCAGTGCACCGGCAATGATGCCTCCCTTGATCTGCGGGATGATGACTCTCCACATTGCCTGCCATGGTGTGCATCCAAGATCCATGGCAGCTTCTGCCATATTTGGATCCAGTCTTCTCAAACGAGGCATAATGCTCAGAATAACGTAAGGAATGCAGAAGGCTATATGAGCAAGCAGCATTGTTACAAATCCTGTGGAAATACGTAAAGATGTGAAGAACAGCATGAAGCCGATGGCGGTAACGATATCAGGATTGAGCATCGGCAGATTGTTGGTCTGTGTGATGAATTCCCTGACTACCTTCTTGGACTTGGACATGCCGATGGCAGTGATTGTGCCGACAACAGTCGATACTGCTGTTGCAATCACGGCAATGACAACCGTTACCATAATTGCTTCCATAATGGAACGGTTGCTGAACATTTCTTCATACCACTTCGTGGAGAAACCTGTGAAGTTGGATAAAGACTTTGAACTGTTGAATGAAAAGAACACAACGTAGACAATCGGCAGATAGAAGAATGCCAGGACAATCCACATATAGATGCTGGAGAAGATACGTCTGCTTTTTTTCATCAGTCATTCACCTCCGGCGGTTCTTTATCAAGTTTCTTTGTAACATACATAGAAATCAGGATAATGATAGCCATGATCAGCGAGATTGCAGAACCAAAGTTCCAGTCTCCAGTTGAGATAAAGTAGTCTTCAATGAGGTTGCCAATCAGGACATATTGACCGCCGCCCAGCAGCTTCGGAATAAAGAAAGATGACACAGCCGGTAAGAAGACAAGTGTAATTCCAGAAATGACTCCGCTTAACGAAAGCGGTAGGACCACTCTGAGGAATGTCTGGCGGTCATTGGCACCAAGGTCATGAGATGCGATGATCAGATTCTCGTCGATCTTTGACAGTGAAGTATAGATCTGCAGGATCATGAAGGGCAGGAAGTTGTATACCATGCCGATATAGACGCAGATTTCCGAAGAGAGATCAAAGTTTGACAGGATGCCTTTCCATGCGTATGTACGCACCAGCATATTAATCCACATTGGCAGTGTAACCAACAGCACCATAATAGCCTGGCTCCTGGGCTTGAGCTTTGCCATTGCATAGGCCATTGGATAGCCGATAGCAATGCAGATCAAAGTTGTAAAGAACGCCATGGTCAGGGATCTCCATAATACGGTTGGGAAAATGGAATCCTGGAAGAAACGGATGAAGTTGCTGAAGGTGAACTGAAATGTCAGAACATCATTGCCCTGTACAGTGACTGCATAGAGCACAATCATCAGCATCGGTACGATGATCATAATCGTCATCCAAACGATATATGGGATGGTCAGTTTAGCAAATGATTTCATGATGCCCTACCCCATCTTCTTCATGACATGGATATCTTCAGGGCTCCACTGCAGACCGACTCTTTCACCGACTTCATGCTTGTCAGTAGTCTCAATCTTCAATTCACGTCCCTGTGTACTGAAGGTGATTGGATACAGTCCTTCGGTGATATTCTGATCATCGAAGTCATATTTGACATCCCAGATTTCAACTCTGGAGTTATCTTCTGTTGACCATGCATATGCATCAGCCCACCGAATCAAGTCAGTATCAAGCGCAACCGATTCCTTGATTTCATCTACTGTTCGGAAGAAATCAAAAGCCTGGATCGATTCTTCGTTTTCAGCATCTTCGACAGCTCTTGGCTTGACGACATTGATCTTAATAGTGATTTTTGTCCCTGCTGAAGTGCCGATGGTGCAGTCATAAACACCGACTTCGTTATTGACGTCATAGCTGATGTCAGTCAATGAGACGTCTTCTTCATCATCGGTCCATGCCTGAGCGTTGGCTCTGGCAATGACTTCACTGTCACTGAGGCTGGCTACGTCTTCAAGGTCCATCATAAAGGATGATGCACTGATGCGTTCATGTGCTTCCTTGTTGACAACGTCATGTTCACCAGTGACATGCATCATGACAGTCTTGGAAGTACCGGAAGAAGTTTCAGCGATAATCTCATAGTGGACACCTTTAAATAAAGATGACTTTACCTCGCCGTTCAGCAGACCTCTGTTGCGGGCAACAATGTCAATATCTTCCGGTCGGATAACAATATCCACCGGTTCATTCTCAGCAAAGCCATAGTCTGTGCACTTGTAGTCTTCATCATCAAAGGAAACTAAATTATCCTTCTTCATGACGCCGTCGATAATATTGGAATCACCGATGAAACGTGCGCAGTATTCGTTAATTGGTTCGTTGTATACATCAGCAGGCGTGCCAATCTGTTCAATGTCGCCGTCCTTCATGATAACAATCTTATCTGACATGGTCAGAGCTTCTTCCTGGTCATGAGTGACAAAGATGAAGGTAATACCTACTTCACGCTGGATCTCTTTCAGCTCCAGCTGCATTTCTTTTCTTAAATTCTTATCGAGTGCGGATAGAGATTCATCCAGCAGAAGAACTTTCGGTTCGTTGACAAGTGCACGGGCAATTGCAACTCTCTGCTGCTGTCCACCTGACAGCAGCGTGACATCCTTGTGCTCAAATCCTTCCAGTCCGACCAAGGAGATCATACGGGTGACTTTCTGGTCAATGATATCCTTTGGCTCCTTCTTGATTGTCAAGCCAAAGGCAATATTGTCATAGACATCCAGATGCGGGAATAAAGCATAATGCTGGAAGACGGTATTGACGTCTCTTTTGTATGCAGGAATTGAAGCGATATCTTCACCATCCATAATGACATGCCCTTCTGTCGCATCCAAGAAGCCGGCAATGATCCTCAGCAGTGTTGTTTTGCCGCATCCGGAAGGACCCAGCAGCGTAACAAATTCATTTTCCATGATGTCCAGGGAAATGCCCTTTAAGACGACCTGCTTGTCAAATGTCTTGACGATATTCTTAATTTCAATCAGTTTCTTTGCCATTTCTCTTATCCCCTATATCTTAGAATTCAGGCGGTGTACTGATCCACAGTATCGTCGCCTTTTTTTGTGAACGGTTCTCCAGATGATGCGATTCATTTCCTTTAATGTAGAAGGTATCCCCTTTCTTTAAAGGAAGCCCCTTGCGGTTCGATTCTCTAATCAGCAGAATCCTGCCGCTAAGAACATAACCAATCTCTTCCCCTTCATGCGGGGCAATCTCTTTGGAACTGATGCCTGGATTCAGTTCTATGATGACTGGCTCCATGGAATTTTTCTGCGCATTCGGTACGATCCAATGCAGCGTATATCCATCCTGTTCATCATCAAAAGCGTCATTCGGTGTGAAGACCACCTTTTCATCAGTGTCTTCTGCAAAAAACTTTGACATGTCGGTTCCCAGTGCCTCAGCAATGTCTTCCAATGTCTGCAGGGATGGTGAAGTTAGATTTCTTTCCAGCTGGGACAGAAATCCCTTTGTCAGCTCTGTTCTTGATGCCAGTTCTTCCAAAGTCAGATTGTTTTTGACTCTGAGCTGGTTGATGCGGTGCCCAATATCTATCATATCTGCCTCCCCTCCTTGTTTTATAAAGCTAAACTTTTTATCACCTTTTATAAAACCTAGAACATTATGCCAAAAAGCATTTTGGAATGCAATACTTTTTTAAACTATTTGTTTACTTTCTCTAAACTTTTCCAATGCAAAAAAAAGCCCGGATCTTCCGACCCGGACTTCAATGCCTGATTACTCGGCTGCTTTTACGATTTCTTCAAGTTCTTCCTGCGGTCTGAAACCAAGGGAAGTAGCGACCTGTTCGCCGTTCTTGAAGGCAATCATTGTCGGAATAGACATGATGCCGTATCTCTGTGCAATATCAGGATTGTTGTCAACATTTACCTTTACAAACTTCACGTCTGTATGAATGCCGGCTAGAGCTTCTACCACTGGTCCTGCCATTTTGCATGGTCCGCACCAATCTGCGTAGAAATCTACAAATACTGACTTGTTGTCCTTTAATAATGCATCGTATTCCGCTGTACTCTTAATAATATCCATCTTTAAGTACCTCCGTGACCATAGTATGCCATAGAGATTTAAAGGACACAAATAATATGCTCAGAGTTTTGCAGCAGCTGCTTCATCCATGATAACAGTCACATCAGCGTGATCCTGCAGGATGGACGCTGGGCAGTCAGTTATCTTTGGACCGTGGATCATATTGTAAACAGCTTCAGCCTTATTTGCACCGGTTGCAATCAGAACAATCTTCTTGGCTCTCATGATGGAAGCTAAGCCCTGCGTGATTGCTTCAGTCGGAACTTCATCAATGTCACCGTCAAAGAATCTGGCATTGTCTCTTCTTGTCTGTTCGGTCAGATCCATGAGATGCGTTTCTGATGTGAATGGTGTGCCTGGTTCATTGAAAGCAATGTGGCCGTCAGAACCGATGCCGAGGATCTGAATATCCACTGTATACTTCTTCAGTTCATTCTCATAGTCATCGCACGCTGCTTTTTCATCTGCAGCTTCGCCGTTAGGAATGTGGATATTCTCTTCCGGAACATCGATGCCGGAGAAAAGGTTTTCGTGCATAAATGTGTAGTAGCTCTGGTCATGGGTCTTCGGCAGACCGACATATTCATCCAGATTGAATGTTACACAGTTCTGATAAGATGTACCGTTGGAATTGTGATCAGCAATCATCTTCTTGTACATGCCGACTGGGGATGAACCAGTTGCCAGGCCTAACACAGGTCTTGGGGTGGATGTCACAACATCCTTCATGATCTTGAAAGCTTCACTGCTGACTTCGTCGTAATTCTTCTTAATAATAGTATTGAACATTTCCCTCTCCTTATTCGACTCGGATTGAATAATCCGTTGTCCACCTGTGATGCGGTGCTAGTGTAACTGTCCCTTCACGCTGCTCAAACGGGACTTTGACTTCACCGAAGTCTGTATGGCTGTGCCATGGTTCAATGCATACGAACGGTGCTTCCGGGCTCCAGAAGGCCAGCCATTCGTATCCTTCGTAATGGACGGTAACTTTATGATTTCCATCGGTCAGTGATGCTTCGGTGCTCTTTGGATTGGTGATGATAATTGTCTTCTGCAGGTCATCCCGGTTCAATGGAATTGAGCTAGTATCCTCCAGTTCCTTTTCCAGCAGGACGACTGTCTCCGGATGATCAAGCTCCAGATGATACTCTTCAAACTTCTTCTGCGGATCCAATGGGCAGTTAAAGGCAGGATGCAGGCCAAAGTTGAACGGCATTGGATCAGCGGAATCATTGGTGATCTCGTAGTGGATCAGCAGCTCATTCTGCTGCAGAGTATATAAGATATGCATCGTAAAGGAGAATGGGAACTGCTTTCTCGTCTCCTCACTGTCCTTGAGTTCCATGATCAGATGTGTATCATCATGCTCGATGCAGCTAAAGTCACTGTGACGGGCAAAACCGTGATTGCCGGTGACATACTCTCTGCCGTTGATATGAAGCTTCTTGTCCCAGGTGGAGCCTACCATTGGAAACAAGGTTGGATTTCTCCCTGCCCAGTATTTGGAATTCCCCTGCCACATATATTCAATTCCGGTGTCATTATCCTTAAAACTATGAATTTCGGAAGCGTGTTCATCAATCTGAACGGTCACTTTTTGGTTAAATAATGTGTATTCTGCCATAAAGCCTCCTGTCATATTGAGTTTATTATATCATTCCAAGTCTGTGTATTATTTGTCAATCTCAACAGTTTTGGTGCATAAAAATACACCTTTTAGAGTAAACCGGTAAACATTTCACAATTTACGATGGAAATTCACAAGAGAAAGGTGTAAAGTTTTAGTGTTGAAAAAGGAGGATTTACTCATTTTATGTCATTTATTGATGGAATCAAGGAAAAGGCTCGGAAGGATCTGAAGACAATCGTTCTGCCTGAAACTGAAGATGAAAGAACAATCCGCGCAGCTGCCAAGGTAGCCGAAGAAAAAACAGCCAAGCTGGTTCTGCTCGGCAATGAAGAAACAGTCAAGGCTGACGCCGCCAAATACGGTGTTTCTCTGGAAGGCGTTACTGTCATTGACCCAGAAAAGGCTGAAAAGCTGGATGCTTATGTTGCTCTGCTGACAGAGCTTCGTAAGGCAAAGGGCATGACACCTGAACTTGCTAGAGAGACTCTGCTCAAGGACAAGACAATGTTTGGTGTCGTAATGGTCAAGAATGGTGATGCGGATGGATTAGTATCCGGTGCATGCCACTCTACAGCCAACACATTGAGACCTGCATTACAGGTACTGAAAACAGCTCCTGGCAAGAAGCTGGCTTCCGGCTTCTTCGTTCTGGATGTACCGAACTGCGAATATGGTGATAATGGAACATTCGTCTTTGCAGACTGTGCACTGAACCAGGATCCTGATCCTGAGCAGCTGGCTGCCATCGCTTCTGATTCTGCTGAATCATTTGAAGCATTGGTTGGCGGACATGCTAGAGTTGCTTTCCTGTCTCATTCTACAAAGGGTTCTGCTAAGCATGCATTAGTTGACAAGGTCGTTGGTGCTGTAACTGCTGCCAAGAGTGAATATCCTGATCTTGACTGTGATGGTGAATTACAGCTGGATGCTGCTTTGGATCCTACAGTCGCTGCATTGAAAGCTCCAGGTTCTACAGTTGCAGGCCATGCAAATGTATTGATCTTCCCTAACATTGATGCTGGAAATATCGGCTATAAGTTAGTTCAGAGACTTGGCAAGGCTGAAGCTTATGGACCAATGCTGCAGGGCTTAGCTGCTCCAGTCAATGATCTGTCCAGAGGATGCTTCTGGCAGGATATCGTTGGTGTTGTAGCAATCACTGCTGTACAGGCTCAGATTGCTTCAAAGAAATAAGCTGAAATATAAAACAAGACTGAGAGAAATTTTTCTCTTAGTCTTTTATTTTGGCTGATATGTATTCTTGATCCAGCGGGATGCATGATCCCTGCGGTAGCACGGACATTTTTTTGTATGGCAGTATATAATGCCAACTGCCTGCAGGAAGGAATAAATTGTCACCGTTCCGGCAAACTTCATTCCTCTCTTTTTCAGGTCTTTTGAAATATCATCCGACAGTGCATTGCTTGTGACTCTGCTGTCTTCAATGATTGGCTTTCCATCAGTATAGTGCCATAGATACTCTGCAAAAGAACCATATTCTTTCTGCAGCGACAGCACAATCCTGGCATTGATGACTGCCCCTTCAATCTTGCGGCGGGAACGGATAATGCCGGGATCCTTCAGCAGCTGCTGAATTTTTTCTTCATCATAAGCGGCAATCTTCTTTACATTGAAATGATCAAATGCCTTGCGGAAGTTCTCGCGTTTAGACAGGATGATCGACCAGGACAGTCCAGCCTGGAACAATTCCAGCAGGAACATTTCATAGAGCTTCTTTTCCTCATGGACAGGTATGCCCCATTCTTCATCATGATACTTTTCCAGCATCGCATTTCCGCTGCCATAGCTTCCCCAGCATTCGTTCATCGTATATACTCCTCGATCCAGTAATTGAATTTCGTCTGCGGCAGTTTTTCTTCATATGGATGCAGCTTCTGATACCATGCATGTCCATCACTTGCTCCCTGCCAGAGATCCGCAAAGATGCCGTCATAGTCACCTGCATGGACCTTCTTCATATAGGCTTCTGCATCGGCATGAATGACTTTTACCTTCGCTGCTGTCTCTGGTTCAAACTGCGGCAGAATATTATCTTCAAAAAGTGCAGTGACATCCTCTGATACTTCAATCACATTCACTTCAGTGACATTCTTTTTTCTGGCTGCCATATAAGTATAATAACCGAGTCCCAGGCCGAGCACCAGCATTCTTCCCTGTGCTTCTGCAAGCGGCTTCTTCATTGTATTGATCTCACTTGGAATCACTGACATCCATGGCATCCTGCCTTCATAGATTGTTGGGAAATTTGTCTTTTTTGTAAAATATCCTAAGTGAGGAATATATATTCCATCCTCAAAATCAGGGAAATCGTACTGCAGGATCTCACCTTTCTCATAGCTGCTGTTGGCAAGAAGATACCGGCCGCTCTTGATGGTATTAAAGCGGATCTTCCTGATGTATGGATCTTGATTGAGAAAAGAAGGATCCAGCGCCCTGGCATTCTCCAAGACTTCAGCAACATACCGGTCAACAGACTGATCAATCAGATCATCTCCAATGGCCGGCACCGTGTCGCTTAAAAAAGCAGATATCACAGAAAAGACATTCTCACCGTCTATCTTCATCATCGGATGATCTGCTGCTACTGCGCGGGCAATCGAAGCTGTGATCTGATTCAGATATTCTATTTCATTCATGGTCAATCATTGTATTTGTCAGACTGCCGATGCCGGTAATGGAACATTCAACCACATCGCCTGGTTTCAGGAAAGATGGATGTGCCATCTCCATGCTGGTGCCCTTCGGCGTACCTGTCGAAATGACCGTGCCTGCTTTCAGCGTCATGCCGGCACTGAGTTCTTCAATGATTTCAGGAATGCCATGGATCATATCTTCAGAGGAACCATGCTGACGCAGCTGGCCATTGACACGGGATTCAATAGACACTGCCGGCGGAAAAGAAAATTCATCCGCGCTGACAATACACGGTCCCATCGGAGTAAAGCCGTCCAGTGACTTTCCGAAATACCACTGTTTATGATCAAGCTGAAGATCTCTCGCAGTCATATCATTGATGATTGTATAGCCGAAGATATATTTTTCAGCATCTTCCTTCTTGATCTGATACGCATCCCTGCCGATGACCACGCCCAGTTCTACTTCATAATCAAACTGACTGGACAGATGCGTCGGCAGGACAATATCTTCACCATCGCCCTTCGGCACTGAAACACGCTTCGAGAAATATACAGCTGGAGCGTTCTTTTCGGCGCTGAACGCTTCATGATCAAACTTAGAAGCGCCTTTGATATGTTCTGCGTAATTCAAACCAAGGCAGATGACATCCTGTCGGATGTCCGGAATCGGTGCACAAAACTCTACTTCATCTAAAGGAAGCAGATCATGATATTCCTGTGAAATCCTCTGCAGAAAGTTCAGTTCATAATCTGTAGCATTGGCAATCAGATCATTCATTGTCTGATATGGCAGATTGCATCCTTCCATCGGTGCAATTCCTTTTCCTTCAATGAGAACACCGATCAATTCCTCATCATTGTATTTCGCTGTTACAAATTTCATATGCTGCCTTCTTCCTATAAAAACAGATTCCAAAAAGGAATCTGCACTACTTCTTTGATGCAATGATATCAGCGACAATCAGACCATTGGCTGCAGCCTGAGAAAGAGATCTCGTAAAACCGGCACCGTCACCTAAAGCATAGATGCCCTTAGCGGCTGTCAATTCAAAATCTTCTGCTTCCGGACGGGCACTGTAGTATTTGCATTCAATGCCGTACAGCAGTGTATCTTCATTTGCTGTACCTGGTGCTACTTTATCCAATGCATGCAGTGTCTCAATGATGTTGTCCAGCTGTCTCTTCGGCATACATAATGAGAGATCTCCCGGAACTGCATTCAATGTCGGTCTCACGGAAGACTGCTTCAGTCTTGAGACTGTTGTTCTTCTTCCCTTTTCCAGATCTCCGAGTCTCTGGACAAGGACATAGCCGCCGCTGATCTTATTGGCAAGAGATGCAATGTATCTTGCATACTCGACCGGCTGATCAAATGGTTCGGTAAAGTTTGTTGAAGAAAGCAGTGCAAAGTTGCTGTTATCAGACTGCTTAGCCTTATCTTTATAGGAATGCCCATTGACTGTCAGAACACCATCAGAATTCTCGGTGACGACCCATCCTCTTTCATTGAAGCAGAACATTCTTGTACGGTCTCCGTAATGGCCATTCTTAAAATAGATCTTCGGTTCATATATCTTGGAGGAGAAATTCTCCCAGATCTCATATGGAAGTTCAACACGGACACCGATATCGACCTGATTATTAGTACGCTTGATGTTGTACTTATTGCACCATGCTTCGAACATGCCGTTGCCGACACGGCCGACAGCAAAGATGACAAGGTCTCCCCTGACACTCTTCTTCTCACCCTTCTGTACGAAAGTGATCTCGTGACTGTCCTTATCAACATCTTCAACAACAGCCTCAGTTTCAATTTCAACCTTTCCATCCAGAGAATGGATAAAGTTGAGCATGGTTGTATAGTTGGCGTCAGTCCCTAAATGCTTTACCTCAGCCTGCTGCATATGAAGATCATACTGCAGGCACAGTGCCTTCAGCTCATTGTTTGGATGATAGACTTCTTTATCTGCACCATACTTGATCAGAATGTCATCTGCCTGATGGATATAGTTCAGTACTTCCTCAGCATCCATGACATTTGGCAGCCAGCCGCCGTATTCTGTCGTAATGTTATATTTGCCGTCAGAGAAAGCACCGGCACCTGCCATGCCTTCCATGATTGCACACGGCTTGCACTTAATGCACTGCTTGACCTTTCCGGTCAGAATTGGACAGTTCCTGTCTTCCAGTTTCTTTCCTCTTTCCAGGATCAGCACATGCATGTCCGGCTTCTTTTCTGCCAGACGGTATGCACACATCAGACCGCCGATACCGCCGCCGATAATTACTGCATCATAATTCTCTTTCATTTTTATCCCTCACTTCGCAGGCCATGCCAGCCTGTTATTACCCTTAACTAAATATGCCTTTTCTGCCAATTCTGCTAGCGGCGCATCACTGCGTGAATCACTGTAGAATTCCGCAATGGATGCATGCGCTGTTTCTTCTTTTAATCGTCTGACCTTTTCTGCCCCATGACAGTTCAGTCCTGTATATCTGCCCGTCCTTGGATCGACCACAGAGGCAATGACACTGGCAATTCCAAGCTTATGACAGAATCTTTGAATCGTAAATTCAGGAGAGGCTGAGATGACCATATCATCTGCTTTCTGCTGATCAAGATACCACTGCTTCACATGATCCATATGACTGTTTACAAACTCATCTGCTGTTCCATCCATATCTTTGACAAAGATGAACATATGATAGAGGTTCTGCTTGAAGGTCAGCTTCTTCATCAGGTGCAGACCATATAGGATGCCGCATCCAGCGGTCCGAAAAACTGAAAGCAGTGTCAATGGACGATGGACATACAGCCATAAGACAAAGTCAGCAGTACTGTCACCGCGGTAGATGGTATTGTCCCAGTCATATACATTCATTTGGATTCCACCTGAGTGACACTGTCACTTGGATTAACTAGATCCGTATAGAGTCCCATCGGCCAGCTGGTATAGCTTGTAATGTGCCCCAGCAGAGTTGCAAATACAAGGCATAGTTCCAGCACCCACTGTCCAATGACGGTCCATTCAAATAATTTGTAAATTGCAATGAAGACAAGGATGTCTGTAAATGGATTAAAGAGAATCTCAAATGCACATGCATATGTTTCCAGACCAGTAATCTGAGTCAGCATGCCCATGCATAATGGATTGATGAAGAAGACGACCATGCATACTGCCATATCTCTGATCATTCTGTCTTCTTTGGTAAAAGCCTTTCTTGCAAAGACAAGAACGCCTGCCCATCTCCAGATATCCATGATCATGTCAATAATGTTGCCGCGCGGAAACAGGAAGCCTGCGACTGTACGGTGTGAAAAATAGCTGATGTAATAGCTGTATTCAATTCCATATCCAGCAATAAAGAAGCGTAGGATGAAAGTTCCCACTAAGAAGATCACCGGCACACCGATATAGAAGATTGGAATGTCATAGGCAATCAGGTAGTCTTCAGCCTGAATGATGCGGTGATACATCTTGCGCTTATTGCGCTGCATATAATAAACAATACATACAATAACAAACAAAAGTGCTCCGAGAAAATTTCTGGTTGCAAGCCAGAAGAAAAGATAATAGACAACTGGCAGCATGAAAGTCGTCAGATCATACAATGCTCTTATCTTCTGTTCATGGAACAGGAAGACAGCCAGGCAGTAGACAACTTCAACAGCAATCATCAGATAAGCTTCATGGACAAATAGACCTGCACCAAAGACCACTGGCAGCAGATATTTGATATTTTCTTTCCCTGTCTTGAGCCAGCGGTAAGCAGTATAAATTGCCAGAGCAGTAAAATACAGACGCCAGTTGTCGCTGTGGAAGGCACCGACGATCTTCCAGGAATAGCAGGTGCAGTAAAACAGCGAGAAAAAGATCAAGGTAAAGCGGAACCATGGATTCGGCAGCTGAAAACTGTCAATGAAGTTCAGCGACATCATCATCCCGATTGCCGCTGTATAAAGGCTCAGAAACAATACAGTATACTGATTGTTCATTCCGGCAGACCAGAAGATGACACTGCCAAACAGCTGATATCCCTGCAGCGGCATGGATGTCAGTGTGATTGAAGGGCTATTGACATAGGAAGCCATCTGCAGCAGTTCTGCATCCTGCACCATTTCGTCCAGACCATACTTCAAGAACAGACCGGCAATCAGAACAACAGCCATCAGGATATAGATTGTCCGTGCACGGAACAGCAGACGCAGAGTATCCTTCCAGGTCCTCATGAGCGGAATCATAGATGCCGCAACAACAATCATCGTGACAATCAGGATTGCGCCGAAAGAACCGTGGCAGACCATGATTGGCAGATAAAGCATGGATAAGACGCAAAAAAGGAACGCTGCCCCGTACGGTGCGGCATACATTGCATATTCAGGTTCATATTTCAGAACTTTCAACACCCATCTGCCGATTCCTTCCGACAGAAATATCATGGCTGAAAATCCCAAGATTACTTGTATCATGACGGCTCCTTTAAAGAAACATATCTATTTTACTAAAATCTCTCTCCTTTTACTAGAAGCAGTTGTCCTGCATGGCAGGCAAAAAGAAAACTGCATCCGAAGATGCAGTTCACTTACTTGATCAATATTGAGGCATCTGTGCAGCTGCTGCTGGTTCCTTTGCAGGAATCTCAGCTACGGCAGCTTCAGTTGTAATGAACAGCCCGGAAATGCTTGCTGCATTCAGCAGTGCAGAACGAGTGACCTTAGTAGGATCAATGATGCCTTTCTTGAACATATCGACCCATTCACCAGTCTTGGCATTGAAGCCGATATTCTCCTTCTGTGCCAGCTGCTTTTCAAGTATCTCAGAACCATCATAGCCTGCATTTTCGGCAATCTGCTGAATTGGCTGCTTCAGTGATTCCAGAACAACATTGATGCCGCGCTGTTCATCAATAACATCGCTCTTCAATGTATCGCGTGTATCTTTATAAGCCTGGATCAATGCTAAGCCGCCGCCGGTGACAACACCTTCAGCAACTGCTGCCTTTGTGGCATTCAGAGCATCTTCAATTCTCAGCTTCTTTTCCTTTAATTCGGATTCTGTTGTTGCACCTACCTTGATCAATGCAACACCATTTGTCAGCTTGCCAAGTCTTTCTTCCAGCTTCTTCTTATCGTAATCAGACTTTGTATTTTCAATCAGCGTCTTCAATTCACTGACTCTGGCAGCAACTGCCTTCTTGGAGCCGTCACCGTCAATGACTGTTGTCTTATCCTTGCCGACAATGACCTTCTTGGCAGAACCAAGATCAGCGATCTTCATATCTGCTAAATTCATATTCAGATCCTTGGCAAAGAACTTTGCGCCTGTCATGACAGCAATATCATTCAACTGTGCCTTGGCATTGTCACCAAAGCCAGGAGCCTTTGTCGCAACAACATTGAATGTGCCTCTGAGCTTGTTGATGATCAATGTGGACATCACTTCATTGTCGAAGTCATCAGCAATGATCATCAAAGCCTTATTGGACTTAACGACCTCTTCCAGTACAGGAAGAATATCCTGGATCGTATTGATCTTCTGATCTGTTACCATGATCAGCGGATTTTCTAATGCAACTTCATTCTTGTCGTGATCAGTGACCATGTAAGGAGATACATAGCCCTTGTCATACTGCAGACCTTCTGTCATTTCCAGTGTTGTTTCAAAGGAACGTGATTCATCAACATTGATGACACCGTCATTGCCGACCTTGGACATTGCCTCTGCAATGATGGAGCCAATCTCTTCACTGCTTGAAGAAATTGTTGCGATATTCTTTACATCTTCATTTGTCTTTACTTTATGAGACTTCTCAAGAAGCTTATCAGCTACTGCATGTGCAGCCTTATCCATGCCCTCTCTCATCAAGACAGGGTTTGCGCCTTTATCGACAGCCTTTAAACCGTTGGTAATCATCGACTGTGTCAAAATGGTAGCTGTTGTTGTACCGTCACCAGCTACTTCATTGGTGTTGTTGGCTGCTTCATAGACCAGCTTAGCACCCATGTTCTCAAACTTATCTTCCAACTCAATTTCCTTTGCGATAGTCACACCGTCATTGGTAATCATTGGTGAACCGTAGCTCTTTTCAAGAACAACGTTTCTTCCTTTAGGACCTAATGTGATCTTAACTGCGTCAGCTAATTTATTGACGCCGTTCAGCATGCCTGTACGGGCATCACTGGAATATTTAATCTGCTTTGCCATAATTTATCTTCCTTCTTCCTTATTCAACGACTGCGAGGATATCTTCTGCCTTGATCAGCAGATATTCTTTCTTGCCTTCCTTGACTTCTGTTCCAGAATACTTTTTATAAATGACTCTCTGTCCCTTTTCCAGGTCGATCTTCACGAGTGTTCCATCTTCCGTTTTACCTGGGCCGACAGCGACAACAATACCATGGCTCGGTTCATCCTTGGCTTCCTTTGTTGTCAGAATAATTCCGCTCTGTGTCTTTTCTTCTTCTTTTACTTTTTCGAGTACAACATAATCATGTAATGGTCTTAACATTTCATGCCTCCTATATTTATCTTTAGCACTCACTATTTTGGACTGCTAACACTATGTATTATAAACAGTTCTATCACTCTGTCAATATGAGTGCTAAACATTTTTTGAATGTTATCATATCACTGAAATCTTCTATATAATAGTGACAAAGAGGTATTCCATGTCAGAGCTGAGTTTAACTATTTTCCAAGACAGTGAGCTGATTGCCGTTCTTCTGGCAAGTCTGCTGGCAGTCGCTGCAATCTACGTTATTTTCCACTTTCTGCCGAAGAAAGAAAAAGAAAAAAAGAATGAGCGCGGCAGTCAAACTGCACTTTCTTTTGTGACTCCTTCCCGTCAATTCAAGAAATATACAAGGAAGGACTGGTTCCTGATTTTTGTCATCACAATACCATATGCCATTGTTTCTTTCTGGCAGCTTGGCTCCACTGTATTTCCAACAACGACCTGGCAGCCCTCCAGTGATACCGGAGCTCAGAGTATCATTCTGGAACTGACAGATGATACAGACTTCAGTGCTGTCTATACAATCTACAGCGATGGCGATGACAGCATCAATCCTGATTCTCTGTCCGGTACCACAGCCGTCAGCTTTCAGGGTTCTAATGACGGTCTGAACTGGGATTCCGTTGCGACCCTGTCCTCTGGTTCCATCTATGAATATACAATTACGGAAGGCACATGGAACTACCGCTACATCAAGATCAATTCTGCATCAAAATCAAACACACTGACGGAGATTGGCTTCCGCAATGCAGACGGCACCGGTTTCCTGCCTGTTAAGGTATACCAGGATGACTACAGTTCATCCTCCTATCCGGCAGATCTGATCATTGATGAGCAGGATAAGCTTGTTCTGCATCCGACATATTATGATCAGGCATACTTTGATGAGATCTATCATCCAAGAAATGCTTCGGAGATTGCCAACGGTGCAATCATGTATGCAACCGTGCATCCATTGTTCGGTACAAACCTGATTGCCTTATCCATCAAACTGTTCGGCATGCATCCGCTCGCATGGCGCATTCCAGGTGTCATTGCAGGCATCCTGATTGTTCCTGTATTCTATGCCATTGCCAAGCTGCTGTTCCAAAGAAGGAGCTTAGCGGCTGTTGCAGCACTCCTCTGCGCCGGTGACTTCATGCATCTGGCAACCTCGCGTATCGCCACACTTGAGCCATTTAGTATATTGTTCATTCTGCTGATGTACTATTACATGCTCAAGTATTACTACACCAGCTTCTTTGACACTTCACTGAAGAAAACATTAAAGACACTGCTGTTCTGCGGTATTCTTATGGGCATCGCCATTGCAACAAAATGGACAGCATGCTATTCAGCCGTCGGACTTGCAGTCATTCTATTCTCTAATCTATTCCGCCGCATGTTTGAATACTTTAAAGCGAAGAAAGCACTGCAGCATCTGGATGAATTGAGTGACAGCGAATCGCATGAAGCATTGATGATCCGCGATTTCTTCTGGAAAAAATTCTGGATCACGGTTGCATGCTGTGTTGTCTTCTTTATTGTCATACCTGTCATTATCTATTGGGTCACATATCTGCCTGACCGTGTATGGAAGACTGACTCCTGGTCTATTGCCAATGTATGGAAGCAGAATCTGTATATGTACAACTATCACAAGAATCTGCAGGCAACTCATCCATATTCTTCTGTATGGTATCAATGGATTATCGATGCACGTCCAATCTGGTACAGTTTTACAACAGATGCAGAAGGATTGAAACACAGCATCTCCTGTTTCTCGAATCCGCTGCTGACCTGGCTCGGTCTGCCGGTATTTGCATATACATTTGTCCGGCTCATCATGAAGAGAGAACGTGATGCATGGGTCATCATGGTCGGCTATCTGACTGCCTTCCTTCCATGGCTGCTGGTCACACGCTGTGTCTTTGCATATCACTTCTATCCTTCCAGCTGTTTCCTGATTCTGATGATCGTATATGTCTTTGCCAAGATCATTGATCAGAAATGGGGAAAGTGGTTCATCGGTATTTACTTAGCAGCATACCTCATCTTATTCTTTGCCTTCCTGCCGGCAACTGCAGGCTTCGGCACAACACTGTCTTACATTAAAGCGATGGAATGGTTCCCAAGCTGGTACTTCGGATGAAAAAAATATTAAACGAGCATTGGCAGGATATTCTCTACATAGCCGCAATTACATTTGTACTGATGATCCCGTATATCTTCTATGATCTTCTCCCAGTTGCGCATGATACGATCTTTCACGTTTCAAGAATTGAGCAGCTTTCAAAATCGATTCAGGAAGGCAACTGGCTGCCGGCTATCTATCCGCATGTCAACATTTCATATGGATACGCCAGCCCGCTGTTCTATTCTGATTTCCTCCTTATTCCTGCTGCCCTTCTGCATTTAGCTGGCATGCCGCTCAACATGTGCTTCAAGTTCCTGATCATTGCGGCAACCTTTGTGAGTGCAGCTGGGATGTATCACTGTGCATGGCATGTCTCGGGAAAACGTTCGACTGCGATCTTTGCCTCAGCAGGCTACCTATTTGCCAATTATCACATCACTGATATCTTTGTACGAAATGCCTTAGGTGAAGTGCTTGCCCTGATGTTCCTGCCGTTTGTTCTGGAAGGAATGTACCGCATCCTCTGGAACAATGAAAAGAAATGGGGCATTCTCACCTTTGGCTTAGCAGGACTGGCGGTATCACATGACCTGACATTCTTACTGGGCATTGTCCTGTGCATCATTCTATTCCTTGGCAGGATCCGCACTCTGACAAAGGAAAAGTTCTTTACCTTATGCAAAGGTGTTCTGATTGCATTTCTGCTGACCGCATTCTTTACCCTGCCGATGATCGAACAGCTGAAATCGCAGACATTCGTTCTGAGCAAAGGACTGGATCTCAGTACCGGTTCGATGCCGTTATGGCAGTTCTTTGTCAACCAGACGGTCTACGGTGTCAGTTCAAATGATCTGCCGGTCAGCCAGACGATGGTCGTCAATGTCGGATGGTTCCTGACCTTTGCCCCTCTGCTGTATATCTTCTTTGATCATCAAAAAAAGGAACATCCTTTTGTCACGTATATCATGATTGTCGGTTATATCACCATGCTGCTGCCAGCCCAGATTATTCCATGGGATTCCCTGACATTCTTGAATGTTCTGCAGTTTCCTTGGCGTCTGAATACCATCTCGATCACCTGTCTGTCTCTTCCGGCTGCATACGGCATCTTGTCCGTCTGCAAAAAGAAAACAGCGATGATTATTGCTGAGGCATGTCTGCTTTGTGAAGCTGTCTTTCATATCATCCCTGCATGCAACCGCAAAGTCGTCGGTTTCACCTCTGCAACCACATGGACGGATGTGTTCAACGGTGCTGTACTTGATCCATGGTATGGCTCCTCATACTTATTTGTTGAGTTGGCAGGCGCTGATTATCTGCCAGCCAATTCACCGAACTTCCATACGATGGAGCGCTCCATCAAGGATGACCAGATGGCTACGCTGGATATTGAATTCAATCAATCTGGAACAACACTTTCGTTCAGGTCAGATGATGAATCTACATCTTTCTTCATCCTTCCGCTGACCTACTATAAAGGCTATCAGGTCTATGAGATTGATGGAGCTGATGAGATTCCTGTTGAGACCTTTGAATCGTCCAACGGACTGGTTGCATGCAAAAATGAAGGAAGCGGTCTGTATGTATGCCGTTATGTAGATACGCCGCTGCGGACCGGCTCATTGATTACTTCATTTGCAACACTCATGATGCTGTGTGTGTATCAGTTCTATATTATGAAAACAAAAAAAGAAGACCATGCATGATCAATGTCATTAAGTTAAGAAACCAGTGAGAGAAAACATTCATACAAAAGTATGAGTGTTTTTTTCTTTTGGGCTTGACAGCAGGGAAAAATTTGGGCGCTCCGTTTCACTCCTCGCCTTCTTTAGGAAGGTGACGGAGGTGAAAAAAGAATGGAAACGTCAATTATTATATTCATATCTGATCTGGATCCTGGAAAGAAAAATGAGAGGCCTGCATATGACTGACCTCTCAACAGAAGTATTGAAAGAGCTCGATCATAAGATCAGTAAACTGGACCGGCTGAAGGCTGTTGACCATCTGATCTCTGATGAAGGAAGAGACTTCACCAGAGACAGGAAGCTGCTGTTCCCTGATATGATCAAAACAATACTCTCAATGGCTGGCAAGCCTGTCAGAGAGGAGCTGCTGGATCATTTTGATTATTCTGCAGATTCTGCCACAGCCTCTGCTTTTGTACAGGCACGAAGCAAGATAGAACCAGAAGCCTTCCGATGCCTTTTTGACATGATGAATAAAGAATATCCGTGCACCAAGACTTTCAAAGGCTATCATCTGATCGCTGTGGATAGGTCGGATTTGGCTATTTCTTATAACCAGCAAGACGAAGAGACCTATCTGATAAAAGGAACTGATACCAAGGGCTGCGATCTTTATCATATCAATGCCGCCTACGACATCCTTGAGAACAGATATACCGATATGATACTGACCACAAGGCTCCATGAAGGTGAACAGGCCTTGGGCAAAAGAAAAGGCGGTCGCCCGGCTGATCTCGAAGCACTTGTGAAAGCAGAGCTATTGCCCGTCCGCCCAGGACGGAGTGATCTCCGCAAGATCGAGCCCCACTCCTTTGTGTGCTTCAACTACCGCTTCTCATAAAAGCAACTCCAGTATAATCCATTTTCAGAGGATATGTTCTAAAAAGGATTGTATTCATAGTGCACTGCCCATAAAGAAAATCACCTGATCAGCTTTTATGCCTTTCAGGTGATCCTTCTTGATATCTTAACTTAATGACGTTGCATGCATGATCTTCTTTTTACTTTTTCCTGCACCAGATTCTTGCCCCGTATGAAGGTAATGATGTGCCTTTCAGCACTTCCGGCCAGATCAGTTCATAGGATGCATTCACTTGATACGGAATGACTTCTCTGTCTGTTAAATTACAATCTATGATCAATTCTTCTTCCTGATTCCCACGGCTGTATACAAAACGGTTATGACGCTTGTCCAGCACTTTAAATTCACCATAGATCAATGCCTTATGCGAACGTCTCAGTGCAATTAGCTTCTGATACATGTTCGTTATATTCAGATCAATCGTCTGCTTCAAGTGCTCCGGCACTTCTGCATCATTCCACGGCAGCATCTGCCGTACATGATCGCGGGTGCCTGCCAATACAGTATGCCACGCCTCTTCCGGTGTCTTTCCCTGCTCCTGCAGCTGTCTGTAGTAGTTTTTGGATTCGACATCATTCAGCTCTGAGATATCTTTGAACGGTAAATCAGCAAGACCCATTTCATCTCCCTGGAAGACAAACGGCGTTCCTTTTAAAGTGAACTGCATCACAGCCAGGAGTTCTTCCACAGCTGCTGTGTATTTCCCATCTGGATCAATCTTAGATACCATCCGCGGATTGTCATGATTGTTGTAGAACAAGGACATCCAGCAGTTGTTTCCATAGTTTTTCAGCCAGTCGACCATATAGTCACGGTAGTAGTTCAGATCATATTGATAGTCATCCCAGCGCACATGACCTGGTGTTTCCAGATGATCGAAGGAAAAGACCATATCCAGTTCCTTCCGCTCTTCGCCTGTGACCAGCTGGCACATCTGCATGCCCAGTCCCGGTGTCTCACCGACAGAGAATGCATCATGCGGCGCAAAGCATTTCTCATTGAGCTCATGAAGGTATTCATGCAGGTGAGGTCCGTAGAAATAATGTTCAATGCCGGTATAGCCCATCAGGCTGCCGACGGATTCATCCCCATGCGGCAGGCCTTTATCTTTCGATATATAGTTGATGACATCGAGCCGGAAGCCGTCGACACCTTTATCCAGCCACCAGTTCACCATCTCTTCAACACCTTTTCTGACTTCCTGATTGTCCCAGTTCAAATCAATCTGTTTCTTTGCGAACAGATGAAGTGCCCATTCATGATCATCGCCATACTGATCCCATGCCTTCCCGGCAAAGAAAGAAGTCCAGTTGTTCGGTGCTTCCTGCGAATGCGGATAAATAAAGTAATAGTCACGGTAAGGATTGTCTGGTGACTTCAATGCCTCCTGGAACCATTGATGCTCATCACTGGTATGATTGACGACCAGATCCATAATGAGCCTCATGCTGCGGTCATGAATGCCGTTCAGCAGTTCATCAAAATCTGCCATTGTGCCGAATTCAGAATTGATCCTGCGGTAGTCGCGGATGTCATAACCGTTGTCATCCATAGGACTGTCATAGATTGGTGAAAGCCACAGGGCATTGATGCCGAGCTCCTTTAAATAATCCAGCTTGGAGGAGATACCTTTGATATCACCTACGCCGTCATGATTGCTGTCCATGAATGTCCGTGGATAGACTTGATAGAAGACAGATTCTTTCCACCACTTGGGCTGAATCTCACCTTTGCCAGTGACAGGTTCTGCTGTCTCAGAATTGATGAGATGCAGAAAAGCATCCCAGAATTCATCATCAAGCATCTTTTTTGTTAACGGAACAACTGCCTTCAGCTTTAATTTTGAAGTCAACGGGTTGCTGATTGAAAATTCAGGGATATTTGCCTGCATTAAGATTTTATAAAGAATGTCATGGCCGATTGCGGTATGATAAATTTCACCGATTGTGCTGTCCATTGTCAGCTTCTTCATGATTGTCCTCCTGAATGATGTTGGTAGGCTGCTTACTGTAAATATTTTATACCCATAAGAAAGGGAATGTCATCTCTGACATTCCCTGTTTGTTATGCACGCAGTTCTGCTTTTACTTTTTCTTTGAGGCTGTTGAGAATCTTTGTATGTGCTTCATTGATCTCATCATCCTTCAAAGTATGATCGGTCTGATAAGTGATATGAAGAGCAACTGACTTCTGATCAGCAGCGACATGCTCACCTTCATAGACATCAAAGATCTGTACATCGGAAACAATCTTGGCGCCGCTTCTGCGGACTGCTTCCAGGATATTCTGTGCTGGTACATCACGGGCAACAACAAGTGCAATATCACGGGATACAGCCTGGAACTTGTTCAGCTCCTCGAATTTAATACGGCCGGTGCTGCCATGATATACAGCATCCACAGTCAGTTCAGCATATGTGATCCTGCCCAGATCAAACTTCTTTGCATAGGCTGGATGAACTTCACCGAATATGCCAAGGAAATCCTTGCCTAAGTATACTTCTGCACTTCTGTAAGGATGGAAGTGCACCGTATCTTTTTTATTCTCACAGATGCGGATGCGGCTGCCTGTATATCCGCACTTCTTCAGCCATGCAAGAATGATTCCCTTCAGAGCATAGAAGTCGCCAGGCTGTTCCAGTTTCCGCAGCGGATCAGCATTCAGATCTCCATCTAATACAATTGCAAGTCTTTCTGCTTCTTTACCTTCTTTGCCATAGAGCTTGGACATCTCATAGAAGCCTAGATTCTGATTGCCATGTGCTTCATTGTACTGCACACATTCAAGAACAGAATTGATCAGACTGGTACGAAGATATTTTCTTGCTTCACTCATTGGCATTGCCAACGCAACAGCTTCGCCGACTGGATCCAGGCTGTTATCAATATAGTCCTGGCCAACCAGGGTATATGTAACAATCTCATTCAGTCCCATAGCCATCATAGATTCTCTTGTCGTGCGGCGCATAGACTGCACTGGAGATTTCTGACCTACGGTGGCGGCAATCTGAGGCAGTGTGCTGCCAAGGCTGTCAAAGCCGATCAGACGAATGACTTCTTCATCAATGTCTGCCTTTCCTTCAATATCGATGCGGTAGGAAGGAATGTGGCATGTGATGGCATCACCATTGACTTCCGGATTGAAGTCGAGCCACTTCAATGTCTCAACAACTTCATCCATAGTGAAGGATGTACCCAGCAGACCGTTGCAGTGCGTCAATGTTTCGACAACAGTCAATGGCTGATAGTTCTCATCGCCTGCCTTGACAGTTGCTTCATAACCAGAAGCTTCTGCATATTCACTCAGCAATTGTACGGAACGGTCTACTGCCTTATCCATGGCCAGTACTTCGATGCCCTTGGTGAATCTCTGGGCAGCTTCAGTTACAAGATTCAAGCGGATGGAAGTATGACGGATGGATGCATGATGGAAGTGAGCTGCTTCAATGAAGATGGAATCTGTATTCTCATCGATCATGGACTCTTCACCGCCCATGATGCCGGCAATGCCGGTAGCTTCTCCGTTTGTAGTAATTAAGATATCACCTTTCTGAATGGCAAATTCATTGCCGTCCAGCGCTTTCATTGTCAGTTCCTGATCATCTACAACCGTGATCTCATGTGCCTTCAGCTTTTTCAGATCATAGTAATGCAGAGGCTGTCCTGTCTCCAGCATGACAAAGTTCGAAATATCTACAACGTTGTTGATGGAATTGATGCCGGCAGCATTCAAGTACTGCTGCATCCATTTTGGTGAAGGACCGACTTTGACATGATTGACGACCTTGCCAAGATAGCAGGAACACTTGTCTGTCTTTGCCTCGACTTTGAAATCTCCCTTTTCACCGACATCAGCTCTGCCGGCATAATCCGGCCATTTGACCTCACGATGCAGAATGGCACCAACTTCCTTAGCCATATTCCACATTGCAGAACAGTCTGCCCTGTTTGGTGTCAATGAAACATCAAGGATTGTATCATCCAGGCCTAAATAGCCCAGCACATCTTTTTCACCAACCGGCGCATCCGCAGCCAGTTCTTCAATGCCGTTGACCTGATCATCGCGCAGGCTCTTACGGTCAACGCCAAGTTCCAGCAGAGAGCACAGCATACCGTTGGATTCCATGCCATGCAGAGGCTTCGCTTCAATCGTGCCGCCCGGCAGTTTCGCACCAGGAAGAGCAACGATGACCTTCAGTCCCTTACGGCAGTTCGGTGCACCGCAGACAATCTGATATGTTGTATCGCCGACACAAGTCTGTGTCTTACGCAGATGCGTACCTTCAACGTCTTCGCACTCTTTGACTTCACCAATGCAGAGGCCGCTCGCCTGCGCCATTGGTTCAAGACCTTCTACTTCAAGACCAGCCGTGGTCATGCGGTCAGCAAGTTCCTCCGGTGTGATGTCGGAGAGGTCTACATATTCTTTGAGCCAGTTATAACTTAATTTCATTTTCTTTTCTCTCCTTCATCAGTCAAAACGATCAAACGTATTTAAGAAACGTTCATCATTGATATAGAAATTACGGATATCATTGATGCCGTACTTCAGCATCGCAACTCTTTCCAGACCGACACCGAATGCAAAGCCGGAGCACTTCTCCGGATCAAAGCCATTCATCTCCAATACATGCGGATGGACCATGCCGGCACCGAGGATTTCAATCCAGCCGGAGCCTTTGCATACACTGCACCCCCTACCATTGCAGAATGGGCAGGAGACATCAACTTCAACAGACGGTTCAGTAAATGGGAAGTAGGAAGGTCTGAATCTGATCTTTCTGCCTTCGCCGAACATCTTATTGGCCATGAATTCCAAAGTGCCTTTTAAATCCGTCAAAGTAACATGCTCGCCGACAACGAGACCTTCGCACTGCATGAATTGGTGGCTGTGGGTCGCATCATCATCATCTCTTCTGTAGACCTTGCCCGGACAGATCAGCTTGATCGGTGTCCTGCCGTTTGCTTTCTCCAGTTCTCTCATCTGCATAGCTGTCGTATGTGTTCTCAATAAAGTATTCGGATCAATATAGAAAGTATCCTGCATGTCTCTTGCCGGATGATCCTGCGGAATATTGGCCAGCTCAAAGTTATAGTGGTCCTGCTCGAGCTCTGGGCCTTCAGCAATCTTATACCCCATGCCTAAGAACAGGTCTTCAATTTCCTGCTGGATCAGAATCAGCGGATGCGTCGTCCCTAAACGGACAGTATCGCCCGGCAGTGTGATATCGATCTTTTCTTCGACAAGCTTGGAAGCTGTTGCATTGACTTCCAAGTCCTGCTGCTTTTTGTCCAGAGCATCACTGACTTCCTGCTTGCATACATTGACCTTCTGACCAAATGCCGGCTTCTCCTCTTTCGGCAGAGCCCGCATTTCACTCATCAGAGCCTGGATCTCTCCTTTTTTTCCGAGATACTGGACTTTGACTTCATTCAATTCAGCTAAGGTTTTTGCCTCATTTACTGCTTTCAGGGCAGCCTGCTGTACTTCTGTGATCTTATCGCTCATATGTCTCCTCCAATAAAAAACGCTCCTGCAAAATAACAGGAACGCAGTGTGCGCGGTACCATCCTGATTCACATTCATCGAATGTGCTCTTGATTGGATCTTTAACGCAGATCAGACGGAAGTGATTGGCTTCGCTCGAAAAGTGAATTCTGTACAATACATGGTCAGGACCGTTTCAGCGGATGGATCCCTCTCTTTGACCTGTGGATTGACATACTAGTCTTTTCTCTTACGCTTTATGACACGATTATAGATTTAACTTTCGGACAAAGCAAGTTAAAATATTATCTATGAGGAATAATCTGACATTACATCCAATTGCCCATATCCATACGGATTTCGCAACAAAGTTCGGCATTCCCCGTCAGCCGGGTCTGGCTGAAGAGCTGAAAGCCACAATTGTGTTTGAAAAGGAATACCGGAAAGACGGTGCTTTAAAAGGAATGGAAAACTTTTCGCATATCTGGCTGATCTGGGGCTTCAATGCCTCATTTGATCATGAATGGACGCCTACTGTGCGTCCGCCCCGCTTTGGCGGCACGAAGCGGATTGGTGTTTTTGCGTCCCGTTCTCCGTTCCGGCCGAATCCGGTCGGTCTCAGTGCGGTCAAGATCGATGCCATCCGCAGGACAAAAGAATACGGCACTGTCATTGATGTAATTGGGGCTGACATGATGGACAATACTCCAATCTATGATATCAAGCCTTATATCCCTTATTCCGACCGTCTCAACGCAGCACCTGGCTTTGCAGAAGAACCTGATGTGCGCAAGCTCCATGTGCAGATGTCTCCGGTCGTTGGTGAAAAGATTCCTGCAGATAAAATCGCTGCTCTCGTAGAAGTCCTGTCCATGGATCCGCGTCCACCGTATCAGAATGATCCAGAGCGGACATATGGCTTTGTCTTCGCCGGCATGGAAATCAAATTCAAAGTAAAAGATGACGTGCTTACCGTCATCTCTGCTGACTGATCACCAATCTCCATTATCTCCATAGTATTCATAGCGGGATCTGGCATCTTCATATGCCTGATAGATGCGGTCAAGATCATCTTCATTGCATGTAAAGGCATCGCCCATCAGATCATAGTGCCCATTCTGGATCAAAATGCCTGCTTTCGCCGGACAGCCAAAGACAGCTCTTCCTTTCTCCTCAATGGAGCGAATGATATGCTTCAGATGGACAACATCCTCGACGTATCCTGTCTCCAAGGAGAAGCCCTGCAGCAGCCCCAGGCCTTGTCCTCCCTCTTCATTCCATTCATGATCAGAATAATATTCATCCATCATGATCTTGGAGCCGGAGGCATCACCCATGAGTATGCCGTCATACCTGCGCAGATCATTCTCGATTTCTTGATCAGCAATGCATTCCATCATGACATCTGGATCACTGCCGGTCAGATACAGCACATCACAGTTCTTCAGTTCATTCTGCAGTACGCTGCGGTCATCCTTGTAAGGATTGAACCACTTGATATCCGCATCTTTCATCTGATACATGCGGAATGGTGAGACAATTTTCTCATAGTGGCGTGAGCCCTTCCGATAATGCTGTTCAAATGTCTCTCCATCTGCCGCCCAGCCCTCATCATGGCTCAGCGGCATCACCAGAACATGCATCCCAGGAGTCAGGATGCCGTTGAGATATTCATATGCCCAGGCTTCATGAAAGTCTGGTCTGCTTAATAATATATTTATCATATGCTCGCATTCTATTTAGAAATGATTGATTAAGAGAGGGAAAAATATGAAACGCTATCACGTATTTGTAGACGGACAGGTCCAGGGAGTCGGTATGCGCGGCTTCTGCATGATGGAAGCACAGTCCCGCGGTCTGACCGGCTCAGTCAAGAATCTAGACAACGGCATGGTGGAGATCTATATCCAGGGAGAACAGGAACTGATCGATGCCTTTCTGGAAAAGGTCAGTCAGGGCAACCGCTTTATCCGGGTTGATGATATGTCAGTCAAAGAGGTGCCTGTCGTCGAAGGAGAAAAACATTTCTCTTACGGCTGGTATTAATCTTTCGGCCGATATGCATACATGACGATGCCGCCGGCAACAGCTACATTCAATGATTCAAAGCCATGCATATCGATGCGCAGACGGTCATCCGCCGCTGCCTGAAGATCATCATGGACGCCCTGACCTTCATTGCCAAAAATGAAGGCCATTTTATTTGTCTCAGGAATCTCATCCATTTTATGAGACTCTTCCAATGAAGTAGCAATGACGGTAAAGCCTTCTTTTTTCAGCTGGGTCATGATATCCATCAGATTTCCTCTGATGACAGGGATATGGAACAGTGCGCCCTGCGTGGAGCGGACTGCTTTATCATTATAAAGATCACAGGTATCTTCTGAGCAGTAGACTGCATCATAGGAGAAGGATACTGCCGTACGGACCAACGTGCCTAAGTTGCCTGGGTCCTGTACACCATCCAGCAGAATGACTCTGTTCAGATGATTCGGTGCCTGGTCCAGCTTATGGCATACGGCAATCAGATGGACCTCAGAGACATTCTCTGACAGCTTGGCCATGATGGCTTGTGTCACTTGATAGACAGAAGTGAAATCATAAGGACAGTCTGTATCCGTAATGATGTCTTCCACGCACCCTGCTGCCAATGCCTCACCAATCAGATGCTCTCCTTCCACTAAGAAAAGCCCGGTCAGATCCCTGTCCTTTTTCTTATGGAGCGATGTCCATTTCTTGATTTTTGCATTCTGCAGAGAAACAATGTTTTCCATGTCTAAAAGTATACCATTGAATATCAAAAAAAGGCACCATGGCGACCCATGATGCCTTTCAATTACTTCTCTTTGACGAAATCGACCAGTGCTTCTGCAGCCTTCTCGATACCGTGGTCTCCCTTATTCGGCAGACCAAGGCATGTATAGACTTCACCAACTGGGATCTTCTCTTCAAACAGCTTGTCGAAGAGCTTATCGATCAGGACTTTTGTCTCCTTCTGTCTCTGCATCGGTCCGAATGGATTTGCAAAGAAGGTTGTGGAGAGTCCCTTCTCCTGGGTTGTGCCTAAGGCAAATCTCTTGCCTTCAACAAAGACCGGTTCAGCTTCATCACGTGTTGTGAACAAGTGCATGCCCCTCTTGTCGGTATAGTTGTTGGCATACAGGAAGATGTCAATCTTATGATCGGCTGTCACAACATTGTATGGAGCTGCCGGAATGACAACTCTTGCGTTCGCCTTCTCAGGATTGAAGAAGATGGAGCGGTCCATATCTTTATATGCTGTGCCTTTATCCAGATCATCCAGTCTGACAAAGGCACCAATCTCTGTACCCTGTCCTCTGACTTCACCGTCAGCGTTGACATGGATTGTGCCCATATCATCAAAGACCGTTTCCTGATGGTCGATCAGGTCAGAAGCAAGTGTGCTCAGAGCTTCCAGCGTCTCGGACTTGCCGGCACCGGAATCGCCCATGAACATCAGGCCCTTCTTGGTGCCGTCCTTTAGATAGACGTTGACCATAGCACCATGGATTGGCAGCCATCCGCGCTGGATCATGACTAAGTTGTGCAGAGTCAGGATGGACTTCTTTGTATAGCCAAAATAGTCAATGGCTGGATCATTGGAATCCTTCAGGATCCAAATGTCATTTTCAGCATCATGCCAGAATGTTGTATCAGAGCCGCCGTCAGGATTGCCGAACAGCATGATGGCATCCGGTTTCTTGGCAACTGCATCAGCCGCATCCGCTAATTCAAACAGGTTGGCTGTGGCAACGGCAGAACCGATGAAGTCTCTATGGAAGTAGCAGTAAATCAATAAAGAACCGACCTTGGCTGGATAGCAGAACCATTCCTTGTCACCCTTGACAAAATCTGCCATTGGGTTGTGCTCAGCATCCTTAAAGACATTTGTACGCTTATTGTGCGCTGGATGAAGAATCAACGGTGTACGCAGCAGGATCTCATTGATAAATGGAATATCTTCCAGCTTTTCATACCCCAGCGGAGCTTTCCACTGATAATAGCTGATCAGCATGGAGGCATTCGTGCCAGCCTGCAGCTGACGGAATACCTTATTACGGGAGCCTTGTACCTTCTGCTCAATCTCACGGTAGAAATCCAGTACTAGATTGTTCTCACGGTTGTCCGCATCAATAAAGCTCTGGATCTGGAAGCCCTCTTCATTGTGCGTGTAAAGAATGGAATATCTCTGCAGAGAACGCCAGTAATTATATCCGCGTTCAATGACAGCCAACAATTCATCTGGAATCTTTGTATAAGCATCATTGATTTCCTTCGGCTCTGAGATCAATAGAGTCTTCAGGACAAACTTAATCTCTTTCTTGATTTGTGCATTATCCTTGCCGCCTTCAGCCAGATAACTGTAGAGATCAACGTGATGCGTTTTGAGATCGTCCAGAAAATGATTGAGGAACTCATCAAATATTTCTGCGGAAACAATCTCATGTTTACTGGTAAGATACTTCTTGGAATAATTTAGGATTACTGTGTCATCGTGAAAATAATAAGCTTCTTTCATGTGATTCCCTCCATGTTTCGGAGATATCATACCAGCAAACCGAACTGAATAAAATACAAAAAAGCGCAGAAAAGCGCTTTCAGATGAAATTTTTTTCAGATTTTCTTTGAAATAATTTACAAAATCGTTGTTTTCAGTTCAATTACACTTGTTTCCGTATCGCAATCAAACATTTCTCTGTCGGAAGACTTCAAAGCCCAAAACGGCAGCAGCTCCCGCCGCATTCAAAGCGCTGTGGAAGTCATTGGCATATGGAATATAGATATTCTGCTGTATTTCCTTGAGGACACCGGAGGAAAGTCCACGCATTTCTCCACCAATGGCCAACAGCACTGGTCCCCGATAGTCTGCTTCATAGCAGGTAAGGGCATTTCTGCGCATGGCTGCGTAGCATCTGACTCCTTTTTCCTTATACCATCTGACTGTTTCCGCAGGATCATCACTGAGCACAATATTAATATATTCGCCTGCTCCGGCGGAAGATTTCAGAATTGTGCTCTCTGCATTTGACCAGTCCCGCCTCCGCAGGATCAGACCTGTGCATCCGGCACTATAGAGAGTACGCATAATATATCCTAAGTTGAAGGGATCTTCGATGCCTTCCAATAAGACAACAAAGGTCTTCACCCCTGCATCTGTATCTTCAATTGGCTGATACCTTCTCACAGATACCTCTGCCAGCAGACCACCGTGCGTTCTGCCGCTTGCCATCTGGTCAATCTGTTCGCGTCTGCATCTGATGATTTCAACATTTCTTTCTTCTGCCCGATGAAGGATCCATGAAGAATCCTTATCATGCTTTGCCTCATCAACATAGATCTTCTCCACCTGTCGGCGGCCGCCCATCAGAGCAGCTTTGACACTGACATTGCCTTCTATGATCATCTGTACCTCCGCAGGATATCATTCTCCTGTACTTCAAATGGGACTTGAATCTCTACAAGCGTCATCGGTGAACGAATCTCATCAATGCTCTCCTTTGTCTTGTCATTCTTCATGGATGTCAGGACAAAGGAACGGTTCTCACTGCCTGGGGTCAAAAATTCAAGCGTCTCATTGACCGCAAATACATTTCTGCTCTCAATGATGCAGGTACCGTTTCCTTTGACACTCTTAACGGTGCCGAGGAAATCATGGTTGACATCTGAATTGGAATTGGCATGATAAATCAAGGTATCCAGGCCTGCATTGCCGGCATAGAAGCCGCTGCATGTCTCACGGTTCTCACCGCGCATGATTTCTTTTAAATGCACTGCCATTCTGTCTTCAGACAATGGTGCTCCTGTTTCAGCAATTTCATCAATCAGATGACGGTACGCTGAAACAATGCATGCAACATAGTATTCGGTCTTCATTCTTCCTTCAATCTTCAGTGAGGAAACACCGGCATCCATCAAGTCATACATGTATGATGCTGCACAGAGATCTCTGCTTCCCATCGTGAATAAAGATGTATGATCTGTCTCCCTGTCACATTCATAGACGTGATAGGACCAGCGGCAGGACTGCGCACATCCGCCGCGGTTGGCATCACGCAGTGTCATGCGGTTGGACAGCGTACATCTGCCGGAATAATTAACACACATGCCGCCATGAATGAACGCTTCTGTTTCTACCGGCGAATTTTTGGTGATTGATTTTACCTGATCCATCGTGCATTCTCTGGCCAGGACCGCCCTGTTGATATGCAGAGAATCATGCAGAAAACGGATAGCATCTGAATTGGTCACTGACATCTGCGTGCTGCAGTGGATCTGCAGCTTCGGTGCTGCATGTTCAGCCGCATTCATGACAGCCGGACTGGCTGAGATAATTGCGGTAACGCCGTATTCCTGCAGCTTCATCAGATATTCTTCCAGACCTTCAAAGTCTTCGTCGTGCGGAATCATATTGACCGTGACATGAATATGTGCGCCATGGTCCCTGGCGAAACTGCACGCCTCCCTGATATCCTCCAGCGTAAAGTTGGATGCACGGGAACGCAGAGAAAAGAACTGACCGCCGAGGTATACGGCGTCAGCACCATAACGGATTGCTGTTTTTGCACGGTGCAGATCACCTGCCGGTGCTAATAATTCTGGTCTCTTCATTTTACTTGACTGTCTTCTGTCCATAATAGCCTGTGCTGAACGGCAGGCTGCTGTATTTTTCTAAATAGATGCTGCTGTCTGCTTCCTGCCCATCCAGTAAATCACGGTAAATCTTCAGGGTATCCTGGAGCTGTTCTTCTGCCAGTCCATTGGCATCGATTTCGAACCGTTTGACACCTGCATTCATGAAATCTTTCATATAGGCAAAGGACTGCTGTATAAAATCGGTATAGATCAACGTACCGTATGCATTCTCATAGACTGGCATTCTGCCTTCTCTGCTCTCTTCCTGCAGGTACAGCTCTTTTTTCTCTGCCATATCTGCCAAACCATTGACCTCTGCATATGCATGGAGGAGCCTGCGCTTGGATACGCTCATCAAGAGGCGTCCATGGGTCTGCAGGCCTGTATGCGGCACCGATGAAGCAATCATCTTGATCTCATCTTCTGTCAACAATGGTGAAATCTGCACTGACTGCAGTCCCTGCCCCATCCACCAGGATGCATCCCTGGTACTTGTCATCAAGGTCTCCGGACGGTAGATCATCTGACTCTGTCTGCCAAGTCTTGCCGCTTCATACATCAATGCCGGATCCGCAAAGAACACTGCATCCGCAAACGTCAGCACTTCATCCAGCAGTTCTTCTGCCTTCTGCTTTTCTTCTTCTCCAAACAGCCGATTCATCAATACGGCTGTTCTTCCAGGATTGCATGAGGCAAGTTCCTTGATCTCTGCCATTGTCAATTCATGCATCGAAGTAAAGCAGGCACCTTTTAAAGCTGTGATGACTTCATCTGCACCGCCGTAAGTGTACAGTTTCATCTGTTCAATATTTTCACATGTAATCGTCAGTATTTTCATTGCGGTACCATAATATCATGAATTCGAATTTCCTGCCTTGTATCTCATATTACGATATGTTATCTTAAACTCAACAGATGGCGTTAAGTGCTGTAAGCGTGGGAGCTTATGGACGAAAAGCAAAGCTTGCGGTCATCTGCGATATCCCATTATGTGAAATGAAGCTTTCTTTCACAGATGGTGGAAGGAGGTTTTCTTTATGTTTACCAAGGATTTTTGGACATCTTCCGCATCAAAACTAAAAGACATTCATTACATTGCTTTAATGGCAGCCTTCATTGCCATGAAGATCATCGTCGGCAACATCTACATTCCAGTTGCACAGAATCTGAGAATCGGCATCAACTTCGTTTTAGTCGCCGTTGAAGCATCCATCCTGGGTCCTGTAGCAGGAATGGTCAGTGCTGCGGTGACTGATCTGCTGGGCTTTGCGATATTTCCAAGCGGCCCTTTCTTTGCCGGCTATACGTTGACAGCTATCTGCGGCTCATTGATCTATGCACTGCTGTTCTACCGCAGAAAGATCACCGTTTTAAGAATCACTGCCGCTAAGGTGCTGAACAACTACTTAGTCAATGTTCTGATGGGTTCTCTTTGGAGTGCAGTACTGTATGACAAGGCATTTGTTGTCTATGCAGCGACAAGTTTGATCAAGAATACGATCCTGCTGCCATTTGAGATTGCATTATTGGTATTAGTATTCAATCTGCTGGCACCAGTGCTGGTGCGCAAGCATTTAATTGAAGATCCAGGCAGGCTGCCGCTGCGATGGAAATAGAAGAAAGCTTTGTGCTTTCTTTTTTCTATGCAGAATATGGTGATATAATTTCTGCATATTCATGGAAAATCAGGAGGAAGAACTATGACATTCGTTCGTAAAAGTGCAGATGTAACACCGATTGTAGATACAGTATTTGCGATTGTAGCTAAGGCAAAGGAAGACAAGGCAGAGGTTGGTGCTGAGAATGTGATCGATGCAACGATTGGCTCACTGTATGGTGAAGATGAAAAGCTGGTCGCGCTGGATGAAGTATTCAATCACTATGATGCAATTGACCACCGGGTCAAGGCAGCATATGCGGCAAGCTTTACCGGCAATCCTGATTTCCGTGACAGCGTTTATCACTGGGTCATTCAGAACGCTGATGTCAAGCTTCAGCATTCTGTCATTGCAACCCCGGGCGGTTCCGGCGCAGATTCTATGTCAATCACGACATTCCTCGATGAAGGTGAGACACTGATCATCCCAGATGTTGCTTGGGGCTCCTATACGCTGATGGCACATGAGAATAATATTAAGACGGAAAAATATACAATGTTCGACGGTGACAGCTTCAACCTGCAGAGCGTCAAGGATACAGTCAATGAAGTACTGAAGAATCAGCAGCGCATTGTTATGGTCATCAACGATCCATGTCACAATCCGACCGGCTATTCTTTGACCATTGCAGAATGGAAGGAACTTGTTGCCTTCATCAATGAAACTGCCAAGAAAGTGCCATTCATCCTGATCGATGATATTGCCTATATTGACTATTCCAACAATCTGGCAGAAAGCAGAAAGTACATGGAGACATGGAATGAACTGTCAGACAATGCAATGGTCGTTGTCGCCTTCAGCTGCTCCAAGACACTGACTTCCTATGGCCTGCGGTGCGGTGCAGCTGTCATCTTTGCCCAGAAGGCAGAAGATGTCCGAGAAGTAGAGATCATCATGGAGAAGAAAGCCAGAGCTACCTGGTCTAATATTCCAAATGCTGCCATGGCGAATTTTGTCTGGCTGGTCAATGATGACCGTGAGAACTTCCTGAAAGAAAAACAGAAGTATATTGACCTGATGAAGGAAAGATCAGACATCTTCCTCAAGGAAGCCAAGGAGGCAGGTCTGGAAGTCTATCCTTACAAGGAGGGCTTCTTCGTAACGCTGAGAATGAAAGACAATGCGTTCCGTTCAAGATATCATGAAGCATTGATGAAGGAACATATCTTTACTGTTGAAGTCAACCGCGGCATCCGTGTCGCTGTATGTTCCCTGCCGGTCAGAAAAGTCTATGGACTGGCTGCCAAGATGAAGAAGATCCAGCTGGAGACAAAGTAAATGCCTGCCGCAACGACGCATGTTGAATTTGTCAAAGATGTCTTAAGGACCAGCCCGCAGTTCAGAAAAGAGATTGCTGATCTGCAGATGTTCTATCTGGGTTCGCAGGGACCGGACATGCTGTTCTTCTCCCGTGCATCTATTCTGCCTGGTTCGCTCCATAAGTACGGCGGTTTAATGCATGGTTCAAAAGTGTATGATGTCATCCGCTTCTTTGAAGAATATGCCAAGGATGATCCTTCTCTCAACAGTTATATCAAGGGATACCTGTGCCACTATGCCCTTGATTCAACTGCCCATCCTCTGATCTTTGCGGTCACGGATTCAATTGTCAAAAAAGAAGGCGGCAGAACTGGTGTGATTCATGTCGGTCAGGAAGCTGAAATCGATGTATGGATGCTGCATCAAAGAGGAAAACAGGTTACCAGTTATGATGTCTTTCAATATCTGAAAGTGAGTGAACAGGCAAGAAAAAAGCTTGCAGCCATGTATCATGCGATGTTCCATCAGATCTATCAACTGGAGATCAGCACTGCTTCCATTGATGCATCTATAACCGAAGTCTATACGTGGACAAAGTTCCTGTATCCACGCACCATCACTTATAATACAGTATATGCTTTTGAAAATCTGACCGGCGGCATACATGGTCTGACTGCAATGATGCTGTATCAGAAAGAGCCGAAGATCATCATCAACAATGAACACCGTTCATACACAATCCCATGGGCTCCATACCAAACAATCAGTTCTTCTTTCCCCGAGCTGTACGGCAGAGCGCTCCTGACAGCCCGCAGACTGCTGCAGCATCATGATGCTGATGACTTTGTTAAGAATTTTAATGGTGAAATTGTTTAAGGGCAGCCTTCCTGCTGCCCTTTTTCATTTGTGCATCGAAAAAGAAGCTTTTCAGCTTCTTAGTTGTCTGTGAATCCCCAGCTTGGCAGTTCATTGCCGCGGCGGATCAGAACCGTCTTCTGATAATCTGTCTGATTCAGAAAGCGAAGAATCGTATCCTCTTCATCAGCATTGCATCCAGCAAGGACTTTGACATCCAATTCCTTTGCCAGAATATCTGCAGCAATGATCAATGCTGTGACTTTGTTCCGATCACCGGATCCTGCATATATAGAAATGCCCTGGTCATTGTTGCACTGCATTTTTCCGTAATCTGTCGGATAGATCAAGTTCTTGAAAGTATCATGTGTTTCACCTTTTTTCTTAGTAAGATTGAAACCGCTTGATAAAAAAAGCGTATCAATTTTCTGCCAGAAATAGGCATTATTTTCAAATTCATTCATGGATAGGTCCCCTCGCACTATTTTTTGTTGCATTACGATTATACGGCTTTCTTTCATAAATGTAAATACTATGAAAGACTTATGAAAATTTTTACATTTGTGCGAGTTTGTTTTGAAATTATAGAATGATATTCTGTTGTTTTCCTTCCATCCAGGCGGCCAGATTTGTGAAGACAATCTCTGCTCTGATCTCCATTGCCTCTTTGGTTGCAAAGCCGATATGCGGTGTCATGATGACGTGCGGGGCCTTCAGCAGCGGTTCATTTTCGCTTAACGGAGGTTCCTTGTCGAAAACATCCACAGCAGCGCCGGCAATTGTTCCCTTGACCAACGCATCTGCCAGATCTGCTGAATTGACGACTGGACCTCTGGCCATATTGACCAGCAGTGCATTTTTCTTCATCAGACTGATCTTCTCTGCATTGATCATCCCTCTTGTCTCTTCATTGAGCGGACAGTGCAGGACAACGATATCCGCATGTTTCAGGACTTCATCCATGTCTGTCAGAGTGATCCATGCCGGCAGTGAAGAAGGATGTTTCTTAGACGCAATGATCTCTGCACCGAAGGCATGGAACAGTTCAGCTGAACGCATGCCGATCTTTCCCAAGCCAATAATGCCGACTGTCTTTCCTTTGATCTCATTACCGATATAGTTCTCCTTCGTCTGACCATGGCGGCAGTTATCTTCAGTCTCTCTTAAATATCGATAGCTGGACAAGACTGTTCCGACCGCCAGTTCAGCGACCGCTTCATTGGAATATCCTGAGGCATTGGACACCGCAATCTGCTTTTCTTGCGCAGCCTTGAGGCCGACATGGTCAACGCCTGTAAAAGCGACATCAATGAACTTCAGCTGCGGACATGCACGGATGATGTCATCACCAAATGGCATATTAGCAATGATCACTGCATCAGCATCTTTTCCTTGTTCTTTCAATGTTTCTGCATCTGCTGTTCTGGCATAGGATACAAAGGTCATGCCCTTTGTCTGCAGCGGTGCTTCCAGCGCCTGCAGCCTTTCCTCACTGATGCCTAGCGATTCCATGATTACTGTCTTCATCTCGATTTCCTCTCTTTTTTATAAACAGAGGCCATCCTGGGATGACCTCATTTTTATGGTCTGAGTATGCGGATATGCGTATGCGTTCTCTTCAATAGTTCTTCAATATCATAGATACCGGACATTTCCATGACCTTCTCGACGATCATCAGACATCCGAGTGCATCCGAACCTGCATTATGATGGTCCAGCTCAATATCCAGATAGCTGCACATGTCATCCAGACGATGATGCGGCATCTGTGGAAACACATGCCTGCTCAGTTCCACAGTATCAAAGTATTTCAGCTTCGGCACCGGCCTGCCGGTATTCAGGCATGTCTGCTTCAGACAGGTCATATCAAAGTTTGCATTGTGCGCACATACCAGTCCGCCGGTAAGAGAATCCAGCAGATCAGGGTAGAGCTGTGTCCAGCTTGGAGCACTTTCCACCATCTCAGGCGTAATATGATGAATGCTGATGTTGAATGGATCAAAATAGCTGACATTGTCAGCCGGAGCAATCAATGAATAGAATGCTTCTTCTTCCAGAACACCTTCATCCAGCGTTGAGACACCGACGGAACATACGCTCGCCATAGAGCGGTTGGCCGTCTCAAAATCGATTGCCGCTATTTTCATCTTTCCTGAATGTGCTCCAACGCCATCTTATAAATATTCATGATATGCTCATCCGCCATGGAATAATAAACATTCTTGCCCTTCTTCTTGGTCGTGACAAGCTTTGTCTTCTTTAAGTTGGCGAGCTGATGTGAAATTGCACTGGTGCTCATTTCCAACAGGGATGCCAGATCAGATACACATAACTCATGGCCAAACAGTGCATTCATGATCTTCAGACGCGTAGAATCACCGAACATGGCAAAGATCTCGCTCATGGCATCAACATCCTTCTCACACACCATCTGTTTCCGGCAGCAGTCTACTGCCTTTTTATCTACGTATTCCATCTTCTACCTCTTCGTTCTGACACTCTTGATTTCTTTTCCTGGTACATGTTCATTCATCAGTTTTTCTAGACGGTACTTGCTGAAGACATCCAGCGATTCTGTTGTCCCGTCCAGCAGACAGATGACCAGTGAATCCACCGATGAATGCCATTCATACTGCCAGGACACAATATCATCATAATAGATCATGACGCACTCAGCGCGGTTATGCTGATTGTACAGCACCATCCATGAATCAGAAAATTCACAAAGCACACGGTCAGGAAGGACAATCAGTGAAAAAACCCCGACCAGGATCATGATGATGGCAATCAATTCAAATGGGCGGTTGATGAAAAGAAAGATAAAGCCAACCAGGACCATAATGTAAAGTTCCAGTACTGGTTTTACTGATATCTTCTTTCTCTTTTTTATTCCATCATCCGGCAGATTCCGGATCAGGATCCTCTGTGATTTCATGAAAGTATTATAACATACGGATGTCTTGGGATTCTGCCTTATTAATGATATAATGCCATGCGGAAACGAGGTATTTGAATGCGCAGTCCAGTCACTTTTGAAATCACACATGTCGATAAGAACTCCGGAGCCCGGACCGGTATACTGCATACGCCGCATGGCGATGTTGAAACGCCGATGTTCATGCCGGTCGGCACACAGGCAACCGTTAAGTTCGTCTCACCGGAGGAGCTCTATGCGATGGGAGCCGGTGTCGTCCTGGCCAATACATATCATCTATGGCTGCGTCCAGGTGAAGATATTGTTGCGAAAGCGGGCGGCGTACAGAAGTTCATGAACTATCATGGGCCAATGCTGACAGACTCCGGAGGCTTCCAGGTATTCTCCCTGGCCGACGCTAGAAAAATCACCGAAGAAGGCGTCACATTCAAGAATACGCTGAACGGTGACAAGCTGTTCCTGTCCCCGGAGAAATCCATTCAGATCCAGAATGCCATCGGTGCTGACATCATGATGAGCTTCGATGAATGCATTCCTTATCCTGCTACCCGTGAATATGCAGAGCGCTCCATGCAGCGTACCCTGCGCTGGGCAGAACGCGGCAAGAATGCCAATCAAAGACCGGAAGAGCAGGCAATCTTCGGGATTGTTCAGGGTGGCGACAATGCTGACCTGCGGCAGTACTGTGCTGAGAAATTGGTTGAAATGGACTTTCCAGGATATGCCATCGGCGGAACATCGGTCGGTGAAGATAAAGAGACATTCCTGCGCATGGTGAAGATGTCCACTGATCATCTGCCCCTGGAAAAGCCTAGATACTTAATGGGTGTCGGTGCTGTCAATGATCTGCTGGAAGCTGTATCCCTGAATATTGATATGTGCGACTGCGTGCTTCCTACCAGAATTGCACGTCATGGCACATTGATGACCAGTGAAGGCCGCATCTCCATCCGTAAGAACATCTACAAAGACGACTTCACTCCGCTGGATCCACAGTGTGACTGCTATACATGCAGAAACTATACAAGAGCCTACCTGAACCACCTGCAGCGCACCAATGAAGGATTCGGCACTAGACTGATGTCGATCCACAACCTGAGATTTTTGATCAAGCTGATGGAAGACGCAAGAAAAGCAATTAAAGAAGACCGCTTCAATGAATTCAAGAAAGAAAAACTGGAATCCATGAAGTTTGATGAGAGAGGATTCTAAGATGAATATTGACGATTTGAAAACAAGTGATTTTGATTATGAACTGCCAGAAGAACTGATTGCTCAGACACCATTGAGTGACCGCAAGACTTCACGCATGATGGTCGTTCATATGGACAGCGGCAAATTAGAGCATAAGCATTTCTATGATATTGTTGACTACCTGCATGAAGGTGATGTCGTTGTCCGCAATAACACCCGTGTCATCCCTGCCCGCCTCTATGGCACCAAGGAAGAGACTGGTGCTCATGTTGAAGTCCTTCTGCTGAGACAGAATGGAAATGATATCTGGGAATGCCTTGTCGGCAATGCAAAAGTTGTAAAGATTGGAACCGTCATCTCCTTCCATGATGGAAGACTGAAGGCAGAATGTGTAGAAATTGGAGACAAGGGCATCCGCAAATTCAAGATGATCTATCAAGGCATCTTCAATGAGATTCTCGACCAGCTCGGCGAAGTACCATTACCACCATATATCCATGAAAAACTGAATGATCCAGAACGTTATCAGACCGTTTACTCTAAGATTGAAGGCAGTGCAGCTGCACCAACTGCAGGTCTGCATTTCACCCCTGAGATCTTTACCAAGCTGAGAGAAAAAGGCATCACAATTGTTGATGTAACTCTGCATGTAGGACTGGGTACATTCCGCCCGATGGATACGGAGAACGTCAAGGAACATGACATGCACAGTGAAGTATGCATGATGTCCAAGGAAGCCGCAGACACATTGAATCAAGCAAAAGCTGAAGGCAGACGCATCATCGCCATCGGCACGACCAGTGTCCGCACCCTGGAGTCAGTCTGGAATACTTACGGCAGGTTTGAAGAATGCATGCTAGAGACAAAATTGTTTATTTATCCTGGTTATCAATACCACACGATTGATGCAATGCTGACAAACTTCCATCTGCCAAAGAGCACGTTGATCATGATGATCTGTGCCTTGGCAGGCTATGACCGGATCATGGATGCATATAAAGAAGCAGTCAAGGAAAAGTACAGATTCTTCTCCTTTGGAGACTGCATGTTCCTGACTCATGAATGACAAAGAAAAAGAAGAATATCTGTCCTACATCCTGAGCAGAAAATCTTCCAGTAAAAAGAATTACTATAAGGAATCTCTTGAGCTGATCAAACAGTTCAAATCAGAGCATCCAGACCGCAGTCCATCCATTCTCCTGCATGCATGCTGTATTGTATGCGCCTGCTGGCCATTGGATTTTCTCAAAGAAAACGGCTTTGATGTAACGGTCATGTACAACAATTCCAACATCTGGCCAAAGGAAGAATACGATCACCGTCTGTCAGAGCTGCAGAGATACATTAAGGAACGCTGGCACGATGAGATCAAAGTCATCGTACCTGCATACAGCTACGACGAATATGAAGCCACTGTTCTGAAGAACAGAGGGAACGATCCAGAAGGATGGACATCATGCTTTGGATGCTATGGCGAAAGAATGAATGCCGCCTTCCAATATGCAGATGAACACGGCTTTGATTTCTTTACAACTGTCATGACCTTCTCACGTCAGAAAGATTCACAGAAGATCAATGAAATTGGGCTGAACTTAGGCAGACAGTATACGCATACGAAGTATTTTGTCTCTGATTTTAAAAAAGCAGACGGCGCCAGAAAATCTGAAGCAATCTGTGATGAATACTGTATCTATCGTCAGGATTACTGTGGATGTAAATACAGCTATCAGGAAAGACATCAAGAAAAAAAGTGAGCATGCTCACTTTTTTTATACGTCCAGACGTTTCTGATATCCACCTGTGACCGTTGTATGATCATGGTCAATGATAAATGCTTTTGGATCAACAGCCAGAATATCCTTCTTGACCTGTTCCACTTCACTCTTAGCAACAACTGTCACCAGGACATGTGTTTCCTGGTTTGTATAGGAACCCTTCCCTTCCCATTCTGTAACGCCTCTGACGTACTTTTTCAAAATGACTTCTGCAAGTTCGGGATGATGTGTAAAAATCATCAGTTCAATCTCGATGTTCTGATAATGGAAACGGTCAATCGTAAAGGAAAAGAAAGCTATGAAGAGAATGGAATATAAGGCGACTGAGAAATTGAACAATACAGCACACAACGTGTAAAGCACAGCATTGAAGAGAATACTCAGCCTGCCCACTGTGAACCAGGAGAATTTCTTAGCCATGTAGACGCCCAGTAAATCCAGACCGCCGCCCGTACCGCTGTTGGAAAGAATAACGCCGCAGCCAAACCCGCCGACAAGACCTGCAATCATGATGCTGGCAAGCTTGTCATCCAGCAATGGAGCAGTCGGCACTTTCACTAAAGTGAATATAACGGTCTGGGTCAGAACAGAGATCAATGTCCCCACCAGCAGTTTTTTATTCATACTGCGGTATGCGAGGAGGAATAAAGGAATATTAAAAAGAAAGTTGATGATGCCGGCTGCATCTATCGTGCCTGTATCAGTAAACATCAGCGTCCGCAGCATCTGGGATAGACCTGGAATCCCGCCGGCATACAGATTCAATGGCTGCAGGAACATGTTGACGGAACAAGCATATAGGGCTGATCCGGCAGCAATCATAAAAATATTTACAGCTGTCAATGGACGAGGCTGTATAACAATCCGGCTCTCACTCATACTTTTTCTTTCCTCATACGGTCTTGATTTTACCATTAACCATATAAAAAGAGGATGAAATTTTTCATCCTCTAGAAGTTATTGATCCAAAGCACTCAACTTTTCATTCAGGCTCTGATTCTCTGCCTCTTTTTTCGTAATCAGTTCAATGGTCTCATTCTCATCAGGGAATTCCTTCTGATTGACCTTGGCATCATAATATCCTCTGCCCAGCTTTTCATATGCCGCTGAGATCTCCTTGATATTATGTCCAATCTCACTTCTGATTCCTGCTTTCTGTTTTTCAAGATCAATCTTGTCAGCCGCTTTCTTTCCATATGTCTGGGCTGTCTTGACTGCCTTGTTGAAGAAATCATTTACCTGCTTTGTAAAATCCTCTCCGTTTGACTCCTGATTTTCGTTTGTCTCCTGATGTTCATTATTATTGTTGTTGTTTTCAGACATGATTTTCATCCTTTCCTGGTCTCTTTATAAGATCCATAATCATTTCTGCGATTTCATCATCTGATGCTTCACCTTCATCAACAAGTGTCACAATGCCGGCAATCATCACTTCCGCAAAATACTTTGGCTTTTCAATCTTCAGCTTACCGTTCTTATTTCCTTCTTCGATGATCTTTGCCAGCCCGCTGGTCGATACATTTCTGGCTTCCATCTTGCTCTTATTGATCAATGTACTCAGATCTGCCTTCCCGTTGCCGATCAGCTGATCCTTCAATGCATGAAATGAATGTACACAGTTCTCAACGAAATGATTGAGACGTTCTTCGTACGTCGGCTGGTTCATTTCCATCTTCATCATTTCATTAAAGACAGCATTGTACTTTTCTGAGATTGCATTGATGACATCATCCTTCGAATTAAAGTAATAATAGAATAAGCCCTTTGCTACATTCATATCTTTTACAATCGAATTGACTGTCGTATCGACAATGCCATTTTCCTTAAAGAGCTTTTCAGCTACATTGATGAACTCGTCTTTTCTTTCTTCACTGTCTTTTGGTTCCTGCATGAATTCACCTCCTCTACCAGTAATATAGCCGCTGACTGACCGCCAGTCAATAGGAGTTTTTGATTGGATTGACACTTTAGGCAGACTGACATGTGGTAGAATATAGCAGTTATGAAACTGATCTGTCCAATCTGCGGCCAGCCGCTTACAAAAGTAAATAAAAGTGCCGTCTGTGAAAACAGACATACTTTTGACTATGCCAGACAAGGTTACTTAAATTTGCTGCTCAAGCAGTCAACAGACCACGGCGACAACCCTGCCATGGTCAAGGCACGCACTGATTTTCTATTGACTGGTTCTTATCAATTCTTAAGAGATGCACTGGCGGAAAAGATCAAAACGGAACATGCAGAAACAGCTGCTGATCTTGGCTGTGGAGAAGGCTACTATACCTCTGCACTGCCCTGCTTGGAAAAATATGGTTTTGATCTATCCAAGGATGCCTTGAAACATGCCTCAAAGAATGATCCTTCTACGCAGTATGCAGTCGCTTCTATCTTCCATCTTCCTTTAGCTGATGCCTGCTGTGATGCTGCAGTGACCTGCTTTGCACCGGCGGCAGTAGATGAGATCTGCCGCATTCTCAAGGACAGTGGCTGTTTCCTGTTTGTTACACCGGGACCTCGTCATCTATTTGAAATGAAGAGTGTTCTCTATGCAACTCCATATGAAAATGAAATGGAAGATCTGCAGATTGGTCTTGTCCTGGAAAAGGATGAGATGATCGAGCACAAATTTCTCTGTTCACAGGAAGGATTGATGAATCTGTTCCTGATGACGCCATATGCCTATAAGACCAGCACTGAAGGCAGAGATAAGCTTGCCAAAGCCGATGACATCGAACTGACGGCTCAGTTCAGAATCCGTACCTTCCGAAAAAAATAGAGAAGCCAGGCTAAGCCCGCGCTTCTCTTTTTCTTTCGTCTTCTTTTGCCTTATTGGCCTTGATGACTTTCATGCGTGAAAATTCCTCACGTTCTTTTTCATCCAGTGATTCAGAGATGTCTCTGATCTGTGCTTCATAGCGCGGAATGACAATGTTCTTTAAGGCATTGGCTCTCTTCTGCGTTTTGGAGATGCTGTTGGCAAGACGGTATACACTGTTGTCCACCTCAGCTAAGACCATGGTGATCTCCTTGACCTTCTGGAACTGAAGATATGCTTCATCAATATGGGAGTTTGTTTCATCCAGCCCATAAGGGATCGGAAGATCCTTCTTCGGCTCATAGATGACTTCCGGCACTTCCACACCCATGACAGAACGATATGTCAGCTGGATCTCTGTTTCCACCGGGACTTCATCAGCAATCCGGTTGATGACACCGGAATAGATATTCGCTCTCTGCAGGAGATAGTAGCCGGTATCATATGCTTCCTGGATTTCTCCTCTCAGCATCTTTACCTTGTCGACCAGCTCCATCATTTCCTTGATCAGGATGTTCCGTTTGCGATCCATCAGATCATAGCCGTTCTTCGCTAAGGCAAGGCTCTTCTTCATCGCAATGAGATTGCCTTTGGTCGCGGCTATATTGCCTGCCATTATGCTTCTCCTTCACCGGATAATACAAGCTGGATCGTTCTCTCAGCGTGTTCCGGATCATAGTTTTTCTTGATTAATTCCGGATCAAGACGATCTAATGCAGTCACAGGCAGTGTGCTCAGTAATGCCCAGCCAAGGTTCAATGTTTCCTGCATGGAACGGTTTGCGTTATTTCCCTGTCCAACAAAATACTGTTCGAACTTCCGTCCGAATTCCATATATTTCTTATCGACTTCAGACAATTCGTCTTCACCGATGACAGAAGCCAGAGATCTGGCATCCTGTACCTTAGCATAGGATGCAAACAGCTGGTTCGATACATCCTGATGGTCTTTTCTTGTATAGCCTTCACCAATGCCATCCTTCATCAGACGGGACAGAGAAGCCAATACGCCGATTGGCGGGTTGATGCCATTCATGAACAGATCACGGTCCAAAACAATCTGACCTTCGGTAATATAACCAGTCAAGTCAGGAACTGGGTGCGTGATATCATCATTCGGCATTGTCAGGATTGGAATCTGAGTAACCGAACCCTTGCCGCCCTTGACAATACCTGCTCTCTCATACAGAGAAGCCAGGTCAGAATACAGATATCCTGGATATCCTTTTCTCGAAGGGATTTCTCCCTTAGAGGAAGAGAATTCACGGACCGCTTCACAATAGGAAGTCATATCTGTCAAGATGACCAGAACATTCATGCCCTGCTCATATGCCAGGTATTCTGCGGCAGTCAATGCACATCTAGGAGTCAGGATTCTTTCGATGATCGGGTCATCAGAAAGGTTGACAAACATGCATACATTATCCATGACACCTGTTTCTTCAAAGGATCTGCGGAACATATCAGCGACATCGTTCTTGACACCCATCGCACCGAAGACGATGCAGAAGTTGGATGCATCTTTCCCCGTCAGCTTTGCCTGACGAACAATCTGGATGGCCAGCTGATCATGCGGCAGACCTGAGCCGGAGAAAATCGGCAGCTTCTGTCCACGGATCAGTGTGTTCAATCCATCAATGGAGGATATGCCTGTCTGAATATAGTTTCTTGGATACTGACGGGAGACCGGGTTCAGCGGCTTGCCGTTAACATCCTCAAACTTATCCGCAAAGATCTCACCCAGTCCATCAATTGGACTGCCGATACCATTGAAGGTGCGGCCTAATATCTCACGGGAAAGTCCCAAGGTCATTGGATGGCCTAATAATTTTGTTTTTGTGTTGGTCTTGGAAAGTCCATCTGTCCCCTGGAATACCTGGATGACAGCTTTCTCTCCTTCAATCTCGACAACTCTGCCGACTCTTTTGGCACCAGTACCGAGTTCAATTTCTACCATTTCTTCATTTGAAACATCTTGAACATGATCCAAGGCTACCAGAGAACCCTGAATCTCATTCAGTCCTAATAACTGTACGCTCATTGAGTCCTCCCTTCTTAAAGGATACTATCCAGTGCAGCATCGATCTTATCGTTGTATGTATCTAATAAAGCTACATTGTTGTTCGGTACATCATATTTGATCTTGATGACTTCTTCAAAGATGCCTGTCTTTGTAATCAAGGATACTGGGATCTTCTTTGCTACCTTCTGCTCGCATGCGCGCTTCAGATAAGCAATGACCTTCAGCATCTTATACTGTTTCTCCAGCGGTACGGACTGGTCATCAGCATGGAATGCATTCTGCTGCAGATAACCAACTCTGACAACTCTCGCAATCTCCAGTGTCAGTTTCTGATCTTCCGGAAGAACGTCAGAACCAATCAGCTTGACGACTTCCATCAGCGAAGCTTCTTCATGCAGGATCTGCTGCATCTCACCGCGCAGCTCCATGAAGTCATGGGCAACATTCTGAGAGAACCATTTTGCCAGATCACCGACATATTCAGAAGATGACTGGTTCCAGTTGACAGCCGGATAGTGTCTTGCATACGCAAGCGTCTTATCCAGAGCCCAGAAACACCGGACGAATCTTCTTGTGTTCTGTGTGACTGGTTCGGAGAAGTCGCCGCCCTGTGGAGAAACGGCACCAATCAATGTAACAGAGCCCTTGTTGCCGCTGAATGTATCAACGTAACCGGCTCTTTCATAGAACTGGGCAATACGGGACGGCAGATATGCTGGGAATCCTTCTTCAGCCGGCATTTCTTCCAGACGTCCTGAGATTTCACGCAGAGCTTCTGCCCAGCGGGATGTCGAGTCTGCCATCAATGCAACGTGATATCCCATATCTCTGAAGTATTCAGCAATTGTGACACCCGTATAGATAGATGCTTCACGGGCAGCTACCGGCATGTTCGATGTATTGGCAATCAATACGGTACGGTCAAGCAGGGATTTTCCTGTTTTAGGATCGACCAGCTCACCGAATTCTTCCAATACCTGTGTCATTTCGTTTCCACGTTCACCGCAGCCGACGTAAATGATGATGTCAGCATCACAGAATTTTGCGATACTGTGCTGCAGCATAGTTTTACCAGCACCGAAGCCACCAGGGATTGCGGAAGAACCGCCCTTAGCTATCGGGAACATCGTATCGATGACACGCTGACCAGTAATCAGCGGAATGGATAATGGTTCACGTCTGACAATCGGACGAGGAATACGGACAGCCCACTGCTGCTTCAAAGTGACATCTGTCTCCCTGCCTGTATCTTCATCACGGACAACAGCAAGTACATCATTGACGGTATATTCACCATCTGCAGCTGCTTTGACTACCGTTCCATGCAGACCAACAGGAATCATAGAACGATGTTCAACAGAAGATGTTTCAGGACAAGTCGCAAAGATTTCTCCCTGATGAACAATATCGCCTGTCTTGATCTTCATCGTGACATTCCATTTCTTTTCTCCATCAAGAGAAGGAATGGACTTTCCTTCGGAAATGAAAGAGCCCTGTTGTTCCTGAATCTTTTCCAGAGGTCTTTCAATACCATCATAAATATTTCTCAGCATGCCAGGGCCTAATGTTGCATTTAAAAGCGACCCTGTACCCTGCACTGGTTCATTTGGCTTCAAACCTGTTGTAGATTCATAAACCTGAATAATTGTACGGTCCTCCTGAATACGGATGACTTCACCCAGCAGTTTCTTTTCACCGACATAGACCATTTCTCTCATTGAGAACGTCTTGGAATTCAGAACAGAAACAACTGGACCATTAATAGAATAAATTACATCACTCATTCTGCGGTTCCTTCTTTCACTTTGAAGCCGGAATGATCTCTGAACCAGTTAAACTGTTCTTTTCTCTTTTCATCTAAAGCACAGCTGAATTCCATACCTGCAGCTTCATCCACATAGCGGAAGCCGCCGATGGGGAAATATACAGGACGAACTTCGTTCTTCATTCCCTTTTCATTCAGTATCTTCTTCATCAAGTCCACATCATTTTCACGTACTTCAAAATATCCTGTCTCAGATACTTTCAGTGCATCAAGATGTCTATTCAGGTAATCTACATATTCAGGTGTCTTGACGAACTTTTTCAGTTCAATTTTGACTTCATGCATCAGATCTTCTGATAATGAAGTACGCATCTCAAGAAGCTTTTTCTTTGTGTCCATTTTTGCCCGTGATGCTTCTGTGGCAGCATAAAGACGCAGATCATTCAGCTCACTTTCGAGATAAGTATCTGTTTCTTTTTTTAATCCTTCTTTATAAAAGCCAATTTGATCTTCCATTAAAGAGTCTGTTTCTTCATTGACTCTCTTGGTTACAATCTCCGCATGTGAACGGACATCCTGATCAATGGCCTTGAGCAAATCATCTTCGTAGTTTTCCACGCAATCACCTCTCAAAGCTTGATGCCAATTGCTTCACTGATATAAGCATCAATCGTTTCACCAATCTTTGCTGAACCATGACGGTCTGAAATCTCGACAATCAGTGGTCTGGCAAGGGTCAGCTTATAATTTGATACAACGTCTCCGACTAAATTAATGGTCTTTGTCGTCATCAGCACAATCGCAATTTTCGGATCCTGAATGAGTTCATCCAGACGCTTCAGGATTCCTTCACGATCGTGAATGACTTCTCCTTCGATACCGGCAAGGCGCATGCCCGTTACGGTATCTGTATTGTCGCTGATGCAGTAGGACTTCATAGATTAAAGGTTGTTCAGGATCAGGATGGAAATCAGCAGACCATAGATGGCAATACCTTCACCTAAGGCAACGAAGATCAGAGCGCGTCCGAAGTTGTCTGGATTCTCAGAAACAGCTCCTAAAGCAGCTGGTGTAGCCTTAGCAACGGCAAGACCTGCACCAAGAGAAGAAGCAGAGACGGCAATTGCGGCAGCGATGAAGCCTAAGCCTCTTGAATTGTCGACTGCTGTTGTTGTCGTTGTATCTTCAGCTAAAGCAGCAAACTGATGTGCCTGGAAAATCATCATTACCGCAAAGACACCTGCAAAAATGCAGATCTGCGCAATCATCTTCTGCTTAGCATTCTTTGGATTCATGCGGCCGCTGAAAACTAAAGCAATTGGAGCAACAATCAGAACTACTGCAACAACTGGTAATAAAATTTCCGATAAACTTAACATATATTTTTTCTCCTTTGGATAATATCCATTTTTATTAGTCTGCTGTATCAGCAGTTACTGCTTTGAAATTGATGCCGCCCGCGTTGTAGTAACGGGAAAACATTTCATAGTATTCCAGACGCAGTGTCTGAATACCGACAATCAGACCTTCCAGACCCATGACAAACAGGTTTCCTAGAATCAGGACAACCGGTCCAGCGCCGCCAGTCATCTTGACCAGCGTCATGACGACGAGCATCATGCCCGCATGTGACAGTACGAAGCCGCCGACACGCAGATAGGACATGGAGTTTGTAATAAAGGTCAGCAGAACATCCAGCAATTCAAAGATTGACATGGTGATATATCCGCCCCAGCCTTCTCTAGGCTTGACGGTGCGATGTTCAACTGCATTGCACAGCGGTTCCTTCATTAAGAAGCAGATCAGAGGCAGTGCAATCACAACCGCATAGAAAATTGGATTCAGCAGGCTGACACCATATAATGTCTGACTGACGACTGCTAATAGAATGCCGCCGTAGAATACAACACCGGCAATGCCGTTCTGTGAGAAGATGGCTTCACCAATCTCATGATGACGGAACCGGTTCCAGATATTGATGCTCTGGGTTGTCAGGATCAATACAGCACCGATAGCAACCGCACCAATCAGCAGCACCATTGTGCTTGATGTTGCCATGACATCGAACAGCTTCTCACGGACACCGAATAATGACTGATGAATCGGGTTCAGCAGGTCTTCATAACCGAAGACTGAACCGAAGAAGAAGCCAAAGATGGATGAAGTAACACCAATCCGACCGATGATTCCAAAGAGCTTGTTCTTCTTTTCAAATAAGAAGCCAACTGCCGCAAGCACAAGTCCCTGTCCCAGGTCACCGAACATGATGCCGAACAGGAGACAGTATGTGACAGCCATGAACATCGTTGGATCAAAGTCATTGTATGCAGGCATGCCGTACATGCCTAAGAACAGTTCAAACGGTCTTGCAAACCAGTTGTTTTTCAGTTCTGTTGGGCACTGCAGAGCAGGCACTTCAGCAGGATCCTTGACATCAAATGTTACAGATACATCAAACAGGCTCTTATACTGCTCTAAATTATTTTCTTTGACAAAGCCGTTCAGCGTATACTTGTTGTCAAAGATAGCAATGTACGGATAGAGATTATGAATTTCATTTTCCTGTGCCACATAGCTGTATACATCATCAATAGCATCTGCATATACATGCAGCAGCTGATGAATATCAACACTAGGAATCTCGATTGGTTCAAAATACAGATCTTTGAAGATCTTATGGACTTTGCTTGCATAAGAATCTGAACTGACAATGACCATCCAGATATACTGTGCTGTCTCATGCAGCTTATGGTGAACGAAGATCTCATCACGGTACATAGCCAGCTTCTTAAAGCTCTCACGCGGCACTCTGCCGAACTCAAAATTCAAGTACTGACATTCATGAATCTTCTTAAAATCCAGTTCGCTTAATGCCGCCAAGGCTGCTTCATCATCAGGGGTCAGAACAACTTTATCAGCATCACTTGTAACACCGAATTTATCGTTCAGCTCCTTGAGGAAATTTTCAACCTCCTGTTCGGTATAAGCTTTATTGGAATGTTCTTTCTTTTTCAGATCATAATTGACGCCATGAGCAAAATTCTTAAGGGTCTGTTCATAACCTGTCCATGGATTTGCTTCATTGATCAGTTTACCCTGGTTTTCTTCATTAACGATTGCAGAACCCTGTTCTGCGTGCAGCATACCGGAGTGAATCCCTGTATTGATCATTTCATCCAGGTGTTCGTTATCCGTAGATGCACTGACAAACTTCATTTTTACGATTGCCATCTGCCAGCTCCTTTCTAATAGACGAGCAGCGATTTAATGCGTTCTGGGTTGATATGATATCTGACACCTTCGATGATATTGATGACATTGTCAATCTCCATCTCGCTTAACATCAGATAGCTCAGAAGCACTAAGCTCGGCTCCGTATAATATTCAATAAAGTGATGATTCATGCGGAAGCGGATCACCTGTGTATAGTGTTCGATATCCGTGAATCTTTCATTGGAAATGTACCGGTGATATTTCTTCTGCAGCATCTCAATGACTTGATCTGCAGTACAGTCATCAATCAAGTGATTGATTTCTCTGGCATTGAACAGCGCATAGCGCGGTGTCATCAGCTTTTTGATATCTTCCGGTTTCCCATTAAAGTATTTCTTTAAACGATAGATAATTGAAATATTGTCCAATTCTACTCGGGTCAATGTGTCCTTCTGCATCTCCTCAGTGGCATTGCCTCCGTTGACATGCGAAATCAGTTCCAGGACCACATCGTAGTAGGAAACACGGAGTGCATGTTCCAGTCCAATATAATCAATTTCTTTAAAATCACTATTCTGGTAACGCTTGATAATTGCTTCGTATCTCGTTCCCTTGAGGACCTCCAGAAGATCACGGAAGTCGCCTACTTCAGATAATTTTTGGATTGGGAACGAAAGATATTTTTCAATATAGATCGGCATACGCTGGATCATGTCACTTCTGCCCTGATCATCACCTTCCGTGAATGCTCTGATGCACATCAGGATCAGCTGTTCCTCAGCATTCATGACCGCCGCATATACAAACCCGGCCTGGTCATCATCTGCATAAAGAAGAAGCTTCTTCAGTCTGGTGAACACATCCATTTTCAATAATGTTTCCAGTGCACCGCGGTGGATTGCTTTTTCATTGATTCCCGCTAATGTTTCTGAAAAGTAAGTATCATGCTTCAGCGTATATGCAAGCTCCGGTACAGAATTCTTCTGCAGGAGTCTCATATAGTCCTCTTCACTCAGGCGGCTGCCGAACATCGCTCTTGCCTTAGCGGCAATTGCTCCATCACTCATATGTCAGCCTCCTTATTCACCATGTATGATCCGATCCAGGATTTCCTTTTTCCAAGTTTCCTTGTTTTTATCATACTCAGCCTGCAGGAATTTCAATGATTCTTCATATTCTTTTTGATTGACTGCTGCATCATTGGCAATTTGGTCGTCCAGCTGCTTCTTTGTGCTGGCTACCTGTGCATTGACCGCATCCCATGTCTCTTTTGAGATCTGCTTTTTCTGATCTTCAATCTGCTTTTTCAAATCAGTTCTTTTCTGATACTGTGCCTGCACTTCTGCACGTGTTTTCTCATCTGTCTCTATCAGTTTTTTAATTGCGTCGATTTCCATATCTGCATCTCTTCCTTCCGCAGCAACTTATGTATTATATTACTTTTTTTGTAAATTATTAAAATATTTGCACAAATCAAAGTTTGTCAATTGTAGTAAACATGAGTATTTTGATTTTCCGTGTAAATTTAGGTATTTTTCAATGTATCACTATGCGTTTCATCAAAAAAGCTTCTGAAGCAGAAAGACTGTTCCAGAAGCTTTGAGAGCATTCTAGGAACAGTTATTTTCTTACGACCCCTTCAGATTTGGCCGCATCTCCGACTGCTTTTGCCACAGTAGGCACTACTTTATCATTAAATGGAGATACAATGATGTATTCTGGTGTCAGATCCTTTTCGTCTATTAAGGATGCAATCCCCTTTGAAGCAGCAATCTTCATGCCTTCAGTGATCTTAGTTGCCTTAGCATCCAGTGCACCGCGGAACAGTCCCGGGAAAGCAAGCAGATTGTTGACCTGATTTGGATAGTCGGAACGTCCAGTGCCGATAATGTAGGCGCCAGCTTCCTTGACATCTTCATATTTGATTTCCGGTTCAGGATTAGCCATAGCAAAGACAATATTGCCTGGATTCATGGAACGGACCATGTCCTTTGTAACAATATGCGGTGCAGAAACACCGATGAAGATATCCGCGTCCTTCATTCCTTCTGCAAGATTGGCATAGTGCTGATGATCAAGATTTACAAATTGAAGCAATTCCTTCTTTAAAGAATTGTAGTTCTCGGCACGATCTGGATCCACGCAGCCTTCAATATCAAATGCATAGATCCGATGGAACCCATAGTTGTACAGCATCCTAATTATAGAAGAGCCGGCTGCGCCGCATCCAGAAATGACGACTTTCTGACTTGCCGGATCTGCTTTCTTCAGCTTCATGCTGTTGATCAAGGCAGCCAGAACGACAATCGCGGTTCCATGCTGATCATCATGGAACACAGGAACAGAGCATTCCTTGATCAGTCTTCTTTCAATTTCAACACATCTTGGTGCACTGATATCCTCCAGATTGATTGCCCCAATTCCAGGCGCAATCGCCTTGCAGATCCGCACAATTTCATCTGGATCCTTAGTATCCAGACAGATTGGCCAGGCATCAAGATTGGCAAATCTTTTCATTAATAATGCTTTTCCTTCCATGACTGGCAGGGCAGCATCGGCACCGATATCGCCAAGTCCTAGAACTGCCGTACCATCAGTAACAACAGCGACCGTATTACCGCGGTCAGTATATCGGTAGGAATTTTCAGGATCCTTCTGAATTTCCAGGCAGGGCTGAGCAACGCCAGGTGTATAGGCAACACTCAGATCTGCCGCTGTTTCACATGGGACCTTTGCCTCGACTTTTAGTTTTCCTTTATACTTTTCATGAAGCTTCAATGATTCTTCGTAGTAATTCATCTCTTCTTCTCCTTATATTCAATTTCACTCATGCAGTGTATGCCATGTTGAATGCACATATCCGCAAAGATACCGTTTCCCTGGATTCTTGTATGCGTGAAGGTTCCGTCATAGATCTCACCGACGCCGCACGATGGACTGCATGCCTTCAATACAGCTTCTGTACAGCCAGCATCCAAAGCTAGCTGAAGTGCCTTCTGACTGCCTCTTTGATACGCTAAAGTGACATCCGCACCTTCGGTATTTATGACCCGTCCTTCAATAATCTCAGCGCTTGGTCTTGGAGTACTTAGGCCGCCAAGCTGTTCGGGGCATACGGCAGTGCACTTCCCCTCCAGATACATCTGGAGGAGTTCTTCAACAGTATTGTTACCAGCATTGTACTTGCAGTTGATGCCAGCTAGACACGCACTAATCAAGATCATAAATATCGTTCCCTTCGCAGTCAATTCCGACAAAGCAAGGGAAATCTTTCACTGTGATCTTTGTCACTGCTTCTGCCAGCAGTTCTTCAAAAGCAACTGGTTCGCGCTTGATGATGCTGTGTGACAGCAGTGCACCGGCACCGCCGCCGGCCACAAAATAAATCATATGATGTTTCATAATAGCTTGTTTTACTTCCATATTTCTTCTGCCTTTGCCAATCATGCCCTGCATACCGCGCTCCGCTAGTTCAGGAACATATGGATCCATGCGTGATGAGGTTGTAGGCCCAGCAGAACCAATGACCTGCCCAGGTCTGGCTGGCGTTGGCCCAACGTAATAGATGAAGCCGTCCTGCAGTTCAAATGGGAGAGGTTCTCCCTTTTGAATCAGCTCGTGGATCTTTTTATGGGCAGCATCTCTAGCTGTATAGATCTCACCATTCAGCAGAACAGGTTCTCCTGCTTTTAAGCTCATTCTTGTTTCTTCATCCAGTGGAAGGTTCAGTCTTTTCATCAGATTTCTCCCTGCCAATGTCTGCATGCATGACAGCACATATTAACTGCTGCCGGCATGCCGGCAATGTGTGTCGGTGCTTCTTCAATCTGCACCTTCAAAGCTGTGGTATTGCCATGGAAGCCCATTGGGCCGATATGAAGTTCATTGACCTGATCCAGCATCTTCTTTTCCAGAGCAGCATATCTCACATCCGGATGTGATGCACTGATTGTTCTCATTAATGCATGTTTCGATAATTCGGTAACACTGTCAAAAGATCCGCCGATGCCGACCCCGATGATAAACGGCGGGCATGCATTTGGTCCTGCTTTCCTGACTGTATCCAGCACAAAATCAATGACGCCCTTTTCGCCGTCTGCAGGCGTCAACATCTTAACAGCACTCTTGTTCTCAGAGCCAAATCCTTTCGCCATCAGTTCAATCGATACTTTGTCTCCCGGAACGATCTCTGTATGAATCACGGCCGGGGTATTATTCGTAGTATTTCTGCGGTCATACAGCGGATCATCAACAACAGATGCTCGTAGATAATTCTCTGTATATCCTTCAGCAATGCCCTGGTTGACTGCATGATTCAATGCCCCGCCAGTCAGATGCACTTCCTGTCCAATCTTCAGCCATACAATGGCCATGCCGGTATCCTGACAGATCGGCGTGCGGTCTTTTGAAGCAGTTTCAGCATTCTTTAAAAGCATGTCCATAGCAGCCTTTGACCGTTCTCCCGTTTCATTCTCAGACCCTTTTCTCAAAGCCTGGATGATATCCGGTGCATAATCAACCGCAATGGCGCCGCATGCCTGCTTCAGCATTTCAGTTATTTTTTTAACATTAATTTCTCTCATAGATGCCCCCATTATACCAATAAAATAGAGAAGATTTTCATCTTCTCCATGATGTTTTGCCTGATTTTACTTCTTTTTAGCGGCATCCGCCTCTTCTTCCAGCTTTAACAGAGCAAGCATCTCCTGATGCTCCTCTTCTAATGAACGATAAGCACCGCCATTGAAGCACAGAGTACGGATGACTTTCTTCATCCACTCCGGTCTCCTGCGGTAGGACTCAATCATCTGCATCTCACTGCTGGAAGGCATATCTTCCTTAAAACTGTCTCCGGTATTATGAAGATTCAGGAGATCATTGACTGATACCTCAAAATATTCCGCGTATGCGAACAGGCACAGGATATCCGGAATCACATTCCCGTTCTCGTATCCTGATATTGACTGCGGTGAAAGCTTTAAAGCCTCTGCCAGCTGTTTCTGCGTCAGATTCTTTTGGACCCGCAGCATCCTTATCTTTTCGGATAAAGCTTTCATTCTTTTGTCTGTTCTGTTTTTTTTCATCGAAAGCCTCCCTTTTCTATTTCAGTTATTACTATTCTATCAAAACAAATTTTTAGTTTCAGCATTTCTTTCCAAAATATCCATGAACTTTCCAGCAAATAAATATTTGCAATCATAATGGCATAGTGCTACTATAATTTAGCAGTCAATAGAGTAGAGTGCTAACTATTGCAGGAGGTAAATAATATGGCTAAAAAACAGTTTAAGGCTGAATCAAAACGTCTTCTTGACCTGATGATCAACTCAATCTACACAAACAAAGAGATCTTCCTTCGTGAGTTGATTTCGAATGCAAGTGATGCGCTGGACAAGAGACACTATCTTTCTCTGACAGACAAGACTTACAGTGCTGACAAGAAAGATCTGAAGATCATGATTGAGCGTCATCCGGACACGAAACAGCTGGTCATTGAAGACCATGGCATCGGCATGACTGCCGAAGAATTAGAAAAGAATCTGGGAACGATTGCAAAATCCGGTTCTGCTGAATTCAGAGAATCTCTGGAAAAAGCAGAAAAGAATGTCGATATCATCGGCCAGTTCGGTGTCGGCTTCTACAGTGCCTTCATGGTCTCCAAGCACATCAGCGTGGAATCACGTGCAGCCAATGCAGACAAGGCATACAGCTGGACAAGCTCTGGTGAAGACGGATATGTCATCGCAGAGATTGAGAAAGATACTGTCGGCACCCGCATCACATTGGATCTCAAAGATGATACAGAAGATGAGAAGTATTCCAAGTATCTGGATGAATACACCATCCGTGACCTGATCAAGAAGTACAGCGACTATGTCCGCTATCCAATTGAAATGGAGTGCACAAAGAGCGTTCCGGATCCTACAGATAAGGAAAAGACGATTGAAACGACAGAAGTTGAAACATTGAACTCCATGGTTCCGCTTTGGAAAAAGCAGAAATCGAAGATCAAGAAAGAAGACTACGACGAATTCTATAAGGGAAAGTTCAACGACTGGGAAGACCCGCAGAAGGTCATTCACTACAATGTCGAAGGAAACGTCTCCTATACAGCCCTGCTCTTTATTCCAAGCAAGGCGCCGTACAACTTCTATTATCAGGACTTTGAACCAGGTCTGCAGCTGTATTCCCACAACGTCTTCATCATGGATAAGGTCAAGGATCTTGTGCCGGAATACTTCCGCTTTGTCCAGGGGCTTGTAGACAGTGACGATCTGTCTCTGAACATCTCGCGTGAGATCCTGCAGCAGGACAAGCAGGTCAAGCTGATTGCAAAGTCCATTGAGAAAAAGATTCAGGGTGCCCTGGAAGATATGCTGAAGAATGAGCGTGAAGAATATGAAAAGTTCTTCGACAACTTCGGTCTGAATCTGAAATACGGCATCTATAAGGATTATGGCATGCATAAGGAGATTCTGCAGGATCTGATCCTGTTCCATTCTTCCAAGGAAGGCAAGTATGTCACTTTGAAGGAATATACTGACCGGATGCCGGAAGGACAGAAAGCAATTTACTATGCCTGCGGCAAGACCATTGATGAGATCAACAACCTCCCATCCATGGCTAAGCTGAAGGAAAAGAACTATGAAGTCCTCTACTTCCTTGATGAAAGAGATGAATTTGTATCCTCGATCATGCAGAAGTACGCCGACAAGTCGTTCCAGTCCATCAACAAGGGAGACCTTGATCTGGATTCAGAAGAAGAGAAGAAAGAAAAAGAAAAGAAAACAGAAGAAAATAAGGATATGCTTTCCGCATTGAAGGAAGACCTTGGTGACAAAGTCAAGGAAGTCCGTATCTCTTCCCGTTTGAAGGATGACCCCGTCTGTGTCGTCGCTGATGAAGGTGTTTCTCTGGAAATGGAGAAGTATATGAACCAGGATCCAATGAATCCTAATGGCGTCAAAGCAGTCAAGATCCTGGAGATCAATCCGGACCACCCTGTCTTTAAGAAGCTGCAGGAGATTTATTCATCCAACCCAGATCAGCTAAAAGATTATGCCTCCGTTCTTCTGGATCAGGCATTATTGATCCAGGGACTTCCAATTGATGATCCAGTTGCCTATACAAAGAAGATCGCTGATCTTCTCGTAAAAGCATAAAAGGTATTGCAATTAATTCACAAGTCAGCTATTCTATCATAGCAATATATAAATATATGACCAGCTTTCCGGTATTTCTGTATCAAATCCGGCAGAGCTGGTTTTTTATTCTGAGGAGCCATATGAACAAGAAAACACTGTCTACAGAGCTTTCCTATCTGCTGGGAATCATCTTTCTGGCGTTAGGAACTGCATTAGAAACATTTGCAAATTTCGGCATGTCCACTGCAGTTGCACCTGCATACCTGATCTATTTAAAAGTATCCCAGACACTGCCTTGGTTCACTTTCGGCATGGCTGAATACTGCACGCAGCTATTCCTGCTGGTTGTCATGATGCTCATCGTCAGGCGCTTTAAAATGTCATACTTGTTCTCTTTCATCACAGCCATTATCTATGGTCTTTTCCTTGACCTTTTTCTGAAGTTCACGATGACCATGCCCAATGAACTGACACTCCGAATCCTTGCGTTTGCGGTTGGCACCATTTGTGTCACCGCCGGCGTGTCCCTGATCTTTCATACATATATCTCACCTGAAGTATATGAGCTGTTTGTTTCTGAGGTCTCTTCATATTTTGGTATCAAGATCCATGTCTTCAAGACTGGATATGATATTGCAAGCTGTATCGCTGCTTTGATCATGAGTCTACTCTTCTTCTCTCATATCGAAGGCATCGGTATTGGAACTGTCATCAGTGCACTGATCAACGGTACACTGATTGGCTGGTTCACAAAGCTGTTTGAGCGGCGTTTGAACTTCTCTGACAAATGGAAACTCAGACCATACTTTGAAGCTTAGAAAAAAAGGAAGTCTCTCATTACTGGGAGACTTCCTTTTTCATTTCTGTTTGTTTTTTTCCAGGATACTGCGAAATGATAACTGCCGAGAAGATCAATGCGCAGCCAATGATTTCTCTGCCTGACATTGTTTGGTGCAGCAGTACAAATCCAGACAATGCAGCAAAGACGCTCTCCAGGCTCAACAGCATGCTTGCAACAGCAGGATCAGCGTCCTTCTGTCCAATGATCTGCAGTGTATAACCTGCTCCAGATGACAGACAGCCTGCATACAGGACAGGCACAGCTGCGTCCATGATGGCGGCTGGATCTGGCTTTTCAAACAGGAACATGCCAATCATGCATATCACTCCTGCCACCAGGAATTGGATACATGACATTCTGACACCGTCCACAAATGAAAAGTGATCAATAACTAAAATGTGGATTGCAAAAAGCACGGCACAGATCAGAAGATAGAAATCACCGGACTGGATTGATAATGATTCACCGGAAAAAGACAGGAAGTAAAAACCTATCAAGGCAATCATGGCGCCAATCCAGACAATCAGTCTTGTACGATGTCCAATCAGCAGACCGAGGATTGGTACTAAGATGACATATAATGCGGTGATAAATCCTGCTTTGCCGGTTGTTGTCTGCATAATGCCGATCTGCTGGAACATTGAACCAGCCGCAAGGACGATTCCGCATGCAATGCCGCCGAGAATCAATCCCTTCTTATCTGTACCTGCATTCTTCTTTACATTTCTTACCTTATCTAGTAAAGGCATCAGCAGGAACAATGTCGCACTGCCGATGAATGAACGCAGACAGTTGAAGGTCCATGGGCCAACATGCTGTGTCCCTTCTGACTGCGCAACAAAAGCGCATCCCCAGATTAATGCGGCCAATAATAGAATGAGGTTATTCTTCCACTTCATGCCTGACCTTCTTCAGATGTGAAGCCGCGGTCAAAGTGGATGACTGTATAGAACTTGGTTGGTGAAGAAGGGAGCTGCTCATCAACCATATCTTTTATTTCCTGATTTGTCTTTTTGACATCATATGGAACAAGGACGTCAAAGACCAGATTGGTGTGCGTAGGTCCGACAACAATTCTAAAGTCGTGCATGGAAAGTTCAGGATTGATCTTGATCAGAATATCATCGATCATCTTTTTATATTGATTCAGCTGCGGATCATCTACAACAATCGGATCCATATGAAGTGTCATCATGACATGAAGATTCTCTTCAATCTCCCGTTCGGCTTCATCAATGACATCATGTGCAGCTAAGAAATCCATCTTGGCGTTGACTTCTGCATGTGCACTTCCAATCTGCACACCAGGTCCATAATCATGAATAATCATATCATGTACACCGACAATTTCAGGATGTTTCAGCATCTGATTGCGGATAGCCTCTGTCAGTTCCGGAGAAGCTGGCGTTCCCAGCAGCTGATTGATGATCTCACTGGCAATGCCGTAGCCGCTGTAAAAGATAAAGCATGCAAGGATCACACCGGCAATGCCATCAAATGGAATGCTCTTGGTAAAGGCAGACAGGATAATTGCAATCAATGAGATGCCGGTTGCCATCACGTCATTGCGGCTGTCCTGGCTGGCTGCCTTGATTGCCATGTTATTGATCTTTGTGCCGACCTTGTTGTAGAAAAATGCCATCCATACCTTTACTAGTATAGAAGCCGCAAGAATGCCGACAAGGATTGGATTAAAAGAAACATCCTGCGGATGAATGATCTTATCCACAGATGTATTCAAAAGCTGGAAGGCAAAGATGAAGATGATGATTGCCACGATAAAAGATACTACATATTCCATACGGCCGTGGCCGAATGGATGCTCTTTGTCTGCAGGTTTTGCTGACAGACGATAGCCGAACATTGTGATCAGACAGGAAAGACAGTCTGAAAGATTGTTAAAGCCATCAGAAATAATAGAGATGGAATTTATGGCAAGACCAATAATGCCCTTTAATATAAATAAGAAGATATTACAGCACATGCCGGCCACTGAAGTCAGTGTTCCATAGCTCAGTCGGACACGCTCATCCTTTACATTCTCTGGATCTTTTACGAATAATTTAATCAGGAAATCTGTCATTCTATCACCCCGTTATACGCTATTCTAATACAGCTGCGGACGGGTTGCTATTCTAACTTTGCTTTTTTTCATTTCTATTACAATGATTTTGTGAAAATAGGACGCCTGGATTGGCAGAAATGCCGCTGTGATCAATAACATTGTATCTATAAATCCATATGTTGAATATGGCAGGATCAAAGTCAGGAGATAAAGCGCAAACATCAGCACCCGCAGCCACATCACTGTGTTCTTCATCGTTCTGACTGAACTTGCTTCAAAAATAATGCAGCAGCACACACTGGCAGCCGTTACGAACCAGACAGCGGGCATTGCCTGTGTCAGACCTGTCAGCACCGTCACCAATGCCGCAATACTGCTGAAACACAAGATCCGCTTCCATCTGCGGTACACCGTCCGACAACTATGGGCATCAACAGCTGTATAAATGGCAAAGCAGGAAAATAAATATGCTGCCGCCTGATATCCATCGGCAGTATAACCGAAGGACATAAAGAGAAACGCTAATGTCAACCAATACCTCGCTGTCTGTTCCATGATCATCACCTCTGTTTACATTCATTACTATAGAAAGAATGATTGGAAGTGCTGTACACATTCATGTACAATGAAGTAAGAAAGAAGAAAGGCTTAACCACCAACTTGGTGACTTTCAGCTAAAAAGTCCAATATTCTGTGGATTCACCGATAGATCCATCAGAAGAATTGACGAAGTGATCAGCCATCCTTTCGCGTTCATATATTGCAGTCGGGTCTTCAAAGAT